>Ga0315282_10008642_pt1 | contig 16431 bp, 13 predicted proteins | sample YL17G07_20_MG_FD_203693 | JGI IMG/M metagenome (GOLD analysis project Ga0315282, IMG submission 203693) | Sediment microbial communities from Yellowstone Lake, YNP, Wyoming, USA - YL17G07_20 | ecosystem: Environmental > Aquatic > Freshwater > Lake > Sediment | place: USA: Wyoming | collected...
CTCCCCGACGACGATCGGTCTCGACCCGATGAGATAGCCCTCCCGGAAAGCCTGCTTGGCCATGACTCCGACGTTGCGATAGCTTCCGGCGTCCATCAGCGTCGTGATGCCGGCCATGAGGTGGCGGCGCAGAAACCAGGCCGCGCGGAAGGACGCGACGGATTCGTTGAGAAGGAACGGCTGTTCCCGCGTCTCGGGATAGTTCATGTGGAAGTGCGCGTCGATCAGGCCCGGGATGACCGTCCTTCCCTTGGCGTCGAGGACTTCGGCGCCCTCGGGGATCTTGGTCTCACGGTCCGGGCCGGCGTACGTGAACCGGGGGCCGACGATGATGACGGCCGCGTCGTCGATCGGCGGCCCGTCGGTGCCGTCGATGAGGCGCGCGTGGCGAACGACGATGGTCGCCGCGGGCCCGGCGTCCACGCGTCCACTCGGTCGATTTTGCGCGGGATCGTCGGAATCCGGGGGCATAGCGAGAAGCGCGGCTGTGAAGACGCACAAGATAGACGTCAGGACGATTTTTTTAAGCATGGTCCTCCTTCGGGATCCCCGAACAAAATGAAGATCGAAAATCGACGTTGAAAAAGAGAAAACGAGGGCCCGGCCCTTTCCGGATACTTTCCTTTCCTATTTTTTCTCCTGGGCGGCTTTGATCTCCTCGATCCTTTTCTTGATCGAATCTCTGAGCTGGGGCGGTTGGTCCGGAGCTGTCTGGAGCGCTTTCTCGGCGGCCTTGAGCGCGTCTCCGTAATTCTTCTGTTTCATATAGATTTCACTCAGCGTGCCCCAGACCGGAAAGTTCGCGGGCGCCAGTTCGGCCGCCTTCTTAGCCGCTTCGAGCGCGCTCTCCAGGTTTTGGCCCTGCGATGACCAAAACTGGGCGTACCGGCCGAGAATGGCGGCATTGCCCATGTTCTTTTTTATGAACTCGGGCCCGAAGACAGAGAGGGCCTTCTCGGCCTGACCGGCCTGGACGAAGATCTGGGCGGCCGCGGGCGCGGCCATGACGGCCGGTGAGGCAGCCCCTTCCGCGGTCCCGGGAAGGCTCGAGGCGAACTGGATCATCCGGTCGGCCGTTTCGGCAGCCTTGGATTTATCTCCCGCCGCGAGATAGAGATCCGCGAGGACCTGGTAGGCGTTCGAGCGCGGTATTTCTTTGGTCTTTTCAACGGACTTTTTCATCAAGTCAACCGCTCTCAGCGCTAGCTCGATGCCCTTTTCGTAAGGGCCCTTGTCGCTCAGGATCCGGCCGGCCCACGCGCCGAAAGCTTCGGGATCCTGAGGGAACTTGGCTGTATACTCTTCGTAGAATTGGGCCGCTTCTTCCTTGGTGGCGCTGCGCTGATAATAGGGAGACATGCGAGAGTAAGCTTGCCGCGAGATCGGGCTCCCGCCGTATTTTTTAGCCAGCGCGCGCAGGGGGGCCGGGTCCGGCGGCCGGGTGGACATCGCCGCCGCCGCCAGGGCGAACTCGGCTGCCTGAGTGAAGGTCACCTTTTCGTTCTGGAAGACGGTCGTCCCTTTCTTTCCGTCCGGATCGAGGGCGATGACCTGTTTATAGAGCTCGGTGGCTTTTTCCGGCTTGTTGCGGGTCTCGTACTTGCCCGCGAGCGCATAAATGGTTTCGACGTTCGCGGGATCCTTGGCGTATCGATCGCTCAGGTTTTTAAAAGTCCCGACGCCGCGAAGGACGTTATCGACCTGCTCCTGATATTTTTCCGGGGGAGGCCTGTAGCCGGCGATCCAATCGATCTCGGCGCCGTCGGGCTCCAGGAACATGACCGTCGGGTGAGAGCGGATTCCGAATTTTTCGAATACGGCCACACCCTGGGGATCCTGAACCGCCGCCTGAAAGGAGACGAAATTCTTCGTCAGAAAAGCTTCGAACTTGGGGTTTTCGAGGAACTGCTCACCGAGCAGTTTGCAGGTCCCTCAGGTGTATGAAGTAAAGTCGATCAGAACCCTTTTGTTTTCGGTCTTGGCCTTGGCCATGGCCTGATCAAGGGTTCCCTTGAAAAAAACCTCGGCCGATGCCGAGGACGCGAGGAACAGAATGACTGATAGAGCAGCGATTTTTTTCATGCCCACCTCCCGATCAAAATATATCTGAAAATCCAGGAACAAGCAAGGCGCCCGATGAAATGCGCTATTTTTAGCCCAGCGGATCCCGCGGCCGCTTTCACCGCGAGACGTTTGTCGCAGGACCCGCCGAACGGGGATCAGGCTTGACCGTGAGAGGCTGAATAAAGGTTTTACCGTCGACCGAGAGCTTGACGATGTACGTCCCGGGCTGGACCGGCGGAACCATACCGCGTCCTCCGCCTCCGCCGCCTCCCATCCCGCGGGCTCCGCCAGCGGGCGGAGCAGGCCGGAGGTCCCAAGTCCAACGATTCATGCCGGCGGCCGCGGATAACGGCGGGCGCGGGGCGACCCAGCTCGCGACGACGACGAGCGTTTTCGGATCCGGAGCGGTCACCGGGTCATCGCTGGCGTATCGGCGCACGACCTTACCGGTCGAATCGAGTATTTCGAGGACGATCGGGGAGCCAAGGGCGGATTTCAGATAGTAATCGATCGTCGCTCCGTAGGGAGGATTTTCGGCGAACGCCTCGTCTTTGGGGACGGCGGTGCTGTAGTTGCCTCCCTGGGGGACGGCGATGGCGTCGGCGGGCTTAAAGAGATAAGCGTCGGCCTGAGCGACCTGCGCGTTGATCTGACGCAGAGCCGTGATGTCGTCGAGAACCCAGAACGAACGCCCGTGCGTGGCGACGATCAGGTCGTCGCCGTGAATGGCCAGGTCGCGCATCGATACGGGCGGGAGATTGAGCTGGAGGGACTGCCAGTTGTCGCCGTCGTCGAACGACACGAAAACGGCCAGCTCGGTCCCGGCGAAGAGAAGTCCCTTCCGGACCGGGTCTTCTTTCACTGTCTGTACATAAACGCCCGCGGGGAGTCCCTTCGTAATCTTCTGCCACGTTTTTCCGCCGTCGCGGGTCCGGTAGATATAGGGCTCGTAGTCCTCGAGCTGGTGTCTTTCGACGGATGCGTACGCTTCGTTCGCGTCGAAATGCGACGCCTCGATCATCGTCACCTTGCTCCAGGAGGTCATCTCCGGCGGAGTGACATTCTGCCAGGTCTTGCCGTCGTCCGGCGTGACCTGAATGTACCCGTCGTCCGTGCCGATCCAGACGAGCGGGGCGCGAACGGGGGAGGGGCTGATCGTGTAGATGACGCCGCGGCGCGTCTCCGCGGGAGCGTCGGCCGCGGCCGCCGCATCCAGATTGGCCGGAACGCCGGGGTCTTCGCGCGTGAGGTCGGGGCTGATCCGGGCCCAGCTATCCCCTCCGTTTGTGGTCTTATAGAGAAACTGATTGGCGAAGTAGAGAGAGTGCGGATCCGCGGGGGAGAAGACCAGCGGCTGCGTCCACGCGTGACGGAAGGGACCTTTTTCGCCTCGCTCGGGGGAGACATTCTGGACGGCGTACGTCACGACGTTCCAGCGGGTGACGGTCCCGCCGTAGAGAATTTCGGGGTGCAGGGGATCGGGCGCCGTGTAGCCGCTTTCGCCTCCCGAACCAAGACTGTTCCAGTCGCGTATCCAGATTTCGCCGTGGGGGCTGCGGACCATTGTCCCGATGGCGCCGCTGTCCTGCTGCGCCCCGGTCACCCAGTAGGGGAGCCGGTAATCGGCCGCGACGTGGTAGAGCTGGCCGGTCGGCTGGTTGTACCACGAACTCCACGTGACCGCCCCGTCGACGGTGACGATCGCCCCCTGGTCGGTGCCGACGATCATCCGGCTCGGTTCATTCGGATCGATCCAGAGCTGATGGTAGTCGTCGCCCCCCGGCGCACCCTTGATCGGAGTCCAACTCGCTCCGGCATCGGTCGATTTGTAGAGGGCCGTGTTCGAGACGTAGACGACGTCGGGATTTTTAGGGTCCGCGCTGATCTTTTCGAAATACCAGCCCCGTGTCCAGAGACGGTTTTCTTCGGAGACCTTGAACCAGGACGCGCCCGCGTCGTCCGAGCGAAAGATGCCGCCCGCTTTGGCGTCGACGGCGGCGTATACGCGGCCCGCCTTAGCGGGGGAGGGAGCGATGCCGATTCGGCCGACCCCCTCGGTCGGCAAGCCCGTGGAGAGCTGGCTCCAGGTCGTGCCGCCGTCCATGGATTTGAAGATGCCGGCGCCAGGGCCGTTCGACGGCGCGTACATATACCAGGGTGGGCGGCGCGTGTTCCACATCGCAGCGTAAACGACGTTTGAGTCAAGAGGATCGAAAGCGAGATCGACGGCGCCGACGCTGTCGTCCTTGTAGAGGACCTTCTGCCATGTTGTGCCCCCGTCGCGCGAACGATAGACGCCGCGGTCGGGACTCGAGCCGTAGACGTGGCCGAGCGCGGCGACGAAAACGATGTCCGGGTTTTTCGGGTCGATGAGGACGCGCCCGATCTGCCGCGTCGCTTCGAGGCCGAGGTGCTTCCAGGTCTCTCCGGCGTCCGTGGATTTATAGACGCCGTTGCCGTAGCCGATGGAATCCCGCATGTCGCTTTCGCCCGTCCCGACGTAAATAATCTTCGAGTTCGAGAGCGCAACCGCGATGGCGCCGATCGATGCCACCGGCTGGGAATCGAAGATGGGCTTCCATGTTCGCCCGGCGTTTGTCGACTTCCAGACACCGCCGCCGACCGCGCCGAAGTAAAAGGTGTTCGGCTCGCCGGGCACGCCGCTCACGGCGTTGACGCGGCCGCCCCGAAAGGGTCCGATGAGACGCCAGCGCAGGCCGGAATAAAGGCTCGGCGAGAACGGCGCCTGGGCGGAGACCGGGGCTGGACCGACCAGGCAGAGCAACACGATGATCGTCAGGGCGACGCGCCAGACCATTCTTGCACTGACCTGAGAACTCAGCGAACTTTCGTTTCTCGACGGCATGTGGCGACTCCCTTCTTATTCTCTTGTTTGGCTGATTTCAATAGCGAGAATCGTATCCGACCCCCGCAATCGAGTCAACACCTATCGCATTGAGGATCTCCTCCGGCCTCGGCTTCTCTTGAGAGGCGAAGGACGGAGAATGAAAAAAGGCGAGTGAGGCGCGAAAAAAGGCAACTGAAAACAATGCCTGCCGGCGCCCGGGTTGCGTCACGGGAAACTCCGTTCGTTCGAAAAGATCACGAGAATATATTATAGCGGCCTCCGCAACTGCTGAAAAGGACGGTCCGCGCGGCGTTCGGCTCCACAACTTGTTTTTGAGGTTGAAGCCCTTTCGGCTATACTTGAGCCTCAGTCGACACGCGGAGGGAGCCGTGGACAGAAAAGATTTTTTGAAGAGCGCCGCGCGGGCGTGCGTCGCCTGCGCCGGGGTCAAGGTCCTGAGCGGGCAGGAAAATAGGCCGGATTCAGCCCAGACCGAAAAAGAGCGACAAGCGCGCGCCGCAGAGCAGCAATTTAAGGAAGCTTATATTCTGACTCTCATGCAGAATATGGAAAAAGAGATCGATGGAAAGACACGGACGAGGCTGATGGAGCGGTGCGGCCGGGCCTGCGCCCGGCGCGGATCTCTCTACGATCGGGCCCGGGAGCTCAAGGGCGACCTGGATGGATTCCTCAAGGCCATGGCCGGAGTTTTGGGAAAAGAAAACGTGGTGAGAAACGGAGATGTGATCACGTGGGGATATCCGCGCTGCTTTTGTGAGCTCGTCGCGGGAGGCCCGGCGAGACTTCCCGATACGTACTGCCTCTGCTCAGTGGGTTGGGTTCACGAGATGTTCGAGACCGTCAGCCAAAAACCGGTCCGAGTCGAGCTGCTTCAATCGGTCAAACGGGGCGCGACGTCCTGCAAGTTCCTCATCCGGCTGTAGCCTGCCCACGCCTTAAAAAGAGCGCCCGGGCTGTTTCCAGGCGTTCCGCCTTTAGGACCAGTGCTTCATGATCTCGGCAAAACACTGGAGCCCGCTCGGAATAACGGCGCCGTAGCCGTGGCCCGGCTGCGTCCAGCCCCCCGCGAGGTACAAGTTCTTGATCGGCGTCGTCTGCGGGAAGCGGCTCGGTCCCGAGTTATCCACGGTCTGGTCCCAGCCGTAGATCGCGCCGTGGGTGTTCCTCGTGTAGCGCCAGTTTGTGAGGGGCGTCCCGATCTCCTTGACCTCGATCGCCCGCGAAAGGCCGGGCAGAAGAACCTCTTCCACTTTCTTGATCAGGATGTCGGCGATCCTCTCCTTTTCGGCGCGGTATTCCTTCTTCTGTCCCTTCTTATAGTCGCCTTCGAATTTGGCCCAGTGGTCGTAGCCCTGGAGCGTCAGGATATTGATCGTATTTTTTCCCGGGGGCGAGTATCCCTTGTAAACGTTATCGTAAAGCATTACCCCGAAGCCGGGATTTCCCATATCCGCTTCGAGACTTCTCCGATACGCGGAGTCGTCATCGAACTCGGGAGAATAAAAGACCTCTGCGTCCGGAATCTTGAGTTTGCCCACGAGGTCTTCCTTGAGCCCCAGGAAAACCTGGAAGCTGGACAGGCTGACGCTCATCTTCTGGAATCTTACAAGATAGTCCTTGAGATAATCGTTCTCGTCCATCATGGTTGTGAAAACGTCGATGGGATTTGCGTTGGCCACGACCACCCGGCCCGAATATTCCGCCCCGTCGGCCGTCCGGACGCCGGTGGCGATGTGTTCCTTGAGCATGATTTTTTCGACCCGGCTTCCGAGCTTGACCGTCCCACCCCGTTCCTCGATGAACTTGACCAGGGCGCTGCTGATGGCCTGGGATCGCCCGCGCGGATAATAGCCGCCCTCTTCAAGGTAGCCGATCGTGGGCAAGGCGTAATAATAAACCGACAGCTTTGACGGCGGCAAACCGAAATAGCCCCAAAGGGCTGAGACGATCGCCTTGAGCTTCGGGTCTTTGATCCTCGCGTCGACCATGGCCCCCCAGGTCTTCCCGGCGAACTTCACGAGGGACGGGTAGTCCTTGGCGAATGTGGCCATGTTCGCTTTTCCGCCGGCCTGGGAGTATTTCCTGATGTCTCCGGCGAGGCCGCGCATGTCCGCGAGAATCCCGTCGATGTTTTCTTTCTCATCCGGAAAAAGGCCGGTCAGAATCTCGGCGTATTTCGTCGGATTTCGCTGGGGCACTCGGATATCGTAGCCGGGAAATATCGCTCGATAGAGGTAGGGGAGGGGCGCAAATTCCACGTCCTTGATCTCGGGGAAGCCGGGGATGAGGTTAAAGCTCCCCGCCCTTTCCCCGACGCTCGTCGAATGGAGCGAGACGTCAAAAACGAAGCCGCCGGGGCGGCTGAAGGCCGTCCCGTAGCCGCCCGCGGCCGTGTGTTGCTCCAAAACGAGCGGCTTGAAGTTCTGGCGGGCGAACGCCGCGGCGCAGCTCAGACCTCCGAGGCCGGCGCCGATGATCACGGCGTCATAAGAATTGTCCGCCCGACGCTCCTTCTGTCCGCGCGGAAAACCTCCCCAATCGAGCCCGGCAGCGGGAATGCCCGCCAGGATCGATTTCAGAAAGTCGCGCCTCCCGAAATAGCCTTTTGTGGAGATTGCCCGAGCGTCCGATTTCGGCAGGGTCATGTTCTTTCCCCCTCACATTTGAATTCAGCCCGTCGGCTTGGCCCCAATATAACCGTGACCGGAAGGCGGTGTCAATAAGGTGTCCTCTTGACCAACCCCCGGATGGTCGGGGGCCAATTCAGTCACGCGGCTTCCCGCGCCATTCAATTAATCCCGATCCGCCTGATGCCGCGATTGACAGGCCGAAAGCACAAAACCTATAATTCGATCCTGCAATTGGGAAGCCGATAACGGCCTCAGAGTTTCGGCTCGAAATCTTAGACAAGGAGATGCGTGGTGATCGGAGATAAGAAAGCCGATTTGGCCGGGCCGGGGATCAGCACCTACGAAGAAGTCGACAAGATTCTGCCCAATGATTATGAGGCCCTGCTCCCGCCCCTGGAGCGGATGAAAGCGCTCTTCGCGATCAAAGAATTCATCGAAAAGAACCTCTGCAAGGAGTTGAACCTGACCATGGTCCAGGTTCCGCTCATCGTCGAACGGGAGAGCGGCATCAACGATATGCTGGACCGGGACGGGTCGCGGACGCCCATCGAATTCCCCTGCGGCCTCGGCCTGGAAAAACGCCTCAACGCCCAGATCGTCCAGGCCGCGACGAAATGGAAACGTCCGGCCCTGGCCGAGTTCGGCTGCCGGACGGGCGAGGGCATCTGCACGGATATGCGGGCCGTGCGCAAGGATTATTTTCTCGACCACGATCACAGCGCCTACGTCGACCAGTGGGACTGGGAGCGGGTGATGACGATGGAGGAGCGGAACCTCGATTTTCTCAAGGACGTCGTCCGCAAGATCTGGAAGGTCATCCTCGGCGCGGGCCGGTTCGCCCAGGAGGCCTATCCCCGGCTCAAGACGAAGAAATACCCGGACTATCCCGAAGAGCTCACGTTTCTCACGGCCGAGGAACTCCTGGACATGTTCCCGGACCTCCCCCGCAAGCAGCGCGAAACCCGGGTACTGCAGCGATATCCCGCCGTCTTCATCATCGGAGTCGGGTATCCGCTCAAGGACGGATACCCCCACGAGATGAGGGCGGCGGATTATGACGATTGGATCACCGATACGTCGGCGATGACCGGAAAGCCGACCCACGGGCTCAACGGCGACATTCTCGTCTGGAATCCGGTGACGAGGCGGCGGCACGAGCTGACGTCGATGGGGATTCGCGTGACGAAGGAAACGCTGGTCAAGCAGCTCGAGATGTCGAACCTGATGGAAAACCTGAAGCTGCCTTATCACCAGGCGATCATGAACGACCGCATCCCGCTGAGCATCGGCGGCGGAATCGGCCAGTCGCGGACGTTCATGTACCTGCTCCGAACGGCCCATCTCGGAGAGGTCACCGTCTCGGTTTGGCCCCGGCAACTCAAAGACATCAGCGCGAGGCACAACATCCACGTCCTCGAATAAGCCGCGTGCATGACCCCGATCGCCCACAGCGGGGTAGCCCTCCTCGGTTGGGAGCTGGCCTCCTCACGCAAAAATTACCGGACGCTGGTCCTCTTTATCCTGGTCGGTAATTTTCCCGACGTCGATTTCCTGCTCTATCTCTTTTTCGGCCGGAACCGGTTCGGGGTCCATCAGTATTTTACCCACAACCTCTTCTTCGTCCTGGTCGGCGCGGCGCTTTTTTCTTTGCTTATCCCGGCCGGCCGGGATCGAGCGGGGCTCATCCTGGTCGGCCTCTCTCACCTGGCGCTCGATATTGTCGTGATCGATCCCATCCATCCGATCGGGATCCGGCTGCTCTATCCGTTTTCCGGGCAAGTCTATAATTTCGGGGTTTTCCCTTACCTGAGCCGGGGGAGCCTGACGAGGATGCTGACCCTCCGGAACGGCCTGGTCATGATTCTGGAAGCGCTGATCTTCCTGGTTCCGGTGCTGATCATATGGGGGAAAAAGTTTTCGGGATATCTCGCCAGGCGCTCCTTCTGGATGTCTTGAAGACAGTGGGAAGGGGCCGCGCCCCCCTGGGGTTTTTTTGTTTATTATCTAAAGCCGCGGAGCGCCCGGGCGGGCAGGGTGATGATCGCCTTGAACAGGTCCAGGACCGCGCTCACCGTAATGCCCAGAAGGCGGAACGGCAGAAGGAGCAGCCAGACGATGGGGAAGAGGATGAGCGCCAGAAGAGCGATGGGCCAGCAAATGACGAGCAGAATCAGCCAAAGCAGGAATTTGATCACTCCGGCACCTCCGTCCTATTATACGGAAAACCCGGACGAAAAGTTCATGCTCGGGCGTCTTGACTTCACGGGAAAACTGGGCAAGAATCAAAGCCGGACCGAGGGGCATGGCCGAAGAGAGAGAACAGAGAGCTTACGACGCGCTCGCGGGCCTGGAAATTTCGTACGTTCGGCACGAACACCCGCCGGTCTTCACCGTCGAGCAGGCCGTCCTTCACTGGAAGGGAATCGAAGGGGCCCACTGCAAGAATCTCTTCGTCCGGAACAAGAAGGGCAACCGCCACTACCTCGTCATCGCCGAGCACCTCAAGAAGGTGGACCTCCAGTCTCTGGCCAAACGGCTGGGCGACGACCGCCTGAGCTTCGCCTCGGACGAACGGCTGCGGCGATATCTCGGACTCCGCGCCGGGGAGGTCTCCCCGTTCGGGTTGCTTCAGGATACGAACGGAGAGGTCATCGTCGTCGTAGACGCCGGGCTCAGGAACGCGACGTCGATCAACTTCCATCCGAACGTCAACACCGCGACGCTGACGATTTCTTGGGTTGACTTCGAAAAGTTCCTGGCGTCCCGGGGAAACAAGGTCCTCTTCCTGGAGTTTTAATTCCGAGCTCCCGCCGGGGAACAAATCGGGCTTCGGCGACAGCGGTTGTTGCGGGCGCGGGGAAACGAAAAGTCTTGCGAGGATGTGATCCATGATGACCATGAAAGAACTTCTGAAGAAGCTGATTGAGGCGAAGGCCTCGGACCTGCACATCATGTCCGGGCTGCGCCCGGCGCTCCGGATCGACGGCGAGCTCAGACCCATGAGCGAATACCCCGAGCTCTCCCCCGAGACGGCAAAGGAGCTGATCTACAGCCTCCTGACCGAAGACCAGAAACGGAGTTTCGAGAATGATCCCGAGCACCGCTACGAGCTGGACTTCGGCTACGGCATCCCCGGACTCGGCCGGTTCCGGATCAACATCCACAAGCAGAGGGGGACCATCGCCGGCGCCTTCAGGGCCCTGGCGACCACCATCCCGAAGCTCGAGGAGCTCGGCCTGCCGGAATCGGTCGGTCAATTCATTTCCGCAAAGAAGGGGCTGGTCCTGGTCACCGGACCGACGGGGTGCGGAAAATCGACGACCCTCGCCGCGATGATCGACCGGATCAACGACACGAGGTCGGACCACATCATCACCATCGAAGATCCGATCGAGTATCTCTATAGCTCCAGGAAATCCTATATCACCCAGCGCGAGGTCGGGTACGCGGCGGACACCCTGTCCTTCAAGCACGCGCTCAAATATACCCTGCGGCAGGATCCCGACGTGATCCTGGTCGGAGAGATGCGCGACCGGGAGACGGTCGACATCTCCCTCTCCTCGGCCGAAACCGGCCACCTCGTCCTCGGGACCCTTCACACGACGAACGCGGTCCAGACCGTCGAGCGCATCGTCGATTTTTTCCCCCCCGACCAGCACCCCCAGATTCGATCCCTGCTCGCGTCCAACCTGCTGGGCGTCATCTCTCAGGTCCTGCTGCCTCGCATCGACCAGCCGGGCCGGTGCGTGGCGAGCGAGGTCCTGATCGCGAATTTCGCCATAAAAAACAACATCAGGAACGGCAAGGTCGAAGCGATGTACCAGACCCTCCAGACCTCGGCGGCCGAAGGGATGCAGACGATGGATCAGTCTCTCCTCAAGCTCTGCAAGGAACGGAAGATCGACTATGACACCGCCCGGCCCTATATCTACGATAAGGCCTCTCACGAAGCGATGAAAGTCTACAGCCGGCCCGGGGCGCGGAGAGTCTAGGACGGGGGAGTTCGGGCATGAATTGGGTTAAAATTGGGCGAGGCCCAATTTCCGCGCTCTCCGACGGGGGCAGACTCACATGGACAAAGTGCCGCAAAGAATTTTGAAGCTCGGAATCCCGAAGCGGTTTCCGAGGGGCGTCTATGTCTTTCAAGCCGAAGACGAGGCCGTGAAGTTTTTCTACGTCCGAACGGGCGAGGTCCGCGTGTTCAAGGTCGATGAGCGAGGCCGGGAGCTCGAAGTTACCCGCCTCGCGGCGGGAGAATTCCTGGGCGAGGCCGTGGCGCTCATCGGCGGACGGTTCCCGTTTTTTGCCCAGACGGCGAAAGACTCCGACCTGATTGTCTTCGAGACCGGTCCCGTCGGCCGCGCCGTGGAATCGGATCCCTCGGTGGCCCGTTTTTTCATCGAGCTCCTCGCGCGCAAGTGTCTCATCCTGAGCGGCCGCCTCGAAAGCCTCGGGCTGAGAACCGTGAGGCAGAGGCTCATCCAGTATCTTCTCGCCGATTGCCCGGGCGGGCTCCGCTGCGTCGTCGAGCTCAAGATCAAAAAGGGCGAGCTCGCCCGCCTCCTGGGGACGATCAACGAGACGCTGTCCCGGAACCTCAGGCAGATGCAGGAGGAAAACCTCATCGAGGTCCGCGGCGCGAAAATCGTCATCAAGGATTGCGCCCGCCTCCGCGAAGAGATCTCCGCTTAAACCCGGGGATTTGACTTCGATCAAAGATTCCCCGCTTCCATCGCCGTATGATTCCCTTGTCAGCCCGCGGAATCGTCCTCTCCGCGACCGGAGTGAGGAGAGACGCCCACGGGCCGGCGAGTCGAGGACTCGAAAGGAGACCGAACGTGGCAAAAAGAAAAATCATCGAAATTGACAGGGACCTGTGCAACGGCTGTGGACTATGCACGACGGCCTGCATGGAAGGGGCGCTCGCCCTGGACGAGGAGAACAAGGCCGTCCTCGTGAAGGAAATGTATTGTGACGGCATGGGCGCTTGCCTGGATGTGTGCCCGACCGGGGCTCTGAAAATCACCGAGCGGGATAGCGAGAACTATGATCCCCGAGAGACGTTCAAGCATGTCTTGGGCACTCGAGGATCTGAGGCAGCGGCTCGCGTTCACGGCGTCGAGTCCGCGGCGCGCAAGCCGGCGGCTCATTTTCACTCCGGGTGTCCGGGCAGCATGGCCCGCGATCTAAGCGCCCCGGAGCCGGGGGAGACGGGAAAAAGCGTCTCGGGACGCTCGGAGCTCAGCCAATGGCCGATCCAGCTCCATCTCGTCTCGCCGTTCGCGCCGTATTTTCAAAACGCCGACCTTCTCATCGCGGCGGATTGCACGGCCTTTTCATTCGGCAGCTTTCATCCGGATTTATTGAAGGGCAAGAAGCTCATCATCGCCTGTCCGAAGCTCGACGACACCGCGGGCTATGTCGAGAAGCTGGCCGAAATCCTGAAGAGAAACGACGTCCGCTCCCTGACGGTCGCGATCATGACCGTGCCCTGCTGCTCCGGCCTCTTTCACCTGGTCGAAGACGCCGTGGCCCTTTCGGGAGTGGCCCTTGAGCCGAAGAGGATCGTCATCGGCTTGGACGGCAAGATCGTTTAAGTCAATAGACGGGGTCAGGTCTAAACCTGACCCCCTCCTTGAATCCCTAGTTCAGGTTCGTGGGCTCGGCGGCTCCATAGAAGATCCCATTGAACAGGAGCTTGAACGTGCCGTGCGGCTGGCCGCGGAACGTAATCTCCGGAGCGCAGAGGAAGAGCTTTCCTTTGCCGACAGGAGCGTCGACCACCTCCACCCCACGCCAGAGGTATTGGTCGCCCCAGACCCAGCCGCTATGCAGCGGGTTCGTGTTTCCAAACCAGGCGACGGCCTGAGCGCCCCTGAGCTCGGCATCCGGAGTGAGGTCGAACACTGGGCTGTTGTCGAAGAAAACGTCGACCAGGTCCGGCATGCCGTAGGCCAGAGGCTGGGTGTTGTCCACCCGCGCTTGAAGCAGCGATCCGGGAACGTAAAACTTCTGCTGGCTCAGCGGGCTCTCTCTTCCCGTCGTGCTCTTCTCCACGAGATGGTTCGCGATCGGCAGACCGAGATGATATCCGAGGCCGGTCGAACCGGCGATGGTCAGGATGGCGCCGCCCTTTTCGAGGAATGCCTTGAGCTGGGGAACGGTTTTGTCCGCCGTTATCCGTCCGAGCATCGAGCGATACTCCTCGGGAATGGCGTCCGGACTCGGCTGACCGAATCCGCCCCGTCCCCTCCCTTCGGCTTGATCCGGAGGCGGAATAGCCCCCCCGACAAAGATCAAGACATCGAACCTGGACGATAGATCCCCCGCGTCGAGGGCGGGAGCGTAGACGACTTCAAACGGAAATTCGTACTGCTCGAGGATCCATCGGACCCAGCCCGATTCCATCGAGCCTCCGTAGGTGTCCCAGAGTCCGATGCGGGGACTCTTGAGCCGGAAGGCTTCGCCCGTCGGCTTGAGGTCGGCGGTCTCGATGTTCAACCCGAAATCTTTCGCCGCTTTTTCGAGGACGGGAACGACCGAGGGCTTGGCCGGGATAAAAATTGTCCCGGGCGGGAATGTTTTTCCAGAAGCTTGAAACGCGTTCTTCACCCAAAAAACTTCTTCCTTGTTTTTCAGAAGACGGTTGACGGCGATGGCCGCGTCATTGACCTGATGGCTGATGAGGAAGCCCGCGGCGCTCGCGCCCTTAGGGGCGGTGAATCGTCCCTCGGGAGGCTTCGCCAGGCCCTGGATTTTCTCGAACGGGCCGTCGAAAGGATCGAGAATTCGGTCGAATTGAACGCCCATCTGGAAGGCAACGGTCCAGCCCGCGCTGTCATAGGGCGGCCGCGGAGGCCCGCCCGGATAGGCGAAATCGTTCGGATGATCCTGAGGCTCGAACATCGACATGACGTGTGCGCGGAAAGCCTGCGCGGCTTTGACGACATGAGAACCCTGGGGGTATGACTTTGTTCCGACCGGGAACGGCTTCGTCGCCCGATAGACCACGACACCGCTCTTGATCAGCGTATTGACGAATTTTGTGGCCGTCGGGAAATCCGGTTGGTCCGAGGGAATGATAAAGCCCCGGGGATCGCGCTTGGCCGGATCGCGGAGCCGGTCATAGAATTTCGCCGGTGCGCTGCCGCTGAACCCCTCCCGTCCTCCTCGGGCGCCCGCTCCGCCCCCCGAGCTGGTCTGGGGCTGGGACTGTCTTTCTTTTTCGATTTCGGCCTGGACGTCGGCGACCCATTTGGGTTCGACGGTCCACGTGTCCTGATTTCCCTTGGCGATCGCATTTTTGCCCATGAGGTATCGGTTGTAGAGGATTTCCTCGCGCCGCCGGGAGGCGAAGTCGAGAATGGCCTTATTCGCCGTGACGCAGTAATCGATGGACTGGCGGAAGTGCCACTTCTGCGGCTGAACGGGATAGGGGTAGTCGCCCCGAGGAAGGAGCCGGTCCGGGATAAACGGTACGTCCATGGGAGTCGGGTTTCCGATGATCTCCGTCAGGATCCCGACGACGTTGTGGAAATAGCCGGTGCTGCGCAGCCCGCCGTTCCACCACGTCGAATAATTGGCCCCCGAACGCATGATCGCGCCGGGCTTCGCTTCGGCGATGAAGCGTTCGTGCATGGCCAGGCCGAGAAGGTCGGTGCCCACGGTCACGAGCGGGTCGACGTAATAGTTAAAGGGATCGCGGAACGGGGGGCAGAAGAGAACGGCGCCGGCGGGCCCGCTCTGGTGATGGTTATAGATGATCTGGGGATGCCACTCGATGTAGTGCTGCCGGCTGATCGCCTCGGTCTCGGGCTGGGTGATCATATAGAAGTCCCGGTTGTTGTCGTGTCCGACGTACTTCTGGTACAGCCTCGGCACCGAGCTCATCGTCCGCTTCAGCGGATCCTTTTCCCTCATGTACCAGTTGGCCACGAGCTCGAGCCCGTCGGGGTTCACCGGCACGGCGAGGAGGATCACGTCATCCAGGAAGCGGAGCGTCTCAGCATCGCGGGCGCTGACCATCTGGTAGACGAACTCGATGAGCTGCTGCGACCCGACGATCTCGGTGGCGTGCAGGCCTCCGTCGATCCAGACGACGGCCTTCCCCTGGGCGGCGAGCGTTTTCGCCTCCGCATCGGTCAGGCCTTCGGCGAGGGCCAGCTTCCTGGCGATGCTCTTGTAGAATTCGAGGCGGCCCTGATTCGCCGGCGATGTGATGATGGCCATGACCATGGGGCGGCCTTCGGCGGTCGTACCGATGTTCACGACCGTCATCCGGTTCGACTCCTGGTCGAGCTTTTTCCAGTAGGCAAGGAGCCGGGTGTAATTCACGAGTTGGTAGTCGTCGCCGACGTTGAACCCGAATTGCTGCTTCGGCGTCGTGACGTTTCCTTGAGCGTCGGCCAACGAAAAACAGACAACGAGAACGGCTAAAACGAGAACGGCTTTTTTTAAAAACGACATTTGCACCTCTCCATTGAAGATTGGGGTCAAACCTACACTTTTGACAAGGCCCACAAATCGTGGCGGGGTCCTGCCTCGGCCCACCCCCGACCGTCCTCGGGGATCTAATCTATGAGGAGGCCGATCCCCTCCGGGCGTCTGGGGGGCCCCCGGGCCGCGTCACCCCACTGGACTCTTAGCGAGCTTTGTCAAAAGTGTAGGTTTGACCCCGTTCTTTTTCAGCTAAAGACCTTCTTCATGATATCGACGATGCCGAGGGCGTAATCGACCTCGGTCAGCGGGGCCTTTGTCTTCTCGGCGATCTTCGTGAAACGGCCGTCCTTGTCGCTGTCCTTCGTGACGATGAGGTAGTCGGCGAACGGGGCGACCGCGTCGATCATCCTCTCGTTGTCGCTTCCGGCC
>Ga0315282_10008643_pt1 | contig 16430 bp, 13 predicted proteins | sample YL17G07_20_MG_FD_203693 | JGI IMG/M metagenome (GOLD analysis project Ga0315282, IMG submission 203693) | Sediment microbial communities from Yellowstone Lake, YNP, Wyoming, USA - YL17G07_20 | ecosystem: Environmental > Aquatic > Freshwater > Lake > Sediment | place: USA: Wyoming | collected...
CAGGCGGCGATCCCCTCGAACTGGTCGAGAAAGCGCGCCGCATTCCCTCCATGGCGGGCCTGGATCTGGCCACCCGGGTCTCGACCCGCGAAGCGTACACCTGGGACCAGGCCGTGGATCCTTGCTCGCCCTCCGAGCCGGTGGGCCGGCCCGCCGAGCCGCGCTTTCACGTGGTGGCGTACGATTTCGGCATCAAGCGCAATATTCTCCGCCGGCTGGTGTACTCGGGGTGCCGGGTCACGGTGGTGCCGGCGCTCACCTCGGCTGAAGACGTGCTGGCGCTCAAGCCCGACGGCGTGTTTCTCTCCAACGGCCCCGGCGACCCCGAGCCGCTCCGCGCCCAGGTGGCCAACATTCGGAAACTGATCGGCCGCCTGCCCATCTTCGGGATCTGCCTGGGGCACCAGCTCCTGGGCCTGGCTTTCGGAGGCAAGACCTACAAGCTGAAATTCGGCCACCGCGGCGCCAACCATCCGGTGCTCAACAAGCTCACCGGACGGGTCGAGATCACCTCCCACAACCACGGCTTCGCAGTAGACCGCGACAGCCTGAACCTGAACGAGATCGAGCTCACCCACGAGAACCTCAACGACGGCACCCTGGAAGGCTTCCGGCACCGCAGCCACCCGGTCTTCTGCGTGCAGTACCACCCCGAGGCGGCGCCCGGCCCGCACGATTCGCTCTACCTGTTCGACGACTTCATGAAACTGATGGCCGGTTTCAAGGGGACCGAGTAACCGATGCCCAGGCGCAACGACCTCCACAAAATCCTGATCGTGGGTTCGGGGCCCATCGTGATCGGCCAGGCCTGCGAGTTCGACTACTCGGGAACGCAGGCCTGCAAAGCCCTCAAGGCGGACGGCTACCAGGTGGTGCTGGTGAACTCGAACCCGGCCACCATCATGACCGACCCCGATCTGGCGGACCGCACTTACGTCGAGCCGCTCAGCCTGGGCTTCGTCGAAGAGATCATCCGCCGCGAAAGGCCGGACGCGCTGCTCTCCACCGTGGGCGGCCAGACCGGACTGAACCTTTCGGTCGAGCTGGCTGAGGCGGGCGTGCTCGACAAGTACCGCGTCGAGTTGATCGGCGCCAAAATCGACGCCATCAAGAAGGCCGAAGACCGGTTGATGTTTAAGGACGCCATGCGCGGCATCGGCCTGGAGGTGCCGGATTCGCAACTGGTGAACAACCTCGCCGGCGGGCTGGAGTTCGCCTCCCGCATCGGTTACCCGCTCATCCTGCGGCCCAGTTTCACGCTGGGGGGCAGCGGCGGCGGCATCGCCTACAACCGCGAGGACCTGGTCGAGCTGCTCGAGCGCGGTCTGGACATTTCGCCGGTGCACGAGGTGCTGCTCGAACAGAGCGTGCTGGGCTGGAAGGAATTCGAGCTCGAGGTCATGCGCGACCTGGCCGACAACGCCATCATCATCTGCTCGATCGAGAACTTCGACCCCATGGGAGTGCACACCGGCGACTCGATCACCGTGGCCCCCGCGCAGACCCTCACCGACCGCGAGTACCAGATGATGCGCGATGCCGCCATCCGCTGCCTGCGCGAGATCGGCGTGGATACCGGCGGCTCGAACGTGCAGTTCGCCTTCCATCCCCAGACCGGCCGCATGGTGATCATCGAGATGAACCCGCGCGTCTCGCGCAGCTCCGCGCTGGCTTCCAAGGCCACCGGCTTCCCCATCGCCAAGATCGCCGCCAAGCTGGCGGTGGGCTACCGCCTGGACGAGATTCCCAACGACATCACCCGCAAGACCCCCGCCTGCTTCGAGCCCACCATCGACTACGTGGTGGTCAAGATCCCGCGCTGGCAGTTTGAAAAATTTCCCGGCGCCGACACCACCATCGGCACCCAGATGAAATCCGTGGGCGAGGTGATGGCCATCGGGCGCACTTTCAAGCAGGCGCTGGCCAAGGGGATGCGCAGTCTCGAAACCGGCAAATCCGCCTCCGCCGAAACCTACGAAGAAGACCTCATCCCGCCCAAGTTGATTACCCCCAACCCCGACCGGCTGAACTACATCCGCTTCGCCTTCGAGCGCCGATACAGCGTCGAGCAGGTCGGCGAGATGACGCATATCGACCCCTGGTTCCTCCAGCAGGTCAAGGAGGCGGTCGAACTGGAAGCCGCGCTCGCCGGAAAGAGCCCTCAGACCATCGCCCGTGAAGAGATGCGGCAGGCCAAGCGGGACGGCATCTCGGACCGCCGCCTGGCCCAGATGTGGCGCGTCGATCCCATCGCCATCCGGGCCGTGCGCAAGCAGTTGGGTGTGCGCGCGGTCTTCAACCGCGTGGATACCTGCGCCGCCGAGTTCGAGAGCTTCACACCCTACCTCTATTCCAGCTACGAGCAGGAGTGCGAGGCCCAACCCTCCTCCCACAAGAAAGTCATGATTCTGGGCAGCGGCCCCAACCGCATCGGCCAGGGCATCGAGTTCGACTACTGCTGCTGCCACGCCTCCTTCGCGCTCCAGGAGTACGGCGTCGAGTCGATCATGGTGAACTGCAATCCCGAAACCGTCTCGACCGACTACGACACCAGCGACCGGCTGTATTTCGAGCCGCTCACGCTCGAGGAGGTGCTCAACATCTACGACACGGAAAAACCCGATGGCGTCATCGTGCAGTTCGGCGGGCAGACCCCGCTCACGCTGGCTTTGCCGCTCAAGGCCCAGGGCGTGCCCATCATCGGCACCGACCCCGAGAACATCGACCTGGCCGAGGACCGCAAGCTGTTCGGCGCGCTGCTCGACGAATTGAAAATCCCTTCCCCGCCGAACGGCACGGCCACCAGCGTCGAGGAAGCCTGCGCGGTGGCGCGGCAGATCGGCTACCCGGTCCTGGTGCGGCCCTCCTACGTGCTGGGCGGCCGCGCCATGGTGATCGCCTACGACGAGGACACCGTGCGCCGCTACATGCGCGAGGCGGTAGTCTTCGGCCAGGACCGCCCCGTGCTCATCGACCGGTTCCTCGAAGACGCCACCGAGATCGACGTGGATGCGCTCGCAGACACCGAAGACGTGCTGATCGCCGGCATCATGGAGCACATCGAGGAGGCCGGCGTACACTCCGGCGACAGTTCCTGCGTGCTGCCGGCGATCTCGATCAGCCCGCAGGCGCTGGCCGCCGTCCAGGACTACACCGTGCGGCTGGCGCGGGCGCTCAAGGTCATCGGCCTGATGAACGTCCAGTACGCCATTCAGAACGGCACCGTGTACGTGCTGGAAGTCAACCCGCGCGCCTCGCGCACGGTGCCCTACGTCAGCAAGGCCACCGGGGTGCCGCTGGCCAAGATCGCGGTCGGGCTGATGCTCGGCAAGCGGCTGAAGGACTTCGCGCACTCGACCGGCGGGCGAGTTTCCGGCTGCCTCGCGGTGCCCCAGTTCTTCGTCAAGTCGCCGGTGTTCCCGTTCAACAAGTTTCCGGGCGTGGACCCGGCGCTGGGTCCGGAGATGCGCTCGACCGGCGAGGTGATGGGCGTGGGCGAGAGCTTCGGCGAGGCCTTCGCCAAGGCGCAGTTGAGCGCGGGCACGCCCCTGCCGGACAAGGGCTGCGTGTTCATCAGCGTGAACGACCGCGACAAGCCGGAGGCCGTCGAACTGGCGCGGAGCCTGGCCTGGCTGGGCTTCCAGTTGGTGGCCACGCGCGGCACCGCCACTGCCCTCGCCGCCGCCGGCCTGCGCTCGAAGCCCGTGCTCAAGGTCAACGAGGGACGCCCCAACGCCGTGGATCTGCTCAAAACGGGCGCGATCCAGTTGGTGATCTACACCGCCGCTGGCGCGCACTCCTTCAGCGACGAGAAAGCCATCCGCCGCACCGCAGTGACCTACCGCATCCCCTGCATCACCACCCTGAGCGGCGCCAAAGCCGCCGCCGAAGCGGTGAGCTCGCGCCGCCGCAGCCCCATCCGCGTCTGGAGCTTGCAGGAGATCCACGGGGGGCGGGGGACGGTGGCGTAGCTATCAGCCGCCTTGGCCACTCGGGCTCGGGGGGCTTCCGAGAAGGCGGTCGGCCAGTTCCTGGAACTCTTGGGCTCGGGAGATCTGCTGGCTCGCGTCGGCGGCCGTGACCGCAGGTCCTATGTCGTAATCCGAGATGTTTCTCGCCGCTTGACCTTCAGTCAGGTAGTGCTGGAACTCAGCAGCTACCATGCCGGTCTTGACGAAATGTTGACCAAATGCCGCAATCACGGCAGAATGCTTCGAGAAGGCCAGCCCTTTCTCCAACAGGAAAGCCTCGGCGACGTAGAACATTGCATAGTAAGCCCGGGATGTGGCGAAGTCGTGATCACCGCGTTCCATCTGGGCCTTGGCGTTCTCGACGCCTCTTCTGGCTTTTGCCAGGAGCCCGGCCTGCTGGTCTGTCACAGGCCGATCCCCTCTCTCCGCACGTTCATCAAGAAGGGGCTCTGTTCTTCCCGAAAGCGCTCCTCGGAGACGAAGGCGCAGGAAACTAGGGTTTCGTGCTCGAGGGAGAGGGTTGTCAGAAAGGGCCCCAGCCGTGTAATCTCCTGGCCGGGTTTGAGCGGGCCTTTCAAAACGACCAGCACGTCAATATCGGAGCCGGCTTCCGCATCACCCCGGGCCTGGGAACCGTACAGGACCGTCTGGACCAAACGATCCCCATATAGCACTTCGAGACGCTGGCGTAATTCCCGCAGGATCCCCCTCAGTCTTTCGTCAAGGCCGACGGTCTGGGGTGAGCTCTGGAGCACGCTGAACCCTCTCTCACTCAGCATATCAGGCCACTCGAGCGGGCATCGGCCAAACTGCCACGGGCGCTGGCCGCAACCGGGGTGTCACCGCAAAGGCGCCGAGCACCCCGAGTGAGCTGTTTTTCTCTGCGCCTCGGCGTCTCTGCGGTGAGGACTCTGGCCGGTTTGAGGTCAGACACCCCACTGGTGCATGATGGGTCGAGGAAGTCACGACAGCCTGACCAACAGGCCTGTGGTGCGTTCAAGGAGAGACCATGGAGCACGTAGGTCGCAGAAGTTTCCTGGTTGGTTCGCTGGCGGCATCCGCCACCCCTTTTTCCGGGAGCCCGAACGATCAGATCCAGGTGGCCGTGGTGGGAGTCCGGAGTCGCGGCCGCACTCATATCACCGAATTCGGAAAGCAGAAGAACTGCCGGGTCGCGGCAGTCTGCGACGTGGACACGGCCCAGAGCGAGCGCGCGGTCCAACTGGCCGAGCAGGTACAAGGACATAAGCCGAGGACCTATCAGGACATCCGGCGGCTGCTGGAAGACAAGCAGATTGACGCCATTTCGATCGCTACCTGCAACCACTGGCACGCGCTGGCTGCCATCTGGGCCTGTCAGGCGGGCAAGGACGTCTACGTCGAGAAGCCGGCCAGCCACAACATTTGGGAAGGCCGGAAGATGGTCGAGGCGGCCCGCAAGTACCAGCGCATGGTGCAGGTGGGCATGCAGGCCCGCAGCCTCGAGCACTACCGCTGCGCCATCGCGCTGCTGCACCAGGGCGCCATCGGGAAGCTGTACATGGCCAAGGGTCTGTGTTTCAAGCGGCGCAAGTCGATCGGCAAGCAGCCGGATGGTCCGGCCCCGCCGGGCGTGGATTACAACCTGTGGCTGGGACCGGCGTCGGCGCGTCCCTTCAATCCCAACCGGTTCCATTACAACTGGCACTGGTTCTGGGACACCGGCAACGGCGACATCGGCAACCAGGGCGTCTGCGAAATGGACATCGCCCGTTGGGGACTCGGGCTAAACCTGCTGCCGAAAAAAGTCCACTCCAGCGGCGGCAAGTTTGTCTGCGACGACGATCAGGAGACTCCCAACACGCAACTGGCCGTCTTTGAATACGACGACTGCCAGCTCATTCTTGAGGTGCGGGGGCTGCTCACCGGTGGGGAATCCAGCATCCAGTACGACGGGGCGAACTACATCGGCAATATCTTCTTTGGCAGCGAGGGCTTCCTTTCCCTGGACTGCTTCGGGTTCCAGATGTACTTGGGAGAGAAGCGGGAGTTGGCGCAACAGATGAAGTACACCGAGCCAAGCTCCTGGGACACCCGGCCGCACGTCGAGAACTTCCTCAAGGCCATGCGCAGCCGCAATCACAGGGAATTGACCAACGATGTCGAGGACGGCCATTGGTCCGCCGCGCTGAGTCACCTGGCCAACATCTCCTACCGCACCGGCCGGAAACTTCTGTTCAACCCCGCCAGCGAGACCTTCGGCGCGGACGCGGAGGCGAACCGGTATCTGTCGCGAGAATATCGCCGCCCGTTTGTGGTGCCCCCTCGAGTGTAGCCGTGCGGAAGACGTTCTACGGCTGGTGGATCACCGCGGCCTGCTTTTGCACCTTCGGCATCGCGGTGGGAATCCCATACTACAGTCTTCCCTTTTTCTATGACTACTTTGAGCAGGCGCCCGCGCAGGGCGGCTTCGGCTGGTCCCGCTCCCACATGATGCTGGGTTTTCCCCTGGCCGCGCTGTGCACCATCTGGGTGGGGCCATTGGTGGCGCACCGGTGGAGCCCGCGCAGGTTGATTCTGCTGGGAACCGCGGTCACCGCGGCAGCCTTCCTCGGGTTTTCCCGCATGCAGGGGCAGCTTTGGATCTACTACGGGCTGTGGCTGCTTTACATGGTCGGGTACATCTGCTCCGGGCCCATCCCTCACCAGGTGCTGGTTTCCTATTGGTTCCGTAAGCAGCGAGGCAAAGCTATGGGCATCATGTATGTGGGCGTCGGTTTGTGCGGCGCGATCTCGGCCAAATACATAGCCCGGCCACTTACGGAAGCACTTGGTTTTCAAGCCGCCCTCGCCATCATGGGCGCCATGTTATTCCTGGCCTGGCCCATCGTGCTAGGAGTGGTCCGGGACCGCCCGTCAGACATGGGCCTCTTCCCCGACAACAACAGCAGTGGTGATGTCCGGAATGGGCAGGAATCACACGGCTTTGGTCACTTGCTGCGCAAGCGCGCCTTCTGGTTGTTGTTGGCTGGCAGCGTCTGCTCGATTGGCGCCATCGGCGCGGTCAACCAACACATGAAACTGATCTTCAAAGACCAGGGCTTCACCTCACAGGAGGCGCTCAACTACGCCTTCAGCGAGGCCCTGTTTGTCATCATGATCTCGAGCATCTCAGGCCGGCTGGTGGTGGGCTGGATGGCCGACCGGTTCTCGAAGAAGTGGCTCACGCTGGCGATGTATCTGCTGGTTGCTTTGAGCATCCCACTGCCGCTTCTCGTCAAGCCGCCGCATACCCCGTATCTGTTTGCCCTGATCTTCGGATTGAGCATGGGCGCCGATTACATGCTGATTCCTCTGGTGGCCGCCGAGTACTTCGGGGCCGGTTCCCTGGCCCGGGTGATGGGAGTGATCCTGCCGGCCGACATGATCGGGCTGACCTGGCTGCCGTATGCCGTCTCGATGCTGCGCGAGCAGCAGGGCGATTACCGTTGGGCTCTGGGCATGGTGTTCGCGCTGGCCCTGCTTGGCGCGGCGCTCATCGCCCTGCTGCCTTCAGGCGGGAGGAAGGGAAACTTTCTGTTGCTGCCATTTGCCCGGGTTCATTGACGCACCTCCTCCGACTCCCCGACGATCCCAAAGTTTCTGGAACGACGGAGCGCGCCGCAGGCCCGCTGCCAGACTCTCTCGAAACTCAGGGGACCGGTTTCAGCGTCCCAAGCGTGCATGGGCGACCGTACCCGGTTTTTGCGGCGTACCACGCCCACTGTCGGAATCGCGGGCACATGCGTGCCAAAGACCCTGACAATTCTGTTGACAGGCCCGGCTGAGCAGTGCATCATAGTGCCTTGAATTCCCAGAGGAGGGATTACGAAGACAGTCAAGTGGTCCGCCAAGCATTTCGCCGTGCACGCTCTCTTGGTAGTCGGCGCTGTGATCCTGAACGCCGCCGCGGCCGGCGCCCCGAGTGACGCTCCGGGCAAAGGCTGGAAGAAGTTCGCTGATATTCCGAAGCCAGTTATAGGAATCACCACCGTCGTGTTGAATCACAAGATCCATGCCCTGGGCGGCTCGGAATCCGACGCCCACCAGGTTTACGATCCGGCTTCGAACTCCTGGACTTTGAAGGCCTCCCTGCCGCACTCGGAAGGTGTCGGCTGGGGCATGGCCGCGGTGTTCAGGGGCAAAATCTATCTGTTCGGTGGAGGATATGGCAACGAGTGGTGCGGGGACGAGAAAGCCTGGGTATATGATCCCGCCGCCGACAGGTGGGCCTCGATAGCCCCCATGCCAATCCGGAGGATGCAAGGAGCGGCCGTGGCCGCCGGCAACGCCATCTACATCATCGGAGGACACCAGGGCACACAGAAAACATCGCGGGAAGAAGAAATCAAAACCACATATAAGTACGATCCTCTGAAGAACAGTTATACCCGCCTCGCCGACATGCCGGAATCGGGCATTTTCATCGTATCAACCTATTACAAAGGGAACATCTACGTCGTTCCGGGGGTCGAGCGCACGGTGAAAAACCCGATCGACGCAGGGCAAGGCTATATCTGGGCCGACGGCCTCCTCAAGTATAATCCCGCGAAGGATGTCTGGACCAAGCTCAACATTCGCAGGCCTCAGCGGGCCGCCTGGATGGTCACCCAGCAGTCCTCTAATGTGGCCATCGGCTCGAAACTGTATCTTGCCGGTGGCGGCGCCCCACCCGACCGCAGGCGGACGGACCTGGTCTTCTATTACGACATGGACCAGGAGAAGTTCGTTGAGGTTGGGCGTCTCCCCAGGGTCCGCTGCTGTGCGGGAGGCGGTGTGGTGAATGGCAAGCTCTACATCGTCGGGGGGTTTCATGACACCACCGGCGAGCTGTGTCCCGAGACCTGGGCTTACCCGTTTCCGCAGTAGCCGAAACCCGGGGAACAGGTAGCCCGTCCTCGGGTTTGAAACAGCGAGATCCCTGCGATCCCGGCGGCCCCGGCCTCCAGGCACTGGCCGGCGTTCTCCTCCGTGATTCCGCCCAGCGCCAGCACCGGCATCCGGACCCCCTGGCACGCTTCCCGCAGACGCTCCAACCCCAGCGGCGGGCCGTACTGCTGTTTGGAGGGCGTGAAGAACACCGGGCCGAAGACCGCAAAATCGGCGCCCTCGCTCTGAGCCGCCCGCACCTCCTCCAGGCAATGGCACGAAACCCCAATCAAGGAACCGGGCGGCAGGATGGCCCGCAGCCTTCCTGGTGCGGTCGAACCGGCGGGCAGGTGGACTCCCTGCGCCCCGCAGGCCAGCGCGATGTCTGCGCGGCTGTTGATCAGAATCCTGGCGCCGTGCGGATTGGCGAGCGCCAAGGCGCGCCGCACCAGATCCAACAACTCGCGCGTGCCCAGATCCTTCTCGCGGATCTGGATCAGGCCCACACCGGCCGCCAGGTTCCTTTCGATGGCTTCGAGCAGCCCCTCGACGCCCCCGAGCGGCTTGCGGTCCGTGATGTAGTAGCGGATCACAGCGGCTCGTAGTAGCTCTCACCCGCGCAAGAACGGCAGAGCACGCGGCCCTCGCGCACCACCTCCCGTTTGAAGTTGATGCTCTCGCCGCAGGCCGCGCAGGTCGCGCGCGGGGCCTTGTAGCCGGGCAGGTCTTCCCGGCCGACCCTCAGGTGCACCCACTGGACCTCGAACAGTTCCTCCTCCGGCATGTCGCGGTACGCGCGCGCCTGCCTTTGTTTTTTGTCCGCGATCTCCGGGCACAGCTCGATGGCCCGCTGGCGGGCGGATTCCTTCGCCACCAGCCGCACCGCGCGCCCGCTCTCCACATCACAGAAGGTGGCCGCCACCTTGCCGAAATCGCGAAACTTCAGGGCGCGCTTGCCCAGACGGCAGCCGGTGACCACGCCGATGGCGTCGGTCATGCAGCGGTCGATTTCGACGAAGGTGACCAGGCGCTTCGAGTCTTTGCCGGCGGGGTCCTCGATGCCCAGCAGCCGCAACCCGCACAGGGCCATGCGCAGCCCCAGGATCTGCCCGGCGCAGATATGACCGTGCGCCTGCTCAGCCAGCCTCTCGTATTCGTCGAAGGTTCTCACAGCACTCGCAGCGCCTGCGGCGGAAAGCTCACCACCCACTCTTTATTATGCTTCTGCTGGTCGAAGGCCGCCTGCGACAGCTCCACCGTGAGGTCGCCCTCGAACTCCAGACGCACAGCCTGCGGCGTTTCGATGCTGCGGATCAACTGGGCCGGGATCTGGTTGGGTCCGGGCCTGGCGTCGCGGGTCGAGGCGTCGAGCTGGTCCGGGCGCACGCACAGCCAGACGTGATCACCCCGCAGTTTCCCTGGGAAATACGGCCCGCTCAGATCATGGCCCCACAACCGCACGCGGCTGTAATTGCGTTGCGGGTCCAACTCGACGATCTCGACCGGGAACAAGTTGAAGATGCCCAGCAGCCGGGCGACCTCGACATCGGCCGGACCCTCCGCGACGCTGCGCGGGGGGCCGCTCTGGACGAGGCGCCCTTCCCGCAGCACCAGCATCTCGTCGCCCAGCTCGAAGCACTCTTCCAGATGGCGCGCAACCAGCAGAATGGGCATCTGGAACTCAGCGCGGACCTGCCGCAACAGCCCATAGAACTCGGCGCGTATCCCAGCGTCCAGGCCCCGTCCCGGCTGGTCCAGCAACAGCAGCCTGGGGGAACCGATCAGAGCGCGGGCCATCGAGCAGCGCTGCTTCTCGGCGGCGGAAACTTCGTGCGGGCGGCGGCCCGCGTACTCGGTGAGATGGAAGCGCTCCAGCATCTCGTTGACCCGGCGGTGGCGCTCCAGCCGGGGGCTGCCTTCCGCGGCGAAGGCCAGGTTCTGCCGCAGGGTCATGTGCGGGAACAGGGCGTAGTTCTCAAACACGTAGCCGCAGCGCCGGGCCTGGGGCGGCAGATCCACGCCCGAGGGCGCGTCAAACAGAATCTCGTCATCCAACAAAATGCGGCCCTCGTCCGGCTTCACGAAACCGGCAATGGCGTCCAGGGTCAGGGTCTTCCCGGACCCGCTGGGCCCGAACAGCACGCTGATACCGCCCTCAACCTGGAACTCGACCTCGAGCCTGAAGCCCGCCGATTCCGGGCCGGGGCGAAAGCTCTTGCAGATGCGCGCCTGGATCATCCGCTTTCCTGCCTGGGGACCAGCCGGTTGGCCCCCCAGAGGATGCCGGCCGCCAGCACCGAGATCACCAGCACCAGGGCCCGCGCCAGCCCGCCGTTGCTGCCTTCCACGGCCTCATAGACCGCTCCCCCCAGCGTCTGGGTGCGGCCTGGGATGTGGCCCGCGATGATGAGGGTGATTCCGAAATCTCCCAGCGACCGGGCGAAGGCCAGCCACGCCGCGGCCAGAATCGAGCGCCGCGCCAGAGGCAGGCTCACCCGCCAAAAAACCCGCCAGTTGGAAGCCCCCAGGCTGCGCGCCGCGCGTTCGTAGCTGCCCTCCACACTCGCCAGAGCGGCCCGCGCCGAGATCACCAGCAGCGGGATGGCCTGCAACATGGCCGCCACCACCGCCCCCTGCCAGGTGAACACCAGGGGCGAACCGAAAACCCGCTCATAGAACCCGCCCAGCGGGCTCTCCCGCCCCACCAGCACCAGCAGGTAATAACCCAGTACCGTGGGAGGCAGAACCAGCGGCAGCGTCACCGCCCCGCTCAGCACTCCCTTGCCCCGAAAGTTCCGGTTGGCCATCAGGTAGACCAGCCACAGGCCCACCAGCAGCGAAAGCCCCGTGGCAATCGCCGCCACCTTCAAGCTGAGCCACAGCGGGAACCAGTCAATGGCCATGAATCATCCGATAGCATGCCGCACCACAGGAAATCTTTGCAACTCACGCGGCGATAATTCCGGCGTGGAGCGGGTCTCCGACCGGCCATGCCGGCATTCCTGGCGGCATTCGAGAGCCGACTTCGCCGGCCGGAGGCCCGCTCCACCCTGACATTCGCCATGGGACCGGCGCGACTTGGAATACGCCGCTCACGAACAGATGCTTTTCACCCCCAAAGAGGCCCAGCAAATACGATCCCAGGTCCGCGACCGTATACGAGACCGGCAGGCTACCCCCATGGCCCAAGCCGGGGTGTCAAGGTGAGCCGGTTTGGGCTGCACGCGCCGTAGGGGAGCTCAGGACCGCCAGTTGAGGAACTCCCCCGGAGTCAGTGGCTGCCAGTCCAGTTCCTCCAAGACCGGCAGGTCTTCCTGCTTCTGCTGATGGATGAAGCTGGTGGCCAGGGTGCGCGCGTGCTCCTTGGCTTTGGCTTCGGTGAACTGGCGCGCTCCACAGATGGTCACGCCCGGGGCGTGGGCTAGGATCCTCCACTCATCGAAATCGGAGGCTAGAAGCAGCGTGAGGTAATGATATTGCGCTTTGAACCCTTTGGCTTCGCGGAACATAGGGACCTCTGTGCCATTGTATGCGTTCTCGCTCCCCCGGGGAAGAGTTTTTTTACAGGGGCCGGAAGCGGGCGCTGAAGTGCCGCAGGAAGGGGGGCTCCCAGACGATTTCCAGCCCCCGCATCCCCTGGCGGCGCTCGTTCACCTCCAGGATGGCCTCCACCACGTAGTCGATATGGCTCTGGGTGTAGACCCGCCTGGGGATGGCCAGCCGCAGCAGCTCGTGCCGGGCTTTTTCGCCGAACATCACCGAGCCGATCTCGACCGAGCGGATGCCGGCGTGCCGGTACAGCTCGACCGCCAGGGCCTGCCCCGGAAACTGGCTGCGCGGGATGTGCGGCAGCATGCGCTCGGCGTCGATATAGATGGCGTGCCCGCCGGGCGGCTGGACGATGGGCACGCCGCGCTCCGAGATGTGCCGCCCTAAATACTCGGTCGAGACGATACGGTAGTGCAGGTAGTCCGGGTCGAGCACCTCTCTCAGGCCCACCGCGATGGCTTCCAGGTCCCGGCCCGCCAGGCCCCCGTAAGTCGGGAAGCCTTCCGTCAGGATGAGCAGATCCTTTTCCTGCTCGACCAGCCGGTCGTCGTTGGTACACAGGAAGCCGCCGATGTTGGCGAAAGCGTCCTTTTTGGCGGAAAAGATGCAGCCGTCGGCCAGCGAAAACATCTTCTGCGCGATCTGTTTGGGACTCCAGCCCCCGTAGCCCGCCTCTCGCAAGAAAATGAAGTAGGCGTTCTCCGCGAACCGGCAGGCGTCCAGGTACAGCGGGATGCCGTGCCGCGCGGTCACACGCTTGACCGCCTCGATGTTCTCCAGCGATACCGGCTGCCCGCCACCGGAATTGTTGGTGACCGTCAGCATGACCAGCGGAATCCGCTCCGCGCCCTCCGCAGCAATGAGCCGCTCCAGCGCCTCCACGTCCATGTTGCCTTTGAAGGGCAGGCGGGCCTGTGTGTCGGCCGCCTCCGGGCAGGGCAGGTCCACGGCCCGCGCGCCCGTGAACTCGATATTGGCCCGGGTGGTGTCGAAATGGGTGTTGTTGGGCGCCACCTGGCCTGCCCGGCACATCACCCCGAACAGGATGCGCTCGGCCGCCCGGCCCTGGTGCGTTGGGATCACGTGGCGAAAGCCGGTCAGCTCCTGGACCACCGCCTTCATGCGATAGAAACTCTCGCTCCCCGCGTAGGACTCATCGCCGCGCATCATGGCCGCCCACTGCTCGGTGGACATGGCGCTGGTGCCCGAGTCCGTCAGCAGGTCGATCAGAATGTTCCGGGCGTCGATCAGAAACAGGTTGTAACCGGCCTGCGCCAGGAATTCTTCCCGCTCGGCGCGCGTGGTCTGCCGCAGCGGCTCGACGCTCTTGATGCGGAACGGCTCGATGATGGTTTTCACACACGGAGCATAGCAGAAGCGGCTAGTGGCTAGCCCCGGTATACTGGAGTAGTTATGGGCAGAAGAATCCTGCTGGCAGTTGTGCTGTTTTCCTTGGGGGCCGCACAGGCGGCCGAGAAGCTGGCCGGTGGGCCGTTTGTGGTCAACGTAGGGCCCCGGAGGGCCACCGTGGCCTGGGTGGTCCAGACTTCGGAAGGCAAGCTGGGCCTGGCGGCCGGCAAGCTGGAAAAGCTCGCCCCGGTGCTGCAAGCCCAAAAGATCACTTACTCCAGCCTGGAGCCGGGCAAGACTTACTACTATGAGGTGCTGGACAGCGCGGAAGGCCGGGGCCATTTCAAGACCGCCCCGCTTGGGCCGGCTACCTTCCAGTTCGTGGTCCTGGGTGACACCCGGACTCGTCACGAGGTGCACCGCCGGGTGATCGAAGCCGTCGTCAAGACGGCGCCCGATTTCGTCATCCACACCGGGGATCTGGTCGCCGATGGGGACGACCCCAGCCTCTGGCCCATCTTCTTCTCGATCGAGAAAGAACTGTTGCGCAGTACGGTGTTCTTCCCCTCTCTGGGAAATCACGAGCGCAACAACTACCGGTACTATGACTTCTTCGACATGAGGACTGCCTACTACTCCTTCGACTGGGGCAGCGCGCATTTCGCCGTCTTGAACAGCGATCTCGGCAACGCGGCCCAGGGCAAGGTTGCCAGAGAAGCCTTTTGGACCGAGCAAACCCAATGGCTGGAGGCCGATCTGACCAAGGCGCAAAAAGCCGGCCTGCGATTTGTGGTGATGCATCATCCTCCCTTCACCGCCATGAAGAGCCGCCAGGGCGGCAACAAACAGGTGGTGCAGTTGGTTCCGCTGTTCGAGAAATACAAGGTCCACGCGGTGTTCAACGGCCACGACCACAACTACCAGCACCACTTAAAGGACGGCGTGCACTACATCGTGACCGGCGGCGGCGGGGCCCCGCTGTACGCCGTGGACGCACCCATCCCGGGCATCACCCTCAAAGCCCTCAGCACCGAGAACTTCGTCGTCGTGAAAGTCGACGGGAGCCAGGCGGCCCTGCAGGCCCTTCAGCTCGACGGCGCCCTCATCGATGAGTTCCGCCTGCCGTAAGTTGCGCTGATTGAGGCTGGCCATTTTCACGATGCCCACTGTCTGAATCGCAGGCCACAACAGGAACATCTCCCTCCTGCTATACGCAGCGTCACAAGTGATTGCGCATCCGCTCCGTTGAAGACGCTGACCAGATTCGCCAGATATTCGCCTCGACGCGGAGCGTCTTCATTGGTTTTGGTGGGCCGCAGGCCCATCGGAACTCCCTCACGGTCGCGGCTCGGCTGTAGATTCGGAGCCGCGCGCATCAGCGAGCGGTCTGGAACCTGGCGCAGGCATCAATGGCGCTGTATATAGCTGCATTTGGAGCGTTGGAGGACACCGCTTAACCGAGTGCGGCCGCGATGGTGGTCACATCCACCAGGCCGGAACAGCCGTAGAGGACCGGCAAAAGACGCTGCGGGGGATGGCGGCGGCGCAGCTCCGCCACCAGTTCAGTGCCGGCGCGGTAAGCCGGCAGATACATGCGCCCCAGCAGCGGGTGGCGCCCCCACGCCCCGGAAAGCCTGCCGGCGCGTTCCTCAGAAACCAGAAAGTCGCGGCGCAGCGTGGCCGCAACTTCCGCTTGCGGGAGGCCCTCTCCCCACGTGAGATACGACGACTGGTTTTTGGCGTCGTCCTGAAGAAGCGCCAGCAGCACCCCGATCTGAAGATCCTCGTCGGGCAGTTGGTCCACCTCGGTCACGCCGTGCGCGATCAGCATGGCGTTATTTGCGATCCCTTCAAAGAGCGCCGCCGAGCGCGTGTTCATGGTCAGCACGGTAGCCTCGAAGCCTGCTAAGCCGCGAACATATAGGTTCTGTAAGTAGGCGAAGGACGTGACGTGTCCGGGAACCACTTCGTGACTTACTAACTGCTCGAACTCGGGCGCCGAGATCTCGAGCGAGGCGTTGATTTCGTAAGTGGCCTCGTAGTGCGGCGTTCCGTCGCCTCGCCGCGCCCGCCCCAGGTAGTTCATCGATCCCGAAAACCAGGCATCTTTGATCGGCAGAAAGCGGATGTTGGCGCGCGGCACCGAGTGAAGCTCGCCAGGCAGGTGCGAAACGAGATTGTCGGCGCACAGTTGCTCGAAGTGCGCGATGAGAGCGTCGCTCAACGCCCGCACCGAGGCCATGGGGACGAGGCGCGCGCGGCGCCACGCGTCCACCGCGGCCGCGAGTTCGTCAGCGGTGCGCGCGGGGTAACCGGCGCGGGCCAGCAACTCGGCCACACGCTCGCGCTTGAGGCCGGGCTCCGACGGCGCCGGCTCCAGCCCGGTCGAGGCTCGCACGCACCGCTCGTAGGGTACCGGATCCCCCTGCCCCAAAATCTCCATCACCAGGTCCCACATGACTTCGAAGCACAGGGCCAGGCCGCAGACGTACTCGCCGCACAGGCCGCCCATGGCCCGGCCTTCAGCGGCCGGGCCCCGGATGGCACCCTGAACGTCCACCGCGGCCAGGTAGGCCCGGATAGCCTCGCGGTCAAAAGACTTCGCCGAGACGCCCCCGGACTGGCGGACCCGCGCCGCCGTGGCGTGCGTGTAGGCCTGCGGCAGCGGCTCAT
>Ga0315282_10008644_pt1 | contig 16429 bp, 12 predicted proteins | sample YL17G07_20_MG_FD_203693 | JGI IMG/M metagenome (GOLD analysis project Ga0315282, IMG submission 203693) | Sediment microbial communities from Yellowstone Lake, YNP, Wyoming, USA - YL17G07_20 | ecosystem: Environmental > Aquatic > Freshwater > Lake > Sediment | place: USA: Wyoming | collected...
GCCAGAGACTATATCCGCCCTGATTTGTTTGGAGCCAATGGGATCGAACTGGCCTATGCGGAGTACTCGGGATATCCCCAATATCCCCAGATTTCCGAGCCGTTCGAGCATCAAGTGACGATTTTGGATCTGTTGTTCATGACCGGCGATGAAGCCCCGCGCTATATATGGGAATGGAAATCCTCCGCCGGCGGGAGCGGTCAATGAAACGGGATTCCCCGCGTTCACATACAAGCCATACGCGCCATGGAGGCGATCATGCCTGATACTCCTCGAAAAGAGAGCGTTTCAATCGTCACCACCCTATACTACTCCGCGCCCTATGTGGAAGAGTTCTATGAAAGGTGCAAGTCCGCCGCGTCAAAGCTCTATGAACGATATGAATTCATATTCGTGAACGACGGCTCGCCGGACGACTCTCTTGCCGTCGCGATGAGAATTCACGAGCGCGATCCGCGCGTGAAGATAATTGACCTTTCCCGCAATTTCGGGCACCACAAAGCGATATTGACGGGGTTGATGAACGTGAGGGGCGATCATGTCTTCCTCATGGACTGCGACCTGGAGGAATCTCCCGAGTGGCTCCCGGAGTTTCTGGAGGAGATGGAAGTAACCAAGGCGGATGTTGTATACGGCGTTCAAAAGGCGCGGAAGGGCGGTTTTCTTGAGAGGCTCACGGGCTACGTGTTCTATCGCTTATTCAACGCGGCGGCGGGCATCACCATCCCCGCGAACCTGATTACGGCGCGGTTAATGACGGCGCGATATGTGCGCGCCCTGGTTCAACACACCGATAATCTGCCGTTCCTGGCGGGCTTGTGGCAGATCACGGGATTTGAACAGGTGCCGCTGACGGTGGAGAAGAAATCCAAAGGCACGTCCTCCTACACCACCGCCAGAAAAATCGGCATAGTGATTGACTCTATCACTTCCTTCAGCGTGAAGCCGCTGTCTTACATATTCCTGATGGGATGTTTCTTTATTCTCCTTTCGTGTTGCTCCATCGGATTCGTGCTGGTCAGGTATTTCTTTTATCAGATAACCATAGACGGCTGGACGTCTCTGATTATTTCCATGTGGCTGTTCGGTGGGCTGACGCTCTTCTCCATGGGCATTATCGGACTTTACCTGTCCCGTGTTCTTATGGAGGTCAAGCCCTGGCCCTTTACCATTGTCCGGAGAATCTACTCGCGCCAGGATGAGGCCGCGGAGGGGCATGGCGATTGAGAACAGGACAAAGCGGCATTGCGCGCCTTGAAATGAGAGGACCATCATGGAACCCGAGGACATTGATGAGACCAGGAGGAAATACCGCGAGCGATGGGAGCAATATGGCTATGATCCCCGGACGCTCTATTGGGACAAGGGGAGGCAGCGGGTCCGTTTCACCGCCGCTCTCGAGGTTCTCCGTCCGAATGAATATGGAAGCGTGATAGACATCGGATGCGGCTTCGGGGATTTCCTCGCCCACTTGAAAGCCAGAGGATGGAGCGGGCAATACACGGGCGTTGACATTGTCCCGGAACTGCTTGCCGAAGCCCGGAGGCGGCACTGCGGACCGAACGCCTCGTTTCATTGCGCGGATATTCAAGAGCAACCGCTGAACGTCCAGGCGGCCATGGGGGTGGCGCTGGGGATTTTCAACCATCGCTTGAAGCAGGATAACATGCTCTTCATCTCGTCCATGCTGGAGGCTATGTGGAACCATACGACGGATGTTGTCGTGCTTGATTTTCTGAGCACCTCGGCCGATATACGGCGCGACGAGCTCTTCTATGCGGATCCCAGGGCGATATATGATCTCGCCAGGCGGTTCAGCCGGCGCGTGATGATTCATCACGCATACATACCTTTCGAGTTTCAGGTAAAGGTATGGCACGATGACTCCTTTGAGGTCGGAGCGCCGGTATTTCCGCCGTATTCCGCCCTTATATGATGACCCCTTGGGGAGCACGTGGAGAAGCGGAAGCATGCCGAGCAATCCCAAACAGAGTGTTTCCCCGTCGGCAAACGGTCTTCAGATCGAGCGGACGGATTGTCTTCTGCTTAACCCGCCCGATCTGAATACGCGCTATCCTTACTTGGGCATAGCCCTGCTAGCCGCATTGTTGCGCGCCAATGGAATCAGGGCCGCCCTCCTCGACTCATCGGCCTTGAATATGTCCATCCCTGAGACGGTGGACTTTGTGAAACGGCTCAAACCCCGCATTGTCGGGGTAAGCGTGATGTCCCTCAATCTCCGCCGTTCTTATCTTCTTCTGGAAGCTCTAAGGACTTCCTATCCGGAAGGGGTTATCGTAGTGGGCGGGGCGCACATTGACGCCGTTCCGGAATCGGTGCGCAACTTGGGAGTCAGGTACGGTTTCCAGGGTGAATGTGAGCATGAGTTTCTGGAGTTCTGCAAATCCATACTGGGGGGCAAAGAGCCATCCCCCATGCCGGGTTTCATCATAAACTCCGAAGGCGATCTGGATATCAGTGAGGGAAAAATCATCAAGGACATTGATTCTCTCCCTCGTCCAGCCTATGACCTTCTGCCCATTGAACGGTATTTTTCCCCCAGCACTTCCCGCCGGACGGTGTCATTCATCAGCTCCCGCGGTTGTCCTTACAAGTGCATTTTCTGCAGCAAACTGCAGCAAAAGCCATATCGTCACCTGAGTACGGCCAATATGTTATCCCAGCTCGATTGGCTGGTGCGCGGTTTGGGCGTAGGATGGATCGAGTTTGTGGATGAGATTTTCACACTGCACCGCGCCCATGTGATCGAGTTTTGCGAAGCCGTCATCGGCAGCGGGCTGACTTTTGAATGGGGATGCGGCACCCGGGCGGACCGGGTGGACAAGGAACTCCTGACTCTGATGAAACGGGCGGGATGCCGCAAGGTGGGTTTTGGCATCGAAACCGGAGTGGAGCGCATACGAAACGCCATCAACAAGGGTCTCACCAATAAGCAGATTCTGGATGCGGTGGGCGCATGCCGCCTCTTGGGGATCAAGACTCAGACCTGTTTCATATTCGGCCACCCGGGCGAGACGCTTAGGGACATGCGGGAGACCGTGAGATTTGCGCGCGGGCTTCGGTCCAATTATCCGAGTTTCCTTCGCATGATTCCCATTCCAGGCTCCGATCTCTTCGAATCAGCGAAGCGAAACGAAGAGCTGCCCCCCGAGATCTGGAATGATTTCATGCTGGGACACAGCGACTACCCCATCTACACTCCTCGCGGGATAGATCCGAAGGACGTGCATCGCGTCTTCCGCGGGGCTTGGTTCTCGGTCTATCTCTGGCCGCCCAACCTTTGGGTTAACCGCGATGTGTTCCTAAGCTGGAAATACCTTCTGCAAGGGTGCAAGGCATTCCTGGACTTCGCCTGCACCAGGAAGTTTTAGTCTTATCAAGAGGTGTTTTCATGTTGAGTGCGGAAAATACTCTCGTACCTGCGAAAGTTTAGCAACGTGTTCGTTCTCAAGAGAATCCTGAACTTCAGCTGGTGCTACAAACTCCTGACGCGCCTGGCAAACGGCAGGAGCGCGAGACGGATCATTATCAGCGATTACATCCAGCCGCGCGAGGGAGACCGGATACTGGATATCGGCTGTGGACCGGCTGAGTTTCTTGATCTGCTGCCGAAAGTGGAATACCACGGCTTTGACATGAACCCGCGCTACATCAGGAACGCCCGGCAATACTATGGAAACCGTGGGGAATTCACCTGCGAAAAGATCGGTAAGGACAATGTGAAGAATCCCGGCGCATTTGACATTGTTCTGGCGAGCGCGGTTCTACACCACTTGACAAACGAAGAGGCGCATGACCTTTTTCGCACCGCATGGTCCGCGCTTAGGCCCAATGGCCGCTTGATCACCGTGGACTGCGCCTATCTGCCCAGTCAGTGCTGGCTGGAACGGTTTCTGATCTCTCAGGATCGCGGGCGGCACGTGCGCACTCCCGAGGAATACCAACGTCTTGCTTTGTCCCACTTCCCTGAATGCGAACTAGAGGTCCGTTCGGACCTTCTTCGCATTCCTTATACGCATGTCATCCTGGTTGCCACGAAGCGGGTGAAGCCATGAGCAGCTCCGACAGCGGTTCCCTCCAGGATCCTGCCGCAAACAACCGGAGTCTCTGGGTCTCCGATTTTGCCGCCGGATTAAGGCAGGGAGAGGAAGGGATATGGTTTTCCGAAAGCGGGGCGTCTTGTTCATATCCGGAGGAAGCGCATGCGTTTTGTTACGCGCTGGAGGAGGATTCCTTCTGGTTTCGCCATAGGAATGATGCGATCATCTGCCTGGTTCAGTCTTATCCGCCAAACGGTTTCATCCTGGACGTGGGGGGTGGAAACGGCTTTGTAAGTTGGGGACTTCATCAGGCGGGTTTCCAAACCGTTTTGCTCGAACCCGGTCTAACCGGCGCCCGGAATGCAAAGAGACGCGGGATCAGCTTCGTCGTATGCTCTACTCTGGAGAACGCCGATTTCAGGAGCCATGTTGTCCCTGCCGTTGGCCTCTTCGATGTTCTGGAGCATATAGAGGAGCCTCTGGGATTCCTCCGGAATTCCGCCCGGATGTTGGCTCCAGGTGGGCGGTTGTACCTTTCGGTTCCCGCCCTTGCATGCCTGTGGTCATCCCGCGACGTCGTGTCGGGCCACTATTGCCGCTACTCCTTGAAGACGCTATTGCCCTTGCTTGGCGCGGCGGGATTTGAGATAGAGTTCGCCACATACCTGTTTTTCTATCTGACTTTGCCGATCTTCCTGGTTAGAAAGCTCCGGTTCCGCGCGGGACTTACGCCAAAGGGCCCTCCCGAGCTTCAAGAGACAAAAACACAGTTGCGGCCTTCTCTTGGGCCCCTCTCCATATTCCTGCGCATGGCCAACAAGCTCGAGATGTCCCGCCTGAGGCGCGGAAAAAGGATCCCTTTTGGCAGCAGCATCCTGTTAGCCGCACACTTGAAAGGAACCCATGATCATGCCTGAAATGCGAATTCCTTACAACAGGCCTTGTTTTGAGGGCAAGGAGCTGGTCTACATCGCCAAGGCCATAGACAGCTGCCATATCTCTGGCGACGGCCTTTTCACGGAACGCTGTCAATCCCTTCTCCAGGATCTGCTTGCGGTTCCGAGAGTCCTCCTGACAACCTCCTGTACCCACGCCCTCGAGATGGCCGCCTTGCTGCTTGATCTCCAACCGGGCGATGAAGTGATCGTGCCCTCTTTCACGTTCGTATCCACGGCCAACGCGTTTGCGCTCCACGGCGGCCGGCCCGCCTTTGTGGACGTGCGGCCCGATACGCTCAATCTCGACGAGAATCTGCTCGAGGCGCTTGTCACTCCCCGTACCCGGGCCATTGTTCCCGTGCATTATGCCGGCATCGCCTGCGAAATGGACACCATCCTCTCCATCGCGGAACGCCACGGCATTTCCGTCATCGAGGACAACGCCCACGGATTCCTGGGAAGATACAAGGGACGATATCTTGGAACTCTCGGATCCATGGCGGCGCAGAGTTTTCATGAAACCAAGAACGTCATGTGCGGCGAAGGGGGCGCCCTGCTCCTCAACGATCCCGCATACATTCTCAGGGCCGAGATAGTCCGCCAGAAAGGAACCGACCGGTCACGCTTTCTCCGCGGCGAGGTGGACAAGTATACCTGGGTGGACGTCGGCTCCAGCTATGCGCCGGCGGATATTCTCGCCGCGTTCCTGTACGCCCAGCTTGAAGCCAGAGACCACATCCAGGACCATCGGCGGAGAATATGGACCGCCTACTATAATGGACTGGAAAAGTGGGCCCGCGAGCGGGGCGTCATCCTGCCCACGGTTCCACGGACCTGCCAGCCCACCTATCACCTCTTCTATCTTCTGATGCCCTCCCTGGAAGAGCGCCAAGCCCTGATCGCTCACCTGCGCAAGCAGGGCATTCTTTCCGTTTTCCACTTTCAGCCTCTGCACATCTCCAAAATGGGACAGCGCTTTGGGGGGAAACCTGGCGATTGTCCCGTCGCCGAGAGCGTGAGCGACCGGTTGGTCCGGTTGCCTTTCTATAACCAGCTGACGGAGGAGGAGCAAGAGAGCGTCATCCAGGCTGTCCACGATTTCAGGATGCCCTGAATCCCATTCCGCGCGGCTCGGAAACAAGTCACGATGACACCTGAAGCGTCAGAATCGAAACCGCCTCAACCCTTTTCCGGGAAGGACTGTGTGTGGATACTGTTGGGCGGAATCCTCCTGCTTCTGGCGCGAGGTTTTCGCGTCTACGTGGTCAACCAGAATACGTACTTCCTGTACGGTCTTCGCCTGGGCGACCCTGGGTTCATCCCCCTCGACCACTTCACCTGGCAAACGCATCATGCGCATATCGCGTTTTCCTATCTTCTCGTGATCCTGCGAAGACTTGGACCCTTGGAGGTGACCGCCATAATCGCGCAGGGAGGGTGCTTCGCCCTCTTTTCCGGCGCCATGTGGTCCCTGTGCCACTTGGCGGCGGACCGTCCCAAGACAGCATACGCGGGCGTCATGCTGTGGATCGCCTTGGCCGGCCCGGAGAGCATGGGCTTGGGCGGGCTATACATGATCAGCGACTACTTTCAGCCCTCACAGATCGGGGGTTCGTGCATTGTCCTGGGCTTCGCTATGCTCTTTCGGCGGAGGTTCCTTGTCTCCGCGATTCTCTTTGGAGTCGGTGGTATTCTCCATTTCGGCGTACTGGTGTCATGCCTGCCGGTTATTATCTGTCAGGCCTGGGCATGCGGAGTGCGGCGCTCGAAAAGCGATCTGTTGCGGTTTTCCGTGCCTCTCATTTTGCTGTGGGGGATAGCTTTTGCCATGGCGTGGCGGGTGGGAGGCATGGGGCGGAGCTCGGCGGAGGACGTGGCGCGCTCCCGGGAAATCATCATCCATTTCCTGGGCCCATACCATTTTGTGTTGAAAACCTGGCCCCTTCCGGCGACGGTGCTTTGGGCGGGCCTGGTGTGTCTCGGCGGCGCCGCTTTGTGGCTCCGGCCGGTTTCATCGCCGGAGCAAAGAACCCTGCGAGTCAGTTACCTTGTCAGCGTTCTCGTGTGCGCCGGCTCGATTTTGCTGACCAAAATGGGCATAAGCGAGACCCTTACTCTTCTCGCGCCCTGGCGGGTGTCGCATTGGGCCCTGCTGCTGGGGCTTGTGGCTCTTCAGGACCGTCTGCTAACGGCGGTCCCGGGAAATGCTGGGGAACGCGCTGGAGCGCCGAAGCGCCGAGGCGCGGTATGGACGGACGCGTTCCTGTGGGCGGGAACCGCGGTTGTATGCTGTTTGTGGATTTTCGAAATCCCCGCGATTCGAAAAGGCGTGAGTGTTCTTCCCTTTCTGTGGCGGTGCATGCTCTGGCTGGCGCCGGCGTGGCTGCCTGTTTTGTCCAGGCGGATCCTGAAGTTTCCGGGGCGCTCATCCGATCATTTCTTATTCGACGTGCTTGTTCTTGCGGTGAGCTGTTTCATTGCCCTATGGGCGGGAATTCTGAATGAGATAAAGCCATGCTTGCTGTGGGTGGGATGGATGTTGACGCCGTTTCTGGCGTCGGAAATCGGCCGGATCGGGCGGAGGATATCCTTCGTTCCGGCGCGCCCGGCGGCTTTGGCCTGTATGGGTTTCGCCGTGCTGTTTTCCGCGAGCGCTATCTATGGCGTGCGCAATTACTCGCGTAACGGAGCGGAACCCGCACAAGGAGATTGGGCGGAGGCCCTGCAGTGGATACGGCGCGAAACGCCGCCCAACGCCGTGTTTGCGACACCTCCTTTTCTGCAGACCTTCCGGCTTGGCGCGCGCCGCGCGATTATTGCCGACGCATTTGCCGGCGCTTTATGGCCGCGGGAAACGCTTGAATGGTATCAGCGCATCTGCGATTTGTGCGGATTTGACCCTAAAGGGGCCTTGTCGGCGGATCCCCAGCCCGCCGTTGAAAAGGGTTACGAGCGGCTTGACTCGCTTCGTGCGCGCATGCTGGCCCAAAAGTACGGCATTGACTATGTTCTGGTGCAGCCGGACAGGCACAAGGGAGACTTGAGCGGTTTGCCTCGCGTTTTTTACAATCCGCATTTTGCCGTGTACAAGATTCCCGCGGACGCAAGAAACTAAATGCTTTGAGTAGGTCTACTGGCAGCCCGGAACGGGAGAGATGGAAGTTCTCAGGGCGCTCCGGAAGACCCCTTGATCTTTTCGGGAATCCCGTTCCTTCCGGCTGTCCGCTTTTCGCAGTGTGTAAGCGCGGCGCGGATACGGGCGGCGATTGATTCCGGACCGAGGCCGCAGCGCCGCAGGAGCTCGGAGCGGGGGCCTTGCTCCACCCATTGGTCTGGAATGCCAAGGATCAATGCGGTCTTTGCCAGACCCATTTCGCCCAGCGCCTCGTTGACCCCGCTGCCAAATCCGCCGGACACCACGTTCTCCTCGAGGGTGACCAGCAGTTCGTATTCCTGTGCGAGGCGGGCCAGGAGTTCGCGGTCCAGCGGCTTGACGAAACGCATGTCAGCCACCGCCGCGCCGATTCCGGCGGCGGCAAGAAGGTCCGCCGCGGCGAGGGCGTTGGCCGCGGTCGTGCCGATGGAAAGGATGGCCGCGCGCTTCTCCGAGGCATTCCAGGGCTCGCGCAGGATCTCCCCCGTTCCGATCGGGATGGGCCTTACGGGTTCCTCGAGCGAGACCCCGGTTGCGCGGCCGCGCGGGTAGCGGTAGGCGATGGGTCCTTTATCGTAAGCGGCGGCGGTGGCCATCATGCGCCGCAGCTGCTGTTCGTCTCGGGGAGCCATGACGACCATGCCGGGAATCATGCGGAGATAAGAAAGGTCGAAGACTCCGTGGTGGGTCGGCCCGTCGTCACCGACGATACCCGCCCGGTCCAGTGCGAAGGTCACGGGGAGGTTTTGGAGGGCGACGTCGTGGATGATCTGGTCGAATGCCCGCTGGAGGAAGGAGGAGTAGATAGCGACGATGGGGCGCAGCCCTTCACAGGCCATCCCGGCGGCGCAGCAAACGGCGTGCGACTCGGCGATTCCCACGTCGAAGAGGCGGTCGGGAAACCGCTCCCCGAAGCGGTCGAGCCCCGTGCCGACTTCCATGGCCGCGGTGATGGCGACGATGCGCTTGTCCGTTTCGGCCAGATCCACCAGGGTGCGGCTGAACACCTCCGTGTAGGTGGGCCGGGGAGCGGCGGGTTTTCCGGGAGTTTTCCCGTTTTCAACCTTCTTGCCCGTGCTGACCTCGAAATCCGCGCCGCTGTGCCAGCGCTCCGGGTCCGACTCGCTATAGGGATACCCCTTGCCCTTGACCGTTTTCACGTGCAGCAGGATGGGACCCTTGAGGTCTCGGACGTGCTCGAGGGTATCAATGAGCAAACGCAGGTCGTGCCCGTCCACGGGACCCAGGTAGCGGATTCCCATTTTCTCGAAGATCGTTTCTTCGGGCACGATCAGGTTCTTGATGCTGCGTTCGAGCCGCTGGCTGAAGCCCACGACTCTCTTGCCCACGGCCGGCACGCGGGTGATGAGGTCTTCCGCGGTTTCCTTGGACCGGTTGTAGAGGCCCGTGGTGATGAGCTGGTTGAAGTAGCGCGACATGGCCCCGATGTTGGGGGAGATGCTCATCCTGTTGTCGTTCAGGATGATGAGCATGTCGGGCCGCAGATACCCCAGGTTGTTGAGGGCTTCATAGCACAGGCCGCCGGTCATGGCGCCGTCGCCGCAGACGGCTACCACGCGGTACCTCTCCTGCCGGCGGTCGCGCGCGAGGGCCATGCCCAGCGCCGCCGAGATAGACGTGCTGGCGTGCCCGGTGCCGAAGGCGTCATAAGGGCTTTCCTCGCGTTTGGGAAAACCGCTGAGCCCTCCCAGCTGCCGGAGCGTGTGAAACTCCCTGGCGCGGCCCGTCAGCAACTTGTAGGGATAGGTCTGGTGGCCCACGTCCCACACGATCTTGTCGGCGGGAGTGTCGAGCGAATAGAGCAACGCGATGGTGAGCTCCACCACTCCCAGAGAGGGCGCGAAATGCCCCCCGTTGCTCGAGCAGGTGTGGGCGATGGTCTGCCGTATCTCGGCCGCGAGTTCCTGGAGGGTCTCCAGGCGCAGCCCTTTGAGATCCTGTGGGGACTGGATACTATCCAGCAAGGACGCCGGGTTTGTCATGCCTTGTCTTCTTCGTCTTCCTCTTCTTCCGGGGCGGGGGAACTCTCGAATTCGGCCGTGGCCGGGTTGCCGTTCTCCCCCTCCACCAGTTTGCGGATTCTCAGTTCGGCTTCTTTCAGCCGGCCTTCGCAGGCCTTGGCCAGGCTCTTGCCCTTCTGGAAAAGCTCAATCGCCTCGTCCAGGGAAGTGGAGCCGCTTTCGAGTTTCTCCACGACCTTCTCGAGGGACTTCAGGTTCTGCTCAAAGGATTTGCCGCTCATAGGCACACCCCACTCCTGAGCCGGCCCGCGCCCGCCCGAACCCCTATGTTCACACCGCTTGGTTTTAGTTTCAACGAAATTCGCGCACTTTTTTGTTGCCAGTGCCCGGCAGTTCCGATAAAAAGAGTAGTTCCGGGGCGATGTATGATGCGGAAAACCCGGATTCCGCGCCCAGACAGAGTCCAACGGAAAGGAACGTCCTGCCAAGATATGGGGAGTATCATAAAGAAGCGGCGCAAAAAGATCCGCAAACATAAGCTGAAAAAACTCCGGAAGAAGATGCGGCATCGCAAGTAACTTGCATGCACACCTTACCATCTCCGCGCGCCCGTTGCCGCCTTTATCCTAAGCGCGGCGCGACGGGCGCTGGTTTTTCCCCGGCGCCGGCAAAGTAGGGCGGGCGTCTCGCCTGCCGTATGTGAATGCGATATTCACGGGATGCGTCTCCCGTCGCCCTCGTTTTCAAACCGGATGTAGGTTCGCGGGAAGAGGGCGCTCGCGTTACAAGACAGGCTAAAGCCTGCACTACAAACAGTGTTCGCAGGCGGGACGCCACTACCGTTTAAGGGTTTGCGCACTCTAACCACTGGAATATGAATAATATGCAAGACTTGAGCGTATTCTCAGCCGCCTTCAGGCGGCTCCCCTTTGCCCCCGGCTTCAGCCGGTGGGAGAAAGGAAATACTCTCTTAGGAACAAAGCCGGCTTCAGCCGGGCTTCTCGACCTGCTTCAGCAAAGGACGGGACAAAGGCAAGGCTGAAGCATGTCGGGAAGCCACGCTGGAGCGGGCAGAAACCATTAAACGGTAGTGGCGGGACGCCTAGGCTACTTTATATCCGTCAGACCGGGAGGCTGAAACCATGACCGCAAGACGCGCATTTCACACCGTTGTCATCCTGCTGACCGCTCTGCTCCTGGCGGGTTGTCTGAGTCTTCCCATGGCCAGGCGCAGCGAGCATATGGTGCTCGAAACTCTGATCCCCTCCAAGAGCGTTTGGACCGCCAAGAAGGTCCTGCTGGTGAGCGTGGACGGAGCGATTGACGATAACCCCGAAGGCGGCCTTTTCTCCGAGCCCGGCACTGTGGTCAAGGTCAAGGACGCGCTGAAGCACGCGGAGGAAGACTCCACAATCCGCACCATCCTCCTGCGCGTGAACTCCCCCGGGGGGACCGTGACCGCCAGCGACATCCTCTACACCGAGCTCAAGCGTTTCAAGGAGCGCACGGGCAAGAAGATCGTGGCGGTGTTCCTGGACGTGGCCGCGTCGGGCGGCTACTACGCGGCGATGTGCGCGGACCGGATCGTCGCGCATCCCACCACGGTGACCGGCTCGATCGGCGTGATCGCCACGCTGCCTAGCCTACAGGGGCTGAGCGAGAAAATCGGGGTGGAAGTCCGGGTGATCAAGTCCGGCAACCTGAAGGATATGGGGTCGTTGTGGCGGGGGATGAGCAGCCAGGAACGGGAGCTTTTCCAGGGCTTGATCAACAGCATGTACGAGCGGTTCCTGGCGGTGGTGCAAGAGGGCCGTCCGAAGTTGGATGCCCAGACCATCCGGAATCTTGCCGACGGGCGCGTCTTCACGGCTCAGGAGGCGCTCGAGAAGGGGCTGGTGGACCAGATCGGCTACATCGAGGACGCCTTCGAGAGCGCCAAGTCCGTGGCGGGGATCGGGGACGCCTCGCTGGTCACCTACACGTATCCCTTCGGATACCGCGGCAACTACTACGCTTCGGCCGGGATGGGGAGCATGCGCTCCGGGTTCCCAGCGCCGGCGCCCACGCAGATCAATCTGCTGAACCTCGACCTCAAGACCCCGTTCTCCGGTTTCCGCGCGCCCCTCTACTATCTCTGGGTGCCTTGATCCTTGTTTGTAGTGCGGGCTTCAGCCCGTCTTTGCCTTCGGCGGCCGAGTCCACCGCTTTCTTTCCCTCCCTTTAACCCCTTGTCCGAAATCCGAAATCCGGCAATAGATGTTGACATGCGGCGCGGGGGAGTTATATAGACAAAGGTGGGTAGTTAGTTTTGTCTATTGCCGCTTTTCGCCCAAGACGGAGAAAGGAAATGAAAATGAAACGCGATGTCGGTTTGCGGACGGTGGTCTTGCTGGGGGCCTTTATGCTCTTGATGGGTGGCGGGCGCACGTTTGCGGTGTTGAGCGACTCGCCCCGCGAGGAAACGTGGATGACGAAAGGATCGGTCTATGCCATCGTCAGAACAGCGGACACGGTCTATATCGGCGGAAATTTTCGCTACGTTGGGCCATACACCGGCTGCGGCGCGCCCATTGACGCCGGAACCGGACAGATCGCCTCGGTCTTTCCGAAGGTGGACGACGGCCCCGTTTACTGTTGTGCGCCGGACGGATCGGGCGGCTGGTACATCTGTGGGGCATTCACGCAGGTGGGCGGTGTTGGGCGCGCGTACATCGCTCATATTCTGGCGAATGGAAGCGTGGACTTGAACTGGAACCCCAACGCGAACAACGCTGTCAATGCCTTGGCGGTTTCGGGATCCAAGGTCTATGCCGGAGGCTACTTCACGAACATCGGCGGGCAGGCACGCAAGTATATCGCCGCGCTTGATGCCTCCACAGGCAACGCCACGGACTGGAACCCCAACGCGAGCGGCTCGGCTGGCCCGCCAGGCGTTTCCACCTTGGCGGTCTCGGACGATGGGAACACGGTTTATGCGGGAGGTTACTTCACGAACATCGCCGGGCAGGCGCGCAGTCATATCGCCGCGCTTGATGCCGTCACCGGCGTCCTTACCGCCTGGGATCCCAACGCGAATCAAGACGTTTACACTCTGACAATTTCGGGTTCGACGGTATATGCCGGGGGCTTGTTCACCAGCATCGGCGGACAGGCGCGCAATTATATCGCCGCGCTCGATGCCTCCACAGGCAACGCCAAGGACTGGAACCCAAACGCGAACGACAAGGTCCGCCGTATTGCTGTCTCTAACGACGGGAACACCGTCTATGCCGGGGGCTGGTTCTCCACCATCGGCGGGCAGACGCGCAACCGTATCGCCGCGCTCGACGCCGGCACCGGCGCTGCCACTACTTGGGATCCTAACGCTAATGACACGGTGTTTGCCCTAGCGCTTTCGGGCGACGAGGGCACGGTCTATGCCGGGGGCAACTTCACGAGCATTGGGGGACAGGCACGCAACAACCTCGCCGCTCTCGATGCCGCCACGGGCAGCGCCACCGCCTGGAACCCAAACTCGGACTCGGGCATCGTGATCTTGGCAATCTCTGGATCGACATTATATGCTGGGGGCCAGTTCACGAGCATTGGGGGGCAGATGCGCAACAACCTCGCCGCTCTCGACGCCGCCACGGGCAGAGCTATCGCCTGGAACCCAAGCGCAGATTCTTATGTCTATGCCCTGGCGGTTTCAGGCTCCACGATCTATGCGGCGGGCAAATTCACAAGCATTGGGGGGCAAACACGCAACCGGATTGCCGCCCTTGGCGCCGCCACCGGGAATGTCGTTGCGTGGAACCCCGATGCGAACGGCTTCGTCCGTTCTCTAGCGGTTTCGGACAATGGGAACACTGTATATGCTGGCGGGCAATTCACGAGTATCGGCGGGGAGGCGCGCAATTATATCGCCGCGCTTGATGCCGCCACGGGTTACGCCACCGCCTGGAACCCAAACGCGAACGGCGAGATTGGCCACCTAACACTCTCGAACGACGGGAACAGTATCTACGCGGGGGGAGGGTTCTCGGAAATCGGCGGGGAAACGCGCAACCATATCGCCATGCTGGATGCCGCCACGGGAAGCGCGACGAGCTGGGATCCAAACGTGGATGGGTTTGTTGATACTCTGGTGGTTTCGGACTCCCGCCTCTATGTCGGAGGCTGGTTCATGAACATCTTCGGACAGCAGCGGGCGTGTATTGCCGCGCTCGATGTCAATGCGAGCAGCGCCGCGACTTGGAACCCAGGAGCAAACTATCGCGTAAAGGCTTTGGCGATATCGGGCGATGGGGCCGCCGTCTATGCCGGAGGCGAGTTCACGCAAATCGGCGGGCAGGCACGCAACTATGTCGCCGCACTCGATGCCGTAACGGGCGACGTCACCGCCTGGAACGCCAATGCCAGCTTTACTACCTTCGATCCCGGGGAAATCTCGGCCCTGGCGATTTCGGCGGATGGCCGAGCGCTTTACATTGGAGGTATTTTTAGAAGCATCGGCGGGAAATACCGCTCCGGGTTCGCGCAGTTCGACGGGATAGTACCTCCTCCGCCACCGATCACGCGGGCTAAGGCTAAGGAATGGCTTCTTTTCAACTGACGGCGGCACGACCCGCCGCTATTTCCTCGAATGATGGGTAGTCCCCGCCGGGTCTATCATACTGAGACCGGAGATTGAAGCCCGGGGTCTGGCGAACCGGCAGGCCGCGACGGGCCAAGCGCCAGATCTCGCGGTCTTGTCCAGTGATTGCCGCAAAACGTTTGCCTTCAGTCTCGAGTATCTACCTCTTTTCCTCGAGGCCTTTCTCCGCCACGAACGCCTCCAACTTGACCTTTGGCTCGAAGGAATTCTCAAGAATCCTGTGCCTGGCCAGGAACTTGAAACCGCCCAGGACCGAAAGGATTTCCCCTTTTCGAGCCTGGACGGCGGCCTTGTCCAGCTTCTTCAGTTCATCGAGATATCCCCCGGAGAGGCTTTCGATGCTCTTGATGGCGGTCTCGTCCTTGTCATACTGGAGCGATTCCATGAGCGTGTTCAATGCGGGAACCTTTTCGCCGGCGTCAATCTGCTTCTCGGCGTCCTTGCGGATTCCCTTGGCGATTTCCTTGCGCTTGGCGGCCACGGCCTCCTTGGAAGCGTCCGGACCCACCGTGCCGTCCGGGTTGCGCGGCGCCAGCTCGCGGATCCACACGTTGCGGTAGCGGACCGGGTTTCCGTGGTCCTGGAACTTGACCGGCGCCTTGTCCCCGTGAGGTTCGGGTTTCGTGCGCCCCATGTGGCTAGTGGGACCCTCGATCACCCAGTTGTCCTGAACCAGCACACCGTTGTGCAGCACGGTCACTGTGCCGGGCTGGGTGAGTTGGCCGTCTTTGAAGACGGGCCGGCGGAAGACGATGTCGTAGGACTGCCATTCCCCGGGAGCGCGGCAGGCGTTGACATAGGGCGGGCTCTGGCCATAGATGGAGGCCGCCTGCCCATCCGCATAGGTGTCATTCTGGTAGGAATCCAGCACCTGGATCTCATATCTCCCCATCAGGAAGACGCCGCTGTTTCCACGGCCCTGGCTGTCGCCCTGCACCTTCACCGGGGTGGCCCATTCCACGTGGAGTTGGCAATCGCCGAAATCCTGTTTTGTCTGGATGTCCCCCGAATCGCGCGCGGGTTCCATCGCGCCGTCCCTGATCCTCCACTTGGTGGGGGTGCCGTTCCTGTCCGCAGCCCACTTCGAGAGATCCGTGCCGTCGAACAGAACGATCGCGTCGGAAGGCGCTTTGCCGGGCCGCTCCGGCGTGCTGGCCGTTGCGGGTGTTATCACTGGCGGCCGCGGCCGGTTCATGTCGTGGACGGCCCAGGGGTGGGTGTCATTGGGCGGATCGCCGTACAGTGCATAGCCGGGTGCGGCCAAGGCTACGACGGCGCAGAAGGAAACCGCTGCGCAAAGAATGGAAAGACGGTTCAGATGATGAAGAGAGTGGCGTTTCATGGATGGACCTCGCTGTTGTTGGATTATGGGAATGACCTCCCCGGCTGCATCTTCTTGTATGCTTTACAGCAAATCCAGCACAAGTTCAAGGAAAAGGTCGGGTGGAAAAGGTCGGGTGGGGCGCATCTTGATGGAGCTACCAAATCCAAGCGCTGGATAAAGTAGCGCGGGCGTCTCGCCTGCGAACCTGTTCGTAGTGCGGACTTTAGCCTGTCTTGCGAGGCGAGCATCCCGCCGTCGCGAATCGCCGCCGCGAGCCAGGTCTGGAAACGTGGCAGGCGAGACGCCCGCCCTACTTTACCGCCCCGCTTTGCTT
>Ga0315282_10008645_pt1 | contig 16427 bp, 14 predicted proteins | sample YL17G07_20_MG_FD_203693 | JGI IMG/M metagenome (GOLD analysis project Ga0315282, IMG submission 203693) | Sediment microbial communities from Yellowstone Lake, YNP, Wyoming, USA - YL17G07_20 | ecosystem: Environmental > Aquatic > Freshwater > Lake > Sediment | place: USA: Wyoming | collected...
GGACCGTGGGGACGCGAGAAAAAGGCCCCATTGTATAATCTGCGGGCGCTGACGACGGCCGCGGCGGATGCAACGCTTCACGTCGCTGAAGGCGAGAAGTGCGCAGACGCGGTAATTGCGCTGGGCCTGCTGGCAACGACAAGCCAGGGCGGCTCCGGACGCGCGGCCGAGTCGGACTGGACGCCGGCGGCGCGGTTCAAGCGCGTTGTGATCTGGCAAGACTTCGATGCGCCGAATCCGAAGACTGGCGTCATTGCGGGGCGGGTCTACGTGCAGGCAGTTGCGGAGCTGGTCACGGCGATCGCCGCGGCGGCCGGCACGGAGTGCGCCTGCATCATCGTAGACTTGAGCGACTACGCCTTGCCTGAAGGCGGCGACGTGTACGACTTGATCGCGGCCTGGCGCCAGGAAGGCAAGGATGACGCCGCGGTGCTGGCGGGCCTGGAGCACACGGCCGCTGAGCACGGCCAGCGGTGGTTCAAGGTTGCGGAAATCGCTTATCCGGGGCAGCCGGCGCCGTTTGTGGACGGCGCGCGGGAAGGCGAGCGTCCTGAGCTGAGAAACTTCGATTGGCAGGAATATAAGAAGACGCTGGACAATGGCGAGGAAAAAGTGACGCGCAAGGCGCGCGCGGCGAGCATCCACGTCATACGCGGCCGGATGCTGGCGATCTCGGGGAAGTGGCCGGCGCGCATCCAGGCGCCAGGCGCGCGGGAGCCGCTGCTCTTCGTAGACAACGCCAGCGGATCGTGGCGCTGGCTGCAGAAAACCGATCAATTCCAGGCATGGCTGCAGGAGTTGGCCGATCTGCGCTTCAACGCGAAGCAAGATTTCTGCCAGACAAACTACACGCGGTGCGGAGATTTGTTTCACAGCGTCGGCGCTGGCGGCGACGTGGCCGAGTACGTGGGAGTCTCGACACGGCCGCACGAACCGTTGATGCCAGGCCATTACTACCGCTGGCGCCCGCCGGCGGGCTACGTGCCTGACGGCAAGAAGCTGGCCGGGTTGCTGGCCTTCTTTCCCAACGCCAAGGACCCGGTATCGCGCGCCGTTATGGCCGCGGCGCTGCTGTGCCCGGGCTGGGGCGGACCTTACGGCAAGAAGCCGGCCTTCGTGATCGAGGCGCCAGACCGCGGTTGTGGGAAGTCTACCTTTGCCAAGGCAATCGGCAGGATCTGGGGCGGCATGGTGCAGCTTGAGGTGGGCCAGCGCAACGAAGATCGTTGGCTTGAGAGGTTGCTTGCACCGTCGGCACTGCAGAAGCAAGTCGTGCTGCTCGACAACGTGAAGGGCACGTTGAGCAACAGCACGCTGGAAGCGATGATATCGGACGACTGGCTCAACGGACATAGGCTGTATTCCGGCGACAGCAGCCGGCCGAATCTATGCACCTGGCTAATCACAGGCAACGGCATGCGCTTGAGCCGGGATATGGCGCAACGATCGTTCTTTGTGGACCTCACATTGCCGGCGTACTGCAGCGATTGGGACAAGAACTTCATGCACTACGTGGTTGACAACGCCGACTTCATGGTGGCAGACGCGATCCACATTCTTCAGACCGCGCGAGCGCTAACGACGCTGGGCTTGAACGACCGCTTTTCGCTCTTCTGTGGGGACGTGCTTGTGCCAGCCTGCACGCATCCGGCGTTGGCGGCTTGGGTGGGGGCGGACGTGCAGACGGTTCTACAACAGAACCGAGCAAGACGGGACCTCTGCGACGAAGAGATCGAAGAAGCGGAGCGCTTTGTCAAAGGGTTGCTGCAGCGTGTGTGCGCCGACGCCTGCCTGGTCTACCACGGCAAGGAAGCCAAGCTTGGGCCGGGTGTGGAATGCTTTGCCGTGCGTGGCGACGAAGGGATCGTCTACTGCATCACCTGCGACCCGCTGGACAGTGTGTTCATCCCCGCCGAGAAGATGCAGGAACACTGGCGCGCGATCTTCGATAAGCGCCTGAGTACCAAGCAGGTGGCGCATATCATCAAGGGGCACGTCGAGGCCGGGCGCGTGTGCGGTGTGGACGCGAGGCACACCGAACGTGGTAATGGTTGGTTGATTGCGGAGCGTCTGTTGCGTGAGTACGTGGAAGGCGTGAGGGCCAGGCTGAGACCCGCAAGTACGGCGCCGGTCGCGGATAGCGGTGGCGGGGTTAGTGGGGGTAGTGGTGTGGGCGCGCCAGGCGCCCGAATTGGGCATAACCTTAGTTAGATAGGATGGGCACAACGTGCAACTTGTAAAGCCTGAAGGTACTGAAGATCCTCTAGGGACTCTTACGCTACACCCGCGCGCGGGAGGGTGCCCTCCCTTGAGACCCTTCAGAACCTTCAGTTCCTTCAGCCAGAGGCGCGAGTGCGGGTCCTTCCAGAGGCCGTCTGAGGACGGCGGTCCCGTCCTGGGGCTGTTTTGTTGCAGACTTGCGGTGGCTTTGCGGACTCTCTGTTCCGGAATATGGATGGGCCTTTGTTTCGTAGGGGAACGGATGCTATGAAGGCTTTGGCAGACAGCACTTATGCGGCGGCGCGCAAAGCGACCGAAGCGGAACAGGCCGCTTCGGACATCCGCCGCGCACTCCGGACGGCTCGCGTTGCTGCCGACAGCGCCACAGACGCCCGCGCCTGTGGCATCGGGGTCGCTGACGATCTGGCCGCGCTCCAAGACCATGTAGCGGTTCTTCGTGCGCGCCTGGCGGAAGCCGACGCGCGGCTTGTCTGCGCATACGGGGAATTCCGGGAGTGCGTGGACGCTGAGTATGCCGCGCGCCTGGCCGCGCTCTCCGGCCGGGTCCGGGATCTCCGCCGAGCCGAGAGGCGACTCACGAAGGACTTGCTGAACGCGGCGCCGGCGGCAGCGATCGCCGCGCATGCCCTGGCATCCGCCACAAAGGAGAACTCCGTTGAATGACGGTCAGAACGCCAGCGCCGCTGTAATCGTCTGCAGGGCAAGAGGGGCCACAGTTTCAAGCGTCGCCGAACTCCGCGCGCAGCACCTGGTCACGGGCCGGCCGTCGCGCTTCGGCCGCGTGCGCCCGCCCGATCCCCGTGGGGTCCAGGACCCGCCTCTATCTGCCAGGCCTGGGGCGCCGGCAATCGGGCAGAACTTGGGGAAGCTGCTGGCCGCGGCCGGCCTGGCTCGCCAAGTGAAGCGGGCCTGCAGGACGGGAAGGGGCGCGCCGTCAACCACTGCCTCCACCACACCGCCGATGAAACAACTCTCAGGCTACAAGAGAGCTACAAGTGTTGATTCCTCTTCATAGGTAACACTCGCAATCATAATCCTCGTGTCGGGGGTTCAAATCCCTCCGCCGGTACTCCTTCAGATAGACGCTGGAAGGGTGTCAAGCGCTCTCCTGGCAAGCCTGCGCATCGCCGCCAGCAGCGCGGGGCGCTCGCGTGCATCTTCATTCGCGCTGCGCGGCAGGCTCATCAGGTCGCTAAGCAGCCCCACATCATCGAGCGTTCCCAACCGGCCAACCGCGCGGGCTGTCAGTACGCGCGTCCGGGAATCCTCGCCGCCCGCCAGTTCGCGCCGGAACCGTTCCGCAGCCTTCTCGCGCCACGCCGGCAGCACGAAGAACTCAACCAGCCGCAACGGGCCGCGCCTGCGGCGCGACATGCGTTCCCGCCACGCGCCGTACATGTACTCCAGCACGCTGGCGTTGCTGCAGCGGCCCAGCAGCTCGATGGCCAGCGGGTTGTAGAGGTGCTGCGCCAGGTAGTAGACCGCCTTCTCCGGCAGCCGCGTCCCCAGGTTCAGCGCGTCCTCGATCAGCCTGTAGACGATGTTCGCGTGCGACTTGAAGCCGCGGATTGCGATCTCGTTCTCGAGCTCCTTCCAGATTTCGGCCTGCGCTTCCGTCACCACAGCCGGCCCCTGCGCCGCGGCCGGCTCCTCCCCGGTGCGCACGACGCCCGAGGCGGCGTACGACCGCGCGTGGCTCTGCGGGTCCAGTCTCGCGATCCGCTGCAGGATCGAGGACGCGTGCTTGCCTGCGTCGGTCTCGGTCACGTTGCCGCGCACCTCGGCTCTGCCCAGTTGGTGGTACACCACCACCGCCCTACGGCTGACGAACGACTGTGGCGGCGCAGGGAAGCGGGCAGGCTTGGCGCCCGCCTCCGTGTTCCTGCAGCATTCCAGGAGCGCATCCAGCACGGCCCTGTGCTCTTCCACGTATGGATGCTGCAGCGGCTTAAGGTGCGTCAGCCGCCGCCGGCGCAGCAGCCAGTCATCGTACCGCGTCGTCGGGCCTGTTCCCGCGGCGGCTCCGGCGGCGCTCGTGCCGGACACGCTGACCACGTCCTCGGCTCCGGCCAGCGTGGCCGCCGCGCGCAACAGCGTATCGCGTTCGGCCGGGTCTTCGTCGCGCGTGGGCGGCAGCGAGAGCAGGTCCAGGAACAGCGCGACGTCGTGCAAGCCGCCCAGGTGCGTGAGCAGGTCGGCCGCGCCGATGCGCACGCCCGCGTTGTGGCTGGCCAGTTCCGCCCTGATCTTGTCCCCCGCTCTCGCGCGCCAGTGCGGCCGAAAGAGCACCTGGTTCAAGCCTCGCGTGACGCTGTCGGGTCCGTTGGCCGCAAGCCGGTCGCGCCAGGCCAGCACGGCGTAGTCGAGCACGCACTCGTTCTCACAGCACACGAACAGGCCCGCCGCGGAATCGCCGCTCAAGCCCGGGTTGTCGAGCCGCTCGAACATGTACATGATGGCCGAATCGGGCAGTTTGGGGCCAAGCTGGAGTCTGTCCAGGATCGTGAGATACACGAAGCGCTGCCCCAGCGTGGCTTGAATGGCCCTGCCGATCTGCGCGAGCAGCTCGTTCTGCCAGTAGCCTGAACTCCAGTAAACGGAGCACGCCTCGACCTGCGCGAGCAGCCAGTCCGAGGCGCCGCCGGCGCGCCCGGCGGGCTTGCTCTGCGGGTGCAGGGCCGCGATGCGGCCCAGGATCACGGCCGCGCGGATGCTGGGCTGCGTCTGCGCCCTGATGGCCGCGCCGCCGCCGAGGTAGTGGTGGACGACGGACGCGCGGTGCGTGAGCATCATGCCCTGGCGGAACGGAAACCGCGCGGCCGCTGCGGCCTCGGCTGCCTCGCGGCGGCGCGCCAGCAGGGCGTCCAGAATGCGCAGGCACGCCTCGCGGTGGACTTGGCCCGTCACAGCGGACGCCAGATGTTCGCGCCGCTGCCGCCAGTCCTCGTAGAGCGTCATCATGCTGCTGCTCATGTCTCATCAGTCCGCGCTGTCCTCAGTCCCGATGCCGTGCCAGCCATGCGTCGAACTCACGTGCCAGGTCCCCTTCGAGGCGGCCCAAGCGTTTGCCCAACGCCGAGATCGGCACGGCCACGAACGCACGCCCCACTGCAAAGGACGTCTTCTTCAAGCCTGTGGCTTTGAATTCCGGTCGCGCGGCGTCAATCAGGAAATCCTCTGCGGGGTTGACCAGGTCCGACGCGGATACCAGGACGACCGCAACGTTAGGCTTGGGTAGTTCCACCACGATGCAAGGACGGTAATCCACTGAGTAGCCAAGCCGGGCACGCACGAGCATCACGTCCAGACGACGCGGCTCTGGCTTCATCGGGCGCGGCGACCTTCAGAGCGGCTGGCGGCCCTCTGCGCGCGCTCCCATTCGTCCCATTCGGCTTGCCATTCCGGTTCAGGCGGCAGGCACAGGCCGATTCGCGCCAGGTCGTCCGCAGTCATGCGGGCAAGCTGTTCCGCCGTATAGACGGGGCGCCCGTAAAGGCGCCGCGCCGGGCGCGGCATCGCGGCCGCATGGCGGCGGATGCCCCGGGCTTTCCGGCGCCGCTGGCTCGCGACTGGGACGGTTTTCGCACGCCTCTCAGCGATCAGGCCCACGTTGTTCTCTCCCTCGATCAAAAGTTAGCCGCGAAACCGCCAAAGTCAAGAGGGCCGTGAGTCCTGCCATCTCGAATCTGAGGGCATCGCGTTCGCGCGTGTCCTCATCCTTTTTCGTATAAGGCCGGCCTTGCCGCAGCGTCGCTCACTTACCTCGCAGTCCGCAGTTCAAATCGCAAATCGAAACTCGAAAATCGAAAATGCCTAGTGCCTGAAGTGCCGAAGCCCCGTCGTCACCATGGCCACGTTGTACCTGTCGCAGACCGCGATCACCTCGGCGTCCTTGACGCTGCCGCCCGGCTGGATCACGGCCGTGACGCCCGCCTTGGCCGCCGCTTCAGGCCCGTCAGGGAACGGGAAGAACGCGTCGCTGGCCAGCACGCCGCCCTTCGCGCGCTCGCCGGCCTTCTTGATGGCGATCTCCACCGAATCCACGCGCGACATCTGTCCGGCGCCCACGCCGACAATCGCCGTCCCGCGTCCCAGCACAATCGCGTTGGACTTGACGTGCTTGCAGACGATCCACGCGAACCGCAGCGCCGCAAGTTCCTCCGCGGAAGGCTCGCGCTTCGTCACGGTCTTCAGGTTGACGAACTCGTCCTCGAGCGGCAGCAGGTCGCGGCCCTGCGTCAGCACGCCGCCGGGGATCGTCCGCACGTCGCGCCAATCCGTCGCCCGCGCTTCCAGCCGCGCGTGGCGCCGCAGGCCCTCGACGTTTCCCGTCTCGACGATGATCACGGACGCGCCCCACTTCTTCTTGGTGGTGAGCATCTGCAGGGCCGCCGGCGCCACCGCCGGCGCAACGATGGCATCCAGCTTGAAGCCCTTCACGTCCAGGATCTCCGCCGCAATGCGCTCATCCAGCGTCCGGTTGACGCCCAGAACGCCGCCGAAGGCCGACAGCGGGTCACCCGCGTAGGCCGCGCGGTACGCCTCCAGCAGGCCGTCCGCCAGCGCGACGCCGCAGGGGTTGTTGTGCTTGACGATGCACGCCGCGGGCCGCGTGAACTCCTTGACGAGTTCGAAGGCCGTGTTCATATCGAGCAGGTTGTTGAAGCCGATCTCCTTGCCTGAAACCTGCCGGCTCTGCGCCACGCACGGTTCGTTGAAGCCCGGCAGCACGTAGAGCGCCGCGTCGCGCTGATGCGGGTTCTCGCCGTAGCGCAGCGCCTGCTTCAGCACGCCGCGCAGCGTGAAGGTGGGCGGCGGGCCTTCCTCCCCGATGCTCTCCAGATACCCGCAGATCGCCGCATCGTAGCGGCTGGTGGTCGCGAAGACTTTGGCCGCCAGCCGCAGGCGCGTGTCGCGCGATGTGGCGCCGCCGTTCTTCTGCAACTCCTCCAGCACATCCGGATAGTCGGCGGGGTCCGTGACCACGGTCACCGATTCCCAGTTCTTGGCGGCGGAGCGGATCATGGCCGGGCCGCCGATGTCAATCTGCTCGATGGCGTCTTCCACGCTGATGCCGGGCTTCTCGATCGTCTGCTCGAAGGGGTACAGGTTCACCACGACGAGGTCAATCGGCTTGATGCCGTGTTCCTGCGCCTGGGCCAGGTGCGCCGGCACGTCGCGCCGAAAGAGCAATCCGCCGTGGACCTTCGGGTGCAGCGTCTTGACGCGCCCGTCCATGATCTCGGGGAAACCCGTCAGAGCGCTGATGTCCCGGACTTGCAGGCCGGCATCCCGCAGCGCCTTGGCCGTGCCGCCGGTCGAGATCAGCTCGATGCCGAGGCCCGCGAGGCCCCTCGCGAAATCCGCAATGCCCGCTTTGTCCGACACGGAAATGAGCGCGCGCTCGATCTTGGACATGAAAAATCACCCCTCCTTCGGCAGGCCGGAACGCCTGCCCGGCCGCAGTCTGTCCCACAGGAGATCACGACCCGTTCAGCTTCATGAAGAACACCAGCATAACGACGACCAACATCAGCCCTGCGGCCAGGAACGCGGCCCACATGTACTTGCGCATGCGCTCCACTTCGTCGCGCAGGATCTCCACCTCCGTCTTGGCGCGCTGCGCGCGCACCTGCTCGATCTTGAAGGCGCGGATGATCGTGGACTTGCCCGCGTCGAGGCGCTGAATGGACGGGTCGTGGCCCAGCTTCACCAGTTCCAGGTCCTCGAACAGTTGTTCCGGCGTCTGGAAACGGTCGTTCGGGTCCTTGGCCATCATGCGTTCGAGCAGTTGCACGACCGAATCCGGCACCTTCGGGTTGAGCGTCCGCGGATCGGGCAGGTCGGATTTGATGTGCTGCCGCATGACGGAACTGCCCGAGCCCTCGAACGGCGGCTTGCCGGTGACCATGTGGTACACCGAGCAGCCCAGGGAGTATTCGTCCGAACGCCAGTCAATCGTCTCGATCCCCATCGCCTGTTCGGGCGAGATGTAATCCGGCGTGCCCAGCACCTCGCCTTCGGTGGCAATCTTGGTGTCGAGTTTGGTCTTCACGAAACCGAAATCGCCCAGCTTCACCACGCCCTTGCGCGTCATCATCATGTTGCCCGGCTTGATGTCGCGGTGCACGATGTCGAACGTGCGGATGTACGCAATGGCGCGCAGCACCTGCAGGGTGATGTCAATCGCCTTGGTGGTATCCAGCGGCCCCTCGCGCTCGATCATGTCCTCGACGGTCTCGCCGTCCACGAATTCCATCGAGAAGTAATAGATGCCGCGGTCACGGCCGACGTCGTAGACCTGGATCAGGTTCTGATGGCTCAGCCGTCCGGCAAGCCGGGCTTCAAGCAGGAAGCGCTTCTTAAATTCCTCGTCAGAGAGCCACTTTTTGTGAAGCACCTTGAGGGCCACTTCGCGCGCCATCGAGAGCTGCCGCGCCTTGTACACGGTCCCCAGGCCGCCGTCGCCGACTTTGCCGACGACCTCGTAGGCGCCGATGCGGAGCGGCTCGCCCTTCTCTTCGTCGCGGCTCATGCGGTCCAGCGCGGTCTTGATGGCCCGGACTTCCTCCTGGCGCATGAACCCCTTGGCCACCAGGATCTCCTCGATGGCCTCGGGATCGCGGTCCTGCCGCCGCGATTCGTCCTGCACAGCCAGACACTCCCGCACCTGGACCTCGCTGACCAGTCCGTTCTCCACCGCCAGTTGCTCGAAGGTTTTCGGTCCTTTACGGGCCATCGTCACGATTTGGCGGGCGAGTCGGTCCCACCGCCACTCCCTTTCGTCCCGTCCTCTGTTCCACTTTCCGGCGCGCCGCTGTCTCCTGCATCCTCCTTGATAGTACCCGAGACCTTTTTTTTGGCGAGAACTTCGGCGAAACGGCGCACGCAATCCTCCTGCTCGATGGTCTCGATCGAATAGGGCCGCAAGATGCGAACCCGGTCAATCGCTTCCTCCGCTCTCATACCCCGGCTGACCAGCGCGCAGGCAAGCATTGTGCCCGTACGTCCCAGACCGGCGCCGCAGTGCACCACGAGCGCCTGCCTCTGCGCCTCCGTGGCACGCAGCAATTCGAGAAACCGCTCAATCTGGTCCGGCGAGGGCGGCGTAAAGTCTACCACCGGCAGATGCAGATAACGAAAACCAAACTCCTCGATGAACGCCTTCTCCAGCGGCGTCTCGGTCAGCGACACGATGGCCCGCACGCCTTGTGACTGCAGGAACTCAAGATCGCTGCGCAACCTGCTGAACGTACCCGGACGTTCCATGCCGGCCAGCACGCCACCAACCACAAAGCTGAAGTTATTCGGCATACGGCGTTCCTGGCATGAGCTGCGCGGCCGCGTTCACAGCGTGGGGCTGTCCCTGCGGCCACGCCCTACTTCAGCAATCGGCGCATCACCTTGCCCGTCGGTCCCTTGGGCAGTTCCGTGCGAAACTCAACGACTCGCGGCACCTTGTAGGACGCCAGCACGGCCCGGCAGTGTTGCAGCAACTGCTCCGCCGTCGCCTGGGCGCCCGGCTTCAGCACCACGAAGGCTTTCACCATCTCGCCCTTCCGCTCATCCCTGGCGCCGATCGCACCCGCCTCAAGCACGGCCGGGTGTTGGAGCAGCGCGTTCTCCACTTCGGCAGGGAAGACCATCTCTCCCGCCACCTTCACCATTTCGCGCAGGCGCCCGGTGACGCGGATAAAGCCGTCGGCGGTGAGCTCGCCCATGTCGCCGGTGCGCAGCCAGCCGTCGCGCGTGATAGCCTGGGCCGTCTCCGCCGGCCGGTTGTGGTAGCCCTTCATGACGTTCGGGCCTTTGACCCACAGCTCACCGGTCTTCCCAACAGGCAGGTCCGCCAGTGTCTCCGGATCCGCGATCTTCACCTGCACGCCCGGGATCGCCTTGCCGACAGTGCCCGGCTTGTTCTCCCGGAGCGTGTTGAAGGCGATCACCGGCGAACTCTCCGTCTGGCCGTAGCCCTCAAGCAGCGGAATGCCAAACACCTTCTCAAACTTCGCGCCCACTTCCGGCGGCAGGGCCTCACCGCCGGCAATCGCCAGGCGCAAGTGCCGCGTCTCATACGGGCGGCGCTCCTGCATCCGCACAAGCAGACGGTACATCGAAGGCACCATCATCAAGACGCTGCACTGCAGTGCGGACGCGGTCTTCAGAACGCCTTCGGGGTCAAAGCGCGGCATCGTGACGATGGACGCGCCCACTGCCAGCGGCCCCAGCACCGTGCCGGTCAGCGTGAAAGTGTGGAACGTCGGCAGGCATGCCAGCAGCCGGTTGTCGGGCCCTATGCCCATCGCCTCCGCGGCGCTCGACGCATTGGTCGCCAGATTCCGGTGCGTCAGCATGACGCCCTTGGGTTTGCCGGCTGTCCCGGACGTGTACAGCAGCGTGCAGACATCGTCCGGCGCCGGACGCGGCAAGGGGGCCGCGGCGTCAACGTCCGCTGTGCTCAAGGCGCCGAAATCCAGGACGCGCAGCGAGAGGGGCGCAATCTTGGCGCAGAGTTCGGCCGGTGCAACGATCACGTTGGCGCCCGCGTCGCTCATGATGCCCTTCACTTCTTCCGGCGGCAGCAGCAGGTTCAGCGGCAGGGCCTGCTTGCCTGCGTACAGGACTCCCAGGTACGCAATCACGAACTGCGGCATCATCGGGAAATACAGCGCCACGACGGGCTGCGGCGCTTCCCGGACAAGCGCCCGGCCGAAGCGCTGGCTGGCGGCATGCAGTTCGGCGTATGTGATCGCGCGGTCCGGCAGCACAATGGCCGGGTTCTGCGGCCAGCGCTGCGCGGAGCGCTCGAAGACGTCCAATACGGTATAGCCGCCGGCCTGCGCCATAGCCCCTCCTCCCTCGCTGCACGTCACCGTCCGTCAGCCCTTCACTCTTCGATCTCGATCTGCGTTTCGTGGTCGAAGACCTGCTCGAAGTCGTAGATGTTTTCGAAATCCGCGCGCGTATCGGAGTCCTGCTTCGACATGACCTGTTCCTCCACCAGGTTGAAGACAATCTCGCCGAAGTCAGCCGTGGCCCTCACGCCCCACTGGTTCAACACGGTCCGCGCCATCAGGCCGAAACGTTCGCGCGCGAAATCGCGGAGCCCCTCCAGCAACTCGCGTCCCGTAACGTGTCCCTTGCGCCCCCGCCGTTGTACCGTGTATTCGAGACCCTCCTGCACAAAGCGGTACGCCTCTCGGCTGTAACGATCGTCCCGCAGGAGTATCTCGGCAATTTTCTGCTCTTCGTCCCGCTGTTCTTCCGCCATCGCGAACCTCGTCCCACACACTCACTGAGCATGGGCGAGACGCCCATGCTACGGCAATTTTACGCGGGCGAGGACATTGCGTCCACCAGTTTGCCGCCGAAGGCGCGCCCCACCACGTCGCCCCTGACGTACAACCGGGTGGCGAGCGTGGCTTCGCGCAAGGCCGCAAGCACCTGCGCGCAGCCGCTCTCGCCGAACCTGGCCGCCAGCGCGCGCGACAGCTCCTGCTGATCGGGCTGCAGCAGCGCCGCGTTGCCGTTCCCCGACGCCGCATGGATCATGCCGTCGCGGAAGCACACCTCGCACACCTCCAGCAGGCGCCGGAAGACATAACGTCTCCAGCCGGCCTCGGTCTTCGCCGCGCCTTCGGCCGCCTTGCCTGACTCCTCGCCCTCGGCATCGTCTTCCGTGACAGGCGCGTCCGTCCCCTTTTCGGACGCGAACAGGCGCGTGCCTTCCTCGCTCGCCAGCGTCCACAACCCCAGACCGAATTGCAGCGCTGTGCGCGGTGTCAGCTTCCCCAGACCGGACACCACGGCTGCGCGCCAGGTGCGCAGGTCGCCGTCAAGCAGCTCCAGCGCGCGGCCCAGACTGCCATCGGCCAGCGGCACGACCAGCTCCCGGTCCGCCTCAGGCCTAGCCGCAGCCCGCAGTGCCAGGCCTGCGCGGATTTCCGCGGCGGACAATCGCCGGAACTGCACGATCTGCACGCGCGAGACAATCGTCTCCAGCAGCCCCTCGGGCTGACTACTGGTCAGGATGATCACCGCCGAACGCGGCGGCTCCTCCAGCGTCTTCAGGAACGCATTGGCCGCCTCCGCCTGCCCCTGGCACAGCCGCTGGGCTTCGGGAATCAGCGCAACACGCTGCCGGCCCAGCATGGGCGAACGGTGGAGTTGCTCGCACACAGACTGAATCGTGTCGAGCCGGATGAGGGGTTCATGGTCGCCGACCTCGCCGCCGGCCTCCGTGAACTTCCGCAGCGGGATGACGTCCGGATGCGTGCCTGCGGCCAGGCAACGGCACGCTTTGCACTCGCCGCACGCCGTGTCGTTCGTGCCGCGCCCTTCGCACAACAGCGCCTGGGCAAAGATGCGCGCGGCCGTGCGCTTACCGACGCCCGCCGGCCCCTTGAACAGGTACGCGTGCGCGTGCCGCCGCGCGGTCACCACCGAGCGCAGGTATCTTTTCGCCGGCGCCTGGCCGACCAGTTCGTCCCAGTTCATGGCAGTAACGCTTCCACATGCCGCCAGATTCGCGCGCGCACGGCCTGCACCGTGCCCGTGCCGTCCACAAGCCGATATCTGCGCGGGTGTTTCCGCGCTGCGAGCCTGTACGCGTTGGCGACCGCGCACAGGAACGCCGCGCCTTTCGATTCCATGCTGTCCGCGGCGCGGCCCGCCCGGCGTTCATGCCCCACGCTGACCGGCACCCACAGGACCAGGTATCGGTCCGGCCACAGTCCGCCGGTGGCGACCGCGGAGAGCTGCTCGACCACGCGCGGCTTGATCCCGCCCGCAATGCCCTGGTAGACCAGCGTGGAGAGCGAGAAGCGGTCACAGATGACCCACGCGCCACGCGCCAGCGCCGGGCGAATGACCTCGTCCACCAACTGCGCGCGCGCAGCTTCGAACAGGAACGTTTCGGCGAGCGCCGTCATGCGGCGAGAGCCCCGATGCAGCAGCAGGCCCCGCACAGCCTCACCCGTGGCCGTGCCGCCGGGTTCGCGCAGCAACAGCACCTCGTGGCCCCGGCTCTTCAGCGCGTCGGCCAGAAGGCGCGCCTGCGTGGACTTGCCGGAACCATCGGGGCCATCGAGGACGATGAAGCGGCCCTGCCGATTGCGGATTGACGATTGGCGATTGCGGATTGGCTGTCTCATCGGTTCACTGGCTGTGTACTTCCACCTCCGCCAACGTGTCGCCCGGTTTCACCGCCGCGCCTTCCTTCACCAGAAGTTTCACGACGCGGCAGTCTTCAGGCGCGGGCAGGTTGAACGCGGCCTTGTCGGTGACCAACTCCGCCAGATCGTCGCCTTCCCTCACTGCCTCGCCCTCTTCCACGTACCAGAGGTTGAGGAGTGTCTCCGTCTGTTTCTGCTCGCCCAGCGGCGGAATCTCAATGGTCTTGGTCATTGGTCAGTCGTCAGTGGTCCGTTGTCGGTTGCTTTCTCGTCCTTCGCTCATCACCGGGAAACTATGCGGCATCCTACTCGCCAACCAAGCCTCCTTCAAGGCGTCGTGCTGACTGCCGCTGCCACTGCCGTCTGCCTTCTGCCTTCTGCCTACTGCCTTCTGCCTACTGCCTTCTGCCTACTGGCTTCCCCACCGCGGGCCGAGATCATGCTCAACGTTGACGTGATCCAGTACCCGCGCCACAACGAAGTCCACCATGGCTGCCACCGTTTTCGGCCGCCCGTAGAACCCGGGGCTGGCCGGGATCACGCTCACGCCCAGCCGCGCCAGCGCCAGCAGGTTCTCCAGATGCACCGCCGACAGCGGCGCTTCGCGCGGCACGACGACCACCGGACGGCGCTCTTTCAGCATCACGTCAGCCGTGCGCTCGACCAGGTCCCGGCTCATCCCATGCGCCACTGCCGCCGCGCAGGCCATGGAACACGGAACGATCGCCATGGCGTCCAGCCGGAAGCTTCCGGATGCCAGCGGCGCCATCAGGTCATCATAGGCGTGATACACCGCGCGCTCCGCGCCTTTGACACCGAGCGCGCCCGTCTGGAAGGCACGCAGATTTACGCGCACGTTGCACTCGGCTTCCAGAATCTGTTGCGCCGCCGGCGAAATGCTGAGGTGGACCTCAAGCGCCTTGTCGCGCACGAGTTCCTCCAGCACCCGCAAGCCATAGATGGCTCCACTGGCGCCGGTGATCGCTAGAGCAATTCGCCGCCTGGTTTCTTTCATCGTGGGCGATGATACGTGGCGGCTAACCCGACGGCAAGCGCGCTAAGCGAACGCGACGAACAGGGCCATCAATGCGCCAGATTCTTACGCCACACCGACGGCAGCGTACACCTTGCCGTGCCTCGCCAACCACGCAACATCGCCGCGCTCAGCGGCCTCCTTGACCTGGCGCAGAAGCTGCACCGTCTCGGCCTCATAACACGGTTCGCTCGGATCGCCGGTCGGCACCACCATCTCGACGTCAACCGCGACGACGTATTTGTCCGTCTGGATGTACCGAGTGCGTTTGATTCTTTCTCCGGCGACGCGCATGCTTAACCCCTGTCAAAGAAATGGACCGTCACCAACTTCGCCACACCGTTCTGTCGAACATGTGACCAAACGGCCTTGAACTCCGTTCCGTCCGGCAATCGCTCACGTACCTCCACAACCGGGTTGGGTACGGCGTCGGACCGTTCCACGATTAGCTCGCCATCCGCGAGCCCGGCAACCGCTTGCCATTCAATTATACCACGCTCCTCCAGGCGTTCCGCCGCATGCTCTCCGACCACGTACCTGTCCGCGGCAACAAGCTGCCGCATGGTATTGAACAACTGGCCCACACTAAGGAGTCCTCGTCAGCCCATTATGGTCTGCCGAACAATCGGCGTCAGACCTCGCTCCACGCGCCGGGAACCGGTGCCGGCAGACGACCCTGGGCGTCCGGCTTGATGGGCGGTTCGCTGTTCTCGTTCAGCGCATCAATGTTCTTGCAGATCGTGTACTTCGACGCCATCGCCTGCTCCCAGGTGATGGCCCTCCCGGAATGCACGGCGGCACGCCCCAAGAGGAGTGCCAGGTCCGCGCACGCGCCGCGCTTGGCTTCGTTATGCTTCTTGTCCTTGCGCACGGCGTCCACCAGCACGTGCCATTCGGCATCATACGGGCTGACTTTCTCCGGCTCCGGCCGCCAGGCGATGTTGTCGTCGCTGATGCGCTGGTCCTTGTAGATCTGCACCGTCGGCGCGTGGATGTTGCCCGAGAACTGCGCGGCGCACTTGGTGCCGTGGATAAACGTGTAGAAGGCGGAATCCGTTCCCGCGGCGTACCGGGCGTAGGCCATGGCCTTGGTGCCGTCAGGGAACGTGTACTCGATGGAGTAGGCGTCGAGGTTCTGGCCGCAATCGGGGCTGTTGGGGATGCGCCCGCCGAAGCCTTCCGCCTTGGCCGGCCAGGCGTCCTTGATCCAGCAGCATTCGTCAACCAGGTGGATCGAGAAATCCTGGAACACACCGCCCCCCGTCCAGAAGATGTGGATCCGGTTGCGCACCTGCCAGAGAATCTCGTTCTCCTGCGGCGGCTTCTTGCCCATGAATCCGAACGGCCCCATGCGGATGGCCCGGCTGAGGATCACGTCGCCCAGCGCTCCGTCGCGGATCTTCTGGATCAGCGCCTGCCGCGACGCCGAATGGCGGCACATCAAGCCGCAGCCGATCTTGAGGTTCTTCTTCTCCGCTTCCTCGCCCAGCTTGATGATGCGCTGCACGCCGCCGGGATCGGACGCGAACGGCTTCTCCATGAAGACGTGCATGCCCTTCTGGATCGCATAATCCAGGTGCGTCCCGCGGAAACCGCAGTAGGCGGTCAGCATGACGATGTCGCCGGGGCGCAGGCAGTCAATGGCTTTCTTGTAGGAGTCGAAGCCGACAAAGCGGCGCTCCGGCGGCACGTCCATCTTGTCGGCGTACCTCTTGCTCAACGCGTCGTACGAGCCTTTCAGCCGGTTGTCGAAGACATCGGCCATGGCCACAAGCTTGAGCGGGCCGTTGGCCGGGGTGAGGGCGTTCGCCACCGCGCCGCTGCCGCGTCCGCCGCAGCCGATCAACGCCAGACGGATGGTGTTGTCCTCGGCCGCGTACGCCCTCGGCAGCGCCAGAGCGGCCAGCGCTGAAGCCGCAGCCGCCTTGCCGCCGGTGGCCAGGAACTCCCGGCGGGACGGGCCTTCGGCCTTGCCTTGC
>Ga0315282_10008646_pt1 | contig 16425 bp, 17 predicted proteins | sample YL17G07_20_MG_FD_203693 | JGI IMG/M metagenome (GOLD analysis project Ga0315282, IMG submission 203693) | Sediment microbial communities from Yellowstone Lake, YNP, Wyoming, USA - YL17G07_20 | ecosystem: Environmental > Aquatic > Freshwater > Lake > Sediment | place: USA: Wyoming | collected...
GGTTACCAAAGAACAAGTCAAACGCGTTGAAACGTTACTTAACACGAGGCCACGAAAATGCCTCAATTACCGAACGCCCAATGAAGTTTTGGGCTCATGTGTTGCACTTCGCTGTTGAATGCAGCATATTGAGAATTGGAATTTATTTGTTATTTGTAATTTGGGATTTGGAATTTCTTTGAACGTCTGATTCGAGTTTGCTAAGTTAGAAAGCATTAACAGAGAGGTTCATCATGTCGAAAGTATTAGTGACCGGAGCAGGAGGATTTATCGGGAGCCATCTGACGGAAGAGTTGGTCAGGCAGGGAGAAGAGGTGAGGGCTTTTGTCCGATATAATTCCAGGGATGAAAGAGGTCTCCTCGAAGATTTACCCAAAGAAATTCAAAATCAAATTGAAGTCGTTCCCGGAGATCTCAAAGACCCTGATGGGGTGAAAAAGGCGTTGAAGGGATGTTCAAAAGTATTTCACCTGGGTGCTCTCATTGCCATTCCTTATTCATATATTCATCCCTTCGATTTTATTCAGACCAATGTTGTTGGCCTGGCTCATCTTCTCAATGCCTGTCTCGAAGAAGGGACAATGGAAAGGGTCATTCACACCTCCACCAGTGAAGTCTACGGGACAGCCCAATATATTCCCATCGATGAAAAGCATCCTCTTCAAGCCCAATCTCCCTATGCAGCCAGTAAGATTGCAGCAGATAAATTAGCAGAAAGTTACTATCTTTCCTTCGGTCTTCCAATCGCCACCCTTCGACCCTTCAATACCTTTGGCCCCCGGCAATCCCTCCGGGCCATCATTCCCACCATTATCTCGCAGGCCATCGGCGATAAAAAAATTCGGTTGGGGAATACCCAGCCCCGGCGGGATTTTCTTTTTGTGAAAGATACCGTGAGGGGTTTTATCCAACTCGGGAAATGCGAAGGAGCAGTGGGGAAGGTTGTCAACATCGGAACCGGGACGGACATCTCTATTGAAGAATTGGTTAAGAAAATTCTTGGTCTCATGGGAAAGCAAGGAGAGATTGAGGTTGAGGATCGGAGAATTCGGCCAGAAAAAAGTGAAGTGATGCAACTTCTTTCCGATACCCGTTTGGCCCAAAAACTTTTTCAATGGACACCCCGATATACCCTTGAGGATGGATTGAGAGAAACGATTGAGTGGTATCAAAAGAATTTATCCCGATTTAAGGTAGGAAGTTATCCATTATAACCGTGTCCGTGACCGTGTCGCGTGTCCGGTTCCTTCCTCTCCCCTTGTGGGAGAGGGTTGGGGTGAGGGGAAAATTGGAGAAATGAATTCATACATCACAGGAATAGCCAAAACCCTTAGAAAAAATAATACCGACGTCGAAAGGCTTTTGTGGGAACATTTAAAAGCAAGACAATTGGAAGGCGTTAAATTTAGACGTCAGCAACCTATTGGAAGATACATTGTAGATTTTGTCTCCTTTGAGAAAAATATCGTAATAGAAATAGACGGTGGCCAACATTCGGTTGGAAAAGACAGAGATGAAGAAAGAGACAATTGGTTGGGTGTACAGGGTTTCAAAGTTTTAAGGTTTTGGAATAATGAGATTATTCAAAATATAGAGGGAGTATTAGAAGTTATAAGGGATCATTGTTTATTTCACCCTCCCCTTAATCCCCTCCCATCAAGGGAGGGGAAGATTTAGTGGGGGTTTTCCTTCAGCAAGAAGGAAATGAAAGTGGACAATATTAAAGAAATATTCCACACGAATCACGAGTCACGAAAATGAAATGGCGCTATCCACTTTCGGATATTGATCTCGGGAAAGAAGAAGAACAGGAGGTTATAAGGGTCCTCCGCTCGAGGTGGCTTTCTACAGGTCCTGAGACCGAAAGATTTGAAAAGGTCTTTTCTGAATACCTCGGAGGAGGATATGCGATTGCTGTTTCGAATGGGACGGCTGCCCTCCATTTAGCCCTGGCAAGCCTTGGTATAAAGGAAGGAGATGAAGTCATCTTTCCCTCTCTTACCTTCATTGCCACAGCCAATGCAATTCTTTATGTTGGAGCAAAACCTGTCTTTGCAGATATTGCAAGTACAGAAGATCTAAATATTTCCCCGGAGGAAATTGAAAAAAAGATTACTAAAAAAACGAAAGCCATTATGGTGATGCACTATGGAGGCTATCCCTGTGATATGAAGGCCATCCTGGGAATAGCCAAAAGACATGGTCTTTATGTGATTGAGGATGCAGCCCATGCACATGGTGCAGAATATCAGGGGAAAAAGTGCGGGTTGATCGGAGACACAGGCTGTTTCAGTTTCTTTTCAAATAAGAATTTGGTAACCGGTGAAGGTGGGATGGTGGTGACCAGGAATAAAGCATGGGCAGAGAAGGTCCAAAGGATGAGGTCCCACGGGATGGAAGCGCTTTCATGGGATAAGTATCGCGGTCATCTCTCCTCCTATGATATACGAGGACTCGGTTATAACTATCGAACAACGGAAATCCAATCAGCTCTGGGTTTGGTTCAGTTAAGAAAATTGGATCGAAATAATAGAAAGAGAAAAAGATTGGTTGAGATTTATCGAAAAGAACTTCAAGAGGTTGAGGAGATATCGATCCCCTTCTCAAAATTCAGGGGTAATTCTTCTTATCACCTCTTTCCGATTTTGTTGGCGCCACCCATTGACAGAAATAAGGTGATGGAGAGACTAAAGGATTTTGGGATTCAAGCAAGCGTTCATTATCCTCCGGTCCATCTCTTCTCCCTTTATCGAAAGAGATTTGGTTATAAGATGGGAATGCTTCCTAAAACCGAAGAGGTAAGCAGAAGAGAAATGACTCTCCCGCTTCACCCTCGGATGAAACAAGAGGATGTGAAGTGGATTGTGAAGAGGGTGAAGATCGTGGTTCGTGAATCGTGATTCGTGGATCGTAAATAGAAATCAAAAGGTCTTTAAGTTCTTACGAGTCACGAGTCACCAATGACCAGCACGAGGTTTTATGGAACTAAAGGTTTTTGAATCACCTGGAGAAGAATGGGACGAATTTTCCTCACGATACACCGATCTCATCTTTTATCAATCGGTCTGGAGTGAGGTCCTGAAGAAGGGGTTGGGAGGACAACCCCTTTATTTTTATTTGAGGGAGGGAGGAGAGATTGTTGCAGGTTTACCAGGGGTACTACTAAATTTTAAAATCTTCAAGATTCTTTATGCCTCCCTTCCATACGGAAACCTGATTGGCCAAAAAGAATATTTCTCGGCTTTTTTTGAAAACCTGGAGAGAGAGTTTAGGAGAAGAAGGATTCATCAAGTTAGAATAACCGATTCGCCCTTCTGGGAAAAACGAAATCCAGATTCTAACTATAAAGGGTTGGAAAATATTTGTACGCTGATCGATTTGAAAAATATGGATGAGGAGAGGCTATGGAAGAGTTATAGCCATTATGTTCGGCGGGATATAAAACGGGCTCAAAAGCATGGAATTGAAATTCATAAAGGAAGGTCAAAGGAAGATTTTGATTGTCTGTATAAATTGTATTTAAAGGCAATGGAAAGAAATCAGGCCCCAGCAAAATATCCCTATCAGTTCGTTATGGCTCTTGGGGAATTTATTATGGCGTCAAATCGTGGTGTTCTCCTTATTGCAAAGATGAATCAGATCCCTGTGGCAGGAATTTTGCTGATCCACTCCAATTCTTCTACCCATGCCTTTTTAGCTGGCTCTGACAGTGCGTTCTTGAAATTTTACCCTAACAAATTTTTAATTCACCGGTCACTCGTTGAATCAATCGTTTGCGGTCATCAGGTTTTTGATTTCATGGGATCTGAAAAGGAAGACGAGAATTTGATTCGTTTCAAAAATTTGTGGGGCGGGCGGCCAAATACAATGACTACCTATGTCAAGGATTATAACCCTCTGAGATGTTGGATATGGGACAAGACAAGAAGCTTTATTAATACACCCATGGGATCCAAATTGACAAGGATGATCCGGAGTAAAATTCTAAGATGAGATGAAATGAGAGGGGACATTGGAAGACGTAGTGAATTGGGGGGAAAGGGCCGAGAAAGGATTTTTAGCCTCGGGCATTGATCCTGCAGACCGAAGAGGTCATAAAAATTATTATATTGACCTCCTTCAAAAAATGGTCCTGGAGGGGGTCTTGGAGCTAAAAGGGGATGAAGTGGTTCTGGATTTTGGATGCGGGGGCGGAAGATTTTCTTATTGGATTGCACCGAGGGTTAGGAAAGTAATAGGTTTAGAAACAACCGTAGAAATGATTAATTTGGCCGAAAAGAATCGGACCGTTGAGAATGTGGAATTTATGCTGTACGATGGGGTTCATTTTCCCGCTTTTCCAAATCCTTTTGATCTCCTATTCTGCGTTTGGGTGTTACAACATATGGAAGTTGGAATACTGGGAAAGACAGTTATGGAATTAGGCCAATATTTAAAACCAAAAGGGAGAGCTTATTTCATCGAGCAGGCATCCGACAACCCAAAGGTGGGACGTCCCAAAGTGAAAGAGTATCTTCAAGCCTTCAAAGAATCGAAATTGGAATGCCTTCAACATTATCCCATCCGAAATGGGCGCTGGTGGTTGCTTTATCTCATCCGGTATGGAGTGATCCCCAAGAGTTGGTTTCGCCAAATCGCTCATTATGAGTTAGAAAAAAGAAGAAGAGAAAAAGGGTTTGTTCGTTTATATAAAGATTTTCTTTTTTTGTTGAGGAAGGGATGATAAGAAATATTTTGGTCACAGGGGTAGCAGGATTTATTGGTTCTCATCTATCGGAAATGTTTGTTCAGAAGGGCTATAAAGTTATCGGGCTGGATAATCTCTCCTATGGCACCCTCCAAAATTTATCTTTAATCCTCGGACATTCCCAATTTGAATTCATTCAGGGAGATGTCCGAGATTTTAAACTCTTACTCGAACTCGGTAGCCGGGTCGATGCCGTCGTCCATCTGGCGGCCTATAAGATCCCGAGATATGGAAATGCCCTTGAGACCTTAGATGTGAACGTGAAGGGGGTAGAGAATGTATTAAAGGTTTCTCAAAAAGTGAGGTGTCGGGTCATTTTCGCCTCCACCTCAGATGTTTATGGAAAAAATCCAAACTTGCCCTATTCGGAAGGCAGTGATTTTTACATGGGGTCTCCCCAAATACAGAGATGGAGTTATGCTATTTCGAAGATTTTAGGTGAACACTTATGCTTTATTTACAGTAAAGAACATGATGTTCGTATGACCATCCTCCGCTATTTTGGGAGCTATGGTCCCAGACAGAATTTAACTTGGTGGGGTGGCCCCCAATCCATTTTCATTGATTGCGCATTGAAGAAGAAGGCCATGCCCATTCATGGGGATGGATTACAGACTCGAAGTTTTACCTACATTCAAGACACCATCGAGGGAACGCTTCGGGCTCTGGAAAGAGAGGAGGCCATCGGGAAGGTGATTAACATCGGGAACATTGAGGAGATGACCATCCTTGAATTAGGAAAAAAGATTTGGAAATATGTCTGTGGCTCTGAAGCCCCTCTCATAGAGTTTGTCCCTTATCGTCAATTTCCCGGACGGTATGAGGACGTCAGGCGGAGGATTCCAGATGTTCACCTGGCAAAAGAGATTCTCGGATTTACCCCAAGGACTTCCATCGATGAAGGATTAATCCCGACCATCGAATGGCAAAAAAGTGTTACAAAGGGTGAAGGGCGAGACGATCGATGAAAACCATACTCATTACAGGAGGAGCGGGTTTTCTGGGATCCCATCTATCCCGTGTACTTCTCGAAAAAGGCTACCGAGTGATTGTCCTGGATGACCTTTCTCATGGGAATATTGAAAATATTTCCGATTACATCACTTCTCCCAAATTTGCATTATATCGAGGGGATGTCTTAGATAAGAATTTTTTAATAGAGATTTCAGAGGGAGTTGATATCATCGTTCACTTCGCTACCTATAAGATTCCAAGAGAAGGAGGCTTCCTGAAGACGATCGAAGTCAACACAAAGGGAACAGAGACCATATTGGAGGTGGCGAAAGAGAGAAAAATCTCTGTGATTCTTGGGTCCACTGACGACGTCTATGGAAAAAATCCGGAACTCCCTTTCTCAGAGGAAAGTGCTTTGGTCATAGGAAATTCTAATTCGATCCGCTGGAGTGATGCCATTTCAAAAATCTATTCTGAGCAATTATGTTTTGCCTATCAGGATGCTTATCAAGTTCCAATCAATATTTTAAGATTCTCTATTATCTATGGTCCGAGGCAACGGAAGGATTGGTGGGGTGGTCCCTTGGGAGTCTTCATCGAAAGGGCTCTTAAGAGAGAACCCATCCCCATTCATGGAGATGGGTTACAGGTTCGGAACTTTGTTTATGTCTCGGATGCGGTCGAAGGGATATTGAGAGTGATTGAGAAAGAAGAGATTCATGGGGAGGTGTTTAATATTGGATCTCTGGATCATCTACGAATCCTCGACCTCGCCTTTCAGATATGGTCATTTGCCGGAAATTCAGGGAAACCTGAGATCGAATTCATTGCCTATCCTGATTTATGCCAAGATTATGAGGATGTAAGGATAAGGGATATGGACCTTACCAAGGCGAGGTATTTGTTGAATTATCATCCTCAAATTGGGATTGAAGAAGGGTTAAAGAGAACCATCGACTGGTTTCGGAGCAAGGAGTGAGGTGAACCCCAACAGAGATTTAAAGAGACTCAGGGGATTTTATGGTGCGGTCGCCTCTGACCAAAATCACTCCATCCTGCAGTTGGTGACTGGGGCGACGGTTCTTGAATTGGGATGTGGATATGGAACATTTGTGGAGGAAACCAGTAAGAGAGGAAAAGAAGCCTTCGGACTGGATATTGATTTTGAAACTCTTGGAATAGGGAAAAGAACCTATCCAATCCTACAAGGGAGGCTCATTCAGGGAGACATAGGCCTTCTCCCGTTTAAGGAAAAGTCGTTTCATACGGTCATCTTAAGAGAGTCGCTTCATCATGTGGGTTGGGAAAAGATATTCCCGGAGATTCTTCGAGTTTGTGAAAAAGAAATTATTATTTTTGAACCGAACCCAAATTGGTTTTTGAGATTGGGTCGAAAAATAATCTCCCATCAAGATCAGGAAGTCCCATTGAAACCATTGCTTCGCTTGCTGGAGGAGCTTGGCGTAGTCATTCAAGAATTCCATTTCCGGGACTTGATGGCTTTTCCATTAAGCGGAGGATTTGTGGGACGGCCATTTGTCCCTCCGATCAAAAAATTGTATCCTATCTTATTAAAAATGGATAGAATGTTTCATTTTTTTTCCCGTATCCTCGGAGTCGAAAAAACAGTCTGTTGGAGGTATCTGGTAAAGGGTATCTTAAAGGGGTCGGAGGCTCCAAAATGATCTATTTCATAATGCCTGCTTATAATGAAGAAACGGAGATTGGTTCCCGATTAAGAAATATCGCGAGGTTAATGTCGCAAAAGGGCTTCGCCTTTGAAATCTGGGTGGTCAATGATGGAAGTGATGATGAAACGGTTAAGATTGTTGAAGAGGTTTCGAAAGAGATCCCAGTTCATATGATTCATCATGAGAGGAACCAGGGAATCGGTATTGCCTTCCTAAATGGTCTTAAGGAACTCGTCAAAATGGTCAGGAATGACGATATTATTATTACCCTGGATGCAGACAATACGCACAATTTGAAGACCGTGGAGTTCATGCTCAAGAAAATTGATGAAGGGTATGAGGTGGTGATTGGTTCCTGTTTCACCACAGGTGGGATGATGATCGGCGTTCCCATCTTACGATATATTTTAAGTTATGTAAGCAATCTGGGTTATCGATTGATGTTCCACGTCAAAGGGATTCGAACCTATACCGGTTTTTATCGCGCCCATACTGGAGCCGCTATTAAAACTGCTTTTGAGAAATTTGACGATCACCTCATCGAAGTAAGCGGGTTTGCCGCTATGGCTGAGATGCTCATTAAATTTCGTCAGATCCCGCTTTTCATGACCGAGGTCCCGATGATCATCAGGTATGATTTAAAGGGTAGGGCAAGTAAGATGCGAGTGATGGCGACCATCCGGGAGCATTTGGGCGTGATTGCGAGGAACCTTTTTAAGAGGAGAGTCGTATAGGAATGAAGCGAAAAAAATCTATCCCCGTTGGTCTTAAGAAAGAAGTTGCCCATAAGGAGGAAAAGAAATTAATTCCTTCATGGATATCCTTTAGGCTCCTCATCCTTCTTCTCTTTCTTTTAGCCGGGATCATCTGGTTTGGTTTTTATGCCACCCATACCAAAGAAGTTGCAGGTTCAGATGATAGGGAATACACTTCCGTAGCAAGAAATATTATCAACGGCAAGGGGATTGTCAGAAACTTCGTCTATCCACTGGATATTAATTTTTTTGAGAAGTTGCCAATCCCTGAATTTGTTCATCCCCCTGTTTATCCCCTCATCCTCGCGGGGTTTTTTAAATTGGTCGGTATCTCGGACTTTTCTGCTCTTCTTCCTTCGTATTTATCCTATTTTATACTCATCCTTCTCTTTTTCTTCTTTGTCAAAAGATATCTCGAGGTTAAAACAGCAGTCATAGCAACGGTGGTTTTGATTTTTAACAGGGAAATTTTAGAGATGAGCCTCGTTGCGTTAAGTGAAGGCGTCTACACACTTTTATTCTTTATCTTCTTTAGTTTATTTGTAAAGGCAAACTCTTTAAAAGCCATATTTATTTCAGGCATCCTTTTAGGGATAAGTCATTTAATCAGGGAAAATATATATCCGTTTCTTATTCCACTGTTTGTTTATCTTTATTTCTTCCCTGATCTTACGCGTTGGAAAAAGATGACCTTTTTTGTCATTGGTATCCTGATCCCATTAATCCCCAATATCCTCAGAAGTTTTTTCGAAACGGGATCCCTCTTTTTTTCCTACGGAAAATTTACTTTAATGGCTTACACTGCAAAATATCCATGGTTAAATATTTATCGAGATATTCAGAACCCGTCCCTGTTAGAATTCCTGATAGATCAGCCGGGTCAATTTTTTCTGAAATACGTGAGCAATTTGGTGAATACTTTGGAACAGTTTATTCCAGTTTCCAACCCCTATCTGTTGGCTTTCTTTATCCTAGAGATGTTCCACTGGAAAATATCCCCGGAATGGAAAAGAATTAAAATGCTTTTTCTTTTTCTCATTATTTCACAAGTTCTCTTCATAGCGCTCTTTACTTTCACATCCCGATTCTTCATTGCTTTCCTGCCGGTGATGATTGTTTTTGCTTCTCAAAGCTTCGTCAGGGTATCGGAGGATTTGATTTCATGCGCAAAACCTCTTTGGAGAAAGAAAGTTCTCTATCTTAGTCTGATTCTATTCCTAATTTTTTTCATAACCCCAGCCACTTACACCATTTTCCAACCTGGTAAACCTGAAGTGTTGGGTTTTAAAACTCCCCAATTCGGTTTCTTGATACCCACAGGAGAAGCGAAGAGGTTAAACGATTTTTTAAGGAGCGAGTTAAAAGAAAATCAAGTGGTTTGGACGGACCTTCCTGAGATATTAGAGTGGGAGGGTGATCGGTTATGCGGATGGTTGCCGGTAAAGATAGCGTATATCTATGAGATTCATAAAAAAATCCCTGTCGATGCCATTCTTCTTACAAATATCAGGACTCCTTCTAAAATGGAGGAGGAATGGAAATATCTCTTATTTAGTGAATACAGTTTACCCAGATACAGGAACGTCAAACTATATAAAAGTGGGTCAGTCTTTGCAAAATTGCTGATCCGGGATGAAAAAGAATAAGGAGTAGCGAGAGGAGGAATGTGGAGCTTTTTAAGAATGGGAAGTCAAAAAAAATCTATCTAAAAATCCTTCGATGGGCGATTGTCATTGCCATTTTTGTTTTTTTGGGAAAGGTGGTATGGGACCATTGGAATCAGGTGAAGGGCACCCCCTTTACCCTCCGACCTTTCCCTCTCATTTTATCCACTCTCATCTTTGCCTTTAGTTACTTCATCCAGATCTGGGCATGGTATCTCATCACATTGAAATTAGAAATTGCTCTTTCTCCATCAGAAACCTTAAAAACCTGGTTCTATTCGCAACTGGGCAAATACCTGCCAGGGAAAATCTGGCTGTTTCTCGGTCGTTTCCATTTTTACGAATCCAGAGGAAAGTCAAAGAAGGCTATTTCCATCGCCCTTTATCTTGAGACCGTTACCATTATCATGGCCGCCGGCCTTATCTTTTTAGCTGCCCTTATCTTTCATAGAGAGATAAGTCTATTTTACTCTTGGAGACACCCCGGTTGGCTGGTCCTTCTATTCCTCTTAGGCTTTATCTTTCTCCACCCCCGAGTTCTACAAAAAATACTAAACTGGACCCTCGTCCAATTTAAGAGAGAACCTGTCTCTTTGTCTATTTCATACTCGGATGTCCTTTGGATATTGTTTGTGTGTATCATCTCCTGGGTCATTGGGGGAGTCGGTTTCTATCTCTTTGTTGACTCCGTATATCCTGTGGCACCCCAATACATACTGTTTTTAACTGGAGCCTTGGCCATTTCAAGCATTTTGGGTTTGATAGCCATCTTTGCCCCCAGCGGGTTGGGAGTGAGAGAAGGGGTTCTCGTTTACCTTCTCTTATTGATGATGCCGCCCCCGGTTGCAGTGATCATTTCTATTCTAACCCGTATTTGGATGACCCTTATTGAAATCGGACTGATTGGAATGGTATATTTACTCGGGCAGGTTCAACAGCGAAAGAAAAGGAAGGCGCATGGCGAAACATAAGAAAATTCAAAAGAAAAATCAAAAACCGGATCAGAAAAAGAAGATTCCCCCAAAAACGGGATGGAAATGGCAGCCGTCCTCTCGCCACCTCATTGCCATCGGGCTGATTGCCGGAGTGGCACTGTTGGCCTATTCCAATACTTTTCACGTCCCATTCCATTTTGATGACCAGATCAATATCACTAATAACCCGAATGTCCAAATCAGACAATTCTCCTTGGATCGTTTGGAACAATTGGTCAAAAATACTTATAAGGAATCGATTCGAATTTTCTCATATTTTACTTTGGCGCTTAATTATTATTTCGGTGGTCTCAATGTCTTTGGTTACCATTTGGTGAATCTTATCGTCCACATGGCTTCAGGAATTTTCTTATATGGGTTCCTGATTTTGACATTCAATCTGCCCTCCTTGAAGAAAAGATATGGTCCCATTTCTTATAAGGTAGCTCTTTTTACAAGTTTGATCTTTATCGTCCACCCCATCCAGACACAATCGGTCACCTACATTGTCCAGAGGATGTCCAGTATGGCTGGGATGTTTTATCTCCTCTCCATGGTTCTCTATATCAAGGGAAGGTCATCCACGGGTGAGTCTCGTTTTTATTACCATGGGGGGATGGTGTTGAGTTATTTGTTGGGGGTTTTTTCAAAAGAGAATGCAGCCATTCTCCCTGTATTTATTGCTCTTTATGAGTTCTATTTTTTCCAAAATTTAGACCTCAGTCCAAAAGGTCGAAAGATCCTATTCAGCCTCGTGGGGGCTCTGTTGATACTTGGAGCCTTCGGGTTCATCATCTGGGGTCAACGTTATATCAATGTGATTGAAGAGGGATACAAATTTCGAACTTTTACGATGTCGGAGAGGGTGCTGACTCAATTCCGAGTCGTTTTGTATTATTTGACCTTACTGATCTATCCACTCCCCTCCCGTCTCAATCTGGATTACGATTTCCCCATTTCAAAAACGATTCTCGATCCTCCGATGACCCTCATTTCTATTCTAATGATAGCAGGTCTTATTGGATACAGTATCTGGACGGCAAAGAAGAGATCTGTGATCTCATTCTGTATCTTATGGTATTTCGGAAATTTGGTGATTGAGTCGTCGATCTTCCCATTGGAAATGGTTTATGAACACAGGCTTTATCTCCCAGCCGTAGGCCCCTTCATCCTTTTTGGTCTTTTGGTGGTGAGAGGGATAGAGAAATTGAAGAGCAGAATTTCCATCTTAAAACCTTCTATCGAGTTTAATAGATCCAGTCTCTAATGGTGACATGAAAAAGTTTGATGGCGGGATCACCGATTGGTTTCTCTTATTTCTCATTATATTTTTGTTATTCATGGGCACCTATCAACGGAATTCACTGTGGAAGAGCGACCTGGAGTTATGGAAGGACTGTGTTAAAAAGTCCCCCCAGAAAGAGAGGACACACCATAATTTAGGGTTTGCTTATTTTGAATTAGAACAATGGGAGGATGCAGAAAGAGAATTTGAGGAAGCCTTGCGTTTGAATCCTCATTATTCTCTTTCCATGTATAATTTGGGTTTGGTATTTTACAAAAAAGGATTCATGGACAAGGCTATTTATTATTATAAAAAAGCTATCGAATATGATTCGAGCTTTTCAGATTCCTTTTACAACCTTGGTCTTGCTTATTATAAGGAAGGCCTATACAAGGATGCGGTTGAGTCTTATAAAAAGCTCTTGGAAGTCAAACCTGACTATGAAAATGCGTACAATAACATGGGGCTTGCTTATAAAGGGTTAAAAAAATGGGACAAGGCGATCCAGTCATTTCATGAGGAGCTGAAATATCATCCTGATAATGCTTATGCCCAACTCTACTTGGGAGAGAGCTATCAGGCGATCAAAAATTATCCTTTGGCACTTGCACATTTTAAGAAGGCACTGAGTCATCCCAATTTACCGGAGACCGAAAAAATTCGTCAGGAGATCTTATCCATTGAAGGAGGCCAAAGACAAAAGGAAGGTAAAGAGGATTGATGGAAAAGATTAAACCCCATCTGACAGAGATCGTAATCTTTCTGGCAGTGATCTCTCTCCTTTCATGGGGAACCTACTCGAGGAATAAGCTTTGGGGTGATAAGATCGGTTTCTGGATTGATTGTGTGAAAAAATCCCCTCATAAAGGGAGGCCCTATGTTAACCTTGGTCTTGCATATATAGAATCTGGACAATATGATAAAGCCCTTGAAGCCACTCAAAAAGGTATCGATCTCGATCCAAAATTCGGCGGGGCATACTACAACCTCAGTATCATTTACCAAAAGATGGGAGATTTGAATCAAGCGATTGCCATGGCGAAGAAGTCGCTGGAGATCGATCCCGATTTGGAGATGGCCTACTATTCCCTTGGAGGAATCTATTTTGAAAATGGCCGATACGAAGAATCAGAGGAGGCCTATAAGAAATTCCTTAAGATCTTTCCTTACTTTCCTGAAGCTCACAACCTCCTGGCCATCGTCTACGCAGCTCAGAAGAAGTTTGACAAGGCTGTTACAGAGTTTGAATGGGAGATCAAGGTCAATCCCTATCATACTCTCGCCCACTTGAATTTAGGACAGATCTACTGGTATGAATTTAAGAACAGACAGAAAGCCCTTGTCCATTTAAAAACTGCTTTAATGTTAGATCCTCTTCTTCCTAATCGGGCAGAGATTCGTAGGCTGGTGCACGCATTGGAAGGACTCCCGTGATGGTCTCTTTAGGATTTTCACCTAATTGCCAGACAACAGCCATGGGCATCATGCCCCATTCAGATATTGAGAGAGCCTTGGAGGTCGCCCTGTCTCTCGACATCCCTTTCTGGCCTCAGCTTCCGAAGGTCAGTTACTTTGAAGATATGTATGTCCAGGCGTTAGAGAATTTTCCCGGCGTGAGGATTGGTTCTGCTCAGCAAAGGATCCATTTCAATCTTCCTCTTTTTTATGAAGAGCTTCCCTTCTATTTTGAGAAGGCAGATGATCCTCACACCTTTCGATTGACCAAGGAATTTTCTCTTGTATACCATCGGTTTTTGGAAAGAGACCTTTCTCGTTATTCTGCCATCCGGGGCCAAATGATCAGTCCAATCAGTTTGGGATTGAAGATTGTAGATGAGAACCTAAAACCGATCATCTACCATGATGAGGTCAGAGAAGTCCTTTTCGATTTTATTCAAAAAAAAGTGAATCAACAATACCAGGAATTGAGAGAGAAGAATCACAATGCCTTTGTGTGGGTGGATGATCCTGGATTGGCACTTATCTTCAATGCGTTATCAGGGTACACTGAGTTCCAGGCGAGGACCGATTTGGATCGGTTTTTAGAAGGATTGGAAGGACCGAAAGGGGTTCATCTTTGTGCCAAACCGGATTGGGACTTTCTCCTCAAATCAAAAATCGAGATCCTCTCCTTCGATTCCTTCAATTGCGGCGTGGTGTTTGTCAACTACCCGTCCTTGAAAGATTTTGTGGACAGAGGAGGGATCATTTCTTGGGGGATCGTTCCTACTTATACCGAACTTTTGGAGCAGGAGACGATCGATTCTCTGGTGGAAAGACTCGAGACTTTCTGGGAAGATCTCTCTCGGAGAGGAGTGGATCAAAAAAAGTTGCTTGGCCAATCTCTTCTGGCCCCCGCCACCTGTAATCTACTCAATCCGGATAAAGAGAAGACCGTGGAGAAGGCATTTGAAGTTTTAAAGGAGTTGTCGGGAAAGATAAGGGAGAGATACCAATTGAGTTAGGAGTTAAGAATTAGGAGATATGAGTTAGGCGTTTCAGTTCACGAATCACGATTCACCAATCACGAACCACGGAGTTGATGATGAAACGAATTGGTATTATTGCTAAGCAGAATAAACCGGAGGCCGTTCCCATTGTCAAAAACTTGGTGGAGTGGCTCCGACCCAAAAAGATTGAGGTGTACATTGAAGAGGGGATGGAGAAACTGTTCCATCCTCCCCTCGCAGGACCTCATTTGAATTCTGTCGGGAGAGAAGACATTCCCGCTCACGCGGAGATGATTATTGTCCTAGGTGGAGATGGAACGCTTCTCAGTGTGGCCCGCCTGGTGGGAGATCATGAAGTCCCCATCCTCGGCGTCAACTTGGGTGGACTCGGTTTTTTAACAGAGATTACCCTGGAAGAGCTTTATCGTGTTCTTGAAAGGGTGGTGCAGGGAGATTTTGTCACCGATGAGAGAGTGGTTCTCAACGCGGCTGTGATCCGAAGAGGAGAACGGATGGTAGAGTTTACGGTCCTCAACGATGCGGTGATCAATAAAGGCGCCTTAGCACGAATTATCGATTTAGAGACCACCATCAATGGGGAGTACCTGACCACTTTTAAGTCTGACGGCCTTATCATTTCAACGCCCACGGGCTCAACAGCCTATAACCTTTCTGCAGGAGGACCCATTGTTTATCCATCCCTCCACTGTATTATCATCACTCCCATTTGCCCCCATACCTTGACCAATCGCCCGATTATGATTCCAGATGATGTGGAGATTCGAGCCATGCTTAAAACCAAGCAGCAAGAGGTGATCCTCACTCTCGATGGCCAGCAAGGATTCACATTGGAATTTGAGGACGTGGTAGAGGTGAGAAAAGCAGAAGGCCACATCCTCCTGATCAAATCTCCCTATCGGCATTATTTTGAAGTGCTGAGAGAAAAACTGAAATGGGGGGGGAGATAAGGAATTTAGAGTTTGGAGTTTAAGATGGAAAGAAAGCAAGACATTAAAGAGAGAAGTTTTGAATTTGCGGTGAGGGTCATAAAATTTGTGCAAAGATTGCCGAAAAATTATACCAGTCAAAAAATTGGAGGTCAACTTTTAGAAGTCGCCACTTCTACAGGAGCTAATGTTGAGAAAGCAACAGGAGGATTTAGTAAAAGAGACTTCACATATAAAATGGGAGTTGCATTAAAAGAGGCAAGAGAATCGAATTACTGGTTGAGATTGATAAAAGTCTTTGAATTAACAACAGGTAATGAATTAGATTATCTCTTGAAAGAGTCAGAAGAATTGAGAAAAATATTAACTTCAATCGTAAAGACATCGAAAAGGCAATAAATCAATTAAGAATTTAGAGTTAAGAATTGCTTAAATTTAAAGTTCTTAACTCGAAATTCATAACTCATAACTCATAATTGTCATTTATGTTACTCGAGCTTCGAATTAAAAATTTTGCCATCATTGATGAGTTAAATTTGTCCTTCTCAAAAGGCTTGAACATCCTCACCGGTGAGACAGGAGCAGGGAAATCCATCATCCTCAATGCGGTCCACCTCCTTTTAGGAGATAAGGCGACTGAAGAATGGATTCGAAGCTCAGAAGAAGAAGCAAGCGTGGAGGCTCTTTTCGATATTTCTGGGAACCTGGAGGTCAGGAAGAAGATTAAAGATAAGATTCCACATTTACAGGGTTCAGGAGCAGAGGATTCGCTCTTGATTCGCCGGGTGATCTCCCGATCGGGCAGGGGAAAGGTTTTCATCAATGGAAATCTGGCTACTCTTGGAGTGCTTTCGGAGGTCGGAGAAGGACTCCTCAGCATTTATGGACAACATGAACATCAATCCCTTCAGAGGGTAGAGACCCACATCGATATCTTAGATGAATTTGGGGGGCTCCT
>Ga0315282_10008647_pt1 | contig 16423 bp, 17 predicted proteins | sample YL17G07_20_MG_FD_203693 | JGI IMG/M metagenome (GOLD analysis project Ga0315282, IMG submission 203693) | Sediment microbial communities from Yellowstone Lake, YNP, Wyoming, USA - YL17G07_20 | ecosystem: Environmental > Aquatic > Freshwater > Lake > Sediment | place: USA: Wyoming | collected...
TTTCGGCAACAGTTGTTCAGCTAAGACTTTGAGTGGAATCCCGTGAGTTGTGAAGAACGGGTAGCCCGTCTCTTGTATGGACAGGAGCCGAGTCTCGCCCGGTCTCAATCTCATCTCGCAAGCGTCGATGAAGATCACGTGTTTCGGTGCGACATCAGCCAACTTTGTGATAACTGCCTCGACATCTCCTTCGGCGTCGAAAAGGTACACGCCATCTGGCAACGCACTCTCTACATGTTCTGTGAGTGTCTTCACGATCTGGCTTCCAACATAATCGTCACCACGTAATGGGTGACCAACGCCAACCAATGCAATTCTGTTGTTCGAAGAGGCTGATCCCAAGAGTTGCCTTAGATGGGGCTGCCAACTGGCGATAGTCGAGGTTGTCTGCTCGGAAATGCAACGCCCTGTTGTCACGATCAGACGAACCTCAATCGGTCACAGCATCTGAATGCTACTTAAGAGGTCGGCGTAGTTTTCGCTGCTGAAAAGAAGGCTATTCTGATGACGCGTCTCGAAAAGCCGCGCATATAGATTTGCGGAATCATTTCCACACCAGACATACAGTCAAATATTGTGATCCTCGATGTGAGACATGCGAAACCACTTATGTGAGCTTCACAAGAAAGATGGTGTTGACGCCGCATAGCGCGCTGTGAATGGAAGTTGCCACAAGACATCAGCAGCATCACTTTCGTCAATAGAATATTTCAAAATCTGGAACAGGCTAACCGCGCAGAGATTGAGGCGTTGTACCACGACATCAAAGGCTCTGGTATCATTCTGCCGTCTGGAGAAGGGCGATCCAAGGGCGCCCTCAGCATTGCGTGCAGTGAAATGGCGAAGATGCGTGGAGGAAAACTCATCCTCGACCGCGGAGATGTCGGTTTTCCGGGCAGAAATGTAACTGAAGCAGCACCAATTCTGAGACAACGTTTCGGACAGGTATGCTTACTGGTAAATTCGGGCAGTGGAAAATCTCTCATGCCTCTTCTCGACGCTCAGCAATTGGCCATGCATATCGCGCAGCATGGAAACCCACGAGATTTCCGAATCGACGTGGTAACCTCTGATCGCGATTCACCTATCGGAAAACTTGGAACGAGATACGGAAATGTGCTGGTATTGAAAGGACGAGAACCAGATGAGGCGCCGACTGAGTCTAAGGAGTTTCGGAGCACGGGAATACTTGAAGATCTGTTCATACTGGGTACGGGGGTGCTCTTCCAATCCATGGCCGAAGCACTGTACGAGGAAGCATCAGCCGATCGTGTCATTGCCAGATCGAAGGAACTATTCAACGAGATCGGAACGCTTGTCGATCAGATCGTTGTTTCAGACTTCTTCAAGTCGCTCGTAAACGCCTTGGAGCAGAGGCATTCGTGCTTCTTCGTCGGATTGGGAAGTGGGAGGGAAGTGGCGCGCATGACCGCTGTCCGGATTGGACATGTGAAGCGCGCGATGGGGGATCAGATCTATGTGGCCGGGGAATCTAACACACCTGGCCCGCGTGCGGGTGACATTCTACTTGTCATCTCACATAGTGGCGAAACCGAGATTGTAGCGGGCTGGGCAAAGAACTTCAAACGCATGGGCGCAAAGGTCGCATCGATCGTCGGAAACCCCGACAGCACAATAGCCGCAACCTCCGACCTATCCTTCACAATAAAGGGCGACGGATACGAAGGGAAACCGAACAGCTTCTATGTCAAAGCGGCCTTCGCCCTCAGCCCCTTGCCGATCTACCTAGTCGAGAAGGTTGCAGAACGCGGCCTGAGGCTGCCAGAATACATACTGAAATGGCACCACTCCGTCACATCATGATACCTACAGTTTGTCGAAAATTCGTGCTGTTGAACCCGGCGCTAGGCCTGTAGCGATTGGGGCTTAGCTCGCGATCCGGAAATCCGTTTCAGCTACTCTACAACGACAGTTCGAACTGGTCGGAAGAGGCTTTCGTAGTATTCACGCATCCACGGCAGTATTTCACGTCCGAGCAGGTTCAGGAATCGTTCCTCGATCGGGCTCGCGCTGTGAATGTAGACACGATCGAACCCCATCTTCAAGAATTCTCCAAGCCGTTTGATTATGTCGTCTGAGTCTGTTGTAATAAGCCAAGATGCCTTGATTTTCCTCTCTTCTTCTGCTCCGACCATGGCTTCAAGTTCTCTGGGATCCCAGACGTGTTCTCGCTTCTCGCGCGGTATCGCTGTTGTTGCCCAGAACATGGCGGACTTCAATGCTCGGTTGTAGTCGATATCGTACGCGACTTTGAATTCCATGCTCTTGCTGAGCTTTGTGGGGTCGCGGCCGACTTTTGTTGCAGCTCGCTCCATTGCGCCTACGATCTTCTTGAATCCCTCCAATCCCCGGGGGTTGGTTAGGATTCCATCACAGAACTGGCCGGCGAGTCGTGCGATTCGCTCATTCGATGTGGCTAGGTAGATGGGGATTTTCGTTTTTGGTTTCGTGTAGAGCTTTGCCTTGTTGAGTTGGTAGTATTTCCCTTCATACGTGACGAAGTCGCCTTGCCAAAGCTTGTAGATTATCTCAAGGGCTTCTTGTAGTCTTGCGACTTTTTCCTCGAAGCCAGGCCATTTGAACCCGAGCGGTATCTCATTCATCGCGTGGCCGGTGCCAAGCGTAAGGAAGATTCTCCCGCGGTACAGGTTGTCTAGTGTTGCGAAGGCCTGCGCCACTATGGCCGGATGATATCGGAACATGGGCGTAGTGACCGCGGTGCCCACCTCAACCTTCCGGGTCCTCTCGGCTGCGGAAGCTAGCCAGATCCATGGAAATCCTGCCTGGCCACCTCTATCGCCCCAGGGGTGGAAGTGATCGCTGGTGACGATAATATCGAAGCCCACCACTTCGGCGTGGATGGCGTATTGGAGCAACCGCTGAGGATCGTACTGTTCCTGTGCCGCCCAATATCCCAGCCGAAGCTGTGAAGCCAAACAACCGCGCCCTTTGAGGCAGACACTACATAACGACTGTTCGGCTTAAAGCTTGTAGAGCACGAATGCATCCCCAGAACCGAGTACGTATCATCGACCCATCAAAACTCTCAGGTAATTGGGTAAGGCACTGAGTCTGTTGAACTGCACTTCGGTCGACACGCGATCCAATCTCTGAATCTCAGCATCAGTGAGCTTCCAGTCCGCTGCTCCCGCGTTGTCGATCACATGTTGCGGCCCCTTCACACCCGGTATGGCGATCACGTACTCATCTCGAATCAACCAGTTCAAAGCGACTTGAGAAGAGGTCTTACCGTGCGCTTGGGCTATCTCCAAAATGACTCGGCTAGTGTCGGCAAGTCGGGTAAGGTTTCCTGGCGAGAACCGGAAATTGATCTTCTGCACCAAACTGCTAGGTCTATTCCTAACCGTGTACTTTCCAGTGAGCAGGGCTTGGGCTAGTGGACTGTAGGCGATAATAGAGACCTTCTCTTTCCGCGCATAAGGAAGGACATCTGCCTCTATTCGCCTGTCAAGCAGGTTGTACCTCACTTGGTTCGAAGCCAACTCCAAAGGAGCCAAGGACGCGTGCACAGATTTCATCCGCTCTAGGCCAAAGTTGCTGATGCCCACGCACCGCACTTTCCCATCTTGAACCAGCTTCTTCATGGCTCTCATCGTTCTGGAAATTGGCACGAGTGGGTTAGGCCAGTGGACTTGGTAGAGATCGATTGTGTCGACTCCGAGCCTTTGAAGACTGCGGTTGGCGGCTCGGAGGAGTCTGCCGTAGCTCAGGTTGAGTGGCGAAACCTTCGTGGCTATGATTACTTGCTCGCGGTAGCCTCGGATAGCTTCACTGATGATTTGCTCAGACCTTCCATTTCCGTAGATTTCGGCGGTGTCAATGAAATTGATGCCAACTTCCAAAGCTTTCTTGAAAGCATCCAGTAGGTCCTTTTTGCCGTACAGTCGGCCCCAGCCCCATTCGCGGCTACCCCACTGCCAAGTCCCGATACCTATGGCTGAGACCTTGATTCCTGATTTTCCTAGTTCCCTGAATTCCAATTCGAAATCCCAGAACCTTCAGAATCGATCGCGCTGAATATCAATTGCGTTCCGTCCATAAGCTGAGCTCGGTGAACCAATTCACTCTTTCAGAGTTTTCGCATAGCAATCAGTATTGTTGGCAGATGGTCAGACTCGTTTGCTGCACTTCAGATGTACGGAGTAACGGTATGTCGGTACTCTCGAAGGACTATGCGCCGCAGTTCTCTTCGAAGTCTCTCATCCAGCTTTGTGTGGGCTGTGGAAAGCGCGTCTAAAGGGCTATTCGAGTGAAAGACAGGACCTTGAAGAATGGCTGGGTTTTGTGCAGCCTCAGCTGAACTGACCGTTTTCTCGCTGAGAAGTCTCGAGGCGAGCTCGTTCATTGCACTTGAATCGTCTATGATACTCGCCAGTTCCTTCATCTTGTCTAGAGCAATCGGTCTCAACCCAAAGGGATACTCCGAACTGGTCAATACTTGATCGGGAATACTCGACAGCTTGGCGCCAAGTCCAACGGACTTGTAGGGGTTGACCTGATACTCTTTGATCTGCCAAGCCTTCTTTCCATGCGAGAACAGCATGTCATAGAAACCTGCCCTGTCCCTCCCAACCAAGACTCTCCAGCCTTGAGGATCCTTATCGTAGAGTCTTGATACCTCGCGCTTTATCTTGGCCGAGTCGAGCAAAGTTCACACATTGAAGGGCTCGTACCGCAACCCCCCACAATTAACCTTTCCATAATCAGTTCGTCTCAAATGGCTCTGGGACTGGATCCATGACGGACAAACCAGAGTGCAGACCAATGCTGCTGAATCCGACTTCTAATGCGCCTGTACGCGCACTCAATCCATGCTTGTGGTTAGCGTATTGAGGCGTCGACAGATTTTCGCAAGACGCTTCATATTCTTGCGCTTCCCGGTATGCACTACACCTGTCTTGCGATCACTCTACAAGACGATGTGGGAAGTGTACGGTTCGCCCTGAATCGATCGGGGCCTTAAAGAAATAGAAAAGAAAAAGCGTGTTTAGGTTCTGATGGTCGGAACGGAAAGAATCGGTTGCTGCCTTAGCTCGTCGTGCTCATATTGCATCGTTACGTGAGTCGGCTTCAACGCTCGTTTGAATGTCTCAAGTGCTGCCCATGGGTTACTGTCACGGCCGCAAGTGGCGCAGTCAAACTCCGCAGTCCCATACAGTTTCGCTGTGTGGACTGTGAGATGGCTTGTTACTATGAGTGCATTCACGCTGACTCCGCCGCCCATAACGTCGTTGCCAACTCTGTATACGAGCGGGTTCTTCGTCGTCGTCTCCGCAAGCCTCATGTTGGCGTTGCGAATTGCTTTGAGAGATGTGTTGAGCAGCAATTTGTCGTCAAGCAACTCTGAGCGACATCCGTGAAGTGTTGCCACTACATGCCTGTAAGGGTAAGGTCTATTGGACATTTTTTGTACTCAAGATCCTCCGAGAAAATTTCCCTATTTCCTCTATCGTTAAATATATCGAATATAAGCCTTGCCCTATCGCGATCGCGCATCGCGCGAAAAATTTCGTCGGTGAAATTCTCCGCGGCTTCACGAATTTCGGTTCGCATTCCCGCGCAAGCCCAGAATGTTACATCGAATCCCATTAAGGCCGCGCGGACGCAGAAAATTATCGCGGAGATTTCTTCATCGTTCTGTTCCATTGAATGGATTTCTGAATGAAGGATTGCGGCGGGAGAAATTCGTCGTGACTGTGCGTTGTCGCTTTGAGAATGGAAGATCGTCCGTGATCGGCTGCGCGTTTTGAGTGGAGTGTCGATAATTCTCTCGTGATTTTGGGATGATTATGTGTGATGATGCACGAAAAGTCTTGACTGGAACCGATTTTGGCTTTCATGTGATTACGACGAATGCATTTGTGCTGTGGTGCCAGAATGGCGAGCGTATCATTCCTGTAGTATTTAGGAGTGTACGGTTAGATGCGGGGGCAATTCTTCTTGTGCAGCGCGAAGATCTCTTGGCTGTTGGTCTCGAAACCGCATTTCTCGCACGCTAGACGTTGTTCTTCCTTTTCAAATCGTGACATCAATAGTCAAGCAACTCGCTAGCCACACTAATGCTCTCGCACTAATACTTTATCACTTCGAGCTGCTCGGTGCCTAATCTACGAGGTTTGAGCGATCAAAGATTGCCGTAAGGATTGGTTGACTCATACAGTTGTGTTTGATGATCTGGATGGTGGAAGGGAACACTCAGATGAACAAGCTGGGATCGATCTTGGGAGTTGTTGTGCTAGCGGTAGCTGGCGCGATGGCGCCAATGCCAATTGGAGTCACCTTGCAAAGCCCGGCGCGATGTGTTGTGATCTATCCTAACTTGCTCTTCGCTGTCCCCCTACTCCCACTGGGAGAACTCTTGTTGCTCTATGGGGTCACGGAAAAGAGTCAAGCTGCTGTTGTCAGTCAGCTAAAGGTATAGCGTCATATCCGGTCTTCTTGACTATGTCAACAATCTCTTCCTTACTAACGAGGTTTGGTTCGTAATCGACGAATACCAGGTCCATCATGAAGCTTACACTGACCCTTCTCACACCTTTCACGCCTTCCAAGGCGCGATTGATCACGCGCGAACAGCTGACACAATTCAATCCCAAACTGCGAAGCTTCAAACGTTCGCTCGTAGGTTGACTAGGCATAATCCCGCTCAACCTCCTTCGCGGACATGCCCAGAATATAGCTTTCGGAGATGACACGGCCGAAGGCTAAACTTCAAAGAGCCAATCGACGCATAGACTGCACATGTCCGCAGCTCCAATAAAGACGGCTCTGCTGAGTGTCCACGACAAGACAGGAATCGTAGAGTTCGGAAACGGCCTTCGAGAACTAAATGTTGAGCTTATGTCCACAGGCGGGACAGCGAAACTACTCAGCGAAAAGGGAATCACGGTCAGAGAGATTTCGACCTATACCGGCTTTCCAGAAATCCTGGACGGCCGTGTCAAAACTCTACATCCCAAGATTCATGCGGGGCTACTCTTCAGACGTGATCATGAAGATGATCAAAGAACTGTTCGGAAACTGGGAATTCAAGCAATCGATATGGTGGTCGTGAACCTCTATCCCTTCGAGAGAATAGTCACGCAGTCGCCTGACGTAAACAACGCCATTGAGAACATCGACATCGGGGGCCCAGCAATGATACGGGCCGCTGCAAAGAACTACCACAGTGTGGCGGTCGTCACTGATCCAACTGACTATCCGAAGATACTATCGGAGCTGAAATCCTCGTCGTGCGGGCTCTCTCAGAGGACGCGCTTGGAGTTGATGCTCAAGGCATTCGAGCGCACGGCCGCGTACGACGCCGCGATCGCATCATACTTCATGAAAGTCGCGGTGAAAGAGCGCGTTCGCAGTGAATGGCCTGGACCGCAACGCCTCGTCATGAGTTTTGAGAAGCTCAAGGATCTCCGCTATGGTGAGAACCCGCATCAGAAAGCCGCGGTCTATAGAGATGCTCAAGCGCGCAGTTGCATTGCGGCTGCGAGGCAGCTCGGAGGCGAGAAGGAGCTGAGCTATACGAACATACTTGACGCGGACGCTGGCTACAGGTTGATCAGGGAGTTTGGCGACGAATGCGCGACGGTCGTTATCAAGCACACGAATCCTTGTGGTGTCGGCAAAGGAAAGACGCTCATAGAGTCGTGTCAGAGAGCTCTGCAGACCGATCCGCTCTCCGCTTTTGGCGGAGTCTATGTGTTCAGCAGGAAGGTTGACGTCGAAACGGCAAACTTCCTAGGCGACAGATTCGTGGAATTGGTGTTGGCATCAGGATACGAACCTGACGCTTTGAAAGCACTTTCCTCCAAGAAGAATCGACGAATTCTGGATCTGACAGATCTACTGACGACCGAACCAGAGGGAAAGAATTTCAGGCGAATCTACGGAGGGATCCTCTACCAAGACCGCGACGAGCTACTGATTGATGAGGCGAAGTTGAGGGTCGTAACGAAGCGTCAACCAACGCGCGATGAAACTGACGCGTGCATGTTTGGGTGGAGGATTGTCAAGCACGTCAAATCAAACGCGATAGTTCTTTGCTCGAAGGATCAACTTGTCGGAGTTGGAGCTGGACAGATGAGCAGAGTGGATTCATGTAAGATCGCTCTGATGAAGGCGAAGGAAGCCGGTTTGAAGGTCGAAGGGACTGTTATGGCGTCGGATGCGTTTCTGCCTTTCAGAGACTCTGTTGATTTGATGGGAAAGGCGAGTGTTACAGCGATTATTCAACCCGGCGGTTCAATCAGAGACTCAGAGGTCATACAGGCTGCGGACGAGTTCGGAATGGCGATGACATTTACCGGCATCAGGCACTTTGTTCACTAGTACATTCAACATTGACATGACATTGTTAACGAGCGAGACTTTCGGAAACCACGACCCGAACGGACACGGTTTCTTCGACACAAATGACTCAAGAATGACTTTTAGGTCCGCCGGATAATTAGCAAAACATGTCAATTACTAGGGTCGCCGCGGGAAAGACCAAGACCGTGACTTCGGCCAGTCAAGCCAACCAAGTGATCCTAACCTTCCGAGACGACATCACTGCCGGGGATGGGAAGAAGCATGAGATCCTCCTAGGCAAGGGAAAGATAAACGCCGCGATAACGGCGAAGCTTTACGGAATGCTGACCAAGAGCGGAATTCGTAACCATTTCATCAAACAGATTGACGACAGCCGCCTCCTCGTCGAGAAGTTGGACATGATCCCGATAGAGGTGGTTTGTAGAATTCGTGCCGCAGGGCACTTCATCGGCATAGGAAAATACTTCCAGAACGGTGACAGGCTGCCATTTCCAATCATTGAATTCTACTTGAAAGACGATGCACTTCATGACCCAATGGTGACTGACCAGCACTTGAAACTCCTGAAGCTAGCCAACGATGATGAGATCGAACGAATGAAAGAGATGACATTGAAGAGTGCCGCACTATTGGAGAAGACCTTTGACGAACGCAACGCAATGCTCGTTGACTTCAAGCTTGAGTTCGGGCGAGACGCAAAGGGGGAACTGCTGATTGGTGATGAGCTGAGCCCGGATTCTTGGCGTCTCTGGGATAAGGAGACGAAGGAAATCCTCGACAAGGATAGATTCCGAAAAGACTTACCTCGAACCTTCGAGCTAGGCTATAAAGAGCCCTACAAGAGGATCTGCGGTGAATAAGCTCTTCTCGGTTGAAGTGATAGTATCAAACAAACCGCGAGCCAGAGATCCCGAAGGAGAAACCATAATCCGGGATCTGATTCACATGAGCGGATACGAGTCTGTCAAAGAAGTACGGACCGGCAAACTCCTGACGATCATGGTGGAAGCTCAGAACGAACAGGATGCTCGCGAAAAAATCGTCGCGATGTGCAATGATCTGCGAATCTACAATCCAATCGCACATTCACTCAATGTCAGAGTCAGGCCGGAAAATTGAAGGTCGCTGTCATCCAGTTCCCCGGAAGCAATTGTGATCGAGACACCGTTCATGTTCTGAAGAACAGCCTGAAACTCGACACTCAACTCATATGGCATAACGAATTCGACGAAAAGGAATACGACGCGGTGATCCTCCCAGGCGGATTCAGCTTCGGCGACCATCTAAGGGCAGGAATCATCGCGGGACATTCACCAGCTACCAAAGGAGTCCGCAAGATGGCAGCTCAAGGCAAACCAGTCCTGGGCATATGCAATGGCTTTCAAATCCTGATCGAAGCAGGACTCCTACCAGGGGCGCTCCTGCGTAACACAACTTTGAAGTTCGTTTGCAAGTGGACAGATCTACGAGTCGAGGCCGACAATACCGCCTTCACTTGCGCCATCGGAAAAGGCTCTAGGATCCGCATGCCGATTGCCCACAACGAAGGCCGATTTTACGCAGACGATGATCTGCTCGATCGACTGGATGCAGATGGCCGCGTCGTGATGAAATACGTAGATGAGAATCCCACTGGAACCTCTAGAGGAATAGTTGCGATCGCAAACGAAGATGGGAATGTGGTAGGCATGATGCCTCATCCTGAGAGGGCCAGTGATGCTGCGCTGGGTGGGGTTGACGGGCTCGGCGTCTTTAGATCCATGTTGGAGTGGGCTCGATGCTAGTCGGCGATGTTGAAACAACCCTCACACCCGAGGAAGTAGAATATGCTCGAAGGCAGCTCGGGAGAGAGCCGAACGCTCTTGAATGGTCGATGATAGACGCTGAATGGAGCGAACACTGCAGCTACAAGTCGTCAAAACCGGTCATTTCTCAGTTGCCCACATCCAGCCCGCGCGTGCTGATAGGTCCCGGATATGACTCAGGCGTGGTCGATATCGGAGACGGCTATGTTCTGACAATGCATATCGAGAGCCACAATCATCCTAGCGCTGTCGAGCCGTACGGAGGTGCAGCCACAGGCATAGGAGGCGTTGTCAGAGACATACTTTGCATGGGAACGACGCCGATCGCCTTCCTTGACGCCTTGAAATTCGGTGACATAACGAAAAGCGACCATTCCAAATGGATCATGAAGAACGTGGTTCGTGGCATTGCAGACTACGGCAATTGCATTGGAGTGCCCACCGTCGCAGGTGAAGTGGAGTTCGATGAATGCTTCGAGAGGAACTGCCTAGTCGACGTGGCTTGTCTCGGAGTCGGAAGAAAGAATGAACTGCTACTGGCAGAGGCGACCCACCAAGGTGACAGCGTCTTTCTGATCGGAGGATCGACTGGCCGAGACGGAATTCATGGAGTAACATTCGCGTCCCGCACCTTGGCCGCAGACACGGACCAAGAGAGATCTGCTGTTCAGATACCTGACCCATTCACGAAGAAGTTGATTATCGAGGCGACACTGGCGGTTAATCAGACCGGAATCGTGCGGGGATGCAAAGACCTCGGCGGCGGCGGGCTTGTAACCGGTCTTTCGGAGATAGCTGACAAGGGTGGCACGGGCATCGAGGTCCATTTGGAGAAGATCCCGATCCGCGAGCCAGACATGAGCTCCATCGAGATAATGATCTCCGAATCCCAAGAACGCATGCTTCTAGTTGTGAAGCGGGGACAGGACAACGTCCTGAGGGAGATCATGAAGAAATACGGAGTAGCATGCGCTCGAATTGGAGAAGTCAACTCAAGCGGCAAGATAACTGTCACACGTTTCGGAAAGCCGATTGCCAATCTCCCAACCACTTTCGTCGCAAACGCGCCCATCATTCGGAGAGCGGCGCGTGCACCAAAAACTCGACGAGTTGCCCGCGAACCTGAACTGCCGGAAGACATCAAGAAAGTCCTCCTCAACTTACTCGCCTCTCCAACAGTTGCGAGCAAAGAATGGGTATTCCAGCAGTATGATCACGAAGTCGGAGTCAGAACCGTAGCGAAACCCGGCCAAGCAGACGCAGCTGTTCTGAGTTTGCCTAACGGCAAGTTTGCTGCGTTCAAAGTCGATGGCAACGCGCTGTTCAGCGAACTTGACCCATATGTGGGTGGCGCGAGTGTTCTAGCGGAGTGCTGCCGCAACATCATATCCGTTGGGGCGGAGCCCCTTGCCATGTTAGACCACTGCCAGTTCGGAGATCCGAATGATGAGGAGATCTTCTGGGCGTTCTCGATGGTTGTTAAGGGCATCGCGGACTTCGCGAAGGTTCTATCCCTCCCCTGTGTCGGTGGCAAGGTCAGCTTCTACAATCAAGACGAAGTGACAGGGAAGGCGATAAAGCCGTCACCGGTACTGGCCGTTCTAGGATTGATCGAGAAACCGGAACATGTCACCAAAATGGCGTTCAGGGGCGACGACGAGACTGTCATAGTCGTAGGCGAGACGAAAAGAGAACTTGGCGGTTCCGAATACCACCGGTTGATGGGGGTAAGTGGAGTTAGTCCACCGACATTGAACTTTGAACTTGAGAAAAGAACGCAAGCCGCCGTACTGGATTGCATAAGGAGTGGATTCGTTGTCGCCTGTCATGATTGCTCCAAGGGCGGGTTAGGCATTGCTCTAGCCGAAATGGCAATTGCTGGCTCCAGGGGAGCGTCTCTTAACCTCACAACTCTAGCCTCAGCTCAGATGAGGGACGACGAACTCCTCTTCTCAGAATCAAACTCCAGATTCATTCTGACGACCACCAAACCAAACCAGGTTCTAAAGATATTGGCAGAACGCCAAGTTCCATCCACCATTATCGGGACTGTTGGGGGAGACTCACTGCATCTAGTCCTACGCGAATGCGAGATCCACTGCAACCTGAGTGAAATGCAGGACGCCTACATGAATTCGCTTCAGAGAGTCTTGGAACCTTGGCAGAAGTAAAAGAAAGCTGCGGCATCGTCGGAGCCGTAAGCAGCAATGGCGACGTAACCCGCAACATTTGGCTGGGTCTCTTGGCTTTGCAGCATCGTGGTCAAGAAGCATGCGGAATCTACACGTTCGACGGTCAAAGATTCTACCACAGAAAGCAGCTCGGTCTCGTTGGGAACGTTGAGAGCTTTGATGATTTGAAAGGTAGTATGGGAATAGGGCACGTCAGGTATTCGACTATCGGTCGGCCAGCAGACGAGAAGACTTCCACCAACCCCCAGAGAATTGAGGATTTCGCTCAGCCGTACTTCTCAGATCGGCCGAGAGGCGGCGTGACGCTGTGTCACAATGGCAACTTGGTGAACTTCGCTGCTCTCAGTCGAGACCTGCGATCAAGCGGCACATTTCTCTCAGCGACCTGCGACGCGGAGGTTATGCTGAAGATTCTCGCAAATGACTTATCCGACGGAGGCAGCTTGCAGAAGGCCGTCAAGAACTGCATGGCAAAATTCGAGGGCGCATACTCAGTTGTCGCTCTAACTGGGAATGGGGAACTCATCGCATTTAGAGATCCCAACGGTTTTCGACCACTCTGTTTCGGTGAGAGTAATGGATTGCTAATGTTCGCCTCTGAGAGTGTGGCTCTTGACATTAACGGAATTCACTCATGTTCGACCATGAAGCCCGGGGAGCTAGTGATTGTTCGAGCAAACGAAGCCCCGATCAGGACGCAACTAATCGAGCAAGATCACCATGCCCGGTGTATGTTCGAATACGTCTACTTCAGCAGGCCAGATTCAACGATCGACGATAGAGACGTTTATTCCGTGAGAATAAAGCTCGGCAAGAACCTCGCAAAAACGTACAAGACGGATGCTGACGTAATCGTTCCAGTTCCTGATACCGCACGACCAGCAGCCGAAGGAATTTCTCGCGAAACAGGTATCCCGGTTCTAGAAGGGTTGATCAAGAACCGATATGTTGGAAGAACGTTCATCATGCCCAGCCAGAAGGGCAGAGATAATGCCGTTCGACTGAAACTGAACGCAGTCCGCGCGGTTGTCGAGAACAAGAGAGTGCTCTTGGTCGACGACAGCATTGTACGCGGGACTACGATGCGAAAAATAGTGAACTTACTGAGAGAAGCAGGCGCAACCCGTGTCGAGGTGTGGGTGACCTGCCCACCACTCAAATCCCCATGCTACTATGGAATAGACATGTCGACTCATTCTGAGCTTATCGCTTCGACAAGATCAATTGAGGAAATTCGGAAGACAGTTGGAGCCGACGAACTTCGCTATCAAAGGATCGAGGAGCTACTTGATGCAATAGGCTTCTCAGAGCAACAGACTTGCCTTGCCTGTCTCACAGGCAAATATCCAACCCCGCTTGCGCAGAAAGTTGCGGACGAGACACGAGGCAGACCGCAGGGCCAGAATGGGCGATACTGGGAGACCCTAAGTTGACGCGTGTGTTGCTGGTGGGTTCTGGTGCGAGGGAACACGTGATCGCTTCTTCCTTGGTCAAGTCTTCGAGAGCCGAACTTTACGCGGCAATGAGCTCACGCAACCCCGGAATAATGAAGCTCGCAAAAGAGGCCAGGGTCATGAAGATCACGGACCCCAAAACGGTCTCAGATTACGCAGCTCGAACGCGTGCTGAGCTCGCCATCGTAGGGCCAGAAGCACCACTCGTCAGCGGAGTTGTGGACATGCTGGTCGGAATTGGGGTAAAGTGCGTTGGTCCGACGCGTCAACTTGCTCTTCTGGAAGGCGACAAGGCATTCTGCAGGGAACTCCTAGCCAAACATGGCATCGAAGGAAACCCCGTATTTCGCGTCTTCACGGATATTGATTCCGCGGAATACTTCCTGCGAACCTCAGGACCAGTTGCGATCAAGCCGGCAGGCCTGACAGGCGGAAAGGGCGTAAGACTGACTGGAGGAGATCTGCCGACCAAAGACTCCGAGGTGGCTTATGCCAGAGAGATCCTGCAAAACAAGATCGGTGGAGTGGAGAAAGTTGTTGTCGAGGAGAGGCTGGATGGTGAAGAATATTCGATGCAGGCTTTCGTTGATGGCAGAAACGTCGTCGTCATGCCGCTGGTTCAAGACCACAAGCGCGCATACGAGAATGACGCAGGCCCAAACACGGGTGGAATGGGTAGCTATTCCGATCGCGATCATTTGCTTCCATTCGCTACAAAGACAGACTTGAAAGTCAGTTCGCAGATAATGGCTGAGGTGGTCGAAGCTCTCCGGATAGAAACAGGGCAAGAATACAGGGGCGTTCTCTATGGTCAGTTCATGTTGGCCAAGAGCGCGGGTGAAAACAAGCCGAAACCGAAACTCATCGAATTCAACTGCAGATTCGGTGACCCAGAAGCCATGAACGTACTTCCGATCCTGTCAGAGGATACAGATTTCGTGGAGGTCTGCGAGCGAATCGCTGATGGTAACCTCAAGTCAAACCATGTCCGCTTCCAACAACAGGCGACAGTTTGCAAGTACTTGGTTCCAACGGGATACCCGGAAAATCCAGAGCCCGGTCAAACCATCTTGGTTGATGAAGATGCCATAGTTCGCGACGGGGCACATTTCTTCTACGCTAGCGTTGACATGAGAGATGGACAGATAGTGACAACAGCATCTAGAACAGTCGGGTTGGTGGGAATAGGCGGCACGATAGAAGAGGCAGAGAAGATCTCTGAGAAGGCAACGTTGCACATCAAGGGACCGCTTCGGCATCGTAGTGATATTGGAACTGCGACCTTGCTGCGTAGACGGGTTGAGCACGTGCGATCTCTCGCAATGCCTGCGCCGTCGACTAATCATCCTGAGGAGAGTGGTGCTTGATGAGATTGGCGGTCTTCGCTTCAGGAAGAGGTTCTAACTTCCGAGCGATCGTTGACCACGCAAGGATGGGCATCCTGCAGAAAGTGCAGGTCAGTCTACTAGTCACCAACGACGCTTCCGCACCTGCAGCCGCCTTCGCGAAAGAGAACTCCATTCCCTCAGTGTACATACCAGGAGTCTACGGTAGGAAATTTGCGAGCAAAGAGGACAGGCAGAAGGCCCGAAGTGAATTCGACGCGCAAGCACTCGAGGTCTTGAATCAACAACGAATTGACTTGGTGACGCTCGCAGGATTCATGCAGGTCTTAGGTCCCATGCTTGTGCACAGCTACAGATGGAGGATAATGAACATTCATCCCGCGAAGGATCTGGTAAGGTTCGGCGGACGCGGATTGTTCGGAGAGCGTGTTCACGCCGCTGTTCTCGAAGCGGGCGAGAAAGAATCTGGTTGTACCATTCATTATGTGGACGAGAGTGTCGACGGGGGTCCTGTGATTCTTCAGAGCATCGTTCCCGTTGAATCGACGGAGACGCCTGAGAGTCTGGCGCACCGGATTCTAGTGCAGGAACATCGAACCTATTCCAAAGCAATTCAGCTACATGTGGATGGAAGAGTCTCCGTCGTGAATCACAAGGTTTTGATTGACTGGAGTGGAGGTTGGGAAGAGGAATGGAATCGAAGACAGAAACCGTTTATTTGCAAGCAGAAGCTAGTCATGCCTGCCGCTTAAATGGAAGTATTTCGCATGACTGATGTTTCGATAGTGATTGGTTCCAGCAGCGACTTGGTGATCGCCAAGAGGGCTGAAACGACGCTTGACTCTCTGAACGTAAGTCACGAGACGAAGGTTTTGTCCGCTCACAGGGACCCCAAGGAGCTGGACGCGTATATCGCGTCCAACCCTGCAAAGGTATTCATCGCCATTGCAGGTCTTGCCGCACATCTCCCGGGGTACATAGCCTCGCGCACAACTAGACCCGTAATCGGAGTTCCCGTCAACAAAGCGCTTGGTGGCTTGGATTCGCTATTGTCAATCGTTCAGATGCCGCGTGGCGTTCCGGTTTGTGCCGTGGGAATCGACTCGGCCGAGAATGCAGCGCACCTAGCAAAGAGAATTCTCGACGTCTCGAGATGAGAGTGAACCACATCGAGGCTCACGTACGCAAAAGCGGGCGTTGACGTAGCAAAGGTCTCTGGAATTCACAAAGACATAGACAGAATTCTATCCAAGACCTTTCAAACAAGAAAAGGAAAG
>Ga0315282_10008648_pt1 | contig 16423 bp, 13 predicted proteins | sample YL17G07_20_MG_FD_203693 | JGI IMG/M metagenome (GOLD analysis project Ga0315282, IMG submission 203693) | Sediment microbial communities from Yellowstone Lake, YNP, Wyoming, USA - YL17G07_20 | ecosystem: Environmental > Aquatic > Freshwater > Lake > Sediment | place: USA: Wyoming | collected...
GTTCTATAGCCTGCCTGCGCGACGGGACATCGAGGAGTCTCTCAAAGCTTATCTCAAGCTGCTTTCGGCTCCTCCCCAAGGTGAGTTCCTGGGAAACCTAGCCGCCTCTCGTTTGTTCAAAGAACTGCTTTTTCCCCTGGAGAAAATGAGACCGGGCCGCCTCGAGAATTTGATGATCATTCCCGACGGGATCCTTTATTATCTTCCATTTGAAACCCTGAGATCGGCCACCCAGGACAGATGCCTGGTCGAGGACTTCAATATCTCCTACGCTCCTTCGGCTTCCTCACTTTTGTATCTTTTGAGCGAAGAATCTGGACCTCATCCTCGGAAGAGCCTCCTGGGAGTGGGTGATCCGGTCTATCCAACCAGGGAAGTTTCGGCCACCCAAAAACCACCAGCTTCGTCCGAGATCATGCGCGAGCTCTACCGTGGAGAGGGATTTGAGATTTCCCCCCTTCCTTATAGCAAGAAGGAGATCTCTGCGATCTCTCGTTATTTTCCGAAAGAGAAAAAACAGATTTATCTCGAAAGAGAGGCCAGCGAAGACATCATCAAGAAGCTCCCCTTGCAGGATTATCAAGTCATCCATTTTGCCTGCCACGGTCTTCTTGATGAAAAAGTCCCTTACCGTTCGGCCCTGGTCCTATCCCAGGCTGAGAACTCGAAAGAAGATGGATTTCTCCAGGTCCGTGAGATCTATAGTCTCCGGATCAGGGCCAATCTGGTTGTGCTCTCCGCCTGCCAAACGGGGAAGGGAAGCCTGGAAGGGAACGAAGGAATTCTCGGCATCCCGAGTATTTTCTTCTACTCCGGCGCGAAATCGGTCGTTTCTTCGCTTTGGAAGATCAGCGATCGATCCACGGCGACGTTCATGGATCATTTTTACGGCTTTCTCTCCCAGGGGAAAGACAAAGCTCAGGCGCTGCGATTGGCCAAGCTGAAAATGATCGAAAGCAAATTTTCCCATCCGTTTTACTGGGCGGCTTTTGTCCTGACCGGGGAACCGAGGTCCCGGCTGATTTTTGATCGATAAGAGCGGCTAGTCGGGAAGACGAAATCTTTCGAGAGAAGATTCACGCCTCTTTTCTTGGCTCTTGAAAGAGGTCACCATCCAAAAATAGTCTCTCCCACCGGTCAATCGGGCGGCAATATCATGAGGCAGGAGGAGCTTCGTCTCGGACAGTGGCGAGCTTCTCCAGACCAAACGCAGCGTCTCATCGTATAATTCAAGAACATAGGAATCCGAACCCTCGGATTCCCGCCACCCAAAAACGAGAGGAAGAGAGATTTTTGTCTTTTGGAGTGGCTGGAGAAGGATGATCTGGCTCGTCTGCCTTCCCCTGTCCTCTTTAGCCCGGCGCTTCAGCAAATCACTCTTGAGCAGGATTATGAAACTCAGCATCAAGACGAGGGCTCCGAAAAATAGCGAGGCATAACCCAACGATAATTTAGAGAAGGCTGCCCGTCTTCTGGTTGCGGCTGATCTGCCACTTGTCTGGACGACCGCTTCGATTTCGTCCTCCAACTTTTCTTCCTCCCTTAAGGTCTGGCGGATGAAATCAAATTCTTGAAAACAATCGGCGCAGTTCACGACGTGGTCTAAAGTCTTAGCTTTTCTTTTGTTAGATTTTCTGGAATCAAAGCAGGCGACAAGCTCCTCGATGTCTGGACATCGATCCCTGGTCAGCGGGATCTTTTGTCTGATATAGGCTTGATAGAGCTTCTGTAAATCTCTATGGTCAATCTTCATACTCAATGTCCTTTTCCTTCAGGATCTTCTTGAGGTCGGCGAGTCCCCGATACAGGAGGTTCCTCGTTTTGTCTCGGCTCCAATTATAAAAAGCGGCTATTTCTTCGATGGACATGTTCAGCAGATAAAGCCTTACGGTTTTCCGCCTCGATTCGATCAGGCCATCAACGGCTCGGCCCACAATTTCTTGCATGTGCTTCTCGCGAAGCATCTCCGCTTCGTAGTTGGTTTTCTGTTCGGAGACCCGGGCCTGTTTTTCTTGAAGGAACATTCCCTCTTCGCGTTTGAGTTTTCGAAGTTGGTCGATCACTGAAGAATCTACTATCTTCTTTATATAAGACGCGTAATTATCGATGGTTTTCTCATTGCTGAGGACCCTCCAGATCTTGATTCTGACTTCTTGGGCGATGTCGTCCGGATCGACTCCGAATTTTTGGATGTTGAATTTATGAATGTGGGATCTGATAAAACTCGAAAACCGGAGAAGGATCGCCTCCAGCTCCTTTTCTTTGCTTTTGTCCCAGTCTTGTCTATGGCTTGTCTTCATTGTTGGAGGTGCGGAAGCGATCAGAATCACTCCTCATTAATATAGAGTATTTTTTTTGGCCATTTTTCTCAATCAGAATAAATAATTGAGAATATTCAATGTTCGGAGCGTTATATATTAAGAAAATGGGATTCTGATTTTCGCCTCGGACGCAAGACCATGAGCGAGCAACATATTTTCGGGGATGAGATAGTGGGTGACAGTCTTCTCATCAAGAGGGAGCTGGAATTTATTCGAAAGGTCGCGCAAAGCGATAAGAGTATTCTCATCCTAGGAGAGACGGGCACCGGGAAGGAGTTGGCGGCAAGGAAAATTCACAACCTGAGTGAGCGCCGAGGAAGGCCTTTTGTAGCCATCAATTGTGCCGACATACCCGAGGAACTCTTCGAGGCGGAGCTCTATGGTTTCGAAAAGGGTTCCTTTACGGGAGCGATCCGGGAAAAGCAGGGGCTTTTGGAGACAGCTCAAAACGGAACGGTTTTTCTGGACGAGATAGGTGAGCTCTCTTTGAACCTTCAGGCCAAGTTGTTGAGGGTGATAGACCAAAAAGAAGTGCGCAGGGTGGGGGAGACCTCGACTCGGACAATCGGGGCGCGCTTCGTTTTTGCCACCAACAAAGATTTGAAAGAGGAGGTCAAACTGGGAAGATTTAGACGGGATCTTTATTATCGGGTCGGCGTCGTTAAATTCTGCATTCCACCGCTCCGAAACAGAAAAGAAGATGTTGCGCTCCTGGTCCAATTCATACTAAGAAAGGAAAACAGCAAAAGTGGCGTCGAAAAGGGAATCACTTCGGCCGCGCTCGAAAAACTCATGACTTATCATTTCCCGGGCAATGTCCGCGAGTTGGAAAATATCGTCGAGAGAGCCTATCTCTTGTCAGAGGACAGCGGGATTGACGAAGAAGATATCCGTTTTGATTACGAATTGAACAACGGAACCCCGGACCCCGGACTTTCCCGTGAGCATCTCAGACAGATCCTGGAGCATTGCCGCTGGAACAAAACGCGGGCGGCTTCGGAGCTGGGCACGAGCCGGCGGCAGTTTTACCGGCTCCTGGAAAAGTATCGGTTGACCGAGTGCATCAGACGAACATACCTTCTGTGAGACCTTCCCGGCCTTGCGGATTTCTTGACTTTGCCGTCTTAATCCACTAAACTGCACAATCTCGGGGGAGGCTATCTCCCTATCTTTTTCCTTAGAGAAATTCATTCTGTATACTGTATAATTAGATTAATAATTAGGTTTATTGAGATGGAAGGCGCGCCAACCTGGGAAGACACTTTTGATGAGGTCGAGCTCGAGAGCCGGCCGAAGAGCCTGCTTTTCAGTTTGCCCTTCTTAAGGAACAAGATCGACCCGGTCGCGATTTTTTTGATCCTGGTCAGCAGTGCGGTTATTCTGTTTGTGGCCGTGAAATTTCAGCTTTTCCAGCTCTGGGTCGAATTTCTGCGGAGCACTTCATTTCTTAGAATCGCCACATACCCCCTGGTTTTTTCGGCGATCATCATCATCGCCGGGCTCATTTTCCAGACCTTTTTCTGGCTCCGCTATAAACCAATGGCTGTGGGATCCGAGGACAAGGTCGACTGGCCGTTCGTTTCGGTGATCATGCCGGCGTTTAACGAGGAAGAACTCATCGCCCGATCGATCGATTCGATCTTTTTGTGCAATTATCCCCAGGAAAAAATCGAAGTCATCTGTGTCAACGACGGATCGATTGACCGGACGCTCGATCACATGATGTTGGCCAAACAGAAATACGGCGACAAGCTCAAGGTGATCAGCTTCGAGAAGAATCTGGGGAAAAGAAAGGCGTTTTACTCCGGCTTGAAGAAATCCAGGGCGGAAATCATTATCAGCGTCGATACGGACAGCAAGATCGGGCGAAGTGCCATCCGCAACCTGGTCATCCCCATGATCAGAGATAAGAGAACGGGGGCGGTCTCCGGCCGCGTCGCCGCGTTGAATGAGAAAGAAAATTTCCTGACCAGGATGCTCTCCATCCGCTATTCGATATCTTTTGATTTTGGAAGGGCCTACCAGAGTGTCTATGGATCCGTTTTTGTCTGTCCCGGCGCGCTGACTGCCTACCGGAGAGACCTTCTCTTCCGGTTCATCCGGGAATGGGTGAATCAGACTTTTTTGGATTCCGTCTGCACACACGGGGAAGACCGGGCCCTGACTACGATGATTTTGAGAGAAGGCTTCCTGACCCGGTATCAATCAAATGCCATCGTTTACACCAAAGTTCCGTCCGAATTCGGCCAAATGAACAAGATGTACATCCGTTGGACCCGAAGCTATGTCCGGGAATCCATTCTCTTCGCCAAATTCATGTTCCAGCCCTACCGGAAAGAGCACCGGATTCTCCCCATTCTGGACTTTTTCTTTCTCAATATCCTTCATCCGATCCATATTTTTTCTTTGGGGATCATCGTCTATTCTTTTGTCGTTAACCCTGTCTTCATCTTCCGCCATCTGGCCTTCTTGACGATCGCTTCTTTTTTCCTATCCCTCTATAATCTGAGGACGAACAAGAGCTTTGCGTTTCTGTATGGGATTCCCTACGGCCTGATCACGGCGTTCCTGCTCTGGTGGATGGTCCCCTTTGCGGCGGTGACGATGAAAAATCAGTCCTGGCTAACGCGGTGAGAAGGTCCTAACTTCTTTTCCGCCCGCGAGTTTTCACGGTCATGAAAATTGTTCCCCCCACAAAGAGAAAAGCGATGGCCAGGACCCAGTTGTTGATCCGCCGGGGAAAGATCACCGTGTCCGCCTTTCCGGTGACAATGAAACCGGCCCAATAATATGGATGAGAAAGGGTTCCGCTGTCGATCATTTCCAGCTTGGCCCGGCGCAGGGCATGCCCGATCGTTGTGGCCGAGCGAAGATGGAGATAAAATCTCTCCATCAATTGGTAACTGGCCTGGTCGTTGATCGCCCATAGGCTCATCAGGACCGAGGATGCTCCCGCGTAGAAAAAGGCACGGCTCAGGTTTTCGATCCCCTCTCCCCTGATGAACTGGCCGAGACCTGTCTGACAAGCGGAGAGGGTGACGAGGTCTGAATGGAGTTTCAGGTTGAAAATCTCCCTGGCCTGGAGAAAACCATCCTCGGACAGGCTATGGCCCAGCGACAGGACGATGGCCGAGCGGGCCGGTCTTTTGTCGTCGATGAGACCATGGGTCGCGAAATGGAGGATTTTATAATCGGAGAGGTTGGTTTTTTTGAATTCGTCTTCGGTCGCGTTTTCTCGGACGAGGACGCTTCGCTTTCCGGGCTTGAAAAGAGCCGCGATTTTCTGAATCTCGAGCCCGCTGTATCTCAGCCTGTAGAACTTGAAGGCCGAGCTGGAGTAGAAATTCTTGAAGATATCGGTCTGGCTTCCCGCCTCTTCAGTTTCGCTCGCGCCGAAATCCGGATCGCCGACCTCAAGGATATCCTCGCGGGGCCTGAGCTTGTTCAAACTTTTCCTGAGGGCGATTTCGCGCAGGGAAGAAAGCGATGGAGCGTAGGAAATGTCGCACTGCTGGATCAGCCAGCTTTTCTTTTCCGGAGAGGTGACGAGAGCCTCGAACGGCAGGAAATGGAGAATGTCGTCCGGGACAAAGATGACCTTCTGAATCTGTTCGCCGAGCCCGGGGAGGACCAACTCTTGGAAGAGTTCAAAGCCGAGGCGAAAATTATCGTTTTCGACATCCGTCAGAGCCTTTAGGTAAGCAGTGACATTGGTTTGGATGTCCTTCTGGGAAGGGATCGTAAAAATCTTCAGGTCGTTCTTGGTCAGGGCGAATCCGTAGGAATTTTCCTTCCCGACCATATAGGCGATGCAGGCTGTTCGGTCGTCCAATAGCTCTTTCTGGGCTTCAGCGACGGTGATCGTTTCCGGGTATTTTAGGTTGGCATAAGCCGGGCTCTTGGTCCTGATCTCATTCTTCAGAGCTTCGATTTTTTCCTCGTAAGATTGTATCTGCTCCTCGATGGAATTTCTTTGCTGGGAGGTGAGCTCGGGAGAGAGGAGTTTTGTGTAGAGCTTGGAGATGTCACGCATCAGTTCTTTTTCTTGATTGGCAAGTCTGAAATCCACTCCCTGGGCGACGTCTACGGCCGAAACTTCCAGGCTATCCAAAAACGCCCTGGCCTTGGCCCTCTCGAGAAAATTGAACCCCTGGGCATCGTAGCTTTTGTCAAGGTGGCTTCGCTTGAGTTTGACGAGAAGATCGATGATGTTCTGATAAGCTTCGATCCTCTTGTCTCCTCCGAGGTAGCTGGCCTTGTAATCTTCGAGGTTGATGGTGGAACGGATATCTTCGATAATGGCGATAGATTTCCGGTAATTCTGAAGGGCCTCTTGGTATTTCCCCTGTTTTTTGAAATTGTTTGCGTTTTCGAGATAGGCCTCCCAGAGGATTTGCCCTCCTCTGATTTTCAGGGCCAAGTCTATCGCCCGTTGATAGCATTTCGTGGACTCTTCATAATTGCCCAGGTCGGAATAGACGATGCCTAAATTGTTCGATATCGTGCTTATCGCCTCAGTATCGCCATTTTCTTCGGCTTTCTTTTGGGCTATCTTGAAATAATCAAGGGCCTGGCTATGATTTCTTAAGTCTGAATATACCGTTCCGATGTTGTTTAAAACCTCTATTTCAGCTTTTTTGTTTTTTGATTTTTCCAGAATCTTAAGGCAATTTTTAAAGTGCGTTAACGCTTTGCTAAAATCTCCCTTATCCTCAGAAGCCAACCCCTTTTTTCTAAATGTTGTTCCTATGTTGTTTAGATCAATTAAAATATAACTTTCATCTTTAAGCTGTTTATCGATAGAAATCGATCTAGCAAAGTACTCTAGAGCCTTGTCATAGTCTCCAAGTTCCTTATAAATAAGACCAATATTGTTCAGGCATTGCGTTTCATTGCGAAGATTTCTTACCCTCTTGGCTATTTCCAGTGACCTTTCATAGTTGTCCAGCGCTTTTGGATAATTATCGTTTTTCCAATAAAAAAGGCCTATGTTATTAAGGCAGTTACCCACCTCTATCGGGTTATTTAGATTTTGAGCTATTATCAGTGCCTCTTCATTTAAGGAATAGAATTTTTGGATATTGTTCAATGTCCAGTAGTTAATGCTCAATTGGCGAAGGCACTTGCCTTCATGATAAAGGCTACTTATTTTTTTTGCTAATTTTATGGCGGTTTGAAAGCTCTCGATCGATTTTTGATACTCCTCTGAGGATCGGAATTTCCTGCCCTTCGTGTATAGCTTGTTAATTTCCAGTGCCGTTTGAGATTCATTCAGCTGGACCTTGAGATTCAATTCTTCAGCGAGTTTGATAGCGTCCGCATAATTTGCCGTCGATTTTTCCGGTTCTCCGATAACGAAGTTCAGCAATCCCAATTTTAGAAGGGAATCGAGTTCAGCTCTTTTATCTCCGAACCCTCGAGAAAAAGGAAGGCTCTTCTCATAGATTTCAATGGCTTTGTCAAATTCTCCTTCTGACTGCAGTTTCTCTGCCTGGCGGAAAAGCTCCCGATAGTCTTGGTTGGGACCGTTCTTCGAGGAAATTCTATCGCCAACTGGATAGGAGTAAATCGAGGAAGATATCAAAAGACACAGGAAAAAAAGGACCGGCATTTTGTGAGAAAAGTTCCCACGCGACCGCAGTTTATTGACCGCCGTAGAGAATACTCTATCCACGCTGCAATTCTAGCGAGGAGGGGTAGAACGGTCAATCCTCTTCCGGGATGATAGGGGGGGTGATTTTTTTTATTTTAGCTCACCCCTAAAGGTGAGACAAATTCAGAAAAATCCCCTCACGAGTGGCGCTGTTTGAAGGTGTATTTATGGATAAGGATTACTTAAGAATTATTATTTCGTTTGTTTTTTCTTGCTTATTTGCCGTCGCTGGGTTTCCCCATGCCGATATCCCCTGTGGGCATAACGACTCTGCTCGAATCCGAGGAATTTCTGATCACCGTGTTCTTGTGATGATTGATCCCGAGGAACGGAAAAATGGAGGCCAGGAGAGAGAGGGGTTTCTCCCATAGAATCCTGACATCGAACCGGGGGTTTGTTCTGTCGGCACCGATCAGATTAGGAACCGCGAGCGAAACGAAAACAAAACATAGCAAAAGAGCGATGACTTTGCTCCAAGATTTCTTCGCCATGGAAACCTCCTTGCTGAATTCAGGCGGCCCCTGGCGGTAGACAGAAAGTGCGGCAAAAATTGAGACAATTAGCTGACGCGAGATCTTTCTTCATACTCATCCAAGGTGCTGACACTAATCTAACTGGTTGGAACCAAAATGTCAAGAATTTTCTTCTAAAAGCTGGGCTTCCTCCCCTGATGATTCACCCAAAAGCACAGGAGGCCCAAAATCTAGTACCCTCGCGCCAATCATGCTGATATGTTGAGCTCCTGCCGGCGGTTCGTTAAACCCGTTTCTGCCCCGAATTTCGCATTTTTGGGGCCGGCAAGACGCCTTTTGGCGGCTCGCCTATTTTTTAAAAAAGAAATCAATCTCCCAGGCCGCCGTTGTTGGACTGTCCGAACCGTGGACAGCGTTTCGTTCAACGGAGAATCCGAGGGCATGGCGAAGCGTTCCTGGTTTCGCCTGAGCGGGGTCAGTCACGCCCATCACCTGCCGCCAGTGGTCAATGGCGTTCTCGCCTTCGAGCACCATGACCACCACTTCTCCCGAGGACATGAAATCGGTCAAACTGGCGTAAAACGGCTTTTCTTTATGAACGATATAGAAGTCTTGCGCTTGGGCTTTGGTGAGGCGGAGCAGCCTCATCTCTCGAATGAAAAAGGCTTCGTCCTCAATTCGTTGAATGATCTTGCCGACAACTTTCTTTTTGACTGAGTCCGGCTTGATGATCGCCAGTGTTCTTTCAACCATGGGGTCTCCTTTTGAGCAATCCATCATATACTTTAAGCTTCTGGGGAGTCAACTTTCGTTGACAGCAGTCGCCGCTCCCGCTAAAATTAAATGCAATGACCGCTAGCCAGGATGACTCTGCTAGACTCCGACAGCGTGCTTTGGACCTGGGGTTCGACCTGTTTGGGGTCGCCGCCCTTGCCGAGATCCGGGGAGAAATCTGTCTATCTGAAAAGACCAAATCAAAATTCGACTGGGGAATCTCCCTGGGGCTAAGATTAAGCGACAGCGTTCTTGAAGATATCCAGGATGCGCCGACTCCGCTCTACTTTCATCATTACCGTCAGGCAAACGCTTTTCTCGATAGGGGCGCGCTTATCATCTCCTCTTTCATCCAGAACCTCGGCTACGAGGCTCTTCCCATCCCGGCTTCCCAGATCATTGACTGGGAAAAACAGAAAGGGCACCTGTCACACAAGAAGGTCGGGTCTCTGGCCGGCCACGGCTGGATAGGTCGCAACAACCTCCTGGTCACTCCCGAATTCGGATCGAGGTTTCGGCTTGTGACCGTGTTGACAAATATGCCTCTCCCGGCCGGCAAACCCGTCGAATTTGGATGCGGAGAATGCCTGAGGTGCGTGACGGGATGCCCCGCCAAGGCGATCAAGGAAGAGCCGGCGGATTTTGACCACCTCGCCTGTTTTGAAAAGCTCAAAGACTTCAGGCGGAAAGGACTGGTCAGCCAGTTCATCTGCGGAGTTTGCGTCAAAGCCTGCTCTCCCTTGTCCGGCCAGCCGCGCTTTGTTGTCAACCCTTTCCAGATTGACATCTAACTTGAATGGGTGCTATATATTAGCCACCCATGGGGATCACTCCCAAGAGGAAGGTCACACACTCTTTTTATATCGGCGCTGGAATCCTGACCATCCTGGTCAGCCTGTATGGATTCAGTCTCCTCCGCGTGAGGCCCGGTCTTCCTCAAGGGATTGACAAGCACACGATTCTCCAAATTGACGATTACAAAATCCAAACCGGAAGAGATATTGATTTTATCTTAAGTCGGAAAAGCATCGGTGACCGGGCGACGCTTGTTCTGCAAAAGGGACGAGTCCCCGAAAAGACGACCGGCGTCCTGATTCCCTATTTTAGCCAAGTCGCATTTCCCCTCTTCTACCTCTTGATCGGTTTGTTTTGCCTCCTCATTGGCGTTGTCGTCTATTTGCTCAGGCCGGAGGAGCTCAGGGCGAGGATCTTCTATTGGCTCGCTCTGGCTTTTTCTTCACCTCTCATTATCAGCGGTGATTTCGCCAGTCTGGGAAAAAGCCGACTTTCCTACTTGCCTGGAATACTGTTCAATCTCCTCTATCCTCTGGCGCCGGCTCTCCTTTTGCATTTTTCGCTCTCTTTTGCTCGTCCCCGCTCCCGATGGGCAAGGATCGTGATTTATCTCCCCGCCGCCCTCTTCAGTCTCATCCTCGGCGCGTTGTTCGTTTATTCTGGTTTTGCTTCTTCTATCCAGATCTACAGAACGCAGCAGTTCATCTATATTTTTTTCCGTTCATACATTGTCCTCTATTCACTCCTGTCTGTTATTGCTCTGGCCATAACCTACAGGCGTTCCCATCTCCGGGCGGTCAAAGCTCAGATCAAATGGATCTTTTACGGATTCTTTCTGGGGCTGGGTCCTTTTATGCTTCTCTACCAGCTTCCTCAAGCTCTAGGTCTGAATTCAGTTATTTCCGAAGAGCTCGCCAACACATTATTTATCGCGATCCCCTTGACCTTCGGCATATCGATCGTCAAATACAAACTGATGGACATCGAGCTGGTCATAAACCGCAGCCTGGTTTACTCGATCCTGACGATTTTCACGGTCAGCATTTTTCTCTTTTCGCTCGAAATCTTCCGAAACTTGTTTTCCAAGACCTTCTTTGCTCACGAATCTGCCTTGGCTTTAGCCTCTGCGGTTCTTGCGGCGGCCGCCTTCAACCCCGGCCGGAAAAGAATCCAGCTTCTCGTGGACAAAGCGTTCTTCAGGCGAGCTTATGATTACCGCAAAGCCGTCCTTGGCTTCAGTGAAAAGGCCCAAGAGACCGCCGATCCCGGCCATCTCATTGACCTTTTTTTGTCGGAGCTCGCGAGCTCTCTTCCTCTGGGTTACTTGGGGGCATACATGTACTTCCGGGGCTCGGATAGAAACGAGCTGATGCTCGCAAGGGGAAAGTCAGACGATCTCGAACCCATCGCGGTCTTGGCCCTTGGCTCGGGGGCGGTCCTGGCCAGACGGAACGCCGTCGAGGTCGCAGAGGAAATTGACTTTTCAAGAGAGAACTTTCTGGAAGAGCGCAAGCTGGAGATGATCATCCCAATCGGCTCCGGCTTATCCGACTATTCCGGGTTTTTGACCCTTGGAAAGAAAAAATCCGGACAGAGATACAGCGCCGAAGACATGGAACTCATCTCCACCTTGGCCGGAGACCTGGCCTCGAATCTTGAGAGGATCAAGCTCCAGGAGGAAGTGATCTGCGAGCGGGCGTCCAGAGAAAAGCTGGACGAGCTGAATCAGCTGAAGACGGAGTTTATCTCGACCGTCTCTCATGAGCTCCGAACGCCGATGAGTTCCATCCAGGGATTGACCGAACTTCTGCAGTCCGGGAAGATCAAAGACCGGGCCAAGCAGGAGCAGCTGTTCGACGTTCTCGCTTGCGAGAGCAGCCGGCTCTCCCGGATGCTTCACAATATTCTCGACTTCGGGCGGATCGAGCAGGAGGTTAAGTCTTACGAATTTAGGCAAGCCGAAATTCAGCCGCTGATTCAGGAAGTGATCGGGCTCTTCCGGTACGACCTGGAGAGTGATGGTTTTGTCCTGAGATCTCATCTCCCAACAGGGCCGGTTTTCTTGAGCGTCGACCGGGATGCGGTGAAACAGGCGTTGATTAATCTGGTCGATAATGCTATAAAGTATTCAACCGATAGGAAAGAGATCGATGTCTATCTTATCGAACAGGGGGACAAAATAAAGATTCAGGTCAAGGATCGGGGAATGGGCGTCACGCTCGAGGATCAAAATAAGATTTTTGAAAAATTCTATCGTTCCCCGTCTGCGAGCCGTCACAATCCCAAAGGAGTAGGCCTGGGTCTCAAAATCGTGCGGCACATCATGGACGCTCATGGCGGTTCGGTTGAGCTCTCCAGCGAAGGAGGGGAGGGAAGCACGTTCGGCTTGGTTTTCCGAAAAGCATGAAGAACTTATTAATTATCGAAGACGACCTGGCTCTTCAGGAAACGATGAGGTTGTCCCTGGAGGCTGAGGGATACCGGGTTCAAACGGCTTCGGACGGAGAACAAGGATTACGGCTTGCCTCTCAGGGCAAAGCCGATTTGATCATCCTTGACCTCGTCCTTCCTTTGCTCGGCGGACTGGAAATCTGCCGCAAGCTCCGGGAAGGAGGCCACAGGATGCCGATCATCATTCTTTCCGGCCAGAAAAAAGAAGAAGTGGACAAAGTCTTGGGCCTCGAACTCGGGGCCGACGATTATCTGCTCAAGCCGTTCGGGACCAGAGAGCTCCTGGCCCGGATTCACGCCGTGCTGAGACGGTCGAAGCCCAAACTGCCGGAGATCGAAGAATATTCTTTCGCCGACGTCCATCTGGACTTCAAGAAGCAAACAGCCTCCCGAGGCGGGAAAGAAATCTACCTGACCGCGAAGGAGTTCGGACTGTTGAAACTCCTTGTCTCCCATGAGGGAGAGGTCGTCAGCCGGGACATGATCCTCAACCAAGTTTGGGGATATGACAAATTCCCGACCACGAGGACAGTCGATACGTTCGTCCATAACGTCAGACAGAAGATCGAGCTGAACCCCTCCCATCCCAAGCACCTGATCACCGTGCCTTGGTCCGGGTACAAATTCCAAAAAGAGGGGTAATCCCCGGTTCCGAAATCTCTGCCGAAACCCTGTGACAGGCGGTACGCCCGAGCTATTCTCAAGGCAATCTTGTCCCAGCAAAACCAGTGCTTGAGTGCCGGGCAAAGCAGAAAGCCCGTGGAGATGAAAGAGAAGAGACTATTATGAAAAATATCAACCGTCATCTTCCAGGGCTCGTTTTCTCGATAATAGTCCTTTTGATGACCTCCCGACTGCCGGCCGAGAACGAGATCATCCCCAAGCCGCGCCGATCCTTGAGCGCCTTTCCGATCCTCATGTATGATACCAACATCGGTGTCGGCTATGGCGGGAAGGCGAAGTTCGTCAACTTTCTCTCCCGCCAAGAATCCCTGGATTTCATCGTCTTCAATTCCAGCGGCGGTGAACGGTGGTATGTCTTCACCCTATCTGTGCCGGATACCGAAATCCGTCAGGGAAAGATTTATGCAGTCTCTTTTGACCTGAAGGCGGAATATGATAAATACCTGGAGTATCGCTTTTATGGAGTCGGGCCCGATTCCAGGAAGAGAGACGAAGCCGATTTCATCTACGAAAAGAAGGATCTCCAACTGACCCTGGGAAGAGGCTTCACTCCTCATCTTGTGCTCCAGGCGCTTTATACGGTCCGAAATTTAAAGATATCTGATGTCCAAGAAAGCGCACCCCTGATTTCCGGCGTGTTGAGAAAAGAGGGGGACAAGCTTTGTCCTTTTGTGTCGATCCTTGTTCGGTATGATACCTCGGATAGCCAGATTCACCCCAAGAAGGGGATGCGCCTGCTTTTTCAAAACGACTGGGCGGGGAAATACCTGGGAAGCCGGGACGCCAGCTATCATCGTCTCACTCTTGACCTGAGAAAATACGTCCTTTTCTTGGGTCAAAAGGACGTTTTGGCATTTCGGGCCCGCCTGCAGAGCGTCTCCGGCTCCCGGATCCCTCTCTTCGAGCTATCGTCCTTGGGGGGCGGCGAAGACGTTAGCGCCATGCGCGGCTACGGACTGAACCGATACCTGGACAAGGGGAAAATCCTGGTGAATGCCGAGTACCGCTTTCCGATCTGGGAAAGGCTCGGCGGGAATATTTTTTTGGATGGGGGAAGCGTCTGGCCTTCCATTAAAAAGGTTGACCTCGGCAAATCCGTTTTTGATTTCGGCTGGGGGCTGAGGTACTATCTGCAGAATTTTGTCGTCAGGTTTGATATGGGAATCAGCGGCGAAGGCACCGGAATCTATTTCAATTTCGGGCACATCTTCTAAAAATCATTTTTCGGATTTCTGGCAGGGGATCCAGATCTCGGTCTTCAACTCCTCAGGCTTGACCTGGGAGGGGTCCATGTCAAGGTATTTTTCCAGGATAGGCCCAGCCGGGACGAATTTCGCATGTTCCATCCATTTCAGCATCTTTTCAATGGCTTCTCCGCCCTTTTCGTAAGGGCCGACATAAACGGCGGAGACGACCGTCTTGAAGATCCACTGTTTTTTCATCAGAGGCGCCTGCGGAAGAACCTGCACGGTTATGGGGAAACCGACTTCCCACTTCAGGTCTTCGGCTTTGACCTTGTCGGGGCTGTCGTAATAGATGCCGAGCATCGGTCCCGCAGGATAGATATTCTGACCGTGCATAGTCGACATGAGCTGTCCGATAACATCCTGCATGTCCGTCATGGGTCCCTTGTGGGGGAGACAACAATAAAGGAAGGGCTCGACCTCCTGGACGGTGATGTTTTCATCTTTGAGGAGCATCTTGTCCTGTTGACCAGTGGCCTGGCTTCCCAAGAACACACAGACAAACAAAAGCGCCAAAGACAAATTCAATTTCATGGCCATACCTCCGTTTGGAGATTTTTCTTCCCTTGCTCAGCAACAATTCTATCAGGTCGGGCCCAAAAGTCAAAGCCCGGCCTATTTTTTCCACTTCGTTATTTTCCAGGTTTCAAGGGTTCCAAGCTCGTGGTTGGCGGTCTGGTCAAATTGCAGGGGAGCAATCGAGATGTATCCGTTGGCCATGGCCCAGACATCGGTCCTTTCCGGTGCCTGCACGAGGTCCTTATAAGTCGGCAGGAAGTAAGTCTTGCCCTCAGGGCTGGTTCGGCGTTCATAAAATTCCAGGGAAGGCTGGATGTCCTGTTTTGTGACCAACACCCCTTTGATCTTGTCTTTCGGCAGGGCGGGATAATTGACATTCAGAAAAAATCCCGGTCTGAGTCCTTTGTCTTTGACTTCTCTAGCCAAATCGGCCATGAAATCTGCGGCATCCTCATATTTCATGGCTGGACTCCTTTGAACGTTGACGGAGATGGCCGGGATGCCTATAAATGAAGCTTCACGGGCGGCTGCGACTGTTGCCGAGTAGAAGGTGACCACCCCCATGTTTTCGCCCGAGTTGATCCCCGATATGACAAGATCGGGTTTCTCCGGAAGCAAAGCTTCCAGAGCGAGGCGTACGCAGGTCGCCGGCAGGGCATCGATGGCGTACCATTTGGAACCGTTCTTATCCATCTCCGCGACCATGATCGGGGAGTTCGATGTGACCCCGTGGCTGGTGCCGCTGTAGTTTTTCGAGGGTGCGGCGACCGTGACCCGGCCGAGGGCGGAGAGCTTTTCAAAGAGAGCGGCCAGGCCCGGGGCTTCTATCCCATCATCATTGGAGAGAAGAATTCTGAGGGGCGGCTGAGGTCGAGCATCGAGCTCGCTCCGCACGCTCAAAGAAGCGAGAAGCCCAAGAAACATCAAAAAACAGAAGACTCTTTTTCCGGCCCTCATCCGACTCTCCTTTTTGGAACCAGTGTTCGGCTGCACAGAAATTGTGCAAAATCCGTAAACTTGATGAGTGTCAATTTGTTATCAAAAAAATCCGGCCATTTTTCCACATATTTATTCACAAGAATTGTGGAAAAGCCTTCGCTCGTCCGCGGCCGCGGATTATTTTTTGTTCTTGACATATTTATCGAACCAGTCGAACATCTCGGCCAGGACATCAAGGATCGATTCCCTCGCCGCGTAGCCGTGGCTTTCGAGCGGCAGCATCACCAGGCGTGCCGTCGCCCCGAAACCCTTCAGAGCGCTGAAGAGCCTCTCCGATTGGATGGGAAACGTCCCGGAGTTGTTGTCCGCTTCTCCATGAATGAGGAGGATAGGTTCATTGATTTTATCGGCATGCATAAAGGGAGAAAGCTTGAAGTAAATCTCGGGGACTTCCCATAGCGTCCGGCGTTCGCTCTGAAACCCGAAGGGCGTCAAGGTGCGGTTGTAAGCACCGCTCCGGGCGATACCGGCGGCGAACAGATCGCAATGAGCGAGAAGGTTGGCGGTCAT
>Ga0315282_10008649_pt1 | contig 16423 bp, 17 predicted proteins | sample YL17G07_20_MG_FD_203693 | JGI IMG/M metagenome (GOLD analysis project Ga0315282, IMG submission 203693) | Sediment microbial communities from Yellowstone Lake, YNP, Wyoming, USA - YL17G07_20 | ecosystem: Environmental > Aquatic > Freshwater > Lake > Sediment | place: USA: Wyoming | collected...
TCGGGCACGGTGAGCGGGAAGTAGGCGGTGGGCGGATGGAAGCCCTGCTCGATGAGGCCCTTGGCGATGTCCACGGCCCGGGCCCTATGCCCGCCTACGGAAGGAAAGCGGGCGCTGACCACGAACTCGTGCATGCAGGTGCGGTCGAAGGGGATGGGGTAGTGGTCACGGAGCCGGGCGCGCAGGTAGTTGGCGGCGAGCACCGCGTGCTCGCTCACCTGCGTCAAGCCCTCTCTCCCCTGCATCAGGATGTAGGCGTAGGCCCGCAGGAGCACGCCGAAGTTCCCGTAGAAGGGGGCGATGTAACCGATGCTCCGGGGCCGCTCGTACTCCAGGGTGTAGGTGCCGTCGGGGCGCTTACTGACCACCGACGTGGGCAGGTACTCCAGGAGTTCCCGACAGACCCCCACGGGCCCGGCGCCCGGGCCGCCTCCGCCATGAGGGGTAGCGAAGGTCTTGTGCAGGTTCAGGTGGACGACGTCGAAGCCCAGGTCCCCGGGTCGGACCTTGCCCAGGATGGCGTTCAGGTTGGCCCCGTCGTAGTACATGAGGGCGCCGACGCTGTGGGCCAGCTCGGCCACCTCCTGGATGCGGGGGTTGAAGAGCCCCAGGGTGTTCGGTTCGGTGAGCATTACCGCGGCCACGTCCAGCCCCAGGGCCCGCTCGAAGGCGGCAAAGTCCATGAGCCCGCGCTCGTCCGAGGGGACGGTGACCACGGTGTAGCCGGCGAGGGCGGCGCTCGCCGGGTTCGTCCCGTGAGCGGAGTCAGGGACGAGGACCTTGGTCTTGGGGTTTCCCCGGGTCCGGTGATAGCGGGCGATGACCATCATGCCCGTGAGTTCGCCATGAGCCCCAGCCAATGGCTGCAGGGTGAAGGCGGCCATGCCCGTGATCTCGCAGAGCAGTTCGCCCAGGTGGTGGAGCACTTCCAGGGCCCCCTGGGTGAGGGTGCCGCCGAGCCGCAGCTGGGGGAGGAGCGGGTGAAGCCCGCGAAAGCCCTCAGCGTCCGCGACCGCCTCACAGACCTTGGGGTTGTACTTCATGGTGCAGGAACCGAGGGGGTAGAAGGTGGAGTCCACGCCGACGTTCCGCTGGGCGAGTTGGCTGAAGTGACGCACCACGTCCAACTCCGAGACCTCCGGCAACGGCGGGCTCTCCCGGCGGAGGTACACCTCGGGGATGGGCACCTCGCCGGGGACATCGCACTCGGGCGGAACCACGCCCCGACGGCCCGGCACCCCCTTCTCGAAGATGAGTTTCACAGCACCGCCTCCAGGCCCTCGGCGAACATGCCTATCTCCTCCCGCGTCCGCTGCTCGGTGACGGCCACCAGCAGCCCTCGCCCTAACTCCGGGTAGTAGCGACCCAACGGGAAGCCCGCAGCAAAGCCCTTCTCGATGAGCCTGTTCACGACCTCGCCGGCATCGATGGGGAGCTGAAGGGCGAACTCGTTGAAGACCGGGCCGGGGAAAAGCTCCTTCACCCCCGTGATGCCCAGGAGCCTTCGGCGGGCGTAGGCCGCCTTCGCCGCACAGGTCCGGGCCACTTCGTGGAGACCCTCTTTGCCGAGGAGGGAAAGGTACATGACGGCCCGCAGGGCGCAGAGGGCCTCATTGGAGCAGATGTTGGAGGTGGCCTTTTCCCGGCGGATGTGCTGCTCGCGCGCCTGGAGGGCCAGGACGAAGGCCCGGCGGCCCTGACGGTCGCGTGTCGCCCCGACGATGCGCCCGGGCATCTTGCGCACGAACTCGCGCCTGGTGGCCAGGAAACCGAGATAGGGCCCGCCGAAAGAGAGCGGAAGCCCGAGGCTCTGCCCCTCACCGGTGGCGATGTCCGCCCCCATCTCCCCCGGGGTCTTGAGCAGCCCCAGGCTGATGGGGTAGGCGGACAGGATGGCGAGCGCCCCGACCTTGTGAGCCTCGGCCACGATGTCGCTCACGTCGTCAACCAGGCCGAAGAAGTTCGGGTTCTGGAGGATGACGGCCGCGGTCTCCCGGGCGAGTTCCCGGGCAATGGCTTCGCGGTCGGCCCGCCCTTCGCCTGGTGGGACCTCGGCGAGTTCGATGGAGAGGTTGCTCGTGTAGCAGAGGAGCATCTTGCGGTAGATGGGGCTCACGGCCCCGTCAATGACCACCCGCCGACGGCCCGTCAGCCTGAGGGCCATCATCATCGCCTCGAACAGGGCGGTCCCGCCGTCGTACAGGGAGGCGTTGGCGACCTCCATCTGGGTCAGTCGGCAGATGGCCGACTGGTATTCGTAGGTGGCCTGCAGCATCCCCTGAGAGAGTTCAGGCTGGTAGGGGGTGTAGGAGGTGTAGAACTCAGGTCGGCTGGCGAGGGCGTCCACCGCAGCGGGGATGAAGTGGTCGTAGAAGCCGCCGCCAAGGAAACTGACGAGGTCGGTGGCATTCTTGCGGGCCAAGGCGCGCAAGTTTCGACGGACAGCCCACTCGGACCGGCCGGCGGGCATGTTCAGGCGCGCAGCGCGCAGGTGGGCCGGTATGTCAGCGAAGAGTTCCTCCACGCTCTCGACGCCGATGGCCGAGAACATCGCCCGCCTGTCAGCGTCGGTGTGGGGGATGAAAGCCATGCGGTTACCCCATTGTATGCACAGCGGCCCTCACCCACACCCCCTCTCCCACTGGGAGAGGGTGGGGTGAGGGTCCTACCCGCTCTCCTCGGTGGCGATGAGTCTCTCGTACTCCTCCGGGGAGAGAAGCGAGGCGACTTCCTCGGCCGAGACACCCGTCACCCGGACGAGCCACCCTTCCCCATAGGGGTCCTGGTTGATGAGTTCGGGGTGGTCGGCCAGGGCGCCGTTCACCTCGGCGACGGTGCCGCTGGCGGGGGCGAAGACGTCGCTGGCCGCCTTGGCGGACTCCACTACAGCGAACTCCTTCCCCTGCTGCAGTTTCGTCCCCACGCGGGGGAGTTCCACGTAGGTGATGTCACCCAGGGCCTTCTGGGCGTAGTCGGTGATGCCGATGACGGCCACCTGTCCCGAATCGGAGCAAGCAGAGCGACTGGAGAGGTCCGCGGCCTCAATGCGCACCCACTCATGCTCCTGCGTGTACTTCAGGTCTTTGCGAACCATCCCGGCTCCTCAGTTGTCCTGTCCCCTTCCCCCCGTCTCTCCGAGGATGTATGCTACCGCTCAACAAAGGGCCAAGTCAACCCGCCAGAGGCGGGCACCCGGTAGAGGGAGGGAGCGTCCATGGCTCACCTGAAACAGGCGGACTTGCCCGAGATCCCTGCCGGCAGCAGCATTACGATCGAGGAGACCGTCGACGGTCTTCGCCTCCACTGGCTGAACCCGCGCGGGGGCTCTTTCCGCTATGCAGTGATACTGGTCTTCCTATTCTGGCTTGTAGTGTGGTCCGTGGCTGCGGTATGCGCGGTCGCCGAGGTCATGAGGGATGTCCAGAGAGCGTCCACACCTGACCCGTTCCGGTTGTTCTGGCTCGGTATATGGTTGGTCAGCGGTGGCTTTATTGTGTACCTCGTGCTGAAGCTGATGGCGCCCGGGAAGCCTGAGGTGCTGCTTCTGGGCGACTGCGAGTTCCACCACCGCACCGGAACGCCGCCGCTCGTTCTCCGGGAGAGTCGCTCCTGGGACTTCTCCCACTCCTGGAGGGAGTTCCGCAGGCTCAAGGACACCCGGACGGACAAGGTCAAGGTGGGCCGCCCCCTCCTGGAGCGGGTGGGAGAGCATCAGAGGCTCACGGTCGACGTCGGCGCCGACCGCATCGAAATCGGCGAGTTCTTGCGCGAGCCGGAGCGGGAGTGGCTCGCCCAGGTGCTCCAACTCTGGTTCGCGGAGCGTTGAGCGCCGAGAGGGAACACGGCCCGGGCTCCGCGCCCGGCCAGCGACGTCCCGTCTCCCTGCCCGCCCGACGTTCAGCCCGTCTCACGCAAGGTTGGCGGCGAGAAGCCTTGCTCAGACTTTGACGCTCTTGAACTGGGGCAGGTACCTCCTGCTCTTCTGGAACATCTCCCGCACCATCTGCCGGGTCTCGGCCAGGGAAAGCACCGCTGCGGTGAGCGGGTCGTAGGCGATGGCGTGGAAGACCATCTCCGCGTTCCCGGTCAGGGATGCCGCCACCGCCATCTCCTCACTGGCCACGGTGACCTGGTTGAGCGCCGCGCACTGGGGCGGAAGCGGGCCCACGTGGACCGGGAGGAGTTGCCCCCGGCTGGCCACCACCGGCACCTCCACGCAGGCGCCCCGGGGGAGGTTGTCGATGAGGCCCTCGTTGGGGACGTTGCCGTTGAAGCCGAAGGGCTCTCCCCCCATCCAGGCGTTGATGATAGAGGCAGCGTACTCGTGGCCCCGCGCCAGGCGGATGGGCTGCTGGAGCGCCCTCTTGATGAGGTTCTTCCAGGTCTTGTCCCGCTGGCGGTACTCGTCGAGGATGTAGGCTTCGCGGCCGGGGTTCCAGCCGGTGCCGTGGGTGCAGTATTTCTCAATGAGGTCGGGGCGCTTGCGGAACCACCAGTTGTACTCGGAGTTGTGGCCGCTCGACTCGGTGACGTAGTAGCCGAGCTGGAGGAACATCTCGTTACGGACCTGCTCCTCGTTGCGGACCTTCTCGTTCCTCTGGACCACCCGCCGAAGCCGGGGGTAGAGGTTCTCGCCTTTGTGCTCCAGCTTGACGAACCAGGACATATGGTTGATGCCCGCGGAGACGTAGACCAGTTCCTCGTAGGGCACGCCGACCCAGCGAGCGAGCTGCATCGCCGTCCCCTGGACGCTGTGGCAGAGACCGCTCGAGGCGACGAAACTCTCCCGCTGCATGGCCCGACAGAGCATGGCCATGGGGTTCGTGTAGTTGAGGAGAAGGGCGTGCGGACAGAGTTCCTCCATGTCCTTCACGATGCCGAGCATGACGGGCACCGTCCGGAGGAACCGGAAGATGCCCGAGGGCCCGCGCGTGTCGCCGACGTTGGTGCTGATGCCGAACTTCTTCGGGATGAGGATGTCGTGCTGCCAGACGTTCACCCCGCCGGCGAGGATGGTCACCAGCACCGCGTCCGCCCCCTTGAGGGCCTTTCGGCGGTCCATGGTGGCTTCCAGTTTCGCCGGGTAGTTCCCGGCCTCGATGATGCGCTCGACAGCGGTCCTGGCGAAGTCGAGGCGCTGCCTGTTGATGTCCATGAGGACGATGTTCGCGTCCCGGAGGAGGGGGAAGGTGAGGATGTCGCGCACCAGCCCCCTGGTGAACCCGAAACTCCCGGCGCCAATGAACGCTATGCGTACCATGGCCGATGCCTCTCCTTCTCTCGCTTCCGTCGGACCGACTTTGAGGACGAGGTGAAGCCCGTATGCACGTGCCCCGGCCGGGGAGCCCGGCCGTGCCCCATCCCCCCTGAAAGCACGTCACCATAGCCCCTCCGCCCAACCCGCGCAAGGGGAAACCACTGGAGGCCCGGGGTGCCGAGAAAACACTCGTGCCCCCTGAGGATGCCCGGGGCGGGCCCGCCTGGGGTGGGCGGATACGTCGCCGCCGCGAACGCCATCTGTCTGGCCGGCGGGGCAGGCCCCTGCGGGCGTGCCGTCGGCGAAGATTGGCGGAAGATTTGCCTTGACGTTTTCGTATTTTAGTGGATACTAAAGCACATGAGTACGAGGCACAGGGAAGACATGACGCGCATCTTCCGGGCGCTCTCCGTGGAGAAGCGCCTCGAGATCGTCCACCTCCTGGCGGAACGCACGCTCTGCGTCGGGGCCGTGTCCGACCTTGTCGGCATCTCGGCCGGGGCCGTGTCCCAACATCTGCGCGTCCTCAGGGACGCCGGGCTCGTTGAGTCGGACCGGCGGGGCTTCTTCATCCACTACAGCCTCACCCCCGATGCGGCCGAGCGTTGCCGGGCGGTCATGGAGTCCCTTTTCGCGTCGAAGAAAGGAGGCAGGGGATGTGCTGCGGAAAGACGAAGTGTCAAAGGCCGAAAGAGCTCAAGGGCAAGCCGAAGGACTGTTCGCCGAAGCGGGTAAAGAGGTGTCACGGGAGCGTCACGAAGCATCCGTGCGCGACGAGCGATACGAGTCACAAGGATGGGTAGAAAATGAGATTCGGCATCGATGGCCCCGAACGGGAGAGAAAGTAGATGGCAGCCGGCCGTTTCCACAACTGGGCTCGGCGCGCAGCGGCGCAGGGCGGGATTCTTCTTTTCCTGGTCCTGGCGCTTGAATTTGTCATCATGATCAGCCCCTTCGCGTTTTTCTTCTACGCCGTCTTCAACCCCATCTTCAAGTTTCTGGAAGGGCACGCAGCAAGCAAGTGGCTGACGGCCTTCTTCCTGCCACACATGGTCCTTCCCCCTACGGTCTTCCTGAAAGCCGTCCGCATACTGGGATCGGCGCTGTTCGTGGCCGGGGCGCTGATGTTCCTCAGCTGCGCCATCCAGGTCTATCTTGGCAAAATCCTCCGCTGGGGCGCAGCGGAAAAGGGGCTCTACCGCATCCTGCGGCATCCGCAGTACGCCGGCCTGGCCCTTCTTGGCCTGGGCATGGCCATTCTCTGGCCCCGCTTCATCGTCCTGGCCATGCTCGCCGTCATGCTCATCCTGTACTACGCGCTCGCGCGCGACGAAGAAAAGCGGATGCTTGCCCAGTACGGCGAGCGTTACGCACACTACATGGAACGTACCGGCATGTTCGCGCCGCGCTGGCTGGAGACACGGCTGTCCGGCGTGCGAAAGCTGCTGCCCGTCGGCGCAGCGGGAACAGCCGTCGGCTCATTCGCCGTGTTTGGCTTGGTCCTCGGCGCGGGGTTCGCGCTGAGGGAGGTCACGCTCGTGTCGCTCCCGGTGGAGACGGGCAACAATATCACCCTCGTCTCCATCCTTCCCGAAGATGAAGGGCGGCTCGCCTCTTCCCTGCGGGGCATTTTGGCGTACGCCCAGAACGAGACGGACAGTATGCTCCTGCCCGACAAGGGCTATCTCGGCTACCTGATGCCCGCGGACTACATCATGCAGGGCCTGATCGCGGACACGGGCGGCCCCAGCCAGTTGCACCAGCATCACCAGACGCCCACGCTCATCGCAGACTGGATTCTGCATCCGTTCGCTCACCTGCGCCGGCCGCCGTCGGCGGAAATGGCCAGGATGCACGGGGTGGACCCAGCTGTCGCCAGGCGGCATCATTGCCCGGTCGGCATCGACGACCCTGCACTGGAGTGCGCGTCCTGCCCCTATCGAAGGGTCATCCTGGTGGAAGTGAGGGCGGGGAACCAACAGCCCCTCACCGGCCTGGGGTGCCTATCCATCTGGGCCGAACGCCTGCCGGTATGCTACGTCGATATCGACACCGTCACGGGCAAGATTGTCAACATCGAGCGCGTGGGGGAAGGCACGGCCTGGCACGATGTCCCCACCCCCGTCATGTGAGCGCGGCGCTGAAGACGGAGAGCGGTGCCCGAGCCCGGGTGTCCGGGCTGGTTGCCCGTGGCGAGTGAGTTTTCCTTTGCTTACCTCCGGGCCATCTGGCGAGAATGCTCATGCTTCGTAGCGTAGTGGGATTCGTTCCTGCCGGAGGCGGGGAGCTCGTGTCGACCCCGGCAAACTCCTGGTTCGCTGAGTGGCTTTCGCTGCTTCGCAGAGCAGCATCGGCGCGCGGCGCAGGCAATGTGCTCGTGAGGACCCCCAGGGCGAGGAGGAGAATGCATGCCCCTGCACGTCTTTCGCCTGAACGACGACCAGCCGGTGCGGTTCGCCGCAGCCGAACTCCAGCGGTACCTGAAGAAGATGAGCGGTCAGGCCCTGCCTATCCGGAGGGCCTCCTCGTATGCGCCGGGAACCAAGGGGCTCTGGCTCGGCACCGCCGACGTCTTCGGGAGCCGGGCGCCCGGCGGAAGAGGCTGGGAGCCTGCGCGCCTTCGTCCCCCGGCCGACCCCTGTGCCGACGGCGTCTTCGTCTCGGCTGACAGAGGCCACGTCGTCATCACCGGCCCCAACGGTCGCAGCGTCCTCTTTGCCGCCTACCGGTACCTCGAGGAGTTGGGCTGTCGGTGGCTGCGGCCGGGGAGGCTCGGCGAGCACGTCCCTTCCCTCAAGGACCTTTGGCTTGCGCCCGTACGCGTGCGGGAAACGCCCAGCACCCGCTACCGCGTCATGGTCATCGAAGGGAGCTGCTCCGAGCAGCACGTCACGAACATGGTGGACTACGCGGCGAAGCGGGGCTTCAACGGCTACTTCCTGCAACTCCTCCACTCCTACTTCGTCTTCGAGCGCTGGTACGGTAAGGAGCAGTGCCGGAAAGGCCGTCGCCTGCCCGCGAAGCGGGCGCGCCGGCTGAGCGACGAGGAAGCGCGCGAGCACTACGACAGCGTGAAGGCGGAGATGCGTAAGCGCGGGCTCATCATCCAGAGCATGGGCCACGGCTGGACGCACTGGCCGCTGGGCATCCGGGGGCACACCTTTGCAGCGGTCCGGGCGCACATCCCGCCCGCGGTGAGGAGGCACCTGGCGCTCATCAGGGGCAGACGGGACCTCTTTGGCGGCGTGCCCATCAACACGAACCTGTGCACGTCCAACCCCCGGGTGAGGACGCTCGTGGCGACCGCCGTCGCTGACTACGCGCAGGAGCACCCCGACGAGCAGATGGTCCACGTCTGGCTGGCCGACGGGGCCAATAACACCTGCGAGTGCGCCGAGTGCCGAAAGCAACTTCCCAGCGACTACTACGTCATGATGCTGAACGAGGTCGACGAGCTGCTGGAGCGCCGGGGGCTGCCCACGCGTATCATCTTCCTGGCCTACCGCGACCTGCTCTGGGCGCCGAGAAAAGAGCGCATTCAGAACCCCGAGCGCTTCCTCCTCATGTTCGCCCCCATTTCCCGGTCCTACTCCACGGCCTACGTCGACCAGCAGGGCGGCCGGGAGAGAGTCGCTCCGTTCCGCCGAAACAGGCTCACGTTCCCCTCCACGCCCCGGGGGAACCTGGAGATGCTGGCGGCGTGGCGGAAGGTGTTTCCGGGCGAGTGCGTGCTCTTCGACTACCACCTCTGGCGCGATTACGTCCGGGACCCGGGACAGATGGTGCAGCTCCCCGTGCTCTACCGGGACGTGCGCAACCTGGCCCAACTCGGACTCGACGGCTTCCTCGCCGTGACGACCCAGAGGAACGCCTTCCCCACGGGGGTCAGCCTCGACGTGCTGGGCCGAACCCTCTGGGACAAGCGCCGCAGCCTCCGGGCGGTGGTCGATGCCTACTTCCACGACCTGTTCGGGCCTGAGGGGGCCGAGGTCAAGCGCTACCTCACCCGCCTTTCCGAGGCCTTCGACCCGGTCTTCCTCCGGGGGGAGAAGAAAGGCGAGCAGGCACGCCGGACGGCCGTCGCCAACTTCCGCACGGTCGGTCGGCTGGTGGAGTCCTTTCTCTCCACTCTGGACAAGGGAGAGGGGGCAGGGGACGCCGTCCGCTGCGCGGCTTGGCAGGTGCTGCGGGACCACGCGCGGTACGTGGCCCTCCTCGCCCGGGTGCTTGCGGCCGCCTTTACCGACGATGGGGAAGCAGCGGCTCGGCTCTTCGCGCAGTTGTGCCGACGCCTGGACCGCAGCCTGCCAAGACTGCACGCCGTGCTCGACACGAGCATGGTTCAGGGGGAAACCTGGCGGATGCTGCGTCAGGCGAACGTCGCCGTGCCCCGGCCTGGGACCGCCTGACCGGAAGGCCGGGGTTCGCGACCCAACCGCTGTGATGGAAGTGAGTTGCGCTGGTGGGCCCGGGAGGAGTCGGACCTCCACCGGACGGATTATGAGTCCGAAAAAGGCCCCCAAGAGACAAGATGACGTAACCCGGCTTCGGGTCGCCTCTTGCGACGTAAGTTCATTGTAGAGAAGCCGTTAGAACGAATGTCGAAGCGTGAATGAGCGGCGGTTAGCGGCAGCGAACGTGACCGAACGGGGGCGCGCGGCGTATCAGATACGTATCACGAGTGGCGAGGTCCATCAGGGCAGAGGGAACTCCTCTGCCGCTGAGGCATCCATGTGAGGCTTGGCCGGCTCGCCTGCCGCGGCCAACTCCGCCGGGCCTCGGAGTTCAGCAGGAGGTGTCAGTCATGGAACAATCGCTGGGTAGTTTCACAGGCGTCGTAGGTCTGCTCGCGGGAGCAGCCATATGGGCCATCCTCTTCGTGGTCATTCTCGGGGTGCTGAAAAGGGCCTGCCTCTTCCCACGCTGGGCCAGGTACGTCCTCGCGGTATCCGCCTCGCTCCTGAGCATGCTTGGGATGTCCCGAATCCTCGTCGAGACTCAGGGCGCTTCTGAGAGGGCGAGCAGAGGGAACCCCTTTGAGTTTCTGCTGCTCCCCTATGCTGCCATGGGGATCGCGATGCTGTTGGTCCTGCTACTCCTGCTTCTGCGCAGGATGCGTCCTTCCCAGGAGGAGGCGGACGGTCTATCCAAGCTTGCCTCCAGGGAGACTCGTGAGCATCATGATGAGAGGCGACCTTCGAGGAACAGGGTCTCTCTGGCAGCACGGGAAGAGACCAGGCAACGCGGCAATCAGCGGCTAAGACGTTCATGAGCAAGCCAGGGGACTTGCGGAGCACGCCACACGAGCGAGCCGCTCAGGAGGCAGGAAGCTGTCCAGAACACGGGCCTGCAGTCCCCGAGAGATCGAGATGCACGACCGGGTGGCAGAGGTGCTGAAGGGCCTCAGGGCCAAGCGGGCAAAGGGACGGTATGTCTTCTCTGATGAGAATCTGGAGCCCCTCTTCCCTCACAAGGTCTGGGGGGACTTCAGGAAGCTGGTCAAGGGGACAGAGTTCGAGGGCATCGGCTTCCACGCCCTGCGTCACTCCTTCAGCAGCAACCTGGCCCGGGCTGGCGTGGCCGACGGGATTGTCGCACACTTTCATGGGCCACCAGACTGAGGAGATGAGAACGCGCTACCAGCACCTCTTCCCTGAGGAGAAGCGGAAGGCGCTGAGTCAGCCGGGGTACCACGTGCAGCACGTTTGTGACGTAGAGAGTGACGGAGGACGACGGGAGGTGCTGGTCGAGCAAGATGAGGCGTCTTGGCACCTCTCATTGGTCTCTGCTTCCCGGCTGAGCTCGCTTCGGGTCGGTGTCTCCTGCTTGCCCGCCGGGGGAATCCGCCCCGATTGCAGCACGAGAGCCCTTTTCGCGCGGCCCCGGCTCCTCTTGCCCGGGCCAGCCCGATTGCCGGCGTCCAGGTCGCAGCAACGCTCCATCCCCTTCCCAACCGAACCTCGACAGCTGCCCCGAAACTTCCGCGAATGCTGCGGGATTTCCCTTGACACACGGGTGGACATGATGTAGTATCCGCGTGCATGCTTAACAAAGGAATGCTGTATGGCCCATGCTCAGAAGCTGGCGAAGGTGTTCCGGGCGCTGTCGGCGGACACGCGGGTGAGGATCGTGCAGCTCCTCAAGGAGCGGTCGCTCTGCGTGAACGCTCTGGCGGCGCGATTGGCGGTCACGCCCGCAGCGGTGTCGCAGCACCTGCGGGTGCTGCGGGATGCCGACCTCGTCCTCGCCGACAGACGCGGTTACTACGTCCACTACAAGGTCAACGCCAAGACCCTGGCGGTGTGGAAGGACTTGGCGGACGAGCTACTCGGCGCGGATGCCGAGTAGTGTTTTCTTTTTGGGTGCCTCGTAAGGGACTACGCAGGTGCTTAGGCGGCCCAGGGGCTTGGCGTCCGGCCCTTTTTCGGGCTGTGTGTGCAGCCGTTCGGCAAGGGGTCAAGGCCCCTTGGCTGGGGCGCGACACTGGGGCCCGGCGTGGTTCGGGGAGGCAGGGGGTTTCGACATCGTGTCCGTTGGTGTGGGACGACGGTCAGCAAGGGGTCAGGGGCCCCTCGGCTGACAGGGAGAAGGCAAGGAGAAAGGAGAGCGGGATGGCGGGCAAGAAGCAGGGCAGGTGTTCGTCGGAGCAGGTGAAGAAGTGTCACGGGGATGCGAAGTCGAGGTCGCACCTCCGTGCGCCCGACGGTGACCCCCGGAAGTGCTCTCCGGAGCAGATCCGGGAGTGCCACGGTGACGTGAAGAAGCATCCGTGCGTGGGCAAGTGAATGGAGACGTGCCGCAGCAGCGGGAGGGCGGGACGGCGCCGGACTACTACGTCACGGTAGCAGAAGACGTCCTGCGTCTGTGTCGTCCTCGCCACGGGGTCTGGGTTGACCTTGGGGCCGGTTCGGGCGGCTTAGGCTTAGCGCTGGCCGCTACCTCCTCGGCCACGCTGGTCCTCATCGACCCGAACGCTGCGGCTTTAGCCGAAGCCCTCCGGGCCGCCAGGGACCGTGGCCTGCATCAGCGCGTGGTGGCGGTGGTTAGCCCTGCCGAGGCGATGCCGCTGGCCGACGCGTCGGTGGACCTGGTGGTCAGCCGGGGCTCCATATTCTTCTGGCGGGACCCGGCCGCAGGCGTTCGGGAGGCCCACCGCATCCTGCGTCCAGGAGGGAAGGCCATGCTGGGCGGCGGCCTGGGCAGCGGTTACCCGGTCGGGGCAAGGGAGGCGTTCATTCGACGGCGGTATGAAGGCGTCTTGGAAGAGGGGCCGGAGGCAGTGCGGCGTTTTCACGAGGTGCGACGACCGGAAGCGTTTCGACGGTGGGCGGTGGAGGCCGGGCTGACGGACTTTGACGTGTCCGGTGAAGGTGGCCTGTCCCCCGAGGATGCCAGGGCCGGCCTGGGCATCTGGCTGCGGTTTACGAAGAGGTGAACTGGATGGTCGAACAGGGTCGCCCTGCTATCGAGACCAGCGGCTTGACGAAACGCTACGACGAACTTGTCGCCGTGGACGATGTGAGTTTCGCCGTCCAGGAGGGGGAGGTGTTCGGCTTCCTCGGGCCCAACGGCGCCGGGAAGACCACCACCATCAACATGCTCACCGGGTTAGCCCGGCCCACGGCCGGGAGCATCCACTTCTTCGGCTGGGACTACTCGGCCGACGTGAAGAAGGCCCAGCACCTGATGGGCATCGTGGCCGACGAAAGCAACCTCTACCCGGAACTCGACGGCTTCCAGAACCTTTGCTTCTCGGCGGCGCTCTACGGCATGGGCCGTCGGGAGAGGGAACAGCGTGCGCGCGAACTCCTGGACACCTTCGGTCTGGCTGGCGCGGCCCGCCGAAAGTTCGCCGCCTACTCCAAGGGCATGAAGCGGAAACTCACCATCGCCGCCGGCATCATCCACCGCCCTGTCATCCTCTTCCTGGACGAACCGACCACCGGCATCGACGTGGCCAGCGCCCGCGAGATCCGGCAACTCCTCGCCGGGCTGAGTGAGTCCGGAACCACGATCTTCCTGACGACGCACTACATCGAGGAGGCCGAACGGCTTTGCGACCGCATCGCCTTCATCGTCGAGGGTCGGCTGGTCCGCATGGACACGTTAGCCGACCTGGTCAAGGACGTGCAGGGCCGGCACATCGTTCAGCTCACCGCGCAGGCCGGTGTCGGTTCCATCGACACCTTGCACCAAGCGTTCCCTGAGGTCCGCTTCGAGCGGGTATCGGAGAACGTCCTCCATGCGCACACGGCCGAGCCGCTCCCCTTGGCGCCGCTCATCCGGTTCCTCGAGGAGCACGGCGTGGACGTCACCGAGGCCAAGGCGATTCGGCCCTCGCTGGAGGACGTCTTCGTGCGCATCACCGGCGTGGCGCTGGAGCAGATGCGGAAGGAGAAGGAGCAGGCCAAGCAGAAGGGGGGCGGTGCATGAAGTCCTGGATCGCCTTCTGGAACATCCTCGCGAAGGACATGCGCACGTACTATCTCAAGCCGCCCAACCTCAGTTGGGGCATCATCTTTCCGCTGGCCTGGACGCTGATGTTCTTCATCAAGTCCGGGACCGGCTTCGGCGAGGTGCGCACCATCCTTCCCGGGGTCATGGCCCTCGCCATCCTCTTCGGCACCACCTCCCTGCTGGCGGTCACGGTGACCTTCGAGAAACGGGGCCGGTCCTTCGAGCGGCTGCTGCTTGCCCCCATCCCCCTGGAACTGCTCATGCTGGCCAAGACCTCGGGCGCCATCCTTTTCGGCTTGGCCAACGCCTTCGTGCCGGTCCTGCTGGCCGCGTTCTTGGTGGACCTGGGAAGCGTGGTCTGGTGGCAGCTGGTGACGGCGGTGGTGCTGATCGCCGTCAGTTCCACGTTTCTCGGTCTCTTCATCGCCGTGTCGGTGAGCGAGGTCTTCGAGGCCCAGACCTTCTCCAACTTCTTCCGCTTTCCCATGGTCTTCCTCTGCGGGCTCTTCTTCCCCATCGAGAGACTTCCGGCGCTGCTGCGTCCGGTGTCCTACGTCCTGCCGCTGACCTACGGCGCCGACCTCCTCGCGGGCGCGGTGAACCAGGCCGCGCGCCTGCCTGCCCTCCTCAGCTTCACCGCCCTGGCTGGCTTCTGCATCGCGCTCTTCCTGATCAGCCTGCGCATCGTCAGGCGGAAGTGGATATCCTGAGGCCGGGCGGAGAACCTTTCGAGACGAGTGTACCGCATGAAGATAGGTTCGTTCGAGTTCAACCGGCGCGAACCCGCCAGTCACTATTTTGCTGCTCGGCATGCGGAAGGCACGACCGATGGCGAGCGATGAGGAACTCATGCAGGCCGCCGCCGGCGGCGACATGGACGCGTTCGCCGACCTCGTGCGCCGTCATCAGCGGTCGGCCTGGAACGCCGCCTGGCGGCTGCTGGACGACGCGGCCGAGGCCGAGGACGCGGCCCAGGACGCCTTCCTGAAGATTCTCGACGCCGCTCCGCGCTACCGCCCCAGGGCATCGTTTCGGACCTACCTCTACCGCGTCGTCACCCGGCTGTGCCTGGACCGGATGGAAAAGAAGCGGCCCCGTTACGTGGACCAGTTGCCTGCCACTCCATCCGCGTACCTCGGCCCGCCGGAAACGCTCGCCCGACGGGAATCCACCGATACCGTCCGCCGGGCCCTCGACGCCCTGCCCGCCCGCCAGCGCGCGGCGGTGGTGCTGCGGCACTACGAGGGCTTGAGCTACCAGGAGATCGCCGAAGCCATGGGCGTATCGGCCAAATCGGTGGAGCGGCTGCTGGCGCGGGCGCGGGAGTCGCTCGCAGACCGGCTCCAAGAGTTCCGGAAAGAGTGAGCTTTTCGCGGGGGTTTCCCGGGACACGCCCGTTTGTTTAAGGGAAAGGACCGTTTCCGATGTCTTGTCGAAACGTGGCATCCAGACTGAACGCGTACCTGGACGGGGAGCTGTCCGCCCGGGATCGCGAACAGGTTGAGCAGCATCTCGGCGAGTGTGGGCGATGCCGCGAGGCCCTGGAACGCCTCCGCGCGGTCGCGGACGCCTTGACGCAACTTCCGACTCCGCCGGCGGTTCCAGAGGGCTTCGCCAACCGCGTGCTGGCTCGTGTTCCTCTGCGGGCGGAGCCGCAGCCGGTGGTGGTGCAGCTCTGGCGGTCCTTCCCGCTGGCCAGGCGCGTAGCCGCAGCCGCGGCCCTGGTGCTGGGCATCGGTCTGGGAGCCCTGATGGCACGGGACGTGACGAGGGCTTCTCCCAAGACGTCGTCAGCGGCGGACCCCAACGCGGTGTACCGCCTAGACTTCCTGTCCGATGCGCCGGAGGGCTCGCTCGTCGACGCTTACTTGGCTCTGGCTTCGGGGGCGAACGGAGGAGGTGAGTAGCCATGTGGACGAAGGTACGACCACTGCTCGTTCTCCTCTCGGTGGCGTTCAACCTCACGTTCGCCGCCATCTGGGCCCTGCACACGTTGCCGGCGCGTTTTGCCTTCGGGGCGGGGTGGGGTGACGGGGTCTGGTGCCCACTGCACCGCCGTCTCGGCGTGACCGAAGCACAATGGCGCCAGATCGAACCGCAGTTCGTAGCGTTCCAGCAGTCCGCGCAGGCCGTCTGCACCGAGATTGACCGCGCCCGGGGGGAGTTGATCGACCTCATCGCCGCGCCCGCACCTGACCGCGAGGCGGTCCGGGCGAAGCAGGAAGAGGTTCTGGCTGGTCAACGGCGGATGCAGGAACTGGTCATCGGCCATCTGCTGAGCGAGAAAGAGACGTTGACACCCGAGCAGCAGACCGGCTGCGTCGGACACGGTCCAATGATGGGCCGGATGGGTCCCCATGCGCCGGGGCGTCCCGGCGGCGCGCGAGGGGGGAGATAGTCCGGGACACCGGTTCGCAAGGGAGGACGACGTGGAGAAGTGGTTGGGTGCGTGTGTTGTTGTGGGGCTGGTGGGGGTTCTGGCCCTCGGTGCCTACGTGTTCGCCGGCGGCCAATCGGAGCCCCAGAATGCGCCGAGCGCAGCTCAGGCGCAAAGCGGCGCGCCGGCGACTGCCTGTGCGGCGTGTCCCGGCTTCTTGGACAAGGACACCGACGGCGTGTGCGACCTCGCGAGCGACTGCCCCGCCGCCGGGCGGGCGCGCGGGAATGGCCTGTGCCATCGTGGAGGCGGGCAAGCCCTGGGCTGCCAGC
>Ga0315282_10008650_pt1 | contig 16420 bp, 14 predicted proteins | sample YL17G07_20_MG_FD_203693 | JGI IMG/M metagenome (GOLD analysis project Ga0315282, IMG submission 203693) | Sediment microbial communities from Yellowstone Lake, YNP, Wyoming, USA - YL17G07_20 | ecosystem: Environmental > Aquatic > Freshwater > Lake > Sediment | place: USA: Wyoming | collected...
GCAATCCCCTCAATCTTGCGATTCCCACCTACCTTTCTCAAAGTATTCGGGTGGGGAGCTTCTATTTCCCGGTGCTGCGATTCTTCATGATCGGAGCAGCCGCAGCGCTGTTCGTTGTGCTCTGGTGGTTTCAGGAGAAGACCAAGGTTGGGGCGATGGTGAGGGCGGCAGTGGACAATGCCGAGATGTCCGAAGGGTTGGGCATCAATGTTCCGCTGGTCACCCTCGGAGTCTTTGGCCTGGGCGCACTTCTGGCCGGCTTTGGGGGGGTCGTGGGCTGTGCCTTCATGGGCATCTATCCCGGATTGGATTTTGAGTTGCTTCCCTATGCCTTTGTGGTGGTGATCATCGGGGGCATGGGCAGTCTGCCCGGGGCATTGGTGGGCTCACTCGTGGTGGGACTGATCGACAACTTTGGTAAAGCTCTCTTCCCGGAGCTCTCTTATTTCACCCTGTTTGCGCCCATGGCGGTGGTACTGGCTGTTCGGCCCACAGGGCTCTTTGGTAAGGGGTGATGATGACGGAACGGTTTCAACCACGGAGTTGGATTCTTCTGGGGTCGGGGATCCTACTGGCGGCGCTCATCCTGCTTCCTCCGATTCTCCCGACCTATGTGACCATTCTGATTACCCAGAGCCTGATCTTCGCCATCGTGGCCATGAGCCTTGACATCCTCATCGGGTACACGGGGTTGGGTGCTTTGGGCCATGCCGCTTTTTTTGCGATCGGTGCGTATACCACGGCCATCCTGGTGACCAAGCATCAAGCTCCCTTGAGCAGCACGCTGTTATGGAGTATCGTGCTGGCTGCCGGAAGTTCGGCGGCTGTGGGTTTCTTACCCCTCCGAGCCTCGGGGATCTATTTTCTCATGATCACGCTGGCCATCGCGATGTGCGTGTGGGGCCTGGCGTACCGCTGGGTATCGTTGACCGGGGGAGATAATGGGATTACCGGGATTCCCCGGCCCGACCTGGGATTGCCGTGGAAGATGAGTGACCCCTTGTATTTTTATTACCTGATTCTGGTCTTTTTCCTCATCTGTACCGTGCTGCTTTTTATTCTGATCCGCTCCCCCTATGGAAAAACCCTAGTCGGTATTCGCGACAGTGAGACCCGGATGAAAGTGTTAGGGTACAACATCTGGCTTCACAAATACCTTGCTTTTGTCATTGCCGGTGCCTTTGCCGGCCTGGCCGGGGGGCTATACGCCTATTACAACAGTTTTGTCGGGCCCAATGATGCGAACCTGGGAATATGCATGGAGTTGCTCCTGATGGTCATCCTGGGGGGGCCAGGAACCTTGGTGGGAGCGGGTTTGGGGGCTTTTATCATAACCTTCTTAAAGAACATGGTTAGCGTTTATACCGAACGATGGTTGATGGTCATGGCGGTCGTTTACATCTTGACCGCTCTATATGCTCCCGACGGGATTATGGGGTTATTGAAGAATTTCCAGAAACGACGCCAAGGTCCATGAGGTAGTGCCTACCCGGAAACGCGCGTTTTCCCCTCCCCCTGGATGGGGGAGGGAGCGGGTGGGGGTGATAATGGATGAGAATTTCAAGGGTTTCCATTGTGCTCCCCTCACCCCGACCCTCTCCCGCAAGGGGAGAGGGGGTTTCCGGATGAAAACGAGGTAGAGAATGAAAGCAGGCCATCCGGCACTGGAGTGTGAAGGCTTGACAAAGCGTTTTGGCGGATTGGTGGCGGTCAATGGGATAAACCTGCGGGTCGAGGTGGGTGAACGGCGGGCGATCATCGGGCCCAATGGGGCGGGAAAGACGACCCTCTTCAGCCTGATCAGCGGACTTTACCCGGTCACCTCCGGTTTCATTCGCTTCTTTGGCGGGGAGATCACGCGCATGCCCTGCCACCGGAGAACCTCGTTGGGGTTGGGGAGAACCTTTCAAATTACGACCCTTTTCCCGACGCTGAGTGTTCTGGATAACCTGGTCATCGCGGCCATGGGTTTGAGGGGAATGAAGTTCCAAATGGTAAGGCCTCTTTCCTCCTATCGGGAGCTTTACAGCCGGGCAGACGAGATTCTGGGCCGGGTGGGAATGGGAGAGAAGCGAGGAGAGGTCGTCAAGTATCTTTCTCATGGAGAGCAGCGACAGATTGAGATCGCCCTGGCCCTCATTTCCAACCCTTCGGTGATTCTTCTGGACGAGCCTACGGCGGGCCTTTCTCCAGCCGAATCGACGATGATGACGGCGACCCTGAAAACGCTCGACCCCCATATCACCATTCTCATCATTGAGCATGACATGGATGTGGCTTTTCAGGTGGCCGATCGCATCACCGTTCTACACCAGGGCTGTCTTTTTTCGGAGGGGACGCCAGCGGAAATTCGCAATGACGCCCGGGTTCAAGAGATATATTTCGGGGCTGAGGAGAAAACGTGCTGAAGGTTGAAGACATCCACACCTATTACGGGGACAGCTACATCCTCCAGGGGATTTCCCTCGAGGTGAAAGAGGGTGAGGTAATCGGTCTCCTGGGCCGGAACGGAATGGGCAAGACGACGCTGATTCGCTCGATTATTGGCTTCACTCCGCCACGGCGCGGACGAGTGATCTTTAAGGATACGGACGTCACCCACACACGGCCTTTCAAGATCGCCCGGCTGGGGATCAGCGTGGTTCCCCAGGGAAGGCAGATCTTCCCCTCGCTGGACGTCACCGAAAACCTCACCGTTGGATTCAGTGGGAAGACGGATGGCTGGACATTGGAGAGGATCTATGAATTATTTCCTCCGTTGCGAGAGCGCTTGCATCATCCGGGGGACCGCCTGAGCGGGGGCGAACAACAGATGCTGGCCATTGCCCGGAGTTTGATGACGAATCCGTCCTTTTTACTCATGGATGAACCCACGGAAGGACTTTCACCCCTTTTCGTCCAAACCGTAGGACAGGTCATCCGGAAACTCCAGCAGAGCGGCATCTCCATCCTTTTAGTTGAGCAGAACCTGCGGTTTGCTCTCACCCATGTCGACTATCTGCACATCCTGAGCCGGGGCCAGATTGTGCATTCTTCCCCCCCCAAAGATCTGGATCAAAACCCCGAGATCAAAGCCCGCCACCTCGGAGTATGATCACTTGAAGGATTGATCGGGTTGGGTTTCCCTCGAAATAATTTTCAGCAAATCTCGGAAAGGAGGAAATTCTGATGGCGGAAAAGGAAAAAATCGGATTTGTCGGCTTGGGGAAGATGGGCAATCCCATGGTGAAACGGCTTACCGATTCGGGATACACCGTCACCGTGTACGACCGAATAAAGGAGAGAGTGAAAGAGCTGACGGCAACGGGGGCTTTGGCTGCCGATTCCCTAAAATCAGTGGCCGTCCCCGCTGACGTGATGATTACCATGATTCCCGATGATCCGGCAATAGAAGCAGTAGCGCTCGGAAAAGACGGAATCTTGGAAAGTGCCAAAGAGGGGAAGATTCTTATTGACATGAGCACCATCTCCCCCATGGCATCGTCCCGGGTGGCCGAGGGAGCGAAGAAAAAGGGGGTCAAATATTTGCGGGCCACAGTCTCCGGGAGCCCGAAATTTGCGGAAGCAGGAATCCTTACGATTTTCGTCTCGGGTCCCGAAGAAGTCTATCAAAAATGTCAGGCCATCCTGGGGACCTTAGGGCAGAAATTATTTTACGTGGGAGCGGGTGAGGAAGCCCGATACTTGAAACTCCTGATCAATATGATCGTTGGAACAACGGCGATGATCGTTGCCGAAGCCCTGACTTTCGGGGAGAAAGGGGGCGTAGACTGGATCAAGATGCTCGAGGGGCTTGGGGGCAGTGTAGTCGCATCCCCGTTGATTGGATATAAAGTTCAACCTCTGAAGGATCGAAAATTGCCCCCGACCTTTACCGTTTCCCAGATTGCCAAAGATTTTGACCTCGCCCTGGCTACCGGAAAGGCCCTTTCCGTTCCGATGCCCATTACCTCAACCGTGAGCCAGTTTTTGGAGATGATGAAGGCCACTGGCCGGGGGGACCTGGACGCCTGGAGTGTTGTATTCCTGATGGAGGAGTTGGCCGGCCTCAAGAAACCCGACTGAGTCTACAGGGCAAAACAGAGAGTCATCTTTCGACTACGTCCCGGTCCACGGATATTTTATATGCCCCGTCTTTTTGCCGTTTGTACTCCAGGTTTAGAGCTGTTTCTCGCCGGGGAACTGGATCAGTTGGGGCTGCCGACCGTACACCCCTCTTCTCAGTCTGAAGATATCTCCCTTGTAAGAGAACCGGTAGACGAGGTAGGCGGAGTGGAATTCCGGGGTTCCCTCCCCGACCTTTACCGGGCCAACTTACACCTTCGAACCGCAAGCCGGATATTGCTTCAACTGGGCGCATTCTACGCCGACACCTTTTCGGACCTCCGGCGCAGGGCCAGACGGCTGCCCTGGGAGAACCATCTCCACCCCGGGCGACCGGTATCGTTGCGGGTCACCTGCCATAAATCGCGCCTCTTTCATTCCGGCGCCGTGGCTGAACGGATCATGGATGCCATGGCAGACCGGTTGGGCCAGCCCCCGCCGGTTCAAAATTTCGAGTCCGATGGGGACACCCAACTGCCCCAATTGGTCATCGTCCGTTTGGTTGAGAATCGGTGCACGATCCATATCGATTCATCGGGGGCATTGCTCTACCGGAGGGGGTACCGGCTGGCTACGGGGAAAGCCCCCTTGAGGGAGACGCTGGCCGCCGGGATTTTACTGGCCTCCGGGTGGGATACCCTCTCTCCTATGCTTGATCCCTTCTGCGGCTCCGGAACCATTGCGATTGAGGCGGCCCTGATGGCGAGAAGAATTCCGCCGGGAGCCAGGCGGCAATTTGCCTTCATGGATTGGCCGAATTTCGATTCGGAGGTATGGGAAAGATTGCTGGCCGGGACCCGAACCATTCAGCGAGCCTCCTGGCCGAAAATCGCCGCCTCTGACCGGGATGCCGGGGCGATCCGGGCGGCCGGGGCGAATGCCGAGCGCGCGGGCGTGAGGGATTCCATTGAATTTTCCTGCCGGCCGATCTCGGCGATCGATCCCCCCTTGGGGCCGGGTTGGGTGGTTACGAACCCGCCCTACGGGGTCCGCCTGGGCACTCCCGGAGACCTGCGAAATCTGTACGCCCGGTTCGGCAAGGCGCTCCGGGCAAAGTGCCCCGGGTGGAAGATCGCGATGCTCTGCAGCAGCGCCCAGCTTCTCCGCGCGACTGGCTTGAAATTTGACCCCGGGATCCCGACTCGGAATGGGGGTTTAAAAGTGAGATTGATGCGGGGCAAGATAGAATGATGCTCCGCCCCAACTTGTTTCCGGACGAGCGCCCCCATTTACACGAAGGACGTCCTTTTCTAGAAACCGTAAAAGTAAAGGGCGTTCCCGGTTATAAACAGGTTAACCCGGTTAAAGGATAAAGGAGAAGCCATGAAAGCATTAGAGGGAATCCGGATTCTGGATTTGACCCACATGCTCTCGGGCCCATATGGCACCATGCTTCTGGCGGACCTGGGAGCGGAAGTTATCAAGGTCGAGCCTCCCCAAACGGGAGAAGGGACCCGGAGGCTGCTGGAGGGGGATCCGAAAAATTCCCTCCATGGAATGGGGGCTTATTTTCTGACCCTCTGCCGCAATAAGAAGAGTATAACCCTGGACCTTCGGGCTGAGAAAGGGAGAGCGGTTTTCTATGATTTGGTGAAGGTTTCCGATGTGGTTTACGATAATTTTCGGCCGGGAGTGCTGGATCGGCTGAAGATTGATTATGATCATTTGAAAGAATTGAACCCCCGTATTATCTCCTGTTCATGCACGGGATTTGGTTTGACCGGACCGGGGCGGGATCAACCCGCCTTCGATCTGGTGGTTCAGGCGATGGGCGGAGGGGTTAGCATCACCGGCGAGCCCGGCCGCTCCCCGGTGCGCGCCGGGATTCCCATCGGGGACCTGAACGGAGGGGTTTTTTCCACCTTAGGCGTTTTGGTGGCGCTTCTCAGTCGCAACGTCACCGGGAAAGGGCAAAAAGTCGATGTTTCGATGCTCGACGTCCAGCTTTCGCTGCTCAACTACATGGCGACCATGTACTTTCTCTCGGGCGAGATTCCCGCCCCCCTCGGGAACGAGCACTTTGTCCACGTCCCCTACGGGTCCTTCAAAACGAAGGACATCTATATCATCCTGGCTTTGGTCGGGGACAACTTTTGGAAGCCCTTTGTCGAGATTGTGGACATCCCGGAATTCAGAGATCCCAAGTATGACAAAAGAGAAGGAAGATGGGCGGACAAGGCCAAGATCGATGGGCTCATCGCGAAAAAATTAGTGACCCGGCCGGGAGAAGAATGGCTGAAACTTTTGGCCGAAAAAGGAATCCCTTCAGGACCCATCAATACGTTTGACCGAGCGCTGAGAGATTCCCAGGCCCTCTCCCGGAATATGATCGTAGAAGTGGAGCACCCCAAGGGTGGCAAGGTCAAACAGCCGGGCAATCCGATTAAGCTGTCCGCCACGCCGGGAGAGACGTTTTCTCCTCCCCCGCTCCTGGGGGCGCATACCCAACAGGTCCTGGAGGGTTTGCTGGGATACTCGCCAGAGAGAATAAAAGAGTTGCAAAAAGAAAGTATAATCGATAAATAAGTCCTCCTGAAGGGCGCATTCCATCCTCAACGGAGGAGTCTATGGCTGAGATGAAACCGAGGGAAAGAGTTTTGACAGCGCTGCGGCGGGGGACCCCGGATCGGGTCCCCTGGGTGGAAAATGATATTGAAGAGGAGCTCCAGGAGCGAATCATGGGAACCACCGAATTCGCCCCCGGGGAGCTCTGCGCCAAGCTCGGGATGGATGGCTTCGGCTACCATTTCCCGATGGGGGAAAAAGCCAAGGCGGGCCAGGCCATGCAGGGGGCCATAGGCTTCAAGCAGAGCTACTATTTTCCGCAGCGGGTGACCTTCGATTTCGTTCCCCCCTGGATCGCCGAAATGGGCGTAATTCCGGAGACCGGCCGGACCTTCATCAAGCGGGGATTGCTGGACAAGGAAGACTCCCTCAAACTTTTTGACGAGTTCCTCCCGGACCCGGATCACCCCGCCCGCTACGAACGCGTCTGCGAGTGGATCGCTCGCTTCAAGGGCGAATATGCGGTTTTCGCCCGCATCCGCATGGGGTCCGCCTCGCTGCTCGAGAGCATGGGGATCGAGCAATTCGCCTACAACGTCTTCGACCGGCCTGATTTCGTCAAGGAGGTCCACCGGCGGTTTTCAGAGTGGTCGGTTCGGGTCCTGGAACACCTCAATCGAATGGAGTTCGATTTTTACTGGGTGAATGACGATCTGGCGAATACCAAAGCCACATTCATGAGTCCCGCGATGTATCGGGAATTCTTTCTGCCTTACCAAAGAACGGTAGCCGGGGCGATCAAAAAACCCTGGGTCTTTCACAGCGACGGCAACTTGATGCCCATCCTCGACGATCTGCTGACGTTGGGGATGGCTGGACTGCATCCGATTCAGCCGGCCGCCATGGACATCGAAAAGGTAAAGTCTCGGTACGGAGGGCGGGTTTGTATTTTGGGCAATATCGATCTGGACTACACGCTCACTCGGGGGACCCCGGAGGAGGTGGACCGGGAGGTGAAGGAGAGGATCGCGGTCGCCGGAGCAGGGGGCGGGTACATCATCACCAGTGCCAACAGCCTGCCGAATTACTGCAAAACCGAAAACGTCTGGGCCATGTCCCGGGCCATACGGAAATACGGTACGTATCCGCTGGATCCCCATCTGCGGTAATAATCTTGTGCATTCAGCATAAATACTAAGGAATCCATAATTGACCCGACATATTCTTCCCAAATCTCCCCTGACCCCTCTTTGCCAAATCCCGCGAAACGCGGGACTCCCTTTGGCAAAGGGAGGGAAGGAGGGATTTAGTCTTAAGCGTCTATACAATTATGGACTGACTAATAAAAGCGAGTTCTCGTCATTTTCATTTCATTCAACGGAGTCACGACATGAAGCTATTGACTGAGATCGTTTCCATCCCGACCGACACCAAACCCCTCGACGGCGCGTACTACGAGCCCGACGGGGGCGCCACCGCCGGGGGAGTGTTGCTCTTCCACGGCAACACGATGAACTTCTACACTGGCGCGCTGCGTTTCCTGCCGCCGGTGCTCGTAAAGCTCGGGTTCGCCTGCCTCGCGTTCAACCGCCGCGGGCACGACATCCTGAGCACCCGCGACAGCCGCGCTCCGGTGGGCGGTGCGTTCCAGACCGCGCAGGAAGGCATCGAAGATAACCGGCTGGCGGCGCAGTGGCTCGCGCAACGCGGCTTCCCGCACCCGGTAGTGATCGGACACAGCAACGGCGGCATGCTCGCGGTGCGTCACGTCGTCGATCATCCGGGCACGCCCGCCCTCGTGCTGCTGTCGGCGCACGGAGGCGGCAGGCAGGTGGTGCAGCGCTCGAGCAGCTCCGGGATGATGGCGGGCGACCGCCTGGAGGAGATCACGGCACAGGCTCGGGATCTCGTCGCCGCCGGCCGTGGAAAGGAGCTGATGCGGATGCCCGGGTGGTGGTACGTGATCACCGCGGAGAGCTTCATCGACCGGCTGGAGAACACGCCCGACGTGCTGGCGCTCGCGCCGCAGGTGACCTGCCCCACGCTCTTTATCCGGGGCGACAAGGAGCCGCGCGACCCCTACCCGGCCGAAGAGTTCGCGCAGCGCGCGGGCGGCCCGGTCCGCGTCGAGATCATCCCCGATTGTGACCACTTCTACAACGGGCGGGAGCACGCGATCCAGGAACGGGTCGCCTCCTGGTTAGCGAGTACGGCGGCTCGCTCGCCCTCCCCCCAGCGGTGACGCTGCCTTTCCCGCCTAAACGCAGCCTAAATTTCTGTTGACATGGGTATTCAAGGCGAGTAGATTTTGATCAAGATATAGGGTTGGAACCCGATTTACCCGCCAAAATATTCCTAACCTTTTGGAGTTTGACATGAGATGGGTATTCCAGAAGGTGCTGCTATGGAGCCTCCAACGGTGCTCTTTATTGCCCATTGGAGGCTTTTGATTTTTGATGAAATCGTAAAAAGTCAAGAATACCCCCTCTCCCTTGACGGGAGAGGGTCGGGGTGAGGGTGAAGAATCAAGAAATTTCAACGCTCCGGTCTGTGCTTTAGCCGGAAAGGCATGATAAACAAACGGGCAACCTGATGGACGGCCGGGTACTGAAACTGACGGGTGGCGGCCAGAACGACCTTGTCAAGAGGATTATCGAGGACTTCTGCCCGCGCTTCACCCCCGGCGGCGTGCTGGTCTATGTCGGAGACACCGGCAATAAGCAGCGACACCTCGAGGAAGGATACCTCCAGCGGCTTGGGCTGACGTTCGACGAACATGGCAAGATGCCTGATGTGGTCGTGCATTTTCCGGAAAATAACTGGCTTTTTCTCATCGAAGCAGTCCCAAGTCATGGCCCCATTGGCATCAAGCGCCACAACGAGCTAAAGGACCTATTCAAGGTGGCTAAGGCCGGGTTGATCTTCGTGACTGTCTTCCTCACGCGGCGAGCCATGACGAAGTACCTCTCCGAGATCGCATGGGAAACCGAAGTCTGGATCGCCGAGGCACCGAGCCACATCATCCATTTCAACGGTGAGCGGTTCCTTGGCCCCTATGAGTGACGGCAGACAAGAAAGACCGGCTAATAATGGTATACACCCGGCTACTTTCAGTATCGAATTTGGTGATTTCTCATAAAAAAGGGCCGCGCACGTTCTGCACGAACGCCACCCATAGGGCAAACTGGTTTAGCGTGGCGCTTCCACAGGTTTATCAGCATCGGTTGCGAAGAGAGGTGTTGGTAAGGATTCCTCAACATCTTCATTTTGTGGCCGGGTTGGAAAAGCCGCCTCAAGCTTCCTTTGAAGATTGAATGTTCGTGCATGTGCACGTTTCAGGATGGTGTCATAAATCATTGGGATGATTTTGGTTGTCTTTCCGACCATGCGCTCATCAATAGCGTCGTCCGAAAGTTTTGCACCTAACACGAAAACCACGATTTCCGTGCTCCTGGTGACCTGGTTGGCCTTTAACAATTCCGAAGCGTAACGTTCCCCCTGGTGAAGCTCATCAGGGGTTATTGTGAATCCCCCCTTTTTTAGTTCCACAATCAGCACCTTGCGTATCCCGGCCACCTCTCCATCGTTGTCGAAATGATCCGCAGAGTAGACGCCAATGGATCTATCCGGGAGAGCGACAAAATCCGGGCGTCGTATTGAAATTTCATCTGCTGATCCCCCGAGATGTTGACGGATTAATGTTACCATCGCTCGGTTGGACGTGAACTCAACGGATTCATACTCTGGGCCGAATATCCAGAGGCCGCGAGCGAACAGGGGTTGGAGCTCATGAAGCTCATCCGTTGATGTGGTATTTACGAGGGCCTGCAATCGTTCAATAAGGTCGAGCCGCCCCTTCAGTTCTGAAAGGACAATCTCAGCACCGCTTGCGGACCATTCCTCCATAAGCCGATTCCATGTGTCCAGGTCCTTGGGATCGCACGCTGCAAGCTTTTCGAGCAGTTCATAGCCGCTGCGTGCCTTCTCCAGGGTTGACAATATTTTCACAGTCCGAATAAGGTCACCTTGGGACAGCGTGGGGCACTTTTGCTGGACCTCATCAACAAAGCTGGTTACGATTCTCTTTGATAGGGTTGGCAATCGGTCAAGCACCGCCCGGCTCTCCGCAAGGGCCTCCCTTTTTCGGTCTCTTCTGCTTGAAGCGAGAAGCTTGCTGAGAGCCTCAATGACGTGTTTGCGAACGGCATCCCTCACAGCCAAAGAGGATGGACTGTCATGGAAACCCATCCAGTCGTCCTTTACTTCTTTTTTCAACAAATTGGCTTCAACAATGAAACTATAGCGTTTCGCCATGGCTGTCCTTCCATCAAGGATGGCTCCGCGATCGTCCAACCCATCCCAAGAAGGAGACCCAACCATGCGGCCATTTACCCACCACGTAATGCCCCGCAGCTGAGTAGTCCTGTCTTGAGCACTGCCACCTATCTGATGAATCACTACCTCCCCATGAGGTTCTATCGTGAGGGGAGTTGATGTAATCCCGGACAGGGAGAGTAACCGTATTTTTCGACCATTGACCATTATGGTAACAAAGGGGTCCACGATGAATTTGGAGCCGATGGCGTCGGCAACAGTTTCTTCGGGAGTCTTGTTGCGTTGGATAATCGTGCGCACACTTGTTCCATGCCCAGCCTTCTTGCCTTCGGACACGACTTCGCAGTGAAAGGGTTCCGTGCCTCCATGAGTGAGGGTTACCCGCATCACGATTCTGGCCCCACCTTTCCAAGTCTCTACCTCGTAGGCATCTCCGAAGCAGAAGGGAGCATATCTTCCCTTTCCATGCTGGCCGAATGCCTCCCTCTTTGTCGGGCCTTTTTGGTCTGGGGGGTAATCAACGTATATGCCCTGTTCTAAGGGGCGGCTGTAAGAAAAAGTCTTCCATCTCTTACGGAACTCGGCTGCCGTCATACCTGTCCCATTGTCCAGTATTTCAAAGGTGTCGCCTGTCGCTTCCGGCCAAGTAATCTCCACCCGAGAGGCTCCGGCATCATAGGAATTGGCGACAAGCTCGACAAGAGCAATGCGGGGGTCCGTCATTATGTGACCGGCGTGATCCTGAAGAAACTTTGGCCCAAAGGAAAACGGTACGTCTTTTAGAAGAGGAAACTGTGCGTCGTTCATGTTTTTCCTCCAGGGTGAGCAGGAAGGATTGTGGCCGCTTCGAGATTTGCCTTGAGCCCGTAAGATAATATCTACACCTTCCGTGAGAGAGTGTCAAGCGATTCGTGAAACCGCGATTCGTGAAACCTCTGAAATAAGAAGTGAGACAGGGACGCTGCTCAATATATTAATAATTTGAGACATCCTCATCGAACGGGAGGACTAAGATTTACCCAACGAGAATAAATAGGATTAAAAAGGGCAGGGGTGCACATGGGTTTTTAAGTTACTAAGCAGCGTCCCCTACCTTTACACAGGTTACCTGAATCTATCTTCAGCATAGATGGATGAGGGAGGATAGAAAGGAGGGAGGTTTTGGCCTTTAAGACAAGGCTGCCTCAATGCCGGACAATAGATTCCCTCGTCCAACCGGCCAGGTAGAATAAAAGGGGGTTGGGATTTTAACACTCCTAAATTTGTGGAAGAGGTTTAAACTCAAATTGTGAAAAAGTTGTGGGCAGGTCTGTTGAGGAATCTTTTAGCTCCCCATAAGGTAAGGGTTTTTTGGAAATTGCCTATTTTTGAAGCAATAAAAACCTAAGAATTTTGATATGTTATTGGGACCCATTCAAAAAACGGGTTTTTCATTGGGTTTTATGAGTTTGATTGTTATGGGGCCTTGATTTATCAACAATCCGGGAGCAGATGCCTCCTTCAAACTCCAACATCCAAAAATTCCTTACCCCCGGATTTTCACCCTTTCCAAAACCTTTGCTCTGAAATCCTTGTCTATCAGGATCAAAGGTATATCGAGAAGCGTGCTTTCAGGATACTCCAGTAACGCCAAAATCGAATAGCGCAGGATATGCTTCATGCGCGGCCCCCAGAAATCCCTCCATATTTTCTTAAAGGCGGAAATAAGGCCGGAGGCAACTAAATGGTTTTTGTCCGGATTGAGCTTTTCTAGGGGGTTGAAAGCCAGGGGAAAATCAAGGTCGGCCGGATTGAAATAGATAACGTCCTCAACTCGCTCCTTAGGAACCAAATCCAAGACAGCCTCGGCCAGGTCACCATGGGGATCGATCAGGGCCGCTCCCTGCCCCCTCTCGATATCCGAGGCGATCATGTTGGCAATCAGGGTTGATTTACCTGTGCCGGTTTTCCCCAGGATATACATATGCCCCCGTCTATTTTTGTCTTTTATGCCAAGCCGCCTCTTAATGTCCCGGTAATCGGTGATGGCGAAAGGGGTGATGGATTCTTTGTTTGCGTTTTCATTCCGCATTTTTCTAGCATACCCCTTTGCGGATTGGGCAAAAAGAAGGGAGATTCTGGCTTAAAGAGCAAGGGTCTCTGGATCCAAAAAAATGGCCACCGCTTATTTCCTGCAGTTCTGTTATTTAAACCTCCCTTCAGAAGGCAACATTTCGGGGGCAAATCCGCTAAACAGACTGGGAAAAATGGACCTTTTTTTATGTATTTTTTTCTTGACTGCCCACAACCTTAAGAGTATCTATTAACTACGGCTAGGCTACGTGCTCCATTAAGAACAACAGCTTAACCCCCTGCCTCCTTGAGGCAGTCATGAGAAAGAGTTCCCGGAAGATATCTCTAAATAGACTCCTGCGGAATTTTATCCGCGACCATCATAACATTAACGCGCGGGTCTTTTCATGACAACCAAGATAAGAAAGATGAATGGATTAGTCGTCTATTTTGACATTTACGGCTTCTCAGATTTATTGTCTAAGGTAAGTAACAATGGAAGAAACCTGCCTCTATATCCGAACTTTAACAGCGTAGAGGAGTTATCCAAAGAAATCCTAGCAATTTGGGAATGGATTTCCCTTGAGCTGAATAAACCCTACGTTACGACGTACCTATTTTCGGATTGTGGTTTCATCGTCTATCCAACTACACCCGAAATGCTAAACAGCTGTACTGCAGACCTGACTTCTCTTTATTCCGAATTTCTAAGAAGGGGGTTTTTTCTTCGAGGGGGTATTTCCTACGGAGAGGTATTTACCCAAAATAATTTTCTGACAGGAAAGGTGGTAATTGAAGCAGTTAAATTGGAATCAATTTCCCCCGGACCCTTCATTCTTCTACCATATAATATCACCAATACTCTGTTAAAAGCAGACAAACTAATTTCAGAGGTTAATTTTAAATTCCAGATAATAGAAACTAAGTCAAAATCTGGCAAAATCAAAGCACATCTGATCCTCCCTTCCGATAAAGGTGAATTTTTTAACAAATTAAGAGAATATTCAGAATATTATGTCGAGAATGGACCATGGGAATACGGTAAATTTTGGCATGATACCTATGAATTTGTTAAAACCTATTTATCGACAGAGGTGCAAGATGCAACCCAAGTCACAAATACTAGAAAAAGTTGATGCTTTATTATCCGCAGACATTCCCGATACACAATACGACAAAATGATTCCATTAGAGAATCCTTTATCCTGCGCTATAACTGAGCAAAAAGGGCCGACGGCAGATTTTCTGCCGTTTTATTCCTCTAAACCACAAAAAACAAGAGAAGGTTATATTCTGAGTATACTGGGCCACTTATCTGCGAATCCATCAAACCCCGAAAAGAAAGACATCCTCTCCCAAGTGTACATATACTCAGAAAGCTCAGAGATTAGGAATTCTGATATTCCAAATACCAATTCCAAATCAGCGCAAGAATTCATAAATGAATTGAACGCAGCCAGTAAACTGGAAAGAGACATGTATCTGTTGAATAATTCCATTACGCGTTCTTTATACATATTGCACGGCGATCGAGGAATAGGCAAAACAATCTTTATAAATCACCTATTTACCAAATATAATGATTACCTGAACGAAAAGAAAACCATTTGGATTAGAATAAATCTAGCCGAAGACTTTGGCGGCGACGATCCAAATTTGATCCATTGGTTATTGTCAAAAGCCGTCATGGTCGTGTTCCGCTATTATATACATTTTCACGACTTCTCAGGTTTGATCGACCGTCTCAAAGATTATATAGTCCATAAATTTAAGGATAATACAAAAGATATGTTATTGGAAAATCTCCAGATCTTAGTGGATATGTTCGTCTCTAAAGAATATAGAGAGGTTTTAAATTCAGAGCTTGTTAACGATTTGATTTCCCGCAGAGTGCTTCACGAAGCTATTAATAATGGCTATTCTTTCATTTATGTACTAGACGGATTTGATAGAATTGATATCACCCCCAAATACAAAACAATATTTGATAACTTAAATAAACGATTGAACACGCTAACACACCTTGATACTAAGTTGGGGGGATGCTTTCTAATTGTTACGAGAACAGAAACAACCAGATATATGGCGAGTACAAATTTATTCGCAACCTCTAAAAGCAGAAATTCTATATTTAAAGGAATTACCGGTGTGGATTTTGATAAAATCATTGATAAGAGATTTACATACTTATCAAAAATAATAGAATCGAAAGGCAATGTAGTCGGGTGGAGTTTGGTTGATTGGCCGCTGCATTTGGATGAGTTCAAGGTATATTTAACGTCGGTTTCGGAGAAGAGTAGCTTTGAAAACTTCTCAGAATATATCAATGATATCTATGGGAATAACAACAGGGCAAAAGCTCAACTTTTGCAGTTGTGTTATAACGATTATCTTGAATCAAAAAAACATCCAAAGCGTTACCAATTAATAGAGTCCATGTGCAAGGGGGGATTCATGTATCCTCCTCAAATTTATTATTATTCAGAGGACAGTAACAAACGAGGACCCGATGCACATGCAAAGATGTTTGACAACGTATTTATAACCACATTAGTTAGATTTCCGTATAGTGACAAGCGTAAGTGGACGGCATTACCAATTTCAAAAACTTATACCCTTGCGGGCTTAAGAGTTATCCAACTGATTGAAGCCTACGAGATGCTTTATAATAATGGAAGCGGTCAAATGAAATTTTTTATTCCGATATCAACTTTACTCTCCGATTTGGATGCATTATTTCACTATGATAGAGATATTATTATTTCTATTTTGGAGGAATTTTATGAATATGGTTATATTAATTTGGACGGAGATGAGCTACTCATTCCTGAAAGGGTAGAACGTTATAAGGCAAAGAGTACTCCAAAAATGAAGTTTATATATTTCTCGAGCCTTTCGACATTATTTAACGAAATAGCTTATTTGAACATGTGCTCGATGCGTTTGTTGTTAAATCGGGATTATTTTAGGAAGGATATCCCATTTATAAAGGCGCTCACATTGGATGACGGTAAGGTTAGAATTTCGGAATGGACTATTTGGAAGATAATTAATAGCATATCTATATGTCGGGTATTAAAGGCGATCCATAGTAAAGAATACAAATACGTCGAGGAGAACAAGAATATTTTAGGAGATGGCATAAAAGATTTGTTGAAAGTAATGAAATTGACTGTTTTTAATAAGGAAGCTGTTTTGAAAAAAATTCAATTTGCTATTAACGATATGCCAGATGATACAGTAAATTCATTAGGGCGGCAGCTGAGAATATATGAAAATAATTGGGCTTTGCCCAAAATAGAGTAAATTATTTTGGGGCAAAGATATCCTTGTCTTGCCCCAGTTGGAAAAGGAGTGTTCCGCCGTTATAATAAATAAATAAAACGGAGGGACACCATGAAGAAAGAGCGTAAGCATTATACCC
>Ga0315282_10008651_pt1 | contig 16419 bp, 11 predicted proteins | sample YL17G07_20_MG_FD_203693 | JGI IMG/M metagenome (GOLD analysis project Ga0315282, IMG submission 203693) | Sediment microbial communities from Yellowstone Lake, YNP, Wyoming, USA - YL17G07_20 | ecosystem: Environmental > Aquatic > Freshwater > Lake > Sediment | place: USA: Wyoming | collected...
TGAATGCTTATTACCTGCCAGGAGCAGGCAAGGAAAAACTTTATTCCACTATCTCCCCGGTTAATTCCTTTCGTCTGGTATTTGACACCTATTTTGGGGCACACTACAGCCTGCTCAAGGATGTACCCTATGAACCCAAGGATATATCGCAGGGTCAGTTCACTGCGCTTGCCCCGGTTGATCTACCCACTTGCCCTGAAAAATAGCTGCTTTTTTGCGTTTGCATCCTTTCCCGTGTCTCGTGATATACTTTTCCCCGTAGTCCTTTCGCGGATTGGAGATCCACATGTGTGGCATTACCGGATTCCTCGATCTAACCCGCCAGCTCCCCAACAGTGAATTAAAGGCCACAGTCACGTGCATGTCAGATATGATCCGCCACCGCGGGCCAGATGACAGCGGCGCCTGGGTAGACGAACAATGTGGCGTGGCATTGGGATTCCGCCGCCTGGCAATCATCGATCTGACTCCCAGCGGTCACCAGCCAATGTTTTCGGCGGATGAACGCTACGTGATCGTCTTCAATGGTGAAATCTACAATTATGCTGCGCTACGCCAGGAGCTGATTGGGCTGGGGCATGCTTTCCGCGGGACTTCGGACACAGAAGTGATGCTGGAGGCGGTCTGCCAGTGGGGGTTGGAGGCGGCGGTCGGGCGGTTCAACGGCATGTTCGCTTTTGCTCTGTGGGACCGGCGGGAAAACCGGTTGTTCCTGGCGCGTGACCGTTTAGGGATCAAACCCCTTTACTACGCCTGGGCCGGACAGGTTATGTTGTTCGGGTCGGAGCTGAAGGCGCTGTGCGCGCACCCCGATTTCCACCCAGAGGTAGATCGCAATTCACTGGCGTTGCACTTGCGCCACAACTGCATCCCTGCGCCTTATTCGATCTACACCGGGGTAAAGAAACTGCTCCCTGGCTGCATCCTCACTATCGACGCGAACGCAGGTCGAAAAGATGTTGACCCTCAGCCATACTGGTCGGCGCGCCAGGTGGTTGAGGATGCAGTTGCGGATCCTTTTTGTGGGACTGAGGAAGAAGCCATCGAGCAAATGGATGCATTGCTGCGCGACTCGGTCAGGCTGCGTATGGTCGCGGATGTTCCCCTGGGCGCTTTCCTTTCAGGCGGTATCGATTCTTCGACCGTAGTAGCGTTGATGCAGGCACAGAGCAGCCGCCCGGTGAAGACGTTTACTATTGGGTTTTATGAAGACAGCTTCAATGAAGCCAGGAACGCCAAAGAAGTTGCCGCTCATCTGGGAACCGAGCATACCGAACTGTACGTCACACCCGAAGAGGCGCAGGCAGTCATTCCCCGCCTGCCAGCTCTTTTTGACGAACCATTTTCGGATTCTTCGCAGATACCTACCTACCTGGTCTCGCAACTGGCGCGCCGTTACGTGACGGTCAGCCTATCGGGGGATGGCGGCGACGAGTTGTTCGCGGGTTATAACCGCTATTTTTGGGGACGCGAAATTTGGGGGCGGATTGGCTGGATTCCCCTGCCGGTGCGCAACACTGTCGGGCGGGCGCTGGGTAAAGTTGCTCCTCACAACTGGGAAACGATGCTCAAACCAACCCGTTTTTCAGAGCTCGGTGAAAAAGTTCGCAAGGTTTCCGAAGTGCTCTCAGCGAAAGACCCGCGCGAGATTTATATCCGGCTGGCTTCGCATTGGAAGGAACCGTGTGAGGTGGTGATAGGGGCGGTAGAACCACCAACAATCTTCAACGATAGAAGCCGCTGGGCGTCGCTGAAGGATGTTACCCAAAGCATGATGTACATGGACCTGGTAACTTATCTGACCGACGATATTCTGACCAAGGTAGACCGGGCCAGCATGGGTGTCAGTCTGGAAGCACGCGTGCCCTTGTTGGATGACCACCGGGTGGTGGAGTTTGCCTGGCGCCTGCCAATGGATCTTAAGATCCGCAATGGGCAGAGCAAATGGCTGCTGCGCCAGGTGCTCTACCGTTACGTTCCCCGCCAGATGATCGAACGCCCCAAGATGGGATTCGGCGTACCGATTGAAACCTGGCTGCGCGGTCCTCTGCGCCCGTGGGTCGAGGAACTGCTGAGTGAAACTCGTCTCAAGCAGGAAGGTTTTCTGAACCCCCAGCCCATCCGTCAGAAGTGGCAGGAGCATCTGGAGGGAAAGCACAACTGGCATTATTATCTGTGGGATATCCTCATGTTTCAAGCGTGGCTGGCTGAGAACCGTGCCCGGGTTAGCGTGTGAAAATTATCCTGTTTGCCAATACCGAATGGTATTTGTATAATTTCCGGCTCTCTCTGGCCCAGGCGCTGCGCGGTGAGGGCCATGAAGTCGTTCTGGTCTCGCCTCCTGGGAAATACAGCCGGCGCCTGGAAGAGGCGGGTTTTCGTTGGAAATCCTTTCCTCTCTCCCGGCGAGGCACTAACCCAATGGCCGAACTGGCGACTGTCTGGCGCTTGAGAAATTTCTACCGGATGGAAAAGCCGGATATCGTCCATCATTTTACGATCAAGTGCGTTTTATATGGCTCGTTGGCTGCGCACACTTCAGGCATCCGCATCCGGGGGATCATCAATGCCATTACCGGGTTGGGGTTCGTTTTTATCGGCCGCGGCTGGCGAGAAGGCAGACTGCGTTGGCTGGTTAGAGCCCTTTACCGGGTGGCTCTGAAAAACACGCAGGTCGTCTTTCAAAACGTGGATGACCGTGCGCTGTTTTTCGACCTGGGCCTGGTGGCAGAAAACCAGGTCTGCCTGATTCCCGGCTCGGGTGTGGATACCTCTCGCTTTGTGGTGGAACCTGACCAGCCTGAGCCGGCTCTGATTGTCCTACCGGCGCGCATGCTGTGGGATAAAGGTGTGGGCGAATTTGTCGAGGCAGCGCAAATTTTGAAAGAGCAGGGGGTGGTTGCTCGCTTTGCCCTGGTTGGAGACACCGATCCCAATTACCCGGCCTGTGTGCCTGAACAGCAGTTGAATGAATGGCAATCAGCCGGAATTGTGGAATGGTGGGGCTGGCAAGACGATATGCTGGCAGTGTACAGCCGCGCTCATATCGTTTGCCTGCCTTCCTACCGGGAGGGGCTGCCGCGCACCCTGGCTGAGGCGGCTGCCTGCGGACGAGCGCTGGTGGCGACCGATGTACCCGGCTGCCGAAGCATTGTTAGGCAGGGTGAAAACGGTTTTCTGGTGCCGGTAAGGGATGGAAAAGCGTTGGCGGAGGCCTTGCGGACCTTGATCCTTGATGCGAGCCTGCGGAGGAAAATGGGCCTTTGTGGCCGGGAAATTGTCGTGAGGGAATATTCGACGGAGAAAGTGCTCGCCGATACGCTAAAACTCTACAAGTCCTGGGCGGTTGTGGGGGGAGAGGAATGATTTTTCTATCCAACATGTCGGATATTTTCCTGGGAACGCTGGCGGGGGTGCTGGTGACCCTGATCACAGGCTGGTTAGGCATCCAGTTGGCGGTGTGTTTGAAACTTATGGACATGCCTGGGGCTCTACCGCGCAAGCAGCACCAGCTACCGACTCCTTATGCGGGAGGGATTGCTCTGTTCATGTCGATGCTTGTGCTGCTGATCGGTTCGGGATTGTGGAAGTCAAGCGAGCTGCGAGGGCTATTCCTGGCAGTATTGATTATCTTTGTTTTTGGAATCTGGGACGATTATAGGAAATTACGCCCGGGGGTCAAACTGTGTGGACAGCTCCTGGCTGCAATTGTCCTGATCTATTCCGGAATTTATATTCGCATCTTTGAAGGCAGCCAGTTCTTTGTCGGCGGACATCACCAGTTCGTCTGGCTGGATTGGGGCGTTACCCTGCTCTGGATTGTAGGGGTTACCAATGCTTTCAACCTGGTTGACAGCATGGATGGGTTGGCAGTCGGATTGAGCGCCTGGGCGTTCGCTTTCTTTATGCTGGCGATGTTGGATTCACAGCAGCGAATGCTTTCAGTTTTGAGCGCCATGGTGCTGGGAATTTGCCTTGGATTGCTTTTCTATAATGTTACCCCGGCGCGCTTATTCCTGGGGGATGCCGGGGCGCAGAGCCTGGGCCTGCTGCTGGCGTCGATTGCTATCCTTTATACCCCCCAGGTTCCCTACCAGAAATCATCCTGGTTCGTGCCGATTTTGCTGGTCGGTGTGCCAATTTTCGATACCGCCCTGGTTTCATTTTCCAGGCTGCGGCGCAGAAAACCAATTTACCTGGGCGGGGTGGACCATACTTACCACCGGCTGGTGGCATTGGGCCTCGAACCTGGACGGGCTGTCCTGGCCATGCAAATAGCGGCTTTGATTCTGGAATGCGCCGCCTTCGTAGCCCTGTCGCTGCCACCGAGTCAGGCCAACGGCATCTTCATTGGCTGCCTGATAGCAGGTTTCGTGTGCATGCTTTACCTGGATAACCCGAAGCGGTGGCCGTGATTTATGAAAATTAAACCACCTGCCTTGCTGGGAAGCTTTTTTGGCCTGGCGACCGTCGAAGCCCTGGGCTGCCTGGTCTACTTGTTAGCCAATCCCGCCGACCAAAATAATTCAGTTTCGCGCATGGCGGTTGTGGCGCTGCTGCTGGTGACAATGCTGCTGTCCGCCTGGTTGACCGGCCTGTCGATCGGGCGGCGGGGGTGGGCGGAACAAATTACCGGGCGGTTCATTCCGACTGGGACTGCCTGGCGTCCCTGGGCCTGGATAATAATGGCCGCCGTCTTTATTATCTTGTGGTTGGTAGCCTGCTTGCCGGCTTACCGGTTGGGTTCTTACGCGTTGTACTTCGCGCGCTTACAACCGTGGTTGGTTTGGGCAATGCTGGCCAGCCTGCAAACTCTGCTCGTGTTTTTGGTTACCCGTTCCGGAATAGCCTGGACGGATTGGAAAAGAATGGTGCAGGAGGAAAAAACAGCCTTGTTCGCCAGCCTGAGCGTGCTGGCGCTGTTCCTGCTCTTTTGGCTGGTAGTGGGCGTGTCGCGCCTGGGACTGACCAGGGATGTATTTTGGGATAGGACCGGCGTCCCCCTGCTTAACCTGCAAGTCGTGACGGCGCTTGCGGTCAGCCTGCTGGCGGCTGGCCTGGGAGCAGTTGGCGCCTTTAGGGCAGGCAAACTCCGCCCGGGGAAATGGCTGGATGTAGTAATTTTTTTAGTGATCTGGGCCGTGGCTGCGATTGCCTGGAATTTTACGCCCCAAACCCACAGCCATTTCGCTCCAGGGCCTTACCCGCCCAATTATGAATATTATCCCTATTCGGACGCCATGAATTACGACCTGGATGCCCAGTACCCGCTGATCGGGATTGACGCGGGCAGCAAGGGCCATGTAATTGATAAACCGCTTTATTCCACTTTTCTGGTTTATTTACATGCCATCGCTGGGGAGGATATCACATCGGTAGTGAGCCTGCAGGTTGTGATTCTAGCGGTGTTTCCGGCCCTGCTTTATTTGCTTGGAAAGTTGCTACATAGCCGGCCGGTTGGTTTGTTGGCGGCAGTCCTGGCGATTTTTAAGGAAATCAACGCTATCCGCGGGTCGCTGATCATCTGGACCGTATCCACTCCCAAAATGTTGATGAGTGAATTTCCCACGGCGGTTGGCCTGGCGCTGCTGTGCCTGCTGATCTTTCTCTGGCTGCGCGATACCCGGAGGAAACCGGTGTATGCCATGGCGGCAGGAGGCGTATTGGGGCTGATGACCATGGTCAGGAATAACCCCTGGTTCTTACTGCCGGTGATTATCCTGATCGCCTGGTTTGCCTATGGGCGTCAATGGAAACGCTGGTTGGCTGCTTCGGGGTTGTTTTTTCTGGTTTTATTAGTTGCCATCGCTCCCTGGGAATGGCGCAATATCCGTGTGCGTGGAACACCTTTTTATTTTCTAATTACACTGGAGCATACCGTCTGGGAGAACCGTTATCTGCCAGCCCTCCCGACTGCCGTGGTTCCCACCGGCCATCCGTCGGGGTCAAATCTGCCTGGTGCGCAGTCCACCCCGGCTGTGCGATCGTCCACCCCCAATGTTACCAACCACCCTGTTTCTGGGGGCGGTTCATTGTCCCGCTATGGTGCAGTCTTTTTCTTCGTGGCCAATAATTTTAGCCATAACCTGATTGCATCGGCTTTAACCTTACCAACTTCTCTTCTTGAGAATGATCTGGACCATGTGGTCAATGGGCAAGGCTCTGCGTCGCTTTGGGCAACTGGCTGGAATGGCAGGTTGAGCCTGGAAGCGATTGTCTTGCTGCTGTTTGAGCTTTTACTGATTGCCCTGGGGGTCGGATATTGCTGGTCACGCTGGAAAATTGCCGGGTTGGCGCCCTTGCTGCTAAACCTGGCCTACATGCTGGCTTTAGGGCTGGCGCGGACTTCAGGCGGCCGCTATATCGTGCCGTCTGATTGGGTGACCTATTTCTATTTTGGCCTGGGGTTGGTGCAGGTTTGCCGGTGGGTGGCGAGCCTGCGGGAACCCGTCGGGACCGGGCGGCAATTAAATTCGGTGATACAGCCTGCGGGAGAGACGGGGCGAGGACAAGGAAGATGGCGCGGCGGGTTGGCGGCAATGCTGGTCGTTTTTCTGGTGGGTCTTTCTTTGCCGCTTTCGAGTACATTTTTCAGCAATCCTTTCCTGGTCGAAACTAAAAGTGGAGTGCTGCAAATACTGGCCGAAGACGGACTGCTGGATAAGCTGGGTTATGCTACCCAGGACATAGAGAGTTTTACTAGTAATCCAGGTTCATTCATTGCCTATGGCCGTGCGTTTTTCCCGCGCTACCTGGATTACAAAACCGATGCGTATGCCAAAGAAATTTATAATGATTTGCCCAAAACGACGCCTCACCTAGTGTTTGAGATGATCGTCCCAACTGCCTGGAATACCATAGACCTGCCGATGGTAAGTTCACCAGCTTACTTCCCTAACGCTGCTGATGTAATTGTATTGGGATGTAAATCTGCCCATTACGTGGATGGCCTGGCTGTTGTCATCCTCGGCCAGCACCCGGTTATCTATTTGCCATCCCCTAAGAAATTATTGAGTTGTCCCCTATGAGTAACCACAAACGTCTGTTCACCCTACCTCACCGCCTGGGCTTGGGTTATTTTTTCCTTGCCGCCGATGTGGAAGCATTGGCAGCCTTGCTTTACTTGCTCAGTATTCCAAGGGATCCGAAAAACAGCTTGATTGCTGGATATTCATTGCCACGGTTGGTGGTCATGGCGGGGATGTTGGCAATTTTCCTTGCCATGGTTGCCCTGGCTCACCTGGCTTTCCGCAATCCGCGGCGAGCCTGGTCTTTAATCGATCCTATCCTAGCTTCCAGGAAAAAATTACATATGGCGGTGCTGATATCTGCAATCTTGTTCCTGTCAAGCTGGCTGGTCATCTTTACCCCTTCTTACCAGTTTGCACATTATGGGGCGTATTTGGACCGCCTGCGCCCGGTGGCGGCTTGGCTGGCGCTATTCAGCCTGCAGGCGGGAATAGGATTGATAATTAAAGATCGGGTTCCAGGCCAGAAAGCCCGGCAAGATCAAAAATCGAACCTGATTGGGTGGGGCATCACCTTAGGAATTCTGCTGCTGGTGTGGGGTCTGATCATTATCACGAGACTGGGGATCAACCCCGATCCGTTGTATTGGAACGAACCCGGGGTACCTTTGTTAGCAGGGCAGATTCTATTGGCATCGGTGATCGGTGTAATTCTGATCCTGACCGGTACAAGCCAACACATCATTGGCTGGGAGGCAAAGATCAAGGCGGCCAGGTTGGATTTGATCATTTTCATCGCCATCTGGCTGGTTACAGCTTTCCTGTGGACTCACGTTCCATTTCCGGGCAGTTTTTTCGCTCCCGGACCTTACCCACCCAACCAGCAGCTCTATCCCTTTTCCGACGCGGCCAAATATGATACGGATGCCCAGTATGCTTTCCTTGGCCTGGGGATGAACGATAACAATTATACAGACAAGCCGCTGTATTCGACCTTTCTACTGCTGCTGCACGTCCTCTTCGGGCAGAGCTACGATTGGATCGTCCTCGCGCAGGTGATCATTCTGGCTATTTTCCCGGCTCTGTTATACCTGCTTGCTAGATCGCTCCACAGCCGGGCAGCCGGCATCCTCGTGGCGGTTTTGGCAATCTTCCAGGAAATTAATTCCATCTCTGCTTCGCAACTGCTGTTGTCTTCGAATACCCATTTGCTGCTTTCCGAAGTTCCCACAGCGGTTGGTCTGGCGTTGTTCACCTATTTCATGGTGCGCTGGCTAAAAGAGCCGCAGCGGAGGACTGTTTTTCCACTTTTAGCCGGTGGGGTGCTGGGATTGTGCACACTGCTACGGCATAATCCCTGGCTCCTGCTGGTAGTGGTTTTCGGCATGTCGCTTGTCGTATACGGGCGTAGTAGAGGAAAATGGTTTCAGGCAGGTCTTCTATTTGCATTAGGGATGGGGCTGGTCATTGCTCCATGGATGGCTCGTTCTTGGTATTTCAACCGTACGCCGTTCTACTTCATGAAAACGCTGAATGGATCGTTTTTTTCCAGCCGCTACTATACCGTCCAGGACGTGAAACCGACACCAGTGAACGCCACTCCCTGGCCTACCGGTGTTCCTATTTCCACAGCCACTCCTCCGGCGGTGACGGCCACACCTGGCCCAACCAGGACACCCCGACCGGTCATTGCCCAAATCAAGGAAAATGTTAAAGACGCCGCCCGTAAAATCCCGATTGCCCTGGATTTTGGTTCGGCGCATTTCTTTCACAACATCGTCGCTTCGGTGATAACACTTCCGACCAGCCTGGAAATGAATGACCTGCAGCATACCGTTGCATCGCCTGAATCTTTCTGGAGTGATGAATGGACAGGCAGCCTGACTGCCGGGCAGGCGGTCATACTATTCATCGACCTGGCACTGATGGCATTGGGGATTGGCTGTTCCTGGAAACGGCTGCGTTATGTGGGCCTGGTTCCGTTGGTCGTCTGCCTGTTTTACTTCATTTCGAATGGAATCGCACGTACCTCCGGTGGGCGCTATCTGGTTCCGGCAGTGTGGGTGATCTATTTTTATTTTGGTCTTGGATTGATCCAAATCAGCCAGAGGGTGATTGGCTGGATGGGGAACCTCTCTTTCATTCATGAAGAGGAAATTCCCAGAGCTGAGATATCCCCTCCCAGGCCAACTGCCGCCAGGTACATCGTGCTGCCGGCGGTGCTGTTATTCTTGATTGGGGCAATTTTGCCAGTATCAGAGCGGGCGTTTCCGTTGGTCTTTACCATACAGACGACTAACGCGGAAAGGGCAGCGATGTGGCTGCCCATGGGCAGCCTGGAAAAAACCGGTCTTCAGGTGAGGGACCTGGCGGCATTTCTACAGGATGAAAATGCGGCGGTGCTGGTAGGGCGGGTGCTCTACCCGCGGTTTTATCCGGCCAACAAAGGAGAGCCTGATCGTTTTTCTCCTTATTCCAACCGCCCTTATGCACGCCTGGTATTCGAAATGATCGGCCCGCACCTGGACCAGGGGGTTGTGCTTCCTACGGCAAGCTCCCCAGATTCTTTTCTTCAAGGAATCGATGCGGTTGTGCTGGGTTGCTCAACCAAATTGGAAGTCGACGCCATCGCCGTGGTGGTAATCCATCCTGAGGTAAAGGTTTACCTGCGCTCACCGGATGCCTCGCTAGTCTGTCCGGCGCCATAACCGGGGTGAAGAGATGGCAAAACCTTTATAAAACCGGCATGGGTTGATTGGCCCGACCATTTTTGTCTCAACCCTTGAAGCCAGGGATATTTACGGTTATAATTCAACAATTGAATATTAAAACTGCCATGGAAATTTCCTCTGACCACAACTCGGACCTGGTAATCCTTGAGCAGATTGAAAAGGATCCGGATGCCACCCAGGCTAACCTGGCGGCCCAGTTGGGTGTGGCAGTCGCGACCATCAACTGGCACTTAAAGCGGCTGATTGCTAAAGGGTACGTAAAGGCGCGCCGGGTTGGACGCCGCAAACTACGCTACATCATTACCCCCGAAGGGCTGGCCCTACGCGCTCATTTGACCCTCGATTATATTCAGACGTCGTTTCATCTTTTCCGGCTAATCCGCCAGCGCATGCAGGACGCCATCGCCCAGGTGCGGCAGGCCGGCTTTGAACGTATCTACCTGGAAGGGAATGGAGATATCGCCGACGTTTGCCGGCTGACCTGCCTGGAAAATGGGATTGCCATCGTCCAGGACGAAGGTGCGCCGCGGGTAATTATCCGGGCGATGAAACTGTTTGTCGTTTTTGAGAAGGATAACGAACCTTCAAACCATGCCTCAATGGAAGGCCAGGACTGATGGTTGAAACCGGCAGCCATATCGAAGAGAGGAAGTGGATGGAATCCCGGGAATTCTGGTGTGAACGCCGGGTATGTGTAACCGGTGGAGCAGGTTTCTTAGGTAGGAAGATTGTCCTCAAGCTGCAGCAACGCGGCGCGAAAGACATCTTTGTGCCGGTGATCGAAGAATATGACCTGACCAAGCTGGAGGCCATTCAACGCATGCTGGAGCGTTCCCGTCCGGACGTCATTATCCATCTGGCCGCCCAGGTGGGTGGAATCGGCGCTAACCGGGCGCGTCCGGCTGAATTCTTCTACAACAACCTGATGATGGGAATAATGCTAATGCACCAGGCCTGGCAGCTCGGGGTAGCGAAGTTCGTGGCGCTCGGTACGATCTGTGCATATCCCAAAATCACCCCGGTGCCTTTCAGGGAAGAAGACCTGTGGAATGGTTATCCTGAAGAGACCAACGCCCCTTATGGGCTGGCGAAGAAAATGCTGCTGGTGCAAGCCCAGGCTTATCGCCAGCAGTACGGTTACAATGCCATCTTTTTGCTGCCAGTGAATCTTTATGGCCCGGGTGATAATTTCGACCCGGTTACCTCGCATGTTATCCCGGCCTTGATTCGTAAATGTATCGAAGCGCAGGAAGCCGGTCTCGACGAGGTGGTGGTGTGGGGCGATGGTTCCCCTACGCGAGAATTCCTGTACGTGGAGGACGCGGCCGAGGGAGTGCTGCTGGCTTCCGAACGCTTTGATGGCCCGCAGCCGGTCAACCTGGGTTCGGGCAACGAAATATCAATCAAGAACCTGTTGGAGATGATCGTACGCCTGACCGGTTACACCGGCCGGGTAGTATGGGATACCAGCATGCCCAACGGGCAGCCTCGCCGAGGGTTGGATATTTCACGCGCCAAACAGTATTTTGGTTTCAAAGCGCAGATGTCTTTTGAAGAAGGTTTACGCCGTACGATTGAATGGTACCGGCAAAACCGGAAGTAACTGGATCAGACTTTCAGATCTAAATGGTTTATAGACCATTGAGGTTTGACAGGTAAGAAGGAAAAGGATGATTTCAAAGACGGACTCTCACACCATTGTTCTCAAGCCGCCAAGCGGTTGGACCGCCTTGAACCTTGGGGATTTATGGCGTTACCGGGAGCTGGTTTATTTTATGACCTGGCGCGATCTGAAGGTACGCTACAAGCAGACCGTGCTGGGCGCCAGTTGGGCAATTGTGAGACCTTTCATGACGATGGTCGTTTTCAGTATCTTCTTCGGCAACCTGGCCAAAGTACCCTCGGATGGATTGCCTTACCCGATCTTTTCTTACACCGCGCTGCTCCCGTGGGAGCTGTTTGCCACTGCACTGACGGTCGCCAGCCGCTCCCTGGTGCTCAACAGCAATATGATCACGAAGATCTATTTTCCGCGCATTATTTTACCGATTTCTTCGATCCTCGGTGGCCTGGTGGATTTTCTTTTCGCCTTTCTGGTGCTGATTGGGATGATGTTTTATTACCGCGTGCACCCAAGCCCGGCGATTTGGACACTGCCCATATTTTTATTACTGGCCGTGATCAGCGCCATCGGGGTGGGGTTGTGGCTTTCTGCTCTGAATGTGCTATACCGGGACATTGGCTACATTACGCCATTCCTGACCCAATTCTGGCTGTTCATTACTCCCATTGCTTATCCTGCCAGTTTGGTACCGGCCAAATACCGCATATTTTTTGCTCTGAATCCAATGACCGGCGTAGTGGACGGCTTTCGCTGGGCGTTGTTGGGCAACCAGCAGAGCGCGCCAAATTCGATGTGGATGGTTTCGAGCCTGATCGGCGTAGTAATCCTGATCAGCGGTTTGATTTATTTCCGGCGGATGGAACGCCAGTTCGCCGACATGATATAGGTCGGATGATTTATGAGTGAGATTGCCCTGAGGGTAGAAAACCTGGGAAAACAATACAAGATCGGGATGCCGGTCACCCGTTATCGCACCCTGCGTGATGCCATCAGCGAAAAGTTAACCTCGTTGCAACGATTGCACAAAGGCGCCGACCGGCCCAACATGATCTGGGCGCTGCGCGACGTTTCGTTTGAGGTACGCAAAGGGCAGGTTTTGGGCGTTATTGGCCGAAATGGGGCCGGGAAAAGTACACTATTGAAAATTCTATCGCGAGTCACGGACCCGACTGAAGGCCTGGCCGAGGTAACTGGGCGAGTGGGTTCGCTGCTCGAGGTCGGCACCGGTTTCCACCCTGAACTGACCGGGCGAGAGAATATCTTCCTGAACGGCGCCATCCTGGGAATGAAGAACAGCGAAATCCAACGCCGTTTCGATGAGATCGTCGCTTTTTCGGAAGTAGAGCAATTCATTGATACCCCGGTCAAGCGCTATTCCAGCGGCATGTATCTGCGCCTGGCCTTCTCCGTGGCGGCTCACCTGGAGCCAGAAATCCTGATAGTGGATGAAGTGCTGGCAGTAGGGGATGCTGAATTCCAACGCAAATGCCTAGGAAAAATGAGTGATGTGGCTCAAGAAGGACGCACGGTGCTGTTCGTGAGCCACAATATGTCAGCAATCCTGCGCTTAACCGAAGAAGCCCTGGTGATCGAGAAGGGCAAACTGGTTTTAAGAGCTCGCACTCCTCAGGCGGTGGATTATTATCTTTCGCGGGGTTTTTCGCAGGAGGGCCAGCGCGCCTGGCCGGCAGATGAAATTCCTGCGGATACTGCTCCTTTCTGCCCAAAGCACATCCGGGTGCGTAACGGGCAGGGAAAAGTATCTGATTCGGTGCGTTCCGTCGAGCCTATCAGCATAGAGGTCGAATATACGCTACAGTCTGCCATCACAGGGCTGCGCGTGGGAATTTACCTGATGAGCTCGCGTGGGGAGTATATATTTACTTCATTCGACACGGATGAACCTTCATTGTATGACCGCTTTTCGGTCAGGCCAGCGGGACATTATTCCAGCCGGTGTACGATCCCGGCGGATTATTTGAACGAAGGACGCTTCGTCATTGGTATCAATGCCAGCTCATTCCGCGTCCGGCGTTATTTTCAGGATGAACAGGCTCTGTCGTTTACGGTCGATCCGGCAGGAGCGCCTGGAATGCAGTGGCCCGAACCTCGTTTGGGCCCGTCACGACCACGGTTGAATTGGAAGATAGAGGCGGTGTAATCATGGCGGTCACCGGTAAAGATGCGATCAAGAATCTATTGGGTCAAGTTCCATTTACGGCTGAGCTCTACTGGCTTTTTCGCCAGAGAGGTAAGCCAATCCAGAGCCGCTTTTCTCTGAAACATTTGCAAATGGCGATGCCAGAATTGGTGACGCAAGCCAGCGAGTTGAGAAAAAATGCACCACCTGGAAAGAATATCTTTATTTTCGCTACCCTGCATTATTGGATCGAGCATGCTGCCCTTTTAGGGATGGCGTTGGCGGCCAGCGGCCATAAGGTAACTTTAGGTTTCTTACCTTACGCTGAATGGCAGACACCCATCAACCGGTTTGACCTGCGCCGGCAAAATGTTTACGCCGGGCGAGTCCTTTCTATGGCTGCTCCGGTGATGGAGTCTGTCTCGTTCTTAAACCTGCGGGCGACCTATAAACAGCTTCCTGATACGGTCATGTCGGCAGTCCACCTGGTTACACTTTATGATACGCAGTACACGCTGCAAGTCGAAGATGTAGATATGAACAGTGATATTTACCGGCTTCGCCTGGAACGCAACCAGGATGCTGCCCGGGCAGCTTTAACCTGGCTGCAGGCCAACCGGCCGGATGTGGTGATCGTACCCAACGGTACGATCCAGGAGCTGGCAGTGGTCTATCGGGTGGCGCGCCAGATGAAAATTCCCACGGTAACTTACGAGTTTGGCGACCAACGACAGCGCATCTGGGTTGCCCAGAATGCGGAGGTGATGCGCCAGGAAACCGATGGGCTGTGGAAGGCGCGCCAGGAGATTGCGCTGACCGAGCCTCAGCTTGAACGTCTTCATTCTCTTTTCGTTGCCCGCCAACACGCCGCTCTCTGGGAAAACTTTGCCCGCTTGTGGCAGGATACCCCGGCGCAAGGTGGCGAACAGGCGCGGGCTGCCCTCGGCCTGGACAAACGACCGGTAGTACTCCTGGCTACAAACGTCCTGGGCGACAGCCTGACCCTGGGACGACAGGTTTTCAGTAAGACCATGGCGGAATGGATCAGTCGCACGGTGCAGTATTTTAACGGGCGCCCGGATATCCAACTGGTGATCCGCATTCACCCAGGAGAAGTGTTAACTCACGGGCAGTCAATGGCGGAAGTCGTCCGCCAGGTGCTGCCCAAACGGCCCGAGCATATTCGCCTGATTGGCCCTAAAGATAAGATCAACACCTATGATCTTATCGATGTAGCAGACTTGGGGTTGGTGTATACCACCACCGTTGGTCTGGAAATGGCGATGAACGGGCTGCCCGTCATCGTAACCGGTAAGACACACTACCGCGGGCGAGGGTTTACCTATGAGCCGGACAACTGGGTGACTTATTTTAAGCTTTTGGGCGTGATGTTGGATAATCCAAAATCTTACCATTTGAGCAAGGACCAGGTGGAACATGCCTGGAGATATGCCTACCGCTTTTTCTTTGATTTCCCGCGCCCTTTCCCGTGGCACCTGGTGCGCATGTGGGAAGATTACAAGCTGCGCCCGCTGCAGTCTGTCCTGGCGGGGAATGAAAGCGTCCAATGGGAAGATACTTTCAAATATCTGGTAGGCGAGCCGATTGATTGGACAAAAGTCGAATAGACCCATCCCCCTGGGTAATCTTTCAAGAACCGCCATGAACGATCTCGAAGTTAAGGAACAGGTGCGCCAGTTTTATAACCAGGTTGGCTGGCAGATGGCAGGGGAAGGCATCTACCAGAACGCCCGCTATGAAGACCTGCGCCCGGTTTCAAGCGAATATATCCACCGCTGCCACCTGCGGGTGAAACGCTTTTTAAAGCCGGATGGGGTCTACCTGTTAGATGCGGGGTCCGGCCCGATCCAATACCCGGACTACTTGGTCTATTCGCAGAATTACCACTATCGAGTTTGCCTGGATATTTCCTTCGTGGCGCTGGAAGAGGCTCGTAAACGGATTGGAGGGCGCGGTCTTTACGTGGTGGCAGATGTGGCCAATTTGCCTTTTAAGCCCGGTGTTTTCGATGGGGTAGTCTCGCTGCATACCTTACATCACCTGCCGCAAGACGAGCAAAAAACTGCTTATGGAGAGTTGTACCGGGTTTTGGCGGGCGGATCTTCAGCGGTAGTGGTCAACGGCTGGACCGAATCAGCGCTTATGAAAAGGCTGCAGTGGCTGGTGAATCTGATGGAGCGCCTGGGGAACCGGCTGGTGCGCAGCCGGGGAGCTTCAGCAGGAGAAAAAGCAAATGGGAAAAAAGGAGCCCAGGCTCAACCCGCTGAACCGACCGGCACGTATATCCACAAACAAGACGCCGTATGGCTCAGGCAGCAGCTACAAGAGATGGATGTTGAGATTCGCTGTTGGCGCAGTGTAAACGTCCGCTTTTTAAGAGCCGTTATCCACCGTTCCCTGGGCGGTCGTTTTTGGCTGAGGTTGCTTTACTGGCTCGAAGAACGGTTTCCGCATTATTTTGGAGAAAAGGGCCAGTATCCCCTGCTAATTATAAGGAAAGGCCTTCATGGTTGATCTGGAACTGGACGTATATCCGCTGACCCGTGAACGCTTTGGTGATTTTGAGACGGTGCTGGGGCCGCACGGCGCTTACGGCGGGTGCTGGTGCATGTATTGGCGGTTGAAGCGCTCCGAATTCAACGCTCAACAGGGTGATGGCAACCGGCAGGCGATGAAGTCACTGGTCGAATCGGGCAGCACGCCGGGCCTTTTAGGCTACCTGGATGGTCGCCCGTTAGGCTGGGTATCTGTGGCTCCCAGATTAGAATTTCCTGTGCTCAACAAATCGCGTATCCTCAAGGCGGTAGACGACCAACCGGTGTGGTCGGTTAACTGCTTTTATGTTGTCCGCCGCAGCCGCCGTAAGGGTGTCAGCGTAGCCTTGATTAAAGCGGCGGTTCATTTCGCAACAGAGCACGGCGCTCAGATCATTGA
>Ga0315282_10008652_pt1 | contig 16417 bp, 20 predicted proteins | sample YL17G07_20_MG_FD_203693 | JGI IMG/M metagenome (GOLD analysis project Ga0315282, IMG submission 203693) | Sediment microbial communities from Yellowstone Lake, YNP, Wyoming, USA - YL17G07_20 | ecosystem: Environmental > Aquatic > Freshwater > Lake > Sediment | place: USA: Wyoming | collected...
CGAAGATATCATCCCGTTTTGCCGTGATCAGTTTGTAGAGATCCATGACCGGTTTCCTGTTACCAGATAGGTATACCGTTTGGATTATTAATGCATTGACCATAAAAAAACAGGCAATCATCCTTCTACTCCAGAGAACCCGTCATGATTTTACTGGTAATTCTGGCAAGCCAGAGTTACATCCGGTTATGAGGGACACGTTTGTTTTACCAGAATCAGATCGTGGTGAAAGGTCCCGTTCGTGGAGGCACCGGGCGGGGCGCGGCGGAACATTCGTACGCACATCCTCCTGCATCCCGCCATGCCCGGAGCGAGGGGGCAGCCGTGTGCGAGCTGGCCTATCAGGCAATCTGTTCATGGGTGGTGTAACCCTCACTACTCAGGTTGAAGTACTGCCGGAACGTATCAAGCCTGCCGGAAGATCATATGATTATTTCTCCATGGAACACACCACCGTTGAAAAGATCATCGAGATCCACGATGAAGTGATTTTAAATTATGAAGGGACTTCCGGAATTCTTTCGGAAGCTACATTAGACTACCTGGTGTACCGCCTCAACCGCAATAAACGTGTAATCCGGCGGGCTGCACTTGCCCTCCATGCAATAGGTTCCCAGCACCCGTTCATTGACGGGAATAAAAGGACGGCGCTCATTGTCGCGGAAAATATCCTTGGACAGGAACGGCTGTATCTCGCAGTGGGTGATGATCAGATCGTGGAATTTATGCTGGGCGTTGCATCGTACCGGACCGGGCTGGATGAGATAGAGAGGTGGATGCAAAACCATGCAGAAAGGATGGAAGAATAGATATCAGAGTTTGGACAGGATTTTGAGGGCTTTGTCGTGGCGGGTCATGGATTTTTCCAAGATCACCCGCTCTGATGGTGTGAGCCTTCCGCTTTTCTCCTTCCCCTTTTTTATATCGGATTTTTTTTCATCTGCCATGATCCGGGACCCGTATTCTTGTTATCTATCATGGATTGCATGATGATAATTATTTTTCTATGCCGGCAGTACCCCCGGGATCATTTCGCCGGGACCGAGGGGTCTCTACCGTTCAACGAACGATTCACGTGTCCTCGCGTGAATTCCTCATCCCCGGTTTCCCCGGGTGATTCATCTTCCGGATCGCACCATGCGAAATGATTGCATCCGATGCACGAAGATCTGACAGAACGTGTACATTCAGCGGGATAGGGATCCGGTTTTGCTGTCGGATCATACCGGTCATTTTTAACCCGTTTGAATGTGCGATCCGGATTGAGTTGGTAATTATACCGGTCGTGACAACAGCCGTATTCCACATTGAGCATGCAATATCCTTCGATGGTGATGTAATTCCAGGAGTCAACCGAAGGGTAGTTCTCAATATGCTGAGATTTTTTCATTTCTTAGAGTATCGTGTTCTCTTCATTTCTCCAAGGAGTTTGTGGTTGAACGACAGGTTTGTGGATAGATGAGGATTACCGGGTGGGTCGGGATCGAGCGAAATGCATTTTTAGTGATTGATATCAAGGGGATCTGTAATCTCCTCCTGCATAACCCCTATATACTATCGTTCATAATAATGAACATATGTTCAAAAATATGAACGTGTTTGGTAATCCCGCATTCGGGACCCTTACGTTTCTCGGTCGCCATTACAGGAACAGCTACTATGTCCGGGAACTGGCAAAGATACTTTCGATCAGTACAGGCGCTGCGAGTGGTCAGCTCCGGGCGCTGGAGGAATCGGGTCTTGTGACAAGCGAGCAGAAAGGAAGGACTCTCTTGTTCCGGGCCAGCATCTCGCACCCGATCGTGCGGGAGGCAAAAATTTTTGCAACTCTCTTAGAACTCTCCCCGCTTATCGCTGCCGACCAAAACAAGATCGTGCGAATGATTCTCTTTGGCAGTTGTGCGGTGGGAGAAGATTCTGAAGAAAGTGATATCGATCTCTACATCGAAACAACCGATCGGCAGGCAGCAAAGGCACTGATCTCGCGATATGAGTCTGGCATATCACGGAAAATTTCTCCGATCATTGTCTTACCGGACGAGGCTCGCCAGCTCCGGACACGTGACCGCCCGCTGTTCGAGCGGATACAAGGCGGGAAGATCCTTGTGGGTGAGCAGTTATGAGATACCGGTTCGATGAATGCGTGGAACGGGGAAAGATCGTAAAAATCCCCATTGATCCGGCACTTGTTGCAAAGGAACTCCGCGAGGCTGAAGCGGATCTTGCCGCAGCGGAGCGATCGCTTCTGGATCATCAGGAGAAATGGGCGATCGTCCAGGGATATTATTCGCTCTTCCATTCACTTAGATCACGGGTGTTTGGCAAAGGCTACCGTGAGAAGAGCCACCGGTGCCTGAAGTATGCACTTCGTAGCCCTGCTTGTTGATGAAGGATTACTCGATCCGTTGGTGCTGGAACACTTTTCTTTTGCCATGGATCTCCGGGAAGGTGCTGATTATGGTTGCATCTATAATGAGGAGTCAGCACGATCGGTGTATGAGATGGTCAGACCGTAAAGAGAGACGGGTGGGACAGCGGAAAATTCGTTCGCACATCCTTCTGCATCCTGCCACGCCCGGAGCGAGGGGGCGGCTGTGTGGGGATCGTTCCATGGCATTGCACTGCCATCGCTCACCTGAAGTACCGGGATTTTGCCGGTCCGGAATAATCCGGAAATTAATGGTGAGCACTTCATCCAATCCTTTATTGACTGATGAGGAGAATAGACGAACAGGGGCACTATGAAGATCTATCTGGACGTATGCTGCCTGTGCCGGCCTTTTGATGATCACAGCGATACAAGAGTCCGGCTGGAAACAGAGGCAGTCCTTGCAATCCTCAAACGCTGTTCCCTGGATTGGGATATGGTGACCAGTACTGCTGTTTATTATGAGGTCGGACTTATCAGCGATCCCGGAAAAAGAGCCCATGCACTGCGGCTCACCCGAAAGGCCCGCGAAACTATCCGGGTTGACGATTCCCTGCTGTCACGGGCAGAAGAATTTGAGAAACTCGGTATCATCGGTATGGATGCGGTTCATATTGCCTGTGCAGAAAAAGCCGGTGCAGTTCTGCTTACAACTGATGATGAGCTGATAAAGATTATGAAGAACAATACACTATGTACATCTATACGTGCAGATAATCCACTGCACTGGCTGATGGAGATGAACCAGCATGGAGAGTAAAACGATCGCCAGGATCCAGAGCGAAGGGTACGATGCCCTTGTCAAGGCGCTTGGGCCGGAGGATGCAATACGGTTTATCAGGAGTTATGATCCCGGCAGTGGCGATTATACGAAAGAGCGGAAGAAATATCTCAAGAACAAAACGGTAAAACAGATCGGAAAAGAGATTCTCGAACTGCAGAAATCGATCTGAACCGTTTTTTGTTTCTTTTTAGTAATCCTCCTGCACGATTCTTCTCCACAGAAATGCTTCTTCCCCTACCACGCAAAAATATCCATATGGGCTTATACCACGCCCGGAGCGAGGGGGCGGCTGTGTGCGGATCGTTCCACGGCATCAGGTCGGTTCGGTGGAGGGTGTGCAGTTCGTTTTGGTGTTGGTGTGCGGGTCTCGCGGGTTTCGGGGGGGGATGTGAGAGGGGGTTTTAGTTGGAGATTGAGTTGAGGGATGGTGAAGTAGATACTGCAAGGCGAACAGCAATCGGAAAATTATATTATGGAAATCTGGGATTATTGACCGCTTTCGACTATCAAGAATTATATAGAGATAATCCGTAATGTTTCATGAGAACCCGATAGATGTTTATCACGTCAGATTGCTTTCGGGAAACATTCTCAAGCACTCTTTCGAATGGAGGTAAAACATGAAATCCGTAGATCACTGGCTAACCTGTTATGATTGGCACAGTGCCCGAGGAAAATTGCGATGACGGATGATTCAAGTGAGTGGTCTAAAGCAGGCGCAGTACGATCTCGGTACTGCGGAATCTCTTCTGACTACCGGGCGAAATCCTCCGGTGATCTTTTTCTGTCATCTTGCAATAGAGAAAGCCCTGAAAGGATTATATGTCGAAAAGTATGACGAGAGCCCGGAGAGAACCCACAGTCTTGTCTATCTTGTCGAGATTCTTGAACTTGAACTGCCGCAACACCTCATGGAAGCACTTTTTGTTATCAATCGTATCGGAATTACCGGGCGCTATCCCCACAATCTTTCCGAATCTCTTGAACAATACACACCGGCTAAGACAGAAAAGATCATTATTCAGACAAAGGAGATCCTCACATGGTTGATGCAACGGTCATCGAAGCGGTAAATTATTTCCGGGATCTTGTAGAGAAAGGAGGGATCCGGATCCATACCCTCATCCTGTTTGGATCATCGAGTACCGGAACCTCAACACGGGGTAGTGACATCGACATCGCGATCATCTCTGATGATTTCACCGGTAAAGATATCTTTGATCGGGCACTCCAGACAAAAGATGCTGAGATACATACCGTCAGAAGATTCAAAGTCCCCCTTGATGTGATTACCCTCACCTCCGAGGAGTATCGTGATGAACGATCGCTTCTCTCCCGCACGATCCGAAAAGGGATCATCCTCTCAACTGCACCGCCATCCTAAAAGATGGGGATGTGGAGGCGGATGTCAAACACCGGGATTGGATGCGGGGGGTGCGACCTGGCGCTTCCTGTTATTGCACTGCCCGCTCTTCCGGAACCGGAGGCGATGCAGGACCGGGCGCATCCTCCAATATCCTGTATCTTGTTGAGCAGGGGCTGCCCGATATCCCGGTCTCTCTCTCAGCCGGTTCGTTATCGGGCATAAGAACGATTATTACCGGCTCCTGCGTGCAGTCACTGAAGAGCAGGAATCGCACAGCGACAAACGGCAGCCGCCTCCCTGCAGCAGCTGGAAAAGACTGGCATCCTGGAATCACGGAAGGTTGGGCGCGAGAAAATATTCATCCACCCGGCTCTTCTCAAAAATTCTTTCCGGGCCATGAGGATATGTCGAAAATTTTGCTTTTTTTCGACACGTTCCGGGGATATGTCGATTGGTTCGACAGGTCCGCCTCCCATTCGTGGAGGCACCGGGCGGAGCGGCGGAACATTCGTACCCGAATCCTTCTGCATCCTGCCAGGCCCGGGGCGAGGGGGCGGCTGTGTGCGGATCGTTTCACGGCATCGGGTCGGTTCGTATGGGGGTGGCAGCACTCACAAGATTGTATGACAGGACCCAGATTACCCACTCAAAATAGCGATGACCCACAAATTTTAATCCCTGCCCACTCAAATTATTGTGATCCCGCTATGAGCATCCAGATTAAGGCACGATATAATGGCAAAAATTTTCTGCCGCTTGAGAATGTTGATCTGCCCACGGATACCGATGTGATTCTTGAGATTAAAACAGATCCTGTCATGCGACTCAGAGGGCTTGTCAGGTTGGAAAACAAACAGTGGATTGATCAGATCATTAATGATCCTTCACTGGAGTCATACTAAAATGGCACCAGTGCCCGGTGAAGGGTCAGACATTTTTCTTGATGCCAATATTTTTCTGCATATCATACTTGAAAATCCATCCCATGCAGATAACTGTACAGCTCTGCTCAAAGACATTGAATCAGGGCATTACCGGGGGATTTCATCTATCATTGTTCTTGGCGAAGTCTTCCACCGCACGTTTATTGCCGACGTTGCGGCATCATGCAGGATAGAACCTGCCAGTGCACCTGCGTATATAAAAAGACATGCGGAGCTTTTCCAAAAATTGCCCCGTGCATATGAATCGATTTCTGCCATAAAACAGATGCATAACATCAGAATTTCAGATATTTCTTCGGACACACTGGATCATGCGCTTGTAATCTCGCAGAAATATTCTCTTTTATTGAACGATGCTCTCCACATCGCTGTTATGCGGGAGCAGGAGGTTAATTGTATTGCAACCTATGACCGGGACTTTGAACGGGTACCGGGAGTCACGATAACGAAGCCGTAATTTTTTGATTGTGTCCAATGCAAGTCCACGAAAGTCCCATTCAGCCCGGCTCCCCGGGTTTTCCCGCAGCACGCAGCGGCGGAACATTCGTACTCACATCCTCTGGCATCCTGCCACGCCCGGAGCGAGGGGGCGGCTGTGTGCGGATCGGTTTACGGCATCGGGGCTGCGTGGAGGAGGGTGTGCCGGGAGTTTTGGTGGTTGGTGTGCGGGTCTGTGGGTTTTGCGGGGGGACGTGAGGGGGGGCTTGACTTTGTCAACCGTGGCTAAAAAGCCCAAAAACGCCTTTGTGGGCTTGCTTATAAATCTGCAAAAAAGACTATTGCCCGGTTCCCCGCTCGATGATCCGGATGTAATCGACAAAGAGATATTTCTTATACCGTTTTTTACCGGTAATTTCTTTGAGAATTTCGAGTTTTTCGAACTGGTTCACCAGATCATATGCGGGCTGGTGACTGATGCCAAGCGCTGAACTGATATCTGCAACGGTGACTACAGGTTTTTTAAATAAGAGGTCAAGAAGCCGGACTGCATTGAGACCCCCGGCATTATTTTTTATGAGGGTATCAACAAGTCGTTCCTTTAAGGTGATGATTTCCTTTGCATTGGTCAGGGCTTCATTTGAAACTTCGATGATGCCGCGAAGGAAAAATTTCAGCCAGGATTCCCAGTCCCCCTCGATCCGGATTTCCTGGAGAAGGGAATAGTATTCTTCCCGGTGTTGTTTTAAGTATATGCTCAGGTAGAGGAGAGGGCGGGCTAGAATGCCTTTCTGGCAGAGATAAAATGTGACAAACAACCGCCCCATCCGGCCATTCCCGTCAATGAACGGGTGAATTGTTTCGAACTGCGCGTGAACGAGTCCGATCTTTATTAAGGGCGGTATCCTGTCATCGGTCACAATGAACGATTCAAGGTCTGCTAATAATTCCGGCACTTTTTCGGGCGGTGGAGGTACGAACGTTGCGGAATGCAGGTTCGAGCCCACCGGCCCGATCCAGTTCTGGACCGTGCGGATCTTTCCTGGTTCTTTCTTACCCCCGCGTGTCCCTTTGAGGAGGATGCTGTGGATCTCCTGCAGGATCTGTACGGAAAAAAGCTCACGGTTTGTGCGTGCAAGTCCTTCATCCATTGCCCGGATATAGTTGATGACTTCTTTGACTTCGTTAATGTCATCAGTGGGGACCATATCTGCTTCGAACTCAAGTACGCCCTGGAGCGATGCCTGTGTTCCTTCAATCTGGGAGCTCAGCAGCGCTTCTTTTTTCACGTACATGGCGACAAAGAGATCTGCGTTAGGGAGGACGGTTGTCATGCCATCGAGTCGTGCGAGAGCCCGGTCCGCTTCTGACAGGAGGTGGTGGAGTTCGTCATCAAAATGTACCGGGGGTTTTGGAGGCAGCGGTTTGGGTATGTATGCCTGGTGTCCTCCCTTCTGTCGTACAGTGATTCCCATCCGGCTTGCGATCATACTTCTTGTTCTCCAGATTATCCTTTACGGTTTTGCTTGTAATTCTGGTTAGCCAGAGTTACACGCAGTTATACTGTTTAAGTCTGTTTAACCAGAATAAGGTTGCGGTGCCGGAGTACCGTGGCACCGGGCAGGGCGCCGGAACACCCGTACCCGAATCCTTTTTGCATCCTTTCGGTCCCGGAGCGAGGAGGCGGCTGGGGGCGGATCGTTTTTCGGCATCAGGGCTGTTTGTCTGAGGGTGTGCCGTTCGTTTTGGTTGTTGGTGTGCGGGTCTGTGGGTTTCGCGGGTGTACGTGAGGGGGGGTTTGGCGAGTGGTTGGGGGAGGTAGAGGCCGGGCTCTTTGGGATGTTACGCTCAATGGGCTTTCGCCCCTCGCCGCGTGGGCTTCCCCCCTAAGGTGCTTCCGAATTTTGTAAAATATTTCAAATTGTTTCTAGTTACGCAGGGATTGACCTTTCTTAGTGAGCCGATATTTTTGTTTGCCGCTACTCGGCTTTTCAGGAATTGTCATTGTAATCAATTTTTGTTCGATCGCCGGTTTCAGGTATGCGGATCGGAAATGCTCGTCGTCTTTCAGATTGAGAATATCTTGGAGTTCTCGTCGTGACATATCACCGGCAAAAGCGTTGAGCATCCGTTTTACCTCTGGGGTCACTTTTTGGGGGGCTTCTTTGATAACTTCTGGGGTCCTCGGGAGAGCAAAAAAAGTCAATCTGACACCCTGATAGTTCTGAGACCACTGTGGAAGAGGTAAGCCAAGATCGGTACAATCTTTTTGAATCAGAACACTGCCCCGACCTATCTTTTCCATGAATCCTCTCAGGTAGAGCACGTGGGCAATGTCCGGATTGCGTAGAACGGAGATGTGTCCTTTCGAGAGCGTATCCGGAGTGATCCCTTCAGGAAATTTGCCAGTGTTCTCTATCTCCAGGCGATTGGGATAAATGTTAATAATCACCCCCCCGGAAAAATTACTGTAATCCCGATGAGCAAAAGCGTTGACCAGCCCCTCCCGTATTGCCCTAGGGGGGTACTGTGGAGTATCCTGACGTTTGAGAATATCGGTTGTAAAGTCTGACGATGTCAGGGTATTTCTCTGGATAAACCCGAACACATCTTCTAATAACGGAACCAGCGGTCCCTCAAAAGATTTCATATCCTGGTATGTGTCATCGGTCTTATCTGTTGTGAATCTCGCAGCCCTGACCCGGATTTGTGGGTTTCGTATTGCGGGATTCACGGTAAAGAGAACATCACCACCATTGGTGAGCCGGCCGTATTTGAAGACCGATAGTTTTTCAAGAAACGAGATCGTGGGGAACTGAAGGTCAAACTGGAGCCGATCAGTTTTAGATATTGCGTTAATTGCGGAATTGATTTCCTTTTCATCCAAATCTTTTTCGGGATCTGCCGAAGAAAATCGTCTTTCCCAGCGCTCCGGCTCCACTTGTCTCATGAGAACAATATCACGAATAGTGTCAATATCAGCTTTCATGGTTTTCGCACCTGTTCGCTTATAGATGACTCCCTGAAATGCGTACGGGGGATCTCGTCCGGCCGGCACTTCAAGTACGATCAGATCTTTGTCCTCGACCCTCTGAACATGAATTTCCACAAGTGTTCTAGGAGAGAGGTCTTTTTCCAATGCCTGTTCAAGTTTTTTTACCAATACCTCCGTATCATCGATTCCGATGATCTCCCCGGTGTCGTTGACTCCGCAGACAATGAAGCCGCCGGCAGTAGTATTCAGGAGACCACTGACCGCCGGACCGATAGCATCGGGATTTGGGCAATGGGATTTGAATTCAATGTTCGGATTCTCTCCCAGAAGGAGGATCTTTTTGATCTCTTTAATCTTCATGACCGGTCCTCTCTATCCTTAATTTTACGGGAAACGCCAGGGCGGTCCTGAAAATGCTCTTGGATAAACACCTCAGCTTCCTGGTAACGCGAAAATTGTGCTGTGGCAAACAGCATTGCATCAGGATCGGTAGTATACTTCTGTACCCAGTTACCTTGTCGGTCGTTATAGGACACATGAGAAAGGGTTGCATCTTCGAACATGTCGATAGTACGAAGATCCATGAACGGTTTTTCCAACGGGGGGAGTTTCTTCCGGCCGTCTTTTCCATTGAAACCAAGATTATTCAGAAGCGTGTGGGCGAAAAATACATGGTCGTGGGCAAGAATCCAGCGGGGTTTTTTCAATTCGATGGCTCTTTTCAATTCATGATGTGTGATCGACAAACCATCTTCACAAATCCCGCTGCCATACTGGGGAGTGATAATTCCCAGAAACAGGTCGCACTTCTCCGTAGCTACCAGGCAGTTTTCGAGATTCGAAAGGTCTGAAGACACCGGAGGGGTTCCCTTGTGTGACATCCAGACTTCATATCCAAGCTGGGTCAGGAGCCCGTAAATCCGGTCCAGCAGCTCATCGTAATAGTAAACGGTAGAAGAGACTAAGACGATGAGTTTCTTTTCTGGAGTCATCCTTTTCGTAACACTGCTCCTACTAGTTAGTTTGCGATACGGAGAACTTAAATGCTATTGAGATTTCAGTGGAGTCCTCTGTACCTCCTGGGTACTTCCTGGGTACTTCCTGGGTACCTCCTGGGTACTTCCTGGGTACTTCCTGGGTACCTCCTGGGTACTTCCTGGGTACTTCCTGGGTACTTCCTGGGTACTTCCTGGGTACCTCCTGGGTACTTCCTGGGTACTTCCTGGGTACTTCCTGGGTACTTCCTGGGTACTTCCTGGGTACTTCCTGGGTACCTCCTGGGTACTTCCTGGGTACTTCCTGGGTACTTCCTGGGTACTTCCTGGGTACCTCCTGGGTACCCTGTTTCCAGCACAGCCACATAGATGCCACTCTTTTTTCTCACAACATATTCCGTATCGGTCAAAATTAAAACAGATTCGGTTAATATTCCGGAGAGACGTACATTTTCTAATTCCAGAAATATCATGCCGAAATTTTTTACCGTAGATCTTTTTGCCGGATGCGGAGGGATCAGCGGAGTGGCGGAACACACGCACTCAAATCCTTCTGCATCCTGCCATACCCAAAGCGAGGGGGCGGCTGTGTGGGGATCGTTTTTCGGCACCGGGTCTGGGTGGAGGAGGGTGTGCCGTTCGTTTTAGTGATTGGTGTGCGGGTCTGTGGGTTTCGCGGGTGGGCGTGAGGGGGGGTTTGGGGATGTTACGCTCAACGGGGCTTTCGCCCCTCGCCGCGTGGGCTTCCCCAGAGGTAATAATTGTCGTGTATTTCTGGAGAGGTAAATTGGATTCTATCAATCCGGGAGCCCAACTTTTGTCGTACTATCTGCTAGAAGATGTAACATATATCCGAGAAAGAAACTTGAAAGGTAAAAGAATAGCGACAAAAATAAACTAAAAATTGCCGTTATCGCAAAAATCCAGATTGTCAAATTCAAAGCTTTTTTACTATGGAATGTGCCTCTGTGTGTCCAATGTTTTGCAGGTTCTAATAGATCCGGAATGACAGAACCGATGGCAGCTGCGAACGCCCCCACCAACCATAATCCAACAGCTGAATTACCGAATATAGGATTAATGACGAAATTAATGATCGAGGTATTGACAAAATTATAGATAAAAAAAATAACAATGCCAATAATTAAGTGCGCTCCTCGGTTCATTTCGGTTCAAGACCTTCTTTGTAGGTTGAGTGCTTCGATCTTATAGTCGAGATGGAATGAGTGTTACGGCATTTTAAGATGGAGAAATTACTTTAAACGATCTTGGAAAACGATTTTGTTTTTTAATGATAGATAAAACAAAAATTATAACGTTTCATACTTTAAAGGTAAACCTGATCCGACATGACGTTAACAATAGTCAACCGAAATGCACTTCCTAATGAAGTCGAAAAACAATTGCTTCCCAACGAAGATGTATTCTATTTCTCTTATATCTCTTATAAGGGTGGATGCTGGAGCAGTTCAAGCCGGGCTGAGCATTGGATTGCTTTGACCGGTAAGAGGGCACTCTATAAAGCCAAAGTTACCGAAGGGGAAAAAATAGTTGAGAAAGAAGGTGTGTTGCCCCTCGAAAAAATTTCATTCATTGAAGTTACTAAAATTACAGACAAAGAAGGTTGCATGGGATGCAACTCTAAAACAAACTATGCACTACGGCTCAGCACCTCTGGAGGGACCGTAAGTATTCCAATGCCAACAAAAGAAAAGGGCGATGAGATTCGAAATGTTTTCCAGCACATCATTGAAGAATTCCAAATAAATCAGCGATGATGGAATCTCCTTCTTTTATTCTCAACAAATTTGCAATCTTTTCCATTCGACAATATCAAAAATTTACGAAAAAAAAGAGACACAAGTGTTTATACCATCCGTCGTGTTCAAATTACGGGATTCTGGCATTTGAAAAATATCCATTCTTTTTAGCGATGAGAAAGATTGTTTCCCGATTTCGGGATTGTCATCCATTCTCAAACCGACCGTATATTGATTATCCGTGATGACCGGGATAGTGTGCCTCCCGGATTATTTTAAGAGACGAAATTTTGATCCGCTCATTCAATAGTCGTCTCATCATGGAATTTTTTATTCCGCCATTCAAGAGCTTCAACATGAGGGGACTCTCTTAGCGGCGATAAAAATTCAGTATCGATTTTTAATTCATTCATGAAAGGCCCATTTGATCTGAAAGAAATCTTGTGAGTGATTGGATCAATCGAAAACAAAAAATCATCAAATGCTCGGTGATGATTATGACAAAGGACTAGACCATTTCTTGCATCATCCGTTCCTTTCGCTTCTTTCGGTCGAATATGTGCTGCTGATAGAAGATTTTCAATTATTATCGAACACACAGCACATTTTAGGCCGTATCTCTTCAATACTTTAAAACGGAACGCTGGATCACGTCGCTGTGAAGAGCTTTTTCTTTCAGTTCGATCCTCTTTTTGGGTTAATTCAAAAGGTGGATCATCAACCATCGGGGGAGGGGGAGTACTTTTTTGTTCGCCGAACTCTGAAAATTCAATTAAGAATGTTTTGTTGTCATCATTCCAATCTTCGACAAATCCCAAACGGACATCGCGTTTTTTATCGTCAGTTTTTGAGTGAGTAATTATGAAAATGGGCAGATGGTATTTTTTTGAATTTTTCGTTGCATTAATTTCGTTTTGGTCAGTATTTCCTGAACGATCTGTTACAGGATAATGATAGATTATCGAATTTTCTCCAATTTCATCCGGATATGATTTTCCCGTGTTTAATACGGAAACAGCTATCCCAAATTCGTCATCGGAAAGTGATGTTGTTCTATCTTTGTCACACCATATTCCAGCAGCGCCCCGGTATATCCGATATTTTTCTCGTAGAAGGTCTGGTGAGAGATTGTGAGCATTGTTTAGTGAACGCAATTGATTCCATATCGCCATACGATGAACTAACTCTGAAGATATCTTCATTTGAACAATTGCCGGGTATTGAGTTTTCTGCGGAGTCGCTGCATTTGAACCTGATATGGCAGGATTTTCTCCGTCACTAAAGAGGACTAAATATTCTTCTTTAGATTCCGAACGTTCAATGATTAAAATTGGTGCAGCGGTTTCCTGATTCGAATCGATTTGAAAATGTTTTAACCATTCTGGAAACTTGTTTTGAATTATTTGTTGAAAATTACTTCTCCATAATAATCGGGTTCTGGGATTTTCCTTATTGACCATCTCGAAGTGAGCAGGGTATTTTGTCGTTCCATAAGACAAAACGATTTGCCGTTTATCGCCAACTTTCATTGTATCAATATCAAAAAATGAGCGAATTTCAATAGGGATCCCTGTCCCGTGATGTAAGAATGAGGATTTGTCCATCCGTTTGATGGCAACGAGGTTTGAAAGAATTTTCCACGAATAGGATTCATACTCAAAATCCGAGTTGCTTTCTTTTTTTAAAACAATTTCAAAACCTCTGTCTTTTAGAAATTTATTTGCTGCTTGCTCCCCGCCAGAAAATTCTGAAAAATCGAGCGGTATTCCATTCGCATATTTGTTAGCAATTGAAACTACGACTTTTGGAGGAAATTTCTCTCCTTTGAAAAGCAAATCATATTTTTTCGAGTCATTCTCCTTTAGCCAACGTGTTTTGTTTATCTCATCTATTGCTTGGAAAATGTGCTCTTGTGTGATGTGAGGAGGGATTCTTTGTTTTTTCGATGGATTTTCATTCGGGATTATGCCACGCTCACTTTCCATGTTTCCCGCCTTTGGTAACGAGATAGTCGGGATCTCTCTTTTCGTAAATCGAGAAGAGTTCAGATGGATCGATTTCGAGAACTGAACAAATTTTCAAAATCGTGGAAAAGGTCGGGCTTCGTTTCCCGTTCTCGATAAGACTGATGAAGGTACAGTCGAGACCCGTGAGTTTTGCGAGTTTTTCCTGAGAAATTTTTTTGGCTTTTCGCTCTTCTTGCAATATTTTGCCAAAAATCTCTTCTTTGTCCATTATTTCACTGAATGAGATTCAGTGAAAATAGGCTAATGTCTATCGCAGACTATAGTCTACAAATATTAAAAAAAATTACTGACCTTTTTTTCAAAAATGCGATCTGTATTTTTCAATTAGTCTAGAGTTTTATGGCTCTCCGACATTTCGTATGGGTAAATATGATTTCCGTCGCCCAAGAAAATTAGAGACTGCCACCTCCCAAACCCCGGTAGTGAGACCCCCCTCCTCCTTTACGAGGATCAGTATGACGACTCGTCGGGTCGCGCTTGGGCACGATGGTTCAAGTGACCGTATATCAGCTAATTAGATCCTTCTGTTTACCCACACATTTTGACGAAGAGCCAGTTTTATAAGAAGTAGATCATCGAAAATATCGGTACAGATCTTTACCGGTTGATATTTCGATTAATTTAATGAAACAATTAATTTTCCGGGATTTTCTCTCTCTTTATATGGAATAGTGACCAATAAAATCTCCCCTTGAGTTCCCGTATAGTCCTCTGGGACCGTTAAAGAACCATATTTTAAAATATCCATCCTTTTTTCTATATCATAATCTTGAGGAAGATTTATGGGATAGTTCCTAATTTCGATAAGATTGTTATTAGTGACAATTATTTTGCCTCCTTGATGAATTGCATTGATATTTTGGAGATAATCTTCATTATTAATTTCTGTTTTTGCCCGAATTATAATATACTCGGTTTCGGCTTCTTTGAAAAATGATGTATCCTTCAATTCGATAATTGTTTGCAATTCTTTTTGATTTACATCATATTTATCAAAAGGGATTTTAGATTGAAGTTTTAATAAGGGTTTATAAAAAATTTCAATTTTGGGATTTCTCGGGAAGTTAGGAAATTTATACTTATTAAATCCAAGCCGTCCCCAAAAAAATTCGTATTGTCGCTCTTCAATTAATTCTTTAGTTTTTAAATCAATGTAGATAAAATTCGTATGACTATTGAGTTCCTTTGGAAAACATGAAACTATTCCTTTATAAATTAAAGCACCAATCGAAAGAATAGCGGCAAAGATCAATATAAGATATCCAATATTGATATTTTGACCTAAGGCAATTGTGACGAGAGAGGTGTCATTCTCTGCCATCTATAAACCTTCCTTCGCCCAAATAGTATCAACCATATCTGGCGTAATTGCCGGAAATTTTTCTTGATTGTCATAATAATAATCAATCAATCGTCGACATATAAAAATGACCTGTGATACTCGCCCTTTTGTTAGTTCTTGAATTCTTTTTACTGAATTTGAAGTAAATGGGCAGAGGGAAACTTCGCATTCTTTGAATCTTTCTTTCATCAAATTCGGAGAAATCCCTTCCACTCTGGAAAAAATGAGATATGTTTCAATTAATTCGCTTGTATCTTTTTCCTCAAAACCTTGTAATTCATCCCAATTTCCAGCTAGTCTTCTAATGAAAGCCGTTGATTCTTTCGCAAGAAGTTTCCATTGAGTTGGAGCGATAGCAAAAAAAATACAAAGATTTTTCGGGTTTTCATCAATTAAATCTCTTAATTTATCTTCATATTTTGTTCTTTTTATCGCATGAATATATGTTAATTTTTCCAATTCATCTATCAAAAGAACCAATGATTTTATTCCTATTACTTTTTGAAGTTTTAGAAATTCTCTAAACATCATGAAAGTACTTTCATCATCATCGATTTGTTTATCCACTTTCAGTATGTCTTTATCATTTTTTTCCAATTTCTCTCCTTGAAACCATTTCCAAGCTTTGGATGATATTTCAGGACTAGCTAATGATAAAAAAGCGTATACCAAATCATCAAAATTAACCGATTTAAAATAATCTTTACGGATGTCAGTGAATAAATTACTTCTTTGAGTTTTTTGAAAAACATCTTCAAAATTGTATTTTCCTTTTAAGAATTTCTCTTTTTGATCTTGATCATGGATCCATTTTGCAACATTCTCTCGATTATTTTTAAAATATTTTTCAATAGTATTTCTTGAGTATTCAACAAGTAAATCAAGATCGATATCATCAATAAAATGCAAATAAAAATCTCTGAAATCTTCTCCAGGAGATTTGACGTAAGCAGCTAGAATCGGATTATCTTGGGGGAGTAGTTCTTCATTAATACTTTGTTTAAATAATTTTAATAAATGACTTTTTCCGCTACCATAGTCTCCTACTAAGACCGTGATAGAACTTGAATCGTTATAAATTAATTCAGTTAGAACATCTTTGAACCGTGATTTTGAACGGAGTCGATCAACGCAAAAATTGATACGATCCCCCGGTATGCCAATCGCAGGAAATGGGTTATCTTTCAGAAAAAATTTTGTATAATCTCTAGGTGTAGAGTGCCAGAGTTTCTGTCCTAAAATAGTGACAGTATTTATGTCCGCTTTCAAGAGCACCGAACAGGTGCTTGAGGGTGAAAGCGACAATGGAAATCAGAACCAAAGCAGTCGTATTCTATG
>Ga0315282_10008653_pt1 | contig 16417 bp, 21 predicted proteins | sample YL17G07_20_MG_FD_203693 | JGI IMG/M metagenome (GOLD analysis project Ga0315282, IMG submission 203693) | Sediment microbial communities from Yellowstone Lake, YNP, Wyoming, USA - YL17G07_20 | ecosystem: Environmental > Aquatic > Freshwater > Lake > Sediment | place: USA: Wyoming | collected...
TAAAGAAAGTCTATTTGGGTAGCGAACATGCTTAAAATGAAAAATTTAAATTGCAGTTACGGAGAATGCCAAATACTCCATAGTGCTTCCCTGGAGGTCAAAGAGAAGGATCTCATTGGGCTTATTGGCAGAAACGGGGTCGGGAAAACCACGACCCTGAAGTCGATCATGGGGTTGGTTCCAGCCAAGAGTGGATCGGTCCACTTTCTTGGAATGAATCTTTCTGATTTGCCTGCCTATGCCATTCCGCGAATGGGCATTGCATATATGCCCCAGGGCCGGCACCTTTTCCCCAAGCTGACGGTGATGGAGAACCTGAAGATCCCCATCATCAAAGGAGAAATGGATAAAAAGGTACTCGAGGAGATCTTTGTCTACTTTCCGAGGTTGAAGGAGCGGTTGAATCAGAAGGCAGGGACCCTGTCCGGGGGGGAACAACAGATGTTGGCGGTGGGGCGGGCTCTCATTACGAAGCCCAAGTTGATCCTCATGGACGAACCCATGGAAGGGTTGATGCCGTTATTGGTCAAATTGATTGCGGATACTGTGAAGGTGATTAACCAGAAGGGGACTACCATCCTGCTGGTTGAACAGAATCTCAAAACGATCAAGAATGTCTGCCAGGGGATTTATATCATGGAGAAGGGATCCGTTGTTTACGAGGGAACGCCATCAGAACTGGAAGGCGCTATGGACATCCAGGAGCGGTATTTAGGTGTCAAGGTTTAGACTTGTTAGTTTCAAGAAATTCTCAAAGAATAAAGTTTATTTCATCCATCCTATCAATTCTAATCAGCACGCTCATCCTTTTTTCAGGTCAGGGGTCAGGCAGTCCTGAAAAACCGAACGGCGAGACCCTTCGTTACAAAGGCCAGCTATTATCAATTAGACGGGACCCTCTTACCAAGGCTCCCTTGATCATGAGGGGGATAGACGCTAATCTCCTGGAACTCAAAAATTTTTCAAAATTATCCAGGAAAGAGATTACCCATACAGGGCCCCAGCTTGTCAGCAAGTATCAATCCTTACTTCAAATTGGGTCTGACCAGTTGAAACTGAAAGGAGCTGAAAAAATATCAGATACCTGGTATGTGAGTTACTGGCAGACCTTTCAGGGTGTGATACTTTATGAGTCTTCTCTGGGATTTTCTGTAGATTCCCACGGACGAATCAAATCCTTGGGTGCCTTAATCTATCCAAAGGTTCAAGCGCCGGTGACCTCCAAGATAAGCCATGAGAAAGCGCTGAAAATTGGCCAGGGCCAAATCAAAGACTTCAAGAAGCTGAAGTGCAGACTCGTAGCTGAGAGTATCCTGATTTATCCCGTAAGAAAAACAAATTCCGTGGACTATTACCGGGTGTATGCCTTTAATTTTTTCCCAGAAGAAGCTCTCCATCCGGCTACAACGGAGGGGGGGTGGGCCGTTTTTGTCGATTCCCAAACCGGGAAAGTGGTCTTATTCGAAATATTAATGAAACCTTTAGGATGCTGTGTCCCTGAGGACTGGGTTCCTCCCAAGCCGGAGGGGATGAAGCCAAAGTGGTGAAGTCAAGGTTTTTAAAGTTCTCCTTTGTAGTTCTACTTGTCCTTACGGTGTCTCTGGCCTGTAAGGAGAGGACTGAGAAATCCTCACTCCCCAAAATAGGAACCGCTGCTTTTGATTTTAACTTCCAGGATCTGAATGGCCAGATTTGGAGTCTGGACAAAGTCAGAGGGAAGGTGGTGCTCTTGAGGTTTTGGGCGGATTGGTGTCCTTATTGCCGTTACGAAATGCCCATTATCGATAAGTATTATCGCAAATTGAAGAAGGAAGGTTTTCTTGTTTTAGCTGTTAACGTCAAACAGAGTCCTGAAGTCGCTCTCGCCTTCACTGCACAGCTCGACATTTCTTTTCCTGTCCCTTTGGATCCAGATGGGAAGATAGCCAAGCGATATGGCGTCTACGGCATCCCTACGAATTTTCTCATCGATCGAGAAGGAACCATCCGTGAAATCTTAGTCGGAGAAGTCTTCAAGGAAGAAAAGTTCATGAGGGACCTGCTAAAAGATTATTTTAAGATGTGACATATAATAGATTGACCCATTCGGCGGCCCCAAGCCCCGCTTTTGAAGGCGGGATAAGGGAGCGCCGCTCAGGGTCAACCCTGAGCAAGCCCTAATCTTTAAGCCGCGGAGTCGAAGGATTGACATGCCTTTTTAGAAGATATAATAAATATCGAGGCAGGAGGCGAGGATAAAATGAGACGAAATCTTCTCCTTGGCTTAATTTTCAGCTTGGTTTCTTTGACCGGAAGCCAGGCATTGGCTGATCCGCAAGGATGTTCTATATGCGGCATGGATGTTTCAAAATACACTCATGTGAAATATGTCGTAACCGCAACAGATGGTAAAACTTATACGACTTGTGGCGTCCAGTGTGGTTTAACACTTCAGATTCGCTTGGGCAATAAGTTCAAGTCGGCCATGGCAACGGACCTGATCACCCACAGAGAGGTGGAGGCTAAGAATGCCTTTTATGTTTATAAGAGCAGTGTTATCACAGATATGGCGCCTGGTTTTATTGCCTTTTCCGCTAAAGAGAAAGCTGAGAATTTTGCCAAAGGTTTTGGAGGGAAAGTGGTCACCTATCAAGAGGCCTTAGAAATATGGAAAGGTCAGGTGAAATAGAAACTGGTGAAGGGTAAATGGATGGGTAGAAAGATTCGATTCTATTTATTCTTCTTAATCGTTTTGATCGCTTTGACTGCCTTCACGATCACATTGGATCAGTATTCTTGGAAAAACATTCAAGCGGAGCAGATGATTGGTTTCCAAAAGATGGTCGGAGGGGTCGGGATGGGAGCCATCAGCACGCCGATATGGAACTTCATCAATTTTGACCCTCGTATCCAGCCTATCGACGATTCCACTCTATGGCCCATTCCGGGTGGATATTCCTATGGCCCAGATCGAACGGCAACCGTCTCTTATTTTGAGGAGATACCGGTGAATCAACTTCTTATTTCCCCCTCACCCCCGCCCTCTCCCCCCAGGGGAGAGGAAAAAGGTGAGGGCAAATGAAACGGAAGACCTATTGAATAAGCACCTCAACTTTCTTTTTACTGCAATTGGAAATATCATCAGAAATAAGGTCCGAAGCATCGTCCTTGTCCTTTGCCTCATCGCTGTCCTCTTTCCTTTTGTCAGTGCCATTTCAATCTCTGAAGGGATTAAGTTCCAGTCCCTCATTTCCGTGGAAGAGGGTGCGGACATTTATGTGACCGGGGATTATTTTGGCAGCAATGCCCCTATCTCTCTCGATTACCTCGATCGGCTTAGAAAGATGGAGGGAGTAACAAAGGTCTTTCCTCGAATCGTTGGAAGAACCTATTTCTCCAACCGTCTGGCGACCCTCGTTGGAATTCTCCCTGAAAATCTCCCCAAATCGATTCGTCTTGCCCAAGGAAGAATCTTCCATGAAAAAGGAGATGTGATCGTCGGAGAAGGCTTGGCAAAAGAATTTCGCATACAGCCCGGTGTTCGTTTCTCTCTTTCAACGAATACTTCGAAACTCTTTCGGGTTGCAGGAATTTTTGATTCCAATGCAACGATATGGAGCGCCAACCTGATTCTGACGTCCTTTGAAGACGCTGCTGAATTCTTTAAGATGAAAGGAAAGGCAACAGATATCCTGATTTACACCAGACCAGGATATGCCCCATTCTTAGCAAAGGAGATCCAAGAGAAAATGGAGATCTCCAGTCCTGGTCAGCTTGAACCTCCTCTGAGAGTTCAGGATAAGACCTTGGTAAAAAGATATTTTGAAAGAGGGTTTAATTATAAAGCTGGGGTATTTACTGCCCTCTATACCGTTGCCTTTGCCCTTGCCATCCCAGCCCTGCTCATCGTTTCAGGATTTGGCCAGACAGAGAGGAGAAGAGAGATTGGGGTCATTAAGGCAACGGGCTGGCAGACCCAAGAGGTCATGGAAATGGTGGCTCTGGAAAATTTCGTTATTAGTCTGACGAGTGCTCCGCTTGCGATTCTCTTGGCAATGGTTTGGTTGAAATGGTTTAACGGGGCCTTTATCGCCCAGTTCTTTATCGCAGAAATCGGGTTGATGGCCCCATTTCCCGTACCTTCCCGATTTCTCCCCCTTCCATGTCTTTTTGCCTTCCTCTTTGCTGTCGTCTTAACGATGGTGGGAAGCCTTTATTCCACTTGGAAAACAGCTACGGTACCCCCGGTGGAGGCGATGCGTTAATGGAAACGATCATCCGGACAGATAAGGTGGAGAAGATCTATTATCAGGGAAGGCCTGAAGAGGTTCGGGCCCTCAATCAGATTGATTTAGAGATTCCAAAGAATCGTCTCGTTCTTATCCGGGGTCCATCAGGCTCCGGGAAAACCACCCTCCTAAACCTGATCAGCACGATCGATCGTCCATCCCATGGTAGAATATTTCTTCGCGGAGAAGATATCTCAAGGTATTCGGATGTCCAACTCTCCCGGATTCGCCAAAAGACCATCGGTCTCATTTTCCAAAGCTATAACCTTTTACCGCGTCTGCCTGCTTGGGAAAATGTGGCCTTCCCCTTGCTTCCTCTCGGGGTCATGGAGAGGGAGAGGCGGGGCAGATCGGTAGAAATGCTGATCCAATTGAAATTGGAGAAAAGAGTGGATCATCCTCCGGAGCAGATGTCCGGAGGGGAACAACAGAGGGTGGCCATTGCCAGGGCGTTAATCAATGATCCTGAAATTGTGATTGCCGACGAACCCACCTCCAATATCGATGCCGAATCGATTAAAATACTCTTAGATATTTTCACGGACCTTAAAAGTAAAGGGAAGACGATTATTGTCTCCAGTCATGATCCCGTCTTCCTCGATTGCAGTGAAACGATCTTCTTTTTAAAGGATGGGAGGCTTGTCAACATCGAACAGAGAGAGTCCAAATGATTTTAAATGCCCTTAGCATCACCATGATATTTATCGGCGCCCTTTCCGTTCTCCTGGCGATGTGGGGAGGGATTTCATCTCTCATCCTTTACAGAAAATGGAAAAGACCCTCCGGGCCCGAAGAGAAAACCTCTCTGGAAGATCGTTCCTACTTGGTTTTCTTAATTATGGTGATCTTATTGTTGATCAGGCTGATCAACTGGCCCCTTTTCTATGTCACTCTCCAGAGTTTCATTTCAGATATAGAAGGGGCCATGTGTATTTTTGGGGTGACCCAGGCGAAACCAGGCCTTACCCGTCTTTTAGAGTTCCTCAAGCCGATCATCTTCTTCTTGATCGGGGGGTGGCTCATCCTCCACCTATTAGATCGTTCAACCAAAACCTCTCCTTTGGTAAGGAGAAAACTGCTTCTTCTTTCTATCATCGGTCTCTTCGTCCTCGGCGATGCTATTGGAGATATCCTCTTGATGGTCGGGATTGCGCCTGAATCGCTCGTCTCTTGCTGTACCACGGTGACGGATATTTCCAGCCGACCGACCCGCACGACACCTGTGGCCTTTTTTGGTCCGGAATATGCTCGGCCTCTTCAGGGCCTCTTTTTCATTACTCACCTTGCCCTGATTGGATTCGTCGGTGTAAGTCTGAAATTTAAAATATTTCGTAGGCCGATATTAGGTTTGCTCTTTCTCTTTTCTCTTCTGAACGCCATGCTCTTCCTCTTATCTCAAATCGAGGTCTTTGCGCCTGCGATGATGCACCTTCCCTTCCATCACTGCGTCTATTGCCTCTGGCAATATGTGCCGGATAGCATCCTCCTGTTTGCCTTTTTTTCCTTAGGGACATTCTCCGTAGGATGGGGGTTCACAATAGAACTTTTTGGCAAACATGGAGAGGCAGAGGACCTATTGCCCGTCTATTTAAGAAAAATTTATTGGTTTGCCTTTTTCTTTTTGTCTGCATCTTTGGTTATGCTCATCATCCATTTGTTAGTGGATTGATATGGAATTAAATAAAGGGTGGATCGCCTTCTTCATGCTCTTCATAATTATTTCTTTCGCCTCGGGTTGCAAAGGGGAAAGAAAATCCGCAGAGGACCGTTGCGATTATGACGGGGTGAAAATCGAGCCGATCTATGGTGTCTATTTTAACCTTCGAGATGGCACAGAGAAGAAGTTCTGCTCTATCGCCTGCGCTTCTTTCAGTTTTTCAGAACTAAAAAGTCGGATCAAGGAAGTGGTTGTAGTCGATGAGCGCTCGGGGACTAAGATCCATGCCTCTCGAGCACTCTTTGTCGAAAGCGAAGTAGTTACCGTCCCTCATGTGAAGAATCGAATCCACGTCTTTGCCAATAAGGTGGACGCATTAAAACATATCCAAGAATTTAGAGGAAAGTGGGCTCAAAATCCCTTCCTTTGGTAGGTAAAGAGATGCCTTTCATCCTTGTAAGGGCTATGAATTTTGTGATATGATTTTCAATGAATTTCAAAAAAAAGGGGGAGAAAAGAATGGCAACGATGACACTCAAAGAGAGATTTATGAACCAATTAACGGGCAGGAAGGTTGACATGGCACCGGTTGGGTGCACAACCACTTATGGTGTGGTCGATTTCATGAAAAAGTGCGGTTATGAGAGACCCTTAGCGGATACGGATCCTTTGGCCATGACCGAGCTTGCTTATGCAGGTTACCAATATGGTGGATTTGAATGGGTCAAGGCCATGGGATGGGATATCTTGCCATTGAGCGAAGCCTTTGGTTGTGAACTGGGTACTCCAAAAATCGACCTGCAGTACTCTGTCAAAGGCCACCCCTATGCAGAGGGTGTGGATAGCCTGACCTTTCCCTCCAACTTTCTCGAAAAGGGAAGGTTCCCTGTTTTCAAAGAAAACTTGAAGCTTCTTAAGAAAAAAGTAGGAGAAGAGCTGGTCATGTTCGGGGAATCGGAAGGAGCCTTTACCTGTGCGGCAAATCTCGTCGGTACAGAGCTTTTCATGAAGTGGTGCATGAAAAAAGCAGATCTTGTTTTTAAAACCTTAGAGGTGACCAAACAAGCCGCTATTGCGGCGGCCAACTTTGCCTTTGACCATGGTGCTGACTATTATACTTATGCCGAACCCACCTCTGGGCCCGCCCTCATGAGCCCGAGGCTATGGGAAAAATTTGTGTTGCCTATTGAAAAAGAGATTGTCAGTAGGGTGAAGGGCCCAGTGGTTCTTCATATCTGTGCTAATACAGACCCCATTATTGAACTGATGTGCGAGACCGGGGTGGCAGGAATTAGCATAGAAGAAAAAGCTGATCTAAAACTGGCAGCAGAAATCGCCCACAAGAAGGGCGTGAAGGTTTTTGGAAATGTGGCGACGGCAACCACCTTATTCAGTGGAACTCCGGATGAGGCTTATAAAGAATCCATAAAAGCTCTGGAAAACGGGACGGATTTCTTGTGTCCTGGATGTGGCATTGCCCCTCGCTCTCCTCTGGAAAACATCCTCCAGCTAAAGAAAGCAAGAGACGATTTCTATAAATGACCAAGGTCCGAGCCCTGTACCCCAAAGCGTGCAGGGCGAGCACCCAACATCAAATAATAACCAAATTTGAATGATCGGGATTCACCCCCACTCAACTCTCTCCATTTCGGGGGAGAGGAGAAGGTGAGGGGGGCAGTGAATATTGATCGTTTGAACTTGGATTGAAGGGTACGACTAAATAGATGACTGAAAAACTGTCCCGAAGAAAGGTTGTCTTTTTCGGTTTCCCTTTGGATGGGGATGAGAGACATGAATCCATCCAGGGAAAATTATCCTTAATAGGAGCCCCGGGAGTCGTGGACGACCCCTACGAAGGGATCATGAAAATTATCCGCCAGGAAGTGAATCCAGAGATGTGGTCAGAAACGGGCTCTCTCGACGTGCCCAGTTGGCTTCGCCCCATTCCCTTTTTAGCTGATAGAGAGAAAATGACCACAGAGACTTTTGTAGATTTTATGGATCACGGTGGTTTTGAGACCTATGCTCAACAAGCAGGGGATTTCATCGGCACTCACATTTTCCCTGATATTCCTTGTATGCTTGCGGTAGATCACTCCTTAACCGGAGGGGTCTTTAGAGAATTGGTAGAGTTGTATAAGCCTGAAGACATTTCTTTAGTCGTCCTGGACAGTCACACCGATGCCATCCCCATGTCCATCATGGCTGGGATGATCCAATATGATATCGATACCAATCCGGATACGGTTTATGATCGTCATGACCCGTTCCTGTACGATCGGCGAGATTCTTACAATGCGAGTTCGTTCCTTTACTACTTATTATCGGAGGAGGTGTTAAAACCGCAAAACTTGTATCTCATTGGGGCCAGTGACTATCCTCCCAAGCACGCCTTTCGCATTAAAGATCCGAGGATAGAGGACTATGTCAATATTTTTTCTGAATTAAAGGGAAAAGGTGTGACAATTCTAACCAAAAATGATTTTTTGGTTTCTCCCTCCAAGGTTAAAAGTGTATTAAGCCATATCAAAAGTCCTTATGTTTATATTTCGGTTGATTTGGACATTGGTGCAAGAAACGGAGTGGAAGGGGTTCGATTTCTCGAACGTCAGGGTCTTAATGAGAGACAAATTTATCGACTCGTGGACTTTCTCAGGGGTCTTCTATCGAAGGGGATCCGGTTAGCCGGGATGGACCTGACGGAGATCAATCCGCGCAGGGCGGAGGGGCGTTCTTCCACAGGAGAAGATCAAACGTATCGGATTGCGGCAAATATCATTAGAAGGCTACTGTGGGGAAATGGATGAAATTCCAATAAAATAAAGGTTCGAAATATGTTATAGAGATAGGCGATGGGAGGAAAACCCTTTTTCATATCTCTTTCCGTCCTTTCTCTTTTTCTCCTTTTAGTGCTTGATTTCCCAGCAGAAGGGAGAGAGGAGGATCTTTATACAAAAATAAGGATCAGCCTGATCAAAGGAGATAAAAAGGCTCCCGATTTTTCTCTATTGGATCTTCATGGGCGGAAGGTTGGATTAAAACAGTTTAGAGGGAAAATTATCCTCCTGAATTTCTGGGCGACTTGGTGTGGTCCCTGTAAGGAAGAGATGCCATTCCTGGAGATTCTGCATCAACAGTTTAAAGAGAAAGATTTCGTCGTACTGACTGTTTCGGTTGACTATGAAGGAGCAAAGCCCGTCCAGGAGTTTATTAATAAACAGCGTTACACCTTTCCTGTTCTACTCGACCCCAAATGCGAGGTCCTCGACCTTTTCGAAGTAAAGGGAATTCCCACTACCTTCCTCATCGATAAGGGGGGCAAGATGCTTGGAAGAGCAATAGGCCCAAGGGACTGGAAGTGCCAAGAAGCTATTTCTCTTATCGGTACCCTGATTGAAAAATAAATTTCTTGACAATTATTGTAAAGAATAGTATAAAAGATTTGTTGTCACTATGGTGTAATATGAGACTATCAACACAAAGCCGATATGGAGTGAGGGCAATCTTTGACATTGCCTATCATTCCGCAGGGTTGGAGACACAGGTAAAAGACATCTCCCGGAGGCAAGGTATATCTCAACGCTATCTGGAGCAAATTTTCCAGAAGTTAAGGAGGGCTGGTATTGTTGGAAGCAAGAGAGGTCCTTCAGGAGGATATTTTTTGGGGAAAAAGCCTGAAGATATTACTCTCGGTGAAGTTATAAGAGTGACGGAGGGCAATATTAACCCGGTTCTCTGCGTCAATCCAGGAGATACAACTCAGCCTTGTGAAAGGTCGGGTGAATGCGTAACGCAGATCGTCTGGAATGAAGCAGGAAAGAGATTAAAAGATTATTTTGATTCTGTAACTGTCAAAGACCTATGTGAACTGGCCAGGCAGATGGGAATTAAGAAGGATTTTGACAAAAGATTTATGTATTATATTTAATTTTGCTCGACATAATTTGTGAAGTATTAGTAGGGGTGGCAACGAGGGTTTAGAACATGCTGTTTATCATTACCTTCCGGCCGTTTAGGCTTATGACAATGTAAAACCTGTTAGGGGAAATTTATTGGTTTCCCCTTATTTATTAAGAAATTTCTTGATGATTTTAGTAAAGTACGTTTTACAATTTAGGCATTAAAAAAGAAAACAATACGGGATATATGACCGGTCTTGAAAAGATTGGAGCTCCGAAACAGAGAGAGCGAGAAACCAGCATTCAGGTGACTAGGAGGAAAGAATGGAAGTCCATGTTCGAATACCCGCCCCGTTGAAAAAATTGACTGGGGAGCGGGATGTAATCCATGCACAGGGGAAGACAGTTGGAGAGGTGCTCCGATGGCTCACGGAGACTTATCCTGGTCTTAAAGAGAGACTTCGCGATGAACGAGGGGAGATGAGGCGGTTTATCAGCATCTACGTCAATGACGAAGATATCCGATTCATCCAGAACTTGGAGACTCCCCTGAAGGAAGGAGATCAGATCTCCATCATCCCTGCTATCGCCGGTGGTTCCTTAGAAAGTTAAGAAAATAAGAGGGATCAAATGAAAATAGGAACGTTGAAAACAATCAAAGCTTTCAAAGATTGGTTTATCATTAAGGCGAGGAATGAGGGTTCTGAAATCTCAGTGGAGGAAACCCATCAACTTCTTCAAGAAAAGGAACCCGTTGTACTCCTTGATATCCGGGAGAAGGACGAGATCGTGCTCGGATATATTAAGGGGGCAGCTTTCCTCCCTCAGGGTCTTCTGAATGTAAAGATGGAAGAGCTGCTGCCTGATAAGAATGTCCCTGTGGTCGTTTACTGCGCAGGCGGCATCCGCTCTCTCGCGGCTGCAAAGCTGATGAAAGAGAAGGGCTATGCGCATGTCTTTTCCATGGCCAAGGGCATCGACGGCTGGCAAAAGGCTGGCTATGAAGTGGTGAGTGACTCGGAATTAACTCCCGACCAACTGCATCGGTATAGCCGGCATCTCATGCTTAAAGAGGTCGGAATGGAGGGTCAGCTTCGGCTCCTGAAGGCTAAGGTGCTTCTGGTGGGTGCAGGAGGCCTGGGTTGTCCCGCGGGTCTCTATCTGGCTGCTTCCGGAGTAGGGACGATAGGGATCATCGATTCTGACAGAGTGGATTTGACGAATCTTCAACGGCAGATATTACATGGTTTGGCTGATGTGGGTAGGCCCAAGACCGAATCGGCTAAAGAGGCCATCCATCGAATCAATCCCGACGTAAAGGTCGTGACCTATCAGGAACGATTGACGTCCCAGAATGTGATCGAGATTTTTAGGCAGTATGATATCGTCGTTGATGGATCAGACAATTTCCCTACGAAGTATCTGGTGAACGATGCCTCATTTTTTACAGGAAAGCCTTACGTTTACGGAGGCGTCTTCCAATTCGAAGGCCAGGCAAGTGTTTTTTTCCCAAAAGAAAGGGGTCCATGTTTACGCTGTCTCTTTCCCGAGCCTCCTCCTCCAGGCCTAGTTCCCAGCTGAGACGAAGCAGGTGTCCTGGGAGTTGTGCCCGGGCAAGTTGGATTGATTCAGGCTACCGAAGCGATCAAGCTGATTTTGAAAAAGGGAAAGCCCTTGATCGGCCAATTTTTGATTTACAATTCTTTGGACATGGATTTCAGAACGTTTTCGATCAAGAAAAACCCTGATTGTCCTCTTTGTAACAGTGAACCCAAGATTCGGGAGTTAGCTGACTATCAGGATGTGTGTAGCCTCAATCCGGTAACCCAGGCAACTGTTTAGTAAAATGATCCAAGTTAAAGATAGATCAAGCAAGTGGAGATGGATTCGGTGGGCGATTTTCATGGTTGTCCTCAGCGTGATCGCCATGAGCCAATCTGTCCAAGCTGTTCCCAACGGAGGATATACTCATCCAGAGATCCTTCTTCAACCTGAAGAACTGAAAATCCTTATCGATAAAAAAGATCAAAATCTCAAGATCATCGATGTGCGCGAGAAACTTCAATATCTCGGCGGCCATATCCCAGGAGCGGTCCAGGTGTGGCGTCCGGATATCGAGGACAGAATACATGTGTTGCCGGGAATGATGGCCGTTCAGAAACAGATTGAAGATTTGATGGGGGGCCTGGGGATCGACAATAAAAGTATGATCGCCATCTATTCCGACGGGCCTGATAATGGGCGGTTCTGGTGGGTCCTGGCCTATTATGGGTTTTCAATTAAACAGATGAAGCTTCTTGATGGTGGAATCAATGCATGGAAGGCTAAAGGTTATCCTGCAGAGATAGCTCCTCCAAAAGTAGAGAAGAAAAGTTTTAAGCTCCCGAAAGAGACAAAGAAGGCTCGAACCATGCTATGCACCCTCTCCGATGTGAAGGCTGCATTGAAAAAGCCTGACAAGGTGGTACTTGATGTCCGTTCTAAAGGGGAGTTTTGGGGTGAAGAAACGAAGAAAGGAGCAACACGCCCTGGTCGTATCCCCGGGGTGACCTGGATCGAGTGGAAGGAAGTCCTTGTTGAGGACGGTCCGTATAAAGAATACTGGAAACCAGCGGATGAGATCAAGAAGATCTTTTCCGCAAAAGGAATTACTCCGGATAAAGACGTTTATATTTACTGACATTCCGGTGTGCGCTCAGCTCACAGTTTGGTGAGCCTTTACTTGGTTGGTTACCCCCTGAAGAAACTCCACAACTATGACGGTTCCTGGATCGAGTGGAGCAGAACAGAAGAAAATATTGAAACAGGTCCATTGAAATGATTCGAATTCCGAAAACGATCTTTCAGAAGATGGTCGAACATGCGAAAAAGGAACAACCGTTGGAGTGTTGCGGAATTTTGAGCGGGAAGGGAGAAACCGTTCAGAAATCCTTTGAACTCAAGAATGCGGAAGAGAGTCCCGTTCGCTACTCGATGTCCCCCCTCGACCAGTTAAAGGTCTTTGAAGAAATGGAAAAGGAATCGATGGAAATGATCGCCATCTATCATTCTCATCTCCACACGATTCCGTTCCCGTCTGACGCCGATGTAAAATTGAATTTCTATCCGGATGTCTCATCCGTCATCATTTCCTTAAGAGAGGAGAATCCGGTCATGAAGGCTTTTCGGATCAGTAAGGAAGCGATCTACCTTGAGGAAATCGAAGTGATTGGCTAATGGCTGATAGCCAATGGCTGATCGCAAACAAAGGACATATTCGTGGAAGTTCTGCGGATAAGAGATCAGTTGGAGGAGCGAAAGGGGTTAAGGAGAAAGAGCCCTTTCTCCCTTCTTTTCTCCATTGGAAATACCCCTCTGATTCAGATCCGACACATGACAAGGCATCTCGAAGGGGTTGAGATCTTTGCAAAAGCGGAGTGGCTCAATCCCGGAGGGTCTGTTAAAGATCGGGCCGGTCTCAGGATTATCGAAGAGGGAGAACGGTCGGGTCAATTGACTCGGGACAAAATTATTCTTGATTCTACATCTGGCAACACGGGTATTGCTTATGCAATGATCGGAGCGATCAAAGGCTATCGAGTTGAATTGGTCGTTCCTGCCAATATAAGCGAAGAGAGAAAGAAGGCCCTCGAGGCCTACGGTGCGAAGATGGTCTTCACCGATCCAATTCTGGGATCAGACGGAGCGCTTCTTGAGGCTAAGAGGATTTATGAGGCGAACCCCATCCGGTACTTTAGGGCAGACCAGTATAATAATCCATTCAACTGGCGGGCTCACTATGAAACCACAGGATTGGAGATTCTTCATCAGAGTAAGGCGCGAATCACTCATTTCGTCGCAGGTGTGGGGACAGGCGGCACCTTGATGGGCACAGGAAGAAGGTTGAAAGAGCATAACCCCGAAGTAAGGCTTTTCGGGGCTCAACCGGAGAGCGGCTTTCATGGGATAGAAGGTTTGAAACATATTGAAACCGCCATCCGTCCTGGCATTTATGATGAATCCATCCTGGACGGGACATTCTTCGTTAAGACGGAAGATGCTTATGAGATGATGATCCGTCTCGCGAGAGAAGAAGGTCTATGGGTGGGTCCTTCTTCGGGCGCTGCTTTCCGGGCCTCGTTAGAGTTGGCAGAGTCGATTGGCCGGGGTGTAATCGTGACTATTTTCCCGGACGGCGGAAGCCGATATTACGGTATGCCCTTCAACACGAATAATAGAAAAGGACGGCTCTCAGTTGAACGAATGAAGCTAAAACCTTCACCCCCCTTAAGGTTTAGCAGTTCGACTGAGAGCCATTGTTTGTAAAAAAGTGCACAATTATTGACTTGTGCTTGAAGATGGGGAAAACTAATTTTATATCATTCAAGGAACTGCCTGGATCATGAGATTTAAGAACCTAATAGGATTTCTCGTCATTACAACAATTCTTTTTTCATATGTACCTGTGTTTTCCATGGACCAATGTCCGGAAGGAAATCACATGGGGAATGTGAAAATGGACTGTGGATATTCGTTCCACTGTCCGATGATCGTTAACAAAAATATTCTTGAGACTTATAATCTCCCTCTTAATGGCCGTTTGGTTCCAGGAAAACCCTTGCTCGTTGTCGACGAATTAATACGTGCGATCTTTCATCCCCCGAAAGATTTGATATCTCTATGTCTTCAGGGATGAAGGAATAAAGATAATTTAGCATGAATTTTGGCACAAGAATTGCTGTAAGAAATTGAAGAATTGATTTTGCTGAAAAAAGTATTATATTTTTTAAATTAAGATACTTTTTCAGCACAGGATGTAGAAAAACAGAATAAGTTTTCAATTTCAAGTACTAAGAAAAAGCTCTTGGCCAAGGGCCTAACTAATCTTAGGTCCAAAACTGCTAAAACCTTCACCCCCCTTAAGGTTTAGCTTAAAAGGCCAAGAGCTTTTTTTTGTTTTGATTTTGAGCGCAATTGGGTCTAAAAATACACGAGATTGTGACCCGATTTAAATCAAAAAGGTGCTAAAAGCACAATTTTTCTAAGTAGGTTTGCAATCCCAGGGTAATCTAACAATAAAAATACGGTGTTTTTCAACTTAAAATACCGTGCTCAAGGTATTAATCTTTGGGTGCATTCTTATAAACTTAAGAGTACTGGATACCGTATGGCTTTCATTGACAAGTAATTAATTTTTCAGAAGGAAGGTGATGAAATGGGGTTGGACCTATCCAAATTGGCTAAAGCAATTGTTTTCTCCATTCTTATCCTCATCCCTTTTTCTTCCTGGGCTCAGTCAGAACAGCCCCGGCTGAATGTAGATCAGCTGGTTGAGGAAGCACTTCAGAACAATCCGGAAATTTTCGCTGCGAAGAAGAAATGGGAGATCTACCAAGAGAAGGTGCCGCAGGCCTCTGCCCTGGAAGATCCTATGTTTGGTTTTGGGATCGTCAATCTTCCCACCAATTTTAGTTTTAGGGATGAAGATATGACGATGAAGGAATTCTCTATCTCCCAGAAGTTTCCCTTTCCCGGGAAGAGACCCTTGATGAGAGAGATGGCATCAAAGGAGGCGGAGGCTGTTTCCACTGAGATTCAAGCGAAGGGACATCAAATCATTAGAGAAGTGAAGGCCGCTTATTACGATCTTTCTCATGTTTACCGGACAACGGAAGTGGTGAAAAAAAATAAGGAGATCCTTGAGAATTTTGCCAAGATTGCGGAGACGCGTTATGCCGTTGGAGAGGGAATACAGCAGGATGTGCTCAAGGCCCATGTTGAGGTTTCCAAAATGGTAGATGAATTGATCATGCTGGACCAAAAAAAGAGAGCCCTGGAAGCTAAACTGAAAGCCCTCCTCAATCGAGCCCCTGAGACAAATGTAGGTGAGCCAGAGGAGGTTATCTTTAAGAAGTTTCCCTATACCCTTGAGGAACTTCAGAAAATGGCCTTAGAAATGAACCCCACTCTGAAGGGAATGAAAAAGATGATCGAGGCGAAAGAGAAGGCCTATGCACTCGCCAAAAGAGAATATTATCCTGACTTCAATTTCAGGTTTGCCTACGGCCAGAGAGATAATGGCCCCGATATAAAACGCAAGGATATGCTGACCGGGATGGTGGAGATGAACATTCCTATTTTCTATAAGTCGAAGCAGGATCGGAAGGTGGCGGAGAGAAAGGCGGAGATCCTCGCCGCAGAAGCGCAATACCGGGCGATGAAGAACGAAGTCCTGTTCATGATTGCAGATATGAGCTCAATGACCCACCGGGTGGAAAGACAGATCGACCTCTATAAGACAGGGATCATTCCGCAGGCGAGCCTTCAAATCAATTCAGCCATGAGTGCCTATCGAGTGAATAGGGCTGATTTTATGACCCTACTGGATAGTCAGATGACCCTCTACAAATATGAATTGGAATATCATCAGGCATTAACTGAATATGAAAAGAGCGTGGCGGGTTTAGGAGCGACCATCGGAGAGCAACTCTTCGAAAAGGGGGAGGGGAAATGAAAAGATTGACTTGGCTCATTCTATTGCTGATTCTGTCGTGGTTAATCTCTGGCTGCGGAAAAGGGAAGGAGAGCGCAGTCTCCAAAGAAGGGATGAAGCA
>Ga0315282_10008654_pt1 | contig 16416 bp, 18 predicted proteins | sample YL17G07_20_MG_FD_203693 | JGI IMG/M metagenome (GOLD analysis project Ga0315282, IMG submission 203693) | Sediment microbial communities from Yellowstone Lake, YNP, Wyoming, USA - YL17G07_20 | ecosystem: Environmental > Aquatic > Freshwater > Lake > Sediment | place: USA: Wyoming | collected...
CAAGATTGGGAAGCCCGGAGTCGAATACTGCCATATGTTCCAGAGAGGACGAATAGAAGAGTGACCCACAACAGCACAGCAGGCGCAATCGAAAGGAGCTTGACAAGAGGCGGCCTTTCATAGAAGCAGACCGACGGTGTTTGCGTCAGCCATTAGAAGGGGAGAACCATCACTGCTCAAGCCAGCGTGCAGCCGAGCAGCGGTCAGGCCCGGACCGGGAACCAGCGGCGCGTGCGCAGGCAGATACGGACAAGCAGGAGCATTACCGGCACTTCAATGAGGACGCCGACGACGGTGGCGAGCGCCGCGCCGGAGGAGAGGCCGAAGAGCATGGTGGCCGTGGCAATCGCGACCTCGAAGTGGTTCGAAGCGCCGATCATCGCCGCGGGCGCCGCCTCAGCGTACCTCAGCTTGAGCAACTTCGCGAGGACGTACCCGAGCCAGAAGATGAGGTTCGTCTGGATGAATAGCGGAATCGCAATCCAGAGAATCGTCAGCGGGTTGGCGACGATGACATCGCCCTTGAACGAGAAGAGAAGAATGAGAGTGACGAGGAGCGCGATGGTGGTGATTGGCGTGAGCACGTGCATGAACCTGGTGGCGAACCAGACTGGGCCCTTGGCGGCTATCAGCCACTTGCGCGAGAGGTAGCCTGCGACGAGCGGCAGGGCGACGTAGATGGCGATTGAGAGCACCAGCGCCTGCCACGGAACCGGCAGCTTGCCGACTCCGAGCAGGAACCCGCCGATCACGCCGTACAGCAGGAGCATGGTGAGCGAGTTGATGGCGACCATCACCAGCGTGTGGCCGTCGTTGCCCTTGGCGAGATAGCCCCAGACAAGGACCATCGCGGTACAGGGCGCGACACCCAGCAGAATGCAGCCGGCAAGATAGCTGCGCCAGAGCGGCACTTCGAGCAGCTTACCGCCGTTGACCAGCACGACCTTGCCGACGCCGTAGGTTGCGCCCGGTTCGAGGTTGATGCCGAGGGGCAGTTTCACGAGGTCAACCGCATCCGGGCCGATGAGGCCGCGGAACAGCACGCCGAGGAAGAGGATGGCGATGGCGTACATGGTGAAGGGCTTTATTGCCCAGTTGACGAAGAGCGTGAGCCCGACCGGCTTGGCGTTCTTGCCGGCCTTGAGCACCTCGGAGAAGTCGATTTTGACCATGATGGGATACATCATGAAGAAGAGGCAGACGGCAATCGGGATCGAGATAACCGGCGCGCCGCCGGACCAGATGGCGAAACCATCAAGCGTCTTGGCCACCGACGGCGCGAGCTTGCCGAGCAGAATGCCCACGCCGATACAGGCGAGTACCCAGAACGTCAGGTACTTCTCGAAGACGTTGAGGCCCTTAGGTTTCTTGTCGATGCACGCTTCCGTGACCATATCGGTTCAGCTTCCCTTTCCGTCCGGGGCTATGGCTCCATCAACCAGCCTCAGGATTCGCCTTGCCCGCTGCGCGGCGCGCATGTCATGGGTGGCCATCACGACGGTCCGGCCTTCGGCGTTGACCTCGGCGAGGAAGTCGATTATCTGCCCGCTGGTATCCGGGTCAAGGTTGCCGGTCGGTTCGTCGGCCAGCACGACCGCCGGGTCATTCGCAAGCATGCGAGCGAGCGCGACCCGCTGCTGCTGGCCGACGCTCAGCTCTGACGGCTTGTGGTCCAAACGGTCGGCGAGGCCCAGGCGTGTCAGCAAGGATGAGGCGCGTTCCTGCTGAGTGTGCCCGTTAATGCCGACCAGCAGCAGCGGGACTTGGACGTTCTCCAGGGCGGTGAGGTACGGGACGAGGTTGAAGGTCTGGAACACGAAACCGATCTTCTTCCGGCGAAGCTCGGCACGCTTGTCGGTACTCATTTCATATAGCGACTGGTCGTCCACGAGGACGCGACCCGAGGCAGGGGATAGCATCCCGCCCAGCGTGAGCAGGAGCGTGCTCTTGCCGCTCCCGCTCGGGCCGACCACTGAGATGAAGTCGCCGTTCTGTACTTCCAGCGTGGCGTTATCGAGCGCCTTGACGGTGCGGCCCCGATGAGTGTAGGTCTTGCTGACCGATTGCAGTGCGAGCATGAGTTAGTTCTCCTGCAGCGCCGTGCTGGGGTCGAGCCGGGCCGCGCGTCGGGCCGGGAAGAAGCTGGCGAGAAGCGATATCACGATTGATATGCCGAGCGCCCAAACAAGCAGTATCGGCATCGGCAGCACCGGCACGTTGGCAAGTCTCGGGCCGACGGCGACCGCAAGTACCGTGCCCACGATGTAGCCGCTCAGGCCGCCGATGAGGCCAAGCAGCAGCGCCTTGAGCAGGAACATGCTGAGCACAGCGCGTGAGCCGGCGCCCATCGCCATCAGCGTGCCGATTTCCCGCCGCCGCTCGAACACGTTGGCGTACATGTAATTGGCGATGGTCGCGCCGCCGATGAGGGCGATTATCGCGATGAAGATGAGCGACAGGCTGGCCATCATCCGGTTTGTCTTTAGCTGGGTGTCCACGACCTGCGTGATCGTTACGACCTTGGCTTCGGGGAGCAGCTTGTTTATCTTCTGCACCAGGCCGGAGTTTATCGAACTGCAGCAGCCGACGACTTCGATCGCGTTCACGACCGCGCCCTTGCCGGTCAGCTTTTGAACCGCGTGCAGATGGCCGAAGATGCGCGAGTCGTCAACCGTGCCGGTCGGCGGCAGGACCGCGGTGACGGTGAAGTTCTGGCCCAGCATCGCGACCTTGTCCCCTTCGTTCAGGTTGGCACCGACGGCGACGTCGTTTCCGATAAGGACCTCGTCCTGCTGCAGGTCCTCGATGACCCGCTTGCGGGCGAGGCTTCCCTTGGCGGCTTCCGGCGAGAGCGGGGCTTTGACGACGGTCCCGCAGTTCTCAGGCCGGGCAAAGATGCCCGCGCCCTGCCACGCCGCCTTGGCCTTGAACTCGTTCATGGGCAGAATCCCGGTGAGAGTGAAGCTGCGCCCCGCCACTTCAACCGGTGAGGACAGCCGAGGCGACATGTTGTCCAATCCCTGGAGGTCCGAGAACATCAGGCGCTCAACGTATTCCTCCGGGAAGTCGTCTTCCTGCATGTCCGCGCTGTAGTAGTCCTGAAGCGTCGCGGACTTTGGTAGAATCAGGATATTGGCGCCAAGGGCGTCCAGTTCCCGGGACACGGCCTTCTGCGAGTAGTACGTGACGTTCCTGATGGCGACTATCGCGGTTATGCCGAGGAAGATGGCGAGGAAGCTCGTCGCCAATTGGTTCTTGCGCTCGAATATCTCGCGCCAGACTATCGTCCTGAGTTTCACGTTCCGCCCTCGCTTACTTTGTCGGGCCGCAGCCGCTCGGGCCGCAACCGCCGGTGCCGCATCCGCCGGATGTGGCCGCTGTGAGCGCCGCAATCATCACGTTCTTATCCGTTGCGCCATTGTACTTGGCGATTACCGCGCCGGGCGGGGCCATGAACGCAGTGACAGCCACTGGCGTCGCCGGGTCAATCTTGATTTGGGCCAGGAACTTCGCTTCGGCAGTGTCGATCGGGTCAAGGTTGACGACCTCGGTGAACTGGGCGTAGCGGGCGTCGGCCTTGAACGCCTGCACGCCTTGAAGCGCGACGTCGTTCGACCTAGTCGATGAGTTCTGGACGCACAGCAGGACGAGCTTTCCGGCCTGCAACGCCTTCAGGCAGCTCGCGAGTCCGGGACTGACGAACGCGCCGGACAACTGCTCCTCGGTGACCTTGCCGGGGAAACCGCCGGTGATTGCTCCGGTCGGGGCTACGACCAGCGTCAGCGGCATCGGCGCCCGGTCGACTCCGAACTTGGCAACAATGTCCTTCTCGGCGTCGTCGGCCACGTTGACGGTGATGGAGTTGGCCTTGCTCGCGAGCTTTGCCGCAGCACTGGCGATGACCTTCTTCATCGCCCGGGTAGAATCATCGTCGTTGCGGTAGAAGAGAAGCAGCAGGTACTTGCCCGCCGTGGCCGCCCGTTCCAGGGCGGCGAGACCGGTTGCCTTCGACGCCGGCTTCGGCGGCGGTGTCGACGACTTCGCAGGTTCAGATGAAGTGGTAGCCGATACCGCCTTGTTGAGTTCCGGCTGCTGTGCCGATGAATCGGTTGGCGATGGTTGGACCTGCGCGACCGTATCTGTGGCTGCGGACTTTGCCGCCTGGGTCTTGGCCGGCCCTTGCTGACCGCAGCCGAGCAGGGCCAGCAGCAAAACGAGAAGCACGGCCGGCACTGCACGGATGGCCGCGGCCCTAGCCGCATTCCGGTCGGACATGGTTACTAACAGCATATTACACCTCCGTATCAGTCAGTGGGATTAACGACACTTGGTTACTTGTCCTTCTCTGTGGTCATGAGAAGTGACCTCGCCGGCCATGAAGGGAGTGGGAATCACTAAGACGTCCATTGCGGGAATCGGTCTCCCATCCCGGCGCATCGTACGTTCGGCGCTACTCAGGAATCCTCCATGTGGGCGGCTACGCTCAAGGACAGCAGCCGGAGTTCCCTCCAGAATTGCCGCAACACCCTCCGGATGAGCGGGTGTTGTCACGTGAACTGCCCAGGATGCTCACCGAACTGATTGTGCGGCGAACGCGACCGGAGCCGCAGGCCGGGCATTTCACACTCAACCCGTGTTCATACTCGGAAACGCTCGCCCGAACATCGAACATCGTCAGGCATTTCTCACATCTGTAGTCGTAAGTAGGCATGTCCCTTTCTCCTTTTCTATGCCGCCGCAACGCTCGCTAGGTCGCGCACGAGTTCACGCAGATGCCCGGTGCCGATCGGCTCGGCCGAGAGCCAGGGCACGAGTGCGACGCGTTGGGCCAGTTCGTTCCTCACCTTCTTGATCTGCGGCCGTTCGGACTGAGCCCTTGCCGCCAACAGCGGGTCGCGAGGGCTCCGGATAGCGAGCGAGGAGTTGATTACCCACGCCCACGGCTCGATTCCCGCCCGCCGCAGGTCTGCCTGCAGCGCGGCGGCTTCGAGCACCGGCGTGGTCTCGGCAAGGGTGGCAACCAGTATCTTCGTCTGCTTCGGGTCCTGCAGGCGCATCAGCGGCGTCACGAGGTTCATTCCTTCCTTGGCGTGGCGCATTATCTCGTGGTGGTAGGCGCCGGTGGCGTCGAGGAGAAGCAGTGTGTGCCCGGTCGGCGCCGTGTCCACCACCACGAACTTCCGGCGCGACTCGCTGATGGCGCGCGAGAACGCCTGGAAGACCGCAATCTCTTCCGTGCAGGGCGAGCGCAGGTCCTCCTCAAGCAGGGCGCGTCCCTGTTCATCGAGGTCCTTGCCCTTGGTCTCGAGTACGTGCTGCCGATACCGCTCGGTTTCCACGCGCGGGTCGATGCGGCTGACCTGCAGGTGTTCGACGTTCGCATCGACCGTGACGGCGATATGAGCGGCCGGGTCCGTCGTCGTCAGGTGGACTTCGTGCCCGCGTGCAGCCAGCTCGACCGCAACCGCGGCGGCAATGGTCGTCTTGCCCACGCCGCCCTTGCCCATTACCATGACCAGGCCGTGGCCGTCGGCCGCGATCTCATCGACCAGTTGGCCGAACGACTTGGCCAGCGTCTGCATCGGTTCCGCTGACACGCCCGTCTGCTGCAGGTTCGGCGGCGAGGTGGCGAGCAATCCCCGTAACGCCTCAATGCCGACCATGTCCATCGGCTTGAGCGGCACGCGGTCGGTGGGAAGTCCCCTTAACACCTCAGGCAGGTGCGCCATGGCCTCCTGTTCGCGTTTCACCAGCGCCTCAGCAAGCGGGTCATCGCTCGTGATGTCGGGCATCAGTCCGTTAATGACAAGCCGCTGGTTGGTCAGGCCGAGCGCGGACAGTTCGCCCTTGGTACACCCCGCTTCGTTGAGTGCCGACACCTGCGGGCGACTGACCAGCACTACGGTGGTGCGCGCGCCGTCACCGAAGGTCTCTATGACCGCGGTGTACTGCCGGCGCTGCTTGTCCAGCCCGGCCAGCGGGCCGAGGCAGGACGAATCGCTCTGGCTGGTATCTAGAAAGTTGGACCAGGCGCTGGGCAGCTTCAGCAGGCGCAGAGTGTGGCCGGTCGGCGCGGTATCGAAGATGATATGGTCGAAGCGGCCGATCCTTGACTCATCGGTCAGGAGCGCCGTGAACTCGTCGAACGCGGCGATTTCCGTGGTGCAAGCGCCGGAGAGTTGCTCTTCCATCTGTCGCACGGCCGGCTCAGGCAGCACGCCGCGCGCGGGTCCCACGAGGCGATCCCGGTACGCCTTTGCCGCCGCCTCCGGGTCGATGTCGAGCGCCCATAGGTTCGGTACGCCCGCAATCGGCGTCGGGTCATGGTCGCCGATGTTCGTGCCGAATACCTGCCCCAGGTTCGAGGCCGGGTCGGTGCTGACCAGAAGCATCTGCTTTCCCTTGTCAGCCAAATGCACGGCTGTGGCGCAGGCCAGCGAAGTCTTGCCAACGCCGCCTTTCCCTGTGAAGAACATGTAGCGTGTCGGTCGGTTATACCACTTCACGGCAATCCCGTCTTCCCCGGTGACTGCCGGAATGCTGCGGTCTGCCGTCAGAACATCACCTGTCATCGGTGTCTCCGTCACTGGCTTCGGATGCGCCTGGGACAAGATAGCGCTGCGCCAGTCGTACCATGGCTTGGGCCGGGGCATCTTTGACCCGCAGGGCGACGTTTACCGCTTCGATCATGTCTTCGCTCGATGCCCCAAGCTTCCGGGCCTGGTCGTAATGGTATCTGAAGCAGGGCTCGCAGTTGCTGGCGATTGACGCCCCGATGGCAATCAACTCGGTTACGGCCGGCGTGGTCAGTCCCGCGCGGCGTCCCTCGGGCTCCTCCTGCGCCGGTTCGTCCTCCGGCAGGCCCAACCAGCTCGCAAGCTCGCTCCTGCTCGGGTATGTCCCGTGCTGCATCACTTTGCCGTCCATCATGATGACAGGCAAGCCGTCTCCATTGTTCTCGGTCATCAGGCGTTTGACATCAGCGTTCTTGGCGAAGTCGAGCGGCTCCTGAGTCAGGCTATGTCGGCGCACTTCGACTCCTTTGTGGCGCAGCCAGGCCAGGTCGGCCGAAAAGCGGGTCAGATGCGGGTCAGTGTCAGGCCCGCAGACCCCGCTGGGACAACACATTGGTGGGTCATAAACCTCGATTAAGGACTTGCTTGAACTCTCGGTCATTGTCTTCCCTTTTCATTACAGCACAGTGTCTTCAACTGCTTCAGTGCGGCCGCCATTGACTTGTCAGCCGACAGGTAGTCGCGGAAGCAGTCCCATAGGCATTCTTCAATATGATTCCTCGGTTGCGCAAGCTTGTAGTGCATCCACGTCCCGTCGCGGCGTACTTCTACGAGTCCAGCGGACCGCATGACCGCCAAGTGTCGGGATATCTTGTACTCCGGCTCAGCGAGCGCTTCCGCGAGGGTACAGACGCACGTTTCGCCATTCCGCGAAAGGGCCACGGCGAGCCGCAGGCGCGTCGGGTCGGCCAGCACCTTGAGCAATGCAGCCTCCTCGACCAGGGCGCTCGCTCCTGCGGTGGCGGAGCCACGCTTCTGCTTTCTATCTGCATCTCTGCGCATAGACGCATATAATACACGTCTCACCGTTTCTGTCAACAAGATTCTGCGGAAGATTCCACGGAGGGCGGCTGCTGCCGGTTCGGCTACGTCAGGCGAGGGTGCGCCGGACAGACGAGACTAGGCTATCCAGCGGTGGTTGATGGTGCGCAGACTGGCAAGGAACAGTGCAAGACAGAAGGCAACGAGGATGAGAAGCTCAAGCCAGAGCGGCAGGAACCCGGGACGGCCGATAGCCTGGTGCATGATGTCGGCGCCGTAGGTGGGCGGCAACGCGTAGGATAGCGGCCGGAGCCACGCGGGCAGTTGCGCCAGCGGGAAGAAGAGGCCGCAGAGGAACACCATTGGGAAGCGGAAGAAGTTGGAAATGGTCTGGGCCTCGAACACTTCGGCGACCGACACCGCGACCAAGAGCCCGAGGAAGGCGGAACTGACCGCGGTCAGGATGACGCCGGCAAGCAGCGCGGGCCAGTTGGTGCCCGACAGGTTGATGAAGAACGCGGCCAGCAGTACCGGCACGAAGGCGTTCAAGACCCCGAACAGGATTGCGCCCGCGGTCTTGGCGAACATCAGGAGCGACAGCGGGACCGGCGCAAGCAGCAGCCGCTCGAACGAACGGCTCTTCTTTTCGAAGGTGATTGCGACCGCCAGCAGCGAGGTGGTGCCGAAGAGCACCGCCAGGGTCATCACGCCGGGCAGGAGCGAGCGGAGTTCGGACGGGTTCGCCCCGGAGCGGACAAAGAACATCCCGGTCCATGCCAGGGGAAAGACCAGTCCCCAACTGACGTTGGGCGGCTTTAAGTAGTAGGTGCGCATGTCCTTGGCGAGGATGCTTGCGAACGCGCCCCAGTGTTTCACTTTTTCTCTTTCTCCGTGCGCAGGGCGGTCGCTTCGAGGCCGGTCGTCTCGACGAATACCTCTTCCAGTGTGGGCCGGACTCGACGCGCTTCGATGACTTCGATACCTTGTTCCTCAAGAGCTCGCACCAGCGGGCCGACCGGCAGCGGAGTGGAAGATTCGGCGCGAATCCGGCTGTCATCAACCGTTGAGAACCGCGCCTCGCCGAACGCACGGGAGAGCAGCTCGATTGCGGCCCCGGGATTGGTCGAGACCGAGAGTTCCAGTACTTGTCGCTCGCGCACCGGCTCAAGCAGGGCCGCGACCGCATCGGTACGGACGATGCGGCCGCTGACGATGAATGCCACTCTCTCGCACAGCCGCTCGGCCTCCTCGATGTAGTGGGTGGTAAGCAGGATGGTCGTGCCGGCGCGGTGCAGGTCGGCGATGAGCTGGCGGATGTGGCGGGCGCTCTGGACGTCAATACCGGTGGTCGGTTCGTCGAGGAACAGAACGCTCGGATGGTGGATGATTCCGGCCGCAATCGTGAGCTTGCGCTTCATTCCCTTGGAGTAGCCGGCGAACTTGCGGCCCGCGGCTTCGGCAAGCCCGAACTCCGACAGGAGCTTCGTCGCGCGGGCGGCACGTTCACGGCGGGGAATGCCGTAAAGCGAGGCACAGAAACTGAGATTGTCCAATCCGGTCAGCTCCGGGTAGAGGTTGCTCTCGTCCGGCACAACGCCGATGAGGTGCTGGGCCGCACGGGGCCGGCGCGTACAGTCGAGCCCCGCGATGCTGAACTCACCCCGGTCCGGCCGAGCCAGGCCGGTCAGCAGGTTGATGGTAGTGGTCTTGCCGGCGCCGTTCGGGCCGAGCAGGCCGAATAACTCTCCGGCCCGGACTTCCAGGTCCAGGCCATCAACCGCGAGAACGTCGCCGAACCGCTTGACGAGGCCGCGGGCTAGCACCGCGGCGGGGGCGTCGGTCACGCTGGCCGAGAGACCGTCCGTTGTCATTGGGTTCTCATTCGCTCCGGAGCGCCTCGACCGGGTCGAGGCGCGACGCTTTCCGGGCCGGGTACACGCCGAAGAACAGCCCGACGGCCAGCGAGAAACCCACCGAGAGCACTATCGAAGGGAACGAGATGCTCGTCCCCCACGATGTCGCAAGCCCGACGACGAAGGCGACAATGACCCCGGCCGCAACACCGATGATGCCGCCGCCGATGCTCAGCAGCGCAGCCTCGATGACGAACTGCGTCACGATGTCCCGTCGAGAGGCGCCGACCGCCATCCGCAGGCCGATCTCATTCCGACGTTCACGAACCGCGATAAGCATGACCGCTAGAACGCCGACGCCGCCAATCAGGAGCGAAATCCCGGCGATGCTACCGACCAGGTTCGTGAACGTGGAAGCCGTTTCGCGCTGAGCCGAGATCAGTTCGGTCTGGCTCTGAATCGTGAAGTCGTCTGGCTTGTCAAGCCTGCTCAAGCGGTGGCGCTCGCGCAGCAGGTCGCGGATCTGAGCCACCGCCGCCGACATTCTGCTCTGATTGACGGCCTGGGCATATGCCGTACTGAGGTAGGTGATGTTGAACAGCCGGCGCAGGGCGGTCCGAATCGGAATCAGGATTTGGTCGTCCTGGTCGACGCCCGCGAGGTCGGTTCCTTTGGCCTCCAGCGCGCCGACAATCTGAAACGGCACTTTGCCGATGTGAATAGTCGCGCCGACCGGGTCCTCTCCGTTGAAGATATTTCTGACTACCGTCTGACCGACCACGGCGACCCGCCGAGCTAAGAGGTCATCCTCGACCGTGAAGAACGAGCCGCTTTCGACGCGGGTGTTCCTTATGGTCCTGAAATCCGGCGTAGTGCCCACGATACTGGTATTAGTGACGAGGTTGCCGCTCTTGACCTGAAGCTTCTTGCTCTGGCCCGGGGCGACGGCTTTGACCGCCGGACAATTCCGCGAGATGGCCTCAACATCCTGCAGGGTGAAGGTCGTGACAAGCCCTTTTATCTGTTGGCGGCCACTCACTTTGGCCACCTGGCCGGCATTGATGACCAGCAGGTCGGTGCCCATCGCCTTGATCCGGTTCAGGACCTTGCGCTGCGCTCCGTTGCCGACTGCAACCATGACGACCACTGCCGCAACGCCGATGATAACGCCCACCAACGCGAGCACGGTGCGCAGCTTGTGGGCGAGCAACTGCCGTGCCGAGAGTCTGATGCTCCGGGCAATCTTCACTGATGCGGCTCTTAGGACCTGAGCGCCTCAATCGGTTGCAGTCGGGACGCCCGTCTTGCCGGCTGCAGACCCGCAACGACGCCCACCAAGGTTGAGAACACGAGTCCGAGCACAATGCTCTCCCAGGAGATTGCAACCGGCACTTTGGTCATCGCGCCCAAAAGCTGCGCCCCGGCAATCCCGATGACGACCCCGGCGATACCACCGGCCAGGGTCACGAAGGTGGCTTCGAGCAGAAACTGCGTCATGATATCCCGGCTGCGCGCACCGACGGCCTTGCGCAAACCGATCTCCCGGCGCCGCTCGTTTACCGAAATCAGCATGATATTGGCGACCACGACGCCGCCCGCGATCAGCGCGATGCCCGCGATCAGCACCAAGAGGATGTTGAAGGTGCCCAGGGCCTTTTGGGCCACTGCGGTGATCTCCGCAGGCGTGGCGATGCTGAAATCGTCGGGCAGACCGGCCGCAAGCTGATGGCGCTCCCGGAGCAGGGACGTCATTTCCGGGATCGCTGCTTTGATGTTGTCAGGCGACTTGAACTGCACTCGGATTGTCCCGATGTAGTCAACATTGGCCAGTCGTCTCATGTAAGTGCTCAAAGGAATGTAGATCCGGTTATCCATGTCCCCGCCGCGCGGGCTGACTCCTTTGGCCTGCATGATGCCTTTGATTTCGAAGCTCACGTTGCCAATGCGAACCTGCTCGCCGATGGGATTGGTTGACCCGAAGAGTTCCTTGCGCAAGGTAGGCCCGATGACGCCCACCCGGGCCAGATCGGTCACGTCGTTATCAGTAATGAAGTCCCCCTGCACAACACCTAGGTCCCACAACGGCTCGAGAGTCGGTGTGCATGCGAAAATCATCGCGGTGACCGATTTATCCTGATACTTCACGTCGGCCTGGCGGGCATGCAACGGCGCTACCTCGGTGACGCTCCTGATGTTCTGCTTCAAGGCCTGCGCGTCCTCCAGCTTCAGGGTCGTAACCGGCGCACCGGCGCGGGACGGGACGACTTCACGCTCCCCGGCCCAGATCATGACGCAGTCGAGTCCGAATTTCCTGACCCGTTCCATGACCCGCTTGCGCGCGCCCAGCCCGGCCGAGACGATAATCGTCAGTGCCGCGATACCGATGACTATGCCAATCATCATCAGGAACGTCCGGACCCGGTTGCGGCCCAGACTTCGAAACGCGACGCCGAGTGCCTTACTTGTCTTCACTTCTCACCTCCGGCGCGGGTAGACCCTTGAGTCCCTGCTCGGCATCTCGTGGCCGCTCGTTGACGCTATCACTGGTGACCCTGCCGTCCGCGATTCGGATAATGCGCCGGGCATGTTCGGCGATGTCCGACTCATGGGTCACCAGCACAATCGTTCGTCCCTGCTGGTTCAGCTTCTGAAACAGGGCAATGAGTTCGTAGCTGGACCGGGTATCGAGATTGCCGGTCGGCTCATCGGCATACAGAATCTCCGGGTCATTGACGATTGCCCGTGCGACGGCGACGCGCTGCTGCTGGCCGCCCGAGAGCTCGCCGGGATGGTGATGCGTGCGATCGGCGGCTAAGCCCACCGCGTCCAGGGCTTGGCGGGCAAGCTGGGCGATGTGCGGCCGGTCCGAGTAAATCAACGGCAACTCGACGTTTTCCTGCGCGCTGGCCCGGGGTAGCAGGTTGAACATCTGAAACACGAAGCCAATCTTCCGGTTGCGGATCCGCGCCAGCTCCTCGTCCGGGATCTGGCTTACCTCAACGTCATCCAGCAGCAGGGTGCCGCTGGTCGGACGGTCAAGGCAACCCAGGATGTGCATCAGGGTTGACTTGCCGGAACCCGAGGCGCCGATCAGCGCGACAAACTCGCCCTTTCGGATTTCGAGCGACACGTCGCGCACCGCCGTAACCTCGGTGCCCGTGCCTTGACCGTAGAGCTTGGTTATGCCTCGGGCTTGGACCACTGGTCTATCCATGATTCTACTCCTCTGGTTTCGAAACGATGATCCTCTCGCCGTCACTCACGCCACTGTCAATCTCTGTGTAACCGCCGTCGCTCCACCCGGTCTGCACCCTGCGCTCCACGGGCCGGCTGCCCTCGAGCACGGTGAGCGACTTCTCGCCGTGGTCGCGCGTGATGGCGCGGGACGGGACTGCCAGAACGCCTTTGTGCGTACCCAGGTAAATCGCGACGTTGGCGGTCATTTCCGGCCTGAGCACTTTGCCCTGCAGGTCATCAATCGCAATCGTTACATCATAGTTCACAACGTTGTCCTGAATCACCGCCTTCGGGTAGATGGCCGTGACCCGGCCGCGGAAATCGGCATCTGCGTACGTGTCCACAGTGAAGCTTGCCTCCTGGCCGACCTCCACCTTGCCGATGTCAGTCTCATCCACATAGGCGTCCACCTGCAGCCGGTCCAGGTCAATGATGGTGACAAAGGTCGGTGCGCTCAGGCCTGCCGACACATTCTCGCCTTCCTGCGTGGCGACCGACGCGACGACGCCCGGAATCGGCGCCCGGATGGTGGCGTAGGTCAACTGGACCTCGGCAGCGTCCAGTGCCGCAACCGCCTGGTCAACTTCGCTCTGCGCGATGGCGCGGTCGTCGGCCTGCGTCGCCTCCTCCAGCGCCAGCGCGGACTCGGCTTTCGTTACTCCAATTGCGGCCCCCTCGATGCTGTTGCGGGAACGTACATCAACAAGCTCCAGTTCCCTCTTGGCCTTCGTGACTCCCGAAAATGCCTGGCCACTAAACAGCGGCACGCTGACCCCGGCGCCAACCGCGGCGTTTCCCCGGAAGCTGCCGGTGGCGTTCCCGTAGCCCGAACTGGCCTCACCCTGCAAGGCAGGCCACAACGAGGCACGGGCGGCACCGACGCCGGCTTGCGCGACCGCTGCCTCCTTGGGGGCCTCGGCGGCAAGCGCGGCCCGCGCCGCCTCGGCAGCGGCCAGGTCGGCCCGCTTCAACGCGAGTTCACCGGGTTGCTGGTGTTCCAGTGCGGTCTGCTTGCCTTGGGCGGCCGCCAAGGCAGCTCGCTTTTGTGCAACCTGCGCCTCCAGGTCGCGTTTCTCGATTTCGGCAATCACCTGATTCCTCGAGATTCGGTCGCCGACGTTGACGTAGAGCCGCTCAACTCGGCCCGAGATGCGACACCCCACCTTGACTTCAGCTCCAACCATCGGGTTGACGATACCGGTGGCCTGGATGGTCGAACTGATGTCCCGGCGAGCAACGGCGACGACTTCGACTCCCGTCTTGGCACGTCGCCGAGCCGCGCCTCTTGCGAGCACGGCCAGCGCAATAGCGACCGCGATGACGGCAACCACTACTCCAAGAAGCAGGTACAATTTCCGGCCGGTTCTCGACATCAAGTCATTCCTTTCGTTTCTTAGTGAGCACTGTGACTGCTATATCCTCATGCTGACGCATGGAAGCCACGGGATGACGTGCATTGAAGCCCGACGGGCCGCTGCCGGACAACCTGCCGGCGCGTTCGGCGGGCAGACCTGAGTCGCTGTAATGGCCACACGTACAGCTTTGACACAATCGCGTACTTTCTTACTGCGGTCGAAGGCACGGTGTCGGAGCCACCTGAAGGACCCCGGCGGCTAAACCGCCGATGCTACTTGCGGCCGGGCTTCTTCGTGCAGGGATGTTTCTTTGTCGTGCCGTGGCACTTCCGAATCTGCGCGGGCGAGCAGTCTTCGGGCTTACCCTTCAGTTCTTTCGGGCACTGGCACTTTTCTGTCTCACAACACATGTTCTTGTTCCTTTCTACGGATTAGGTGAACCTGGCGAGGTTCGGGGACGGCGCTAGCGATGACCTCCGCAACCCCCTTGGTTGCCGCACCGGCTACCGCAGTCAACGGAGCTGCGCGAGCCCGATGTTCTGCAGCCCGACCCGCAGCCAGACTGGCAGTCAGCCGAGTCGCAAGGACATTGTGATCCCAGGAGATGGTACCTACCGCACTCCTGCCAATAGGCCTGAATCAGTTTCACCGACTCCGGCGTGTTCCCGGTGATTCTGACTGTGACGCCGTTAGTGGTGTTGGTGGCCTCGACCTTGGCGTCCTTCAGCGCCTGCCCGTAGGTCTCGCACCGGGTGGCTGACACCGGTGTAGGTTTCTGGGTGCTGACCGCAAAGGCAACCGCGGCCAGTGCTATCAGAAGTACGCCAGCGGCCAGCGCGACTGTCATTCTGCGTTTCATGGTCTATCTACTCCTTGGTTAGGGTTTCGTTCTGAGTTCCTCTAGACATTCTCCGGGTTACTTGTGCGGTGTCTTGCCGCCCCGGACGCAGCGGGCCTTCGGTGCACAAACCCGTGGTCCTCTCTTCGGGTTCACCACAGCGGTCAAAGCCGCCCTGAGCTTTCCGGCCGCGCCCGGCGCGAGCCGGTAGTGGATGAAATAGCCCCGACGCTCAGACCGCACCAACCCGGCCGAGCGCAGGATGCGCAGGTGCTGGGACACGGCGCCGGCCGAGATGCCGGTGGACCGGGACAGCGCACCGACGCAAAGCGTGTTTTTCGACAGCAGTTGCACGATGCGCACCCGGCTTTCGGTCGAGAGCGCGGCAAACAGCGCGGCCTGGGTCTCGGCCGCTTCGGTCGGTCTCTGTCGCGGTACTGGTTGGCGCTTCACTAACGTATTTTAGCGGTTACTGAATCAAATGTCAATCGAGACCTCATGGTTGGGAGGGTGACCTTGTCGCCCCGGCGCACGCGGGACACCGGCAGGGAAGAATCCTAGCCGCGCCGATTCGGCCGCCTCAGCCACCGACGGAGCAGGCTGCGACCCTTGAGCACCAAGGAAGAAATGGGAAAGAAACGGGGACGCGAGCTTGTCTGGTAACTCGAAGCTGGCGCGGCGGCACTAATATCCGAGGCGGTTGATGGGGCTTTGCTTCTTCCCTGTCTGCGTGCGGGCACGCACAGGCAGAGGGGCGCGGGCAGGCCTGCTGCTTCTTCAGTTCCATCATCCGCGTCACCAATTCGACCATCTTGTCATGCCGGGCCGCGGACGTCGCTCAGAGAAGTAGGGGGTGCCCCTCGCGGCTCGTTGGGCTCAATCCTGCCCGGTGCGGGGCTTCCAGTACCCGGGTTGCCGGTGCAGATGCATGACCGCCAAGACCTCTATGCGTTTCGGCTTGGTGCGGTACACGACGCCGTAGGGAAAACGGAGAACCCGACAGCGGCGGACGTCGCCTTCGAGAACCCGGTAGAGTAGCGGGGATTCCTGAATCCGATGGACCGCATCACGCACGGCCGCGGCGAAGCGCCGTCCGAGCCCAGAGCTCTGGGCCTGGTAGTACCGCGCGGACTCGATGAACTCCCCGCGTGCTGCCGGGTGGAACTCGACCGGACTCATCCGAGACTACTGTCGAGTTCTTCGAATACCTGTTCGCTTGAGGAAAGAGCGACTGTCCCGTCGTCAATCTCCCGGCAACGTCGCCTTATCTCGTCCATCCACGCCGGGCTGACTTCGAAGCCTTCCTCATAGTCCAAGCTCTCCAGAAGCTTCTCGGCAAGAAGCGCCCTGGATTCACGGGGAAGGTGAAGCATCTCGTCAAGAATGATGTCTGTCTTTGCCATGACTCAAATCTTACTACACCTCGGATGCGAGTCAACTCGGTGACCTACGTGGTAGTGTCAATTCTTTTGTGTAACTTTCCACGTCCATTCACGCGGCTTTCCTGCTGACTTTGGCCCGGGCCTTGGGCCGGCGCTGACTCGCCCGGCGCTGTTCCCACCGCTTGTTGGCCTTCT
>Ga0315282_10008655_pt1 | contig 16414 bp, 24 predicted proteins | sample YL17G07_20_MG_FD_203693 | JGI IMG/M metagenome (GOLD analysis project Ga0315282, IMG submission 203693) | Sediment microbial communities from Yellowstone Lake, YNP, Wyoming, USA - YL17G07_20 | ecosystem: Environmental > Aquatic > Freshwater > Lake > Sediment | place: USA: Wyoming | collected...
CGGGTGTCAGCTTAAAGGTGTAACCTTTTCTAGCAAGCATTAAAAGCTGGCAGTACCTTGATTTTTTGTCTGGTAATTTGATGTCAGGTACGTTTTCTTCCTGTTTTACTATTTTAACAGCGATGGGTGGTAAATCAAGTCCTAGTATGTTTTTCATTTTTTCGCTCAAAATTTTTAAGTTCAACAGTATGCCTCCCAACTTTTAAAGCATACATACCAGCAATCTGAATGCAATGTTTTATTTTTATCATCACGCGAGGTATGTGGGCCCAGTGCACTTGTCTTAAATTTTGACATAATTACTTCACCACTAAAACTGGGCAACATGCGTGTCTTGTTACTCCGTCGCTTACGCTTCCCAACAGCATTTCCTTTATCTTGCTTAAGCCCCTAGCACCCATGACAACCAAGTCGAATTTGCCTTCTCTGCATGTTTTCACTATCTGCTCAACCGCATGTCCCTCTAATAACAACGTTTCAGCTTGAACTCCTTCAACCCTCACCCTCTTTTCGCCATCCGCCAAGATGCCAGCGCCAACCTTGTGAATTGCTTCAATAAACTCATGGACTGGTGTTGGAGATATTGCAAAGCCGCCAATTGAATATACATGTATTAGAGTGATTTTTCCATTAAACTTTTTAGCTATTTGAACAGCCATCTTTAATGCCCTTATTGAATGTTCTGAACCATCCAATGGAACCAAAATTTTCTCAAACAATATTATCCACCTCCAATTATCCTTCATTCATTTTGAAGTTTCAAGAGAGCTTCCTTTCCCATCATACCTCCTGTAACGCCTAGTGCGTGAGCTCTGGACTTGCAAGATTCGATCTTCGCTTCTAGTGCATCTTCAATTTTTGTTAGACCTTTAACTCTAGCCGCCGTAACATTTCGTTCATTCAGAACGTCTATGTCAAAATTTCTGCAGACAACCAAACGTTCTTTCGCTATTAACACAATGATAACTGGTTTCTCGGGAAACTCCGGATTTCCAATATTAACCTCAATAACGGTATTTTCATTTATTTCAACAGGTTTGACCTCAATCACATAAATCACCTCTTATACGCTTCCGCTCAACACTCCGTACAAGAGTCCAAATATGACGCTGCCAGCCCAAGCTATGATCATGTACGTTAGAACCACCTTCCATCGCACTATCCTTGAGACAGCTAATGCGTTGGCAACATCATATGGTTGCCCCATAAGCCAGCTAAGCAAAGCGCCTTTTGACATGCCCAAATCAAACATTCCTTTTCCAAGAACAATCTCAACGAGCGTAGGTGTGTATAAAGGTCCGCCGATGACAGAAGCAAGCAATATCCCACCAATTCCAGTTAGATATGTGCCTACGATGTCTTCAGGTAGAAAAGCCTCAACGTAACTGACAGCGACGAGACCTAAGAGGAAGAATGGCAAAATTTGCTTTGCTATGTAGCCTCCGAACTTTAGGGCAGACCATAGCCTTTCGTCGAGAGGTGGCTTAACGATCTCTATCTTTGAAATTGAGCTTGAACTATTCACTTGATGTTCTTTTTCAATCGCTTTGCCCCATGGGGTCTTGGAGATTACTATGCCAGCCGCTAATGCAACTACAACAGAAACAATTATGCGCACTCCAGCTAGCTCCCACGATATCATTTCGCCAGTAAGTAAAATTGATAAGATATTTGCTGCAGGAGCCATCAAAAGAAACGTTATGGCCGGGCCGATTCCTGCGCCAGTGTATAATACCCCTGCAAACAACGGTACCATTGTACATGAGCAAACAGTAAGAAACGGTGCCATTCCAATGGCTAAGCCATAACCAGTGACTTTGCTTCCACTCATATATTTTGTGATGGCTTCTTTTGGCACAAATTCGTATACTAAACCAGCTGCAACAAACGCAAAAAGAAGGCAAATCCACCCGTGGCTGAAATAGTCAATAAGATAGGATATTGGAATCTGCCATAAGGGCAGTCCGTGAAAGTCTGCTGGCTTCATGGTAGGCGCAAGTGAGTAGGCCATTATCCTTGAGTAAATGAGGTAGCCTATTGTGAAGAAAATGAATATCAACATGATGATGCTCCGAATATGCCTAGTTTTCTCAGCCAAATACTCACGCACCTCTACAGTTTAACTATTTCAAAGTTGCAAGGATTAGTCTCTCAACTTCCTTTTTTTCTGGAACCCTTCCCATAACTCTAACAATATTGTTGATAGCTAATGCAGGTGGCACAAGAACCCCATACTTTGCGATGGTATCCTTGGACTGAACATTCAGTTTGAAAATTTTCACACCGACGTCTTTTGCTTTTAAGGTTGAAGCTGCCTCTTCAACGCTTTTGTACGTTGCTTGACATCTCTTGCACGGGGGGTCTACACCAATAACTTCTACCGTAACTTCCTTCATAGCAACTTCCTCTAGCATGCTGTAGTTACAAATGGAAAGCGATATATATCATTTATGTTACAGATTGTAACAGGTAGAAACAAATGGACTATGCGGATAAAAAAATTATGTCCATCCTACAAGAGGACGGTCGAGCATCCTTATCCTCAATAGGTAAAGAACTAGGAATGTCCCACGTAGCCGTAAGGAAAAGGTTGAAGAACCTTTCCGAAAAGTTGATTAAGGTTTCAGCTGGACTCAATGCTGAATATCTCGGCTTTCGTGTTGCCATTGTGAATGCAGAGGTTGAAACGCCTGAACGTTTACGAGAACTTGTAGACATATTTTCTAAGTGCCCAAGAATTATATTTTTAACTACTACAACTGGTGCTTACAATTTGATGACTATCATGGTTGCGGAAGATGCTGACACGTTAAACGCCATAGTAGAAGTATGCTCTGTAAGAGCGCAGAAGGGTATTAGACGTTCAGAAGCCATGATAGGCGAAGCACCAGCAATTCCAAAATATCTACCAATCAAGATCGTTGCAGCTAAAGAAGATGAGGATGCTCCATGCGTAATAAACTGCGGTAAATGCTTACGTTATCAAGAGAAGAAATGTTTAGGTTGCCCAGCAACAAAACATTATCGAGGTCCTCTCTAACCAGAAGACAGCTTAACGACCGAACATTTTCATGTTTCTTAATTGATGCGTTGCTTCATCAGCTTTTGCTAGCGCATGATTAATTTTAGCTGTATTTTTGTCGCATTGGCTCATCTGTTAGTACATACCTTATTCTTTCTTTCCATTCTTTTGAGTCCCAAGTTCTTAGAGCCGTATGGGTGTTGTAATAGTTTTGTGGAATTGGATGAGTGCCAATGATGACATCTACGCCGTATTTTTGCTTCACAAACTCTTTGAAGTGACCTATGTAGGGACATGGAGGATAACCTACAACCATTCCTGTTGCAAAATGAACAACCTCGACGCCATTTTTCTTCATTTCTTCAACGCAGTATTCCAAGTTTCCACCCGGACAACCTCCGCAAGTTGTATATCCCACGAGCTCCACTTCCTGATCTTTGTAAATGCTGAAAGCCCCTTCTCGGTTTCTTAATGCTCTAAAACATTTACCCCCAGCGCAATTATGGTAACGATCACAGATAATTATACCTATTTTCCTCTTCTTTTGATCAGACATGCAAATCACGTTTAGTCCACTATAATCAATCATGTTATTTATCATTTTAGATTGTTGTCTAAACTAGTGAAGAATTGAAAGTGGAGTGAAACATGCTATTTCTTTTCTGGGTTTTTATAGCTACAAACCCTGCCTCCTTGTAATAGCCCTCACTTGAAAACTCTAAATGAAGGGGTTCTTCGGTTGGAGGTTGTAATATTGTGGATCTTATCTCTGAGATTTGGAGACCAGTATTATTCAACATGGATTTCAATTCATCGATAGTGTAAAACTTGGCGATTTTATAGAAAACGTTGCCCTCTTTACCCTTCTTCTCGTAGAAGCTTGCCCACGGACTTTCTTTTAGTATTAGACCGAGGATAACAGAGCCATTGTCCTTTATAACTCTCGAAGCTTCTTTTAAAACTTTCAGGGGATCATTAATGAAGCATAGAGTAATGATGAGGAAAACAGCGCCGAAAGACGCGTCCACAAATGGCAGGTTCTCTCCTCCTCCCCTAATAACCTCTATTCCTCTCTCCTCCGCGAACTTCAGCATCCCGACAGATTTGTCAATGCCATACTCTATCTTTAGGGAGATCGCAAACCTCCCCGTACCCACACCTATTTCTAAAAAGGATCTTTCCAAGTTCTTGGACAGAGATTTTATGCACTCATTTTCTAAATTGAAAGCTGTTTTTCCAAAGGGCTTATCATACCATTTGTCGTATCTTTCCGCAAATGTGCCAAACACATTTTCCACATCAAAATTGTCCTTGCTATCCTTTGCCTTCTTAGATGCTGCTGTTTTTTGGATTTTAGGTAACTTCATCTTGCCCAATTCCGTGGAGGTCTATTAACCGCTTACTAGCCGACTCCCGCCATCTAGTTTTATAGAAGCGTAAAATTTATTTTTATGCATATGCACACTTTTAGGCGGTGAAATATATAAGAATTAAAAGAAGGTTAGAAAAATGGGACAATGTAAACTTTGTGGAAAAAACGGTGAAAACCTAACTTTACTTTCAGTTAACCACAAGGACTTAGGTCGCATTATGGTCTGTCAAGAGTGTTGGAAAAAACTTTGGAATGAAAATTGTATGGTGTGCAGCACTACGGGCTCAAGTGGCACATGCCCAAGCTGCGGATAAAATGTGGGCAAAGCCAATTATTGGCTGGACGAAAAATGGTGATGAATATCGTATTGAAGGAGAAAAATCCCTATATGTAATAGGAGCTGTTAAAGTTTCAAAAGAGCTTAAATTAACCCAACGAATCCAATATTAAATTCAAGTTAAAGCTTAACAGGGGAAAAGCGAATGACAGAAAAAGACATCTACGACTTAATCATTATAGGTGCAGGCACGGCAGGCTTAGCTGCAGGACTCTACGCAGCAAGGTTCGGATTGAAAACCCTGATATTAGAGACTCAAGCGATAGGCGGAAGGGCCACAGAAGTATCGCTCATTGAAAATTATCCAGGCTTCCCAGAGGGAATCACGGGGAAAGATCTCATACAACGAATGTATGATCAAGCCTCAAAATTTGGAGCCAAAATCAAGCCTTTCAAGGAAGTCACAGACCTGAAGTTCAACGGCAAACTTAAGAAAGTCGCAACAAGAAAAGGTGCTTATCACACCTTGGCGTTGATAATCGCAACAGGAACACAGAGGAAAAAGCTGAGGGTTCCCGGTGAAGTCGAATTCCTTGGCAGAGGCGTAAGCTACTGCTCAACATGTGACGGCCCGTTTTTTAAGGGCCTAAAGGTTGCGGTTGTAGGGCATGGTGAAGAAGCTGTTATGGATGCTCTGTTTCTGGCTGATATGGCAAAGAAAGTGTATCTGGTGACCCATGGTAAGGAGCTTAAGGCTTTTGGAACTATGAAGCAAAGGCTTCTTGAAAAAAGCAACATAGAGACAGTCAACGGTTCAGTTGCCGCTATCCTTGGAGAAAATGTTGTGAAGGCGATAAAAATTATAGAAGCAGGTACAAGACTGGAAACGCTGATTGATGTTAACGGAGTTTTCATCGCCTTAGGTGGGATCCCCATGACCGAGATAGTTAAAAAAGCCGGAATAGCTGTCGATAATGGCGGCTGCATAATCGTGGACCGCTGGCAAAGAACTAACATTGAAGGCATTTTTGCAGCTGGTGACTGCACGTGCGGGGGGATGCAGGTCATAACCGCGGCTGGAGAAGGTGCCATGGCCGCCTTGAAGGCATCAGCATACGTAAAGAGAATGGAGGCAAGCTCAAGAGTTTAGCTCGTCTCGTGATCGTGCTACAAAGAAAAAACATTGTGCCACAAATCAGCAGAGCTCACGGCTAGAAGGGAGTAAAGAAGATGGTTGTGGTTGTGAGGGTAAATTGGTGGAGTATAGTTATGAGAGGGGCCTCGTTAGAGAGCAACCGCAGTTGATTCATCTTTTTGAAGATTTCATGAAGCCAACCCATTAAAGAGAAATGATTCGGGCTTTTGATTTTGCTTGCTGTTTCCTTTCAAAGTTGAAGCATTTTCAAGCTCTTTCTAGGTGGGGCACATACCTGACTTCTAATGCTAGTTAATAAACGAAGCCAGCCTTGCTGGCGTCTTACACCATTTGTCTTATGGCACCCCCTTTTTCTAGTGTTTTTCGCCAGGAATGTATTACTTCGCAGTTGGACTCATTGCACGAATAAGGTTCTCATGGTTCTATCCATGTCATTGTAGACTGCAGATTGAAACCTGGCGAAAAATTGAAAGGGAGTAAAACACGCTATTTCTTTATGATTTTGAGATTATAATTTACAGGGATACCTGCTCCTTCAAACAATTGACCGACTGGACAATTATCCCGCGTATGTTGCCAAACTCTGTTTATCTTGTCTTCACTTTCATTCGTTATTACTTTAATTTCGATGTCGGCTTTTGTAACCGTTTTAGCATCGTCAGGTTTCTCTGCTTTCACATTGACCTCCAAAGCGCTCACTGAGACCCGCATTTTCTTGCTCATAAGGTAAAATATCTGCGAAATGCATCCTGCAAAACTCATAACGCCAAGTTCAAGGGCAGTAGGACCTTTATCGGTGCCCAGTTCTGGAGGCAAATCAAGGCAGACACAATGGAATCTTCCATTATCTACGGATATCCGAAACTCTTCAAGAAGTTTAGCCGTGGAATTAATAATCTTCGTCATCAAATCACCCTCCATTAATTTTTCTTGTTTTCTGCGGCTTCTTCTATTTAAGACATTCTTTTTTCTAAAGTGAAAAACATTTTCTATATGTCACCTAATTGCTCGTGCTGTGTTTTGCTCGTTCAATCATCACGCAAACGCCATACACCACATCAATATCATTCTTTTCGCAAAATTTGATTGCTTTTTCTGATTCTGAGCCTGGCTGCATCCAAACCTTCGTGATTCCAAGTCTCTTGCAAGTTTCAACCGTATGCTCTGTTACTTTCGGAGGAACCACGACATCAACGACATCGGGTTTTACGGGCAGGTTTTCCAGACTTGGATAACACTTGTCGCCTAGGATTTCCTGTGCATTCGGATTTACAGGATACACTTCATATCCGGCATTTTTCAGATCTTTATACACTTGGTAACCATATTTTTGAGGGCCACGGCTAGCTTCCACAACAGCAAAAACGTTTTTCTTGTTCAAAAACACCTTTATCGATTCTCCGTTCATTTCTATTCCCTCTCCTCTTTTTCTTCCAAGCGTAGACTAAAGATGCCGTGTTATCTTTTGTTCTAGCGTTTGTCTAGGCATTGCGCCGATGATCGTGTCTACAAGTTTCCCATTTTTGAATACTAGCAATGTGGGAATGCTCATTATATCGTACTGCGTACTAACTTCCCGATTCTCATCCACATTAAGTTTCCCGAATAATATTTTTCCAGCATAATCTCGCGACAGTTCCTCTATAATAGGGGCAACCATACGACATGGTCCACACCAAGGTGCCCAACAATCAACCACTACAAGCGGATGATTCTGGATCATTTCCTTAAACGTTGCATCGGTCATCTCAACAGGTTTATTGAAGGCTGTTCCTCGTTTTTCGGGAGCCGCACTCTTCATCATTTTTTGCAATTTTGCTTGCTTGATTCTTTCTAATTCCTCATCTTCCTCGTTTTCCACTTAGATACCTCACGCATTATTTGCTGGTGGAACGATTACGTGATCGCCTATAATCTCGTTGTTTGGCAGTCTGCCGGAGATTACTGAATTGCTGTTTCGCCAGTCTTGGAGAGTCTATATTTATCCTCAGCTTCTTCCACAAACCCAGCGTTTTTGAGTTCTCTGAGACCACTTCTTACACGGAATAAGGGTTGTCCTGTTTTGTTTGCAATATCATCAGGAGATAATGTTTCGTTCTTTAAAGATTTCAGCAACGCCATCCGCTTGACGTCGGTTTTCCGTCTGGAGACACGTAGGTCATGCCATCAGTCGCCGAGATTAAGTTACATAGGACATTTGTACTCGCCTTTTTCCAAACACTCCATAGCTTTGGCTTCCTCGATTTGTCGTTTACGCTGCTTTTCTTCTAGAAGCTTGATTTCGTCACATTTTTCACAAATCAAGGCTTTGATGACTTCCTTATTCTGTTTTAGACCCATATGTCTTTTTACGAGTTCAAGCTTTTCAGCCTCAGCTTCTTCAAACTCTATCATTTCAACTGTCTTTCTGCCCACATTCGCAGGATATTCCTTCTTCAGCTTTTTCACCTCCTTAATATTCATGTGAAAGCAAAAAGGAGGAAGTTGGCTGGTGCTCACCTGGATATCACTAAACTACTGTTTTTCCAGTCTCAGAGAGCCTATATTTATCCTCTGTTTCCTCGATAAATCCAGCGTTTTTGAGTTCTCGAAGACCACTTCTCACTCGGAACAAAGGTTGACCAGTTTTGCTCATGATCTCTTCAGGAGATAGTGCTTCATTCTTTAAGGATTTCAGCAATGCCATTCCAGTTGATGTGGGTTTTCCATCTGGAGATACGCAAGGCATGCCATCAGCTCTCTGGAAGTTTCTTCATGCAGAGGTACCAGTCTTTGCACTCGTAACCTTCTTTAAGCCTCTCCTCAGCTTGCTCGGCTGTCGCTGGAGAAGGAATCACGACTGGATCCCCAGGCTTCCAGTTGGCAGGTGTCGCCACTTTGTGTTTGTCGGTTGTCTGTAAGGCATCTATCAACCTTAAGATTTCATTCATGTTTCTTCCGGTGGTGAGTGGATAGTAAAGCATCGCTCTTATCTTACTCTCCGGGTCAATCACGAAAACGCATCGAACGGTCTCGGTTTTGCTCTGCTCTGGATGTATCATTCCATACTTCTTAGCAACTTCTTTGTTCAGGTCAGCAATTATGGGGAAGGGTATCTTAACACCCATCTTCTCCTCGCAGTTTCTTATCCAAGCTATATGAGAAGAAACGCTGTCCACACTCAAACCCAAGAGTTCAACATTTCTCTTCTTTAGCTCATCGTAGATCTTTGAGAAAGCAATAAACTCCGTTGTACAGACTGGTGTAAAGTCTGCTGGATGAGAAAACAGGACGAGCCAAGTGCCCTTGAAATCTGAAAGCCTCAACGTCCCTTGTGTGGTAACAGCTTCGAAATCAGGAGCTTTTTGACCCAGTATAGGAAACCCCATCTCTTCTTTTTGAACTTCAGCCATTTCTTTCACCCCTATTTTCCTAAAAAGAGTATAATCTGTATATTTAATAAAAGGATTTCCGTCGCAGAGTTTAGTTTCTAAACTCTTGCTCAATCTCTTTCCTAGTTTTTGTTCTAGCTGGCTAATCACTTGTGGAAGTGTAGAAGGCAATAGAGGTCTCTGATCAGGTAGGAAACTGCTACCACGGGAATTTTCATAAAGAGCATTCCCAAGCCCAGAGCAGCAGGTAGCAGACGTAAAAAAGACCTTGATTATAATTCTTCACGACTGAATGTCCTTTCCAGTTTTGAATGGGATTAACCTTGGAATCCACTTGGGAACTTTTTTTCTATATTCAACATACTTGTCGCCAAATATTCTTACAAGATCTTCCTCTTCATAAGTAGCCATCTTATCAAAAATGACTATGAAGCAAATCCATGGAATAAGCGAAGCAATTGACATTACAACGAAGACAAATCCAAGATATGCCAAAAGAATACTCAGGTATAACGGATGACGAGTATAAGCAAATGCACCATCTGTTAGCAAAGTGAATTCGGCACCTTTCCTACCAAACAGAGTTTCGTGCGAATAGAACCCTAAAACGATAGCAGATACCTCTAAACCACCGAACAACACTATCCGAATAACATCTGGGACAAAACCCACGAATCTTTCGGAGAGTCTAAAAACGAATGAATCCAAAAGCCAAACAAGAAAAAACAGCACAGCGGACAAAGGCAATATCAAGTCTGTACGTGGAAATTCCTTGCCCATTTCAGAATGCTTCGGTTCCTTCATACCAGTCAACTGCAGTTCCCAACCTTATCTAGTTAACGCATGCAATCCTGCAATAGTGCGGGGGGTTAGGTTTAAACTTCGGTTTAAATCCTCGGAATTTCTGAATCCAGCGACACTTTTCAAACACTCAACTAACAAAGTGTAAAATGGAGGCATTGAGCTCTTAGAAAGAAGCAGAATTTTAGATGCCTCAATAAAAGATTGACTTACCTTCTTTGTTTATGATTCTGACGTTCACATCGAACTTTATTTGTTATTTTGACCCGTTTGAAATACTGGGTTCAAAGGAAGTTGGTATAGCTCTTTTTGTTAGCGGGGGTCTGTTTTTCGTCTACGTGCTTCTCTATTTGAGAAGTGGATTTTTCGGGGAAACCGCGCCAAAGCTGGATTTTCTAATTACAACACGTCCATACCGATTTTGCAGACATCCGCAATACTTGAGCTTCATTATAATGATTCTGGGATTTGACCTAATGTTTGGAAGTGTCGTAGGCATTGTGTTCACTTTTACGCTGTCAATTCCCAGTACACTCTATAGAGCAAGAGTCGAAGACAGACTGCTAAGAAAGAAATTCGGAAAAGAATGGGAGAATTACGTTGAAAAAGTCGGATTCCTGTTTCCAAAGTTAAAAAAAGTAAACATAAAAAAACCCGCGCTAGAGCATCAGTAGCAGTATTATGCGCGCGCTGGGCATCGATGCTCGTTATTTAGTACCAACTGTCGTGCCTAAGACAAGCATTTCAATGAACGCCAAGGTTATGAAAGCGACGAAAATGACTATCGCTCTGCTTTGTTTCGCATTGTAAAGCGTCATCGGACCGAGATAGAACTGCATTGCAAACGAATAGAATCCTGCAAATAGTGAGACGTAGGGTAAGAAACCCCCGAGAAGACACGGTCCCACTCCATAACATGCAGCCTTCCAGGCATTAAGAATCGAACCTTGCCCTCCAATCAGCCTATAAACAACGTGTAGCAAGACCGTCAACGAAACGAGAATTGGCAAAGACAGGATCATTATTAGAGCAGCTTCAATAAAGTATGCATAGGTTCCATAAACTTCTATCAAGTTAGCTTTGGCGAAGTTGTAGGCGATTATTTGAGCTTGGTAAGCCGAAGAGAAATCGTTGCTTTGAAAACCGAGGTAGTTCATGACTGGTGTGGCTATCGAGAGTATCGATGTTATTGAAAGAAAGAAAATGAAACCATTTCTCCAGCTTTCGTTTTTCTTTCTCGTAAAGAAATCGTCAGGACTGGCTAGTTCATCAGTAAGTTCTCTTAAGAAGCGAAACGCTATGTTCACGCGCATTTAATTCCCTCTCCTTTCTTTAACCTTTTTATTTCGATTTCAAGTGCATATACTATACGAAAGTGGAGCGACGAACAAGATTTATTGCCTCAGCTCGTTGCCTTTCCAACTCAAGTAGTTGAAGCCTGACTCTTGTCTGTTCATCATAACATACGTAAGGTTCAGTCAATTCCTCAGAATAGACCTGTGAGTCTGATTCTCCAAGAGTTTCGACATAAATCGACCTGAATGCTTTTGCGAAGGAGGTTGCCACTGAGTTATTGAAAACTTTCTTCAGAATCCCTATTTTTCTCAACTCAATTTTTTTCATTCTTATCACCCTCCTTAATGTGTTACACCTATTTCGTGTAACAATACTACTAGGAACGGCGAGGCTTATAAATATTACGCTTTGTTACACAATCATTGTGTAACAAGGTTTATATGCAAGTCTAGACCTATGTCTTGGTAGGTGAGACATACGGAGAACTCATTACAGCCGGCAGAAATTCTGAACAAGGAACTTGGTCTAAGCCCGTATGAGTCACGAGCCTTTCTTTCTATACTGACGCTTGGTCCAATGTCTCCCAGCGATATAGCTCAGCGAGCCGACATACCGCGACCGAGAATCTACGACGTGCTCCGGAGCCTCGTGCAAAAAGGCCTACTCATGGAGCAGTCTGGAAAGCCTGCAATCTATGCTCCCATCGAGCCCTCTGAGGCGTTGAGAAATCTTCTGACGGAAATAGAGAAGGAGACTTCGCGGCGACTCGAAGAGAAAGGGAAAGTCGTTCGAGCCCTTTCAACCCAGCTTTCGCAGATCTATGAGAAGACCAGGCATCTGAAATCGGAGGAAAGCAAAGTATGGTTCACTCAAAGAGACACCTCGTTCATTTCTATATACGCTGAAGCCATAAGAAACTGCGAGAAAGAGATTCTGATCGCCTCAACTTCGCCAAATCCCCCTGAAAAAGAGATACTTGAAGCAGTGAAGCATGCCCTCAAGAAAGGCAAGTCCGTAAGAGTTGTGAGGCAAATAACGGAGCGTTGGACGCTGCAAGATCTGAAGGACTACGAACAGTACATCAAGGCAGGTAGTCAAATCAGATATTTGGACCTCAAGGAGATTCCGCTTCGATTCATGATATTTGATGACCGAGACGTAATTCTCGTTTTTCCATCAGAAACGAGATCGACGACTCTGGAGGCTCTCTGGCTTAGGATCCCCTCGTTAGCAAGGATACTGCACCAACAGTTCGAGGAACTATGGAAGAAAGGAATACCTATCTTGCCCATGCTAAACGAAATCAAACAGAAGAAGAGATCAAGTGAAGAACCGACGAAGAAGAAGAGGCAGGGAAGAGTATGAAGAGACTCCGCGTTATTGGCATTGTTGTCTTGCTTGCTGCGTCAGCGCTGGGTGCCTTCTTGTGGATGAGCTATTCTGAAATGATGTTTGCATTGAAACATGATACTTACAGATGGGCTGTGATTGTGGACCGAGAGGGAAGCCGAGTGGCAGTGGAACCCGTGAGCGACGAGATCTGGGAGAAAATAACCCAGCTTTACCAAAACCAGAGTACCAGATTCGTAGGCGGAATTGTAGAACGGTATGAAAACAAATGGAATTTCCGATTCAAACCAGAGAATGTCACAGTTGCTGAATTCACTGCTGAAGGCTTGCAGGCAACCATTCGATACATAAGTGAGCACCTTGAATACTGGCTAGGTGGCTGGGCTTATGTTTCAGCCAGAGTTACTGAGGCCCATTCTCCTTAGAACAAGTGTGCACTGCGAGTTCTGGCATATAAGCCCCGCCCAAAAAACATGCTTGTTTTCGTAAAACATCAACTAATTGAGGTTGGTGAGGTCGCTGGGATTTGCACCCTAGGGCAATTGGCGATGGCTCCACATTCTCACGAAACTCCCCTGTTATTTCACAACTTGTAACACGCAAGGCTTATTTCCATTAGGCACTTCTCAGAACATGGAAGAAAATGGAAATGGAAGACTTGCCAAAGGGATTGGCATCATCTAACGCGAGCAAAATAGCGAAAAGGCTGGGATCAGTTTCTGGCGGCAGAATATTGGATGTTGCCACAGCTGGGGGAGGGTTTATTGATACTCTGATGAAGACTTTGAAGGATTATGATTCTTTTGTGGGAATAGATTATTGCGCTTCAGCTGCTTCAAAAAAGGAGATGGAATCTGCAAAGAAGCGGTTTGAAGGAAAGCCTGTGCGATTCTTTGAGATGAACGCCGAGAATTTGAAGTTCGAAGACGAGTCTTTTGACACTGTCTGCATGTCCCATTCTCTCCATCATCTCGGTAAGATAGACAGGGTGCTGGCCGAGATGAAGCGTGTGCTGAAGAGTGGCGGCGATTTCATACTTCAAGAGTGCTACTGTGATGGAGACCAGACTGAGGCGCAGAAAGCAGATGAACTTGAACATGAATGGGAAGCGCGGATCGACTCTCTGCTCGGCGTCACCCATAACAAAACCCTCACCAAGCAGAGAATCATGGACATTGTTAGCAGTTTGAACCTGAGAGAGTTGGAGGTCTTCGATTCTACGCATCCCGTCGACTGCCTGTTCTGTAAGAGGAAACATGAGTGCGAAGATCCAAAGAATCAAGCAACATTTCACAATTCGATTAAGGATATTGATGATGCTATCAAAAGGATAGAAAACTACTCCGATCTGGAAACCCGAAATCGCCTAAAGGAAGAAGGAGAGAGAATCAAGAAAACAATAGAAAAGTCTGGTTTGGCACCAGCGTCGTATTTATTCATTATCGGAAAAACAGCACGTTTCTCAGAGTGGTAGTGCGGGGGATTAGGTTTATACTTACGTTTAAAACTGTCAAGTCGTTCGGGTAATGGGTGCCTTTTTACCCATTAGTTCGCGTATGCTGTGCCGAGGGTCGGGTTTGAAATCTACCTACAACGGAGACATCAGACGATGTCAACAGCTTTATATGCGCTCTTGAACAACGTCCATCCAGAGATGTCGAAGGGAAGGCAAAGTGAAACCGCAGGATTTTGAAATAAAAAGAGCCTCAATTTTCGACATGAATAAGATCGTCAAAATGGCTTTCTTCCATCATAAGAATGATCCGAAATTTAGAGAAATACGGTCCAATCCTTTGAAATCATTCTTGTATAGATTGTTTGGGCCACTCTATGTACGCTTGACTCTGATTAGCTTCAAAGCAGTTGCCTGCGGAAAGATTGCTGGTTATGTTTTGATTAAAAAACGCGATCATTCTATTCACATCTGGGATTTGGTTGTCGACTCGGAATTTAGAGGGAAAGGTATAGGAAGGAGCTTGATGCAGTACGCTGAAAAAATCGCTGAAGATAGACACCGATATGTTACACTTGCTGTCATGGAAGACAATATTCCTGCAATACGGCTCTATTCAGAACTCGGATACGAGAACCTTCAGTTTTCTCCTGTATGTTACCTAGTGGCAAAACCAAAGGCACCTGAAAAGGGCAGCAAATTCGTGGAATTGGAGTCTATTTCTGAGGAAGAAGCTATTCAGATAAGAAGTGACCATTATGCTGCTGTTCTAGACGCAGTAGTTGGCCCTGCTAAGCGTGAGATAGCTCTGCTTCTTTATCCTCTGCCTTCAAAGATGAGAAGAAAAACTGAATGCCTCAGAATTTTGGCATCTGCTGAGGTTGGATACTTGTCTGTCAGACGGAGAAAGGATCTAACGTCGATTTTTTTGTTAATTAATCCGAAAGTATGGGAAACTGATGCTGAAAGCGATGCAATAAAAAAAGCGATCGAAAAAGAACACCTGAAATCTGACCAGTTTGAGATCTGTGTCGTGCAGGCGTACGAGGAAAATCTGCAGAAAGCTTTCAGAAAGGCTGACTGCGTCGTAGAAAGGGAAATCCCAAGATTAGTACTAGTTAAGAAACTCAATTGAAACGCGATCTCAAATAGATTGATTCATCAAATGGTGGTAGGTTCGTTAAAAAGTGCGGGGGGTTAGGTTCACATACACGTTTATATTCCACGTTTTCCGTCGTCTGGGAATAGATTCAAGCTTCAGTTTTTCATAACCTTTGCGCGCACATCTAGGAAAAAATATAGATGACGAAACTTTTGATAGATTAAGAGGGATAAAATTATGATGGAGCTAATTCCCGCGTTGGAGATCGGGTGGCTTAACGGATGGATTCTAATATGTTTATTGTATTTGATATATGGTATTTTGCTCTGGTCCTTTCCTAAGGATGTGGTAGCAAGGCTTTATGACAAGTCCAGACGGACTAGAAGACAAAAATTTGTCGTTTATATAGGAAGCTTATTAGCTTTCATTTATTTTGTTCTGATAATCTTTACCCCGTTAAAAATCGGATCAAGTGTTTTCATCCCCGGAATTATTTTATTTGCCCTTGGTTTGGCGGGATTCGTCATCGCTCTTTTCAATTTCAAAAATGCACCACTTGATCGGCTGGTTACTGGAGGACTCTACAGAATCTCACGCCATCCACAGCAACTCATGTTTTTCATCTCATTTCTGGGGATTTGTATCGCCATAGGCTCATGGCTTGCACTATTCATACAAATCATATCTTCATTATTCCTTCACTTCAGAATTCTAGCTGAAGAAAAAGCTTGCCTAGAGCGATATGGTGATTCATACCGTGACTACATGAAACGTGTACCCCGCTATTTTCTGTTTTTCTAATCTGCCTTACCTTAAAATCTTCTTTTAAGCTTGCTTCGAATTTGTTTTCTCGAAAGGTGTCCGAACTTCATCATGATGCCGATATTTTAAACCGATATTTGCACTATTTTAAATCTGCTTATTATGCGAATCAAAGATGACGAGAAAAAGACGGCTAAACCAAGCTTTTTGGTCGTAGTACGGCGAGTGAGGTTTGAACCCACAAATGACTAAAGCATGCCAGAAGAGGCAAACCCTCGTTTACAAAAAGAAATAGGATATAGACCGCCAAAATTATATCGTAAATTCCCATTTGCACCATAAGTCTTTGGGATGCTTGTCTGGTGGACAAACCAAACAGTTTACTTCTACTTTGAGATTAAGCGTCTTAGCAAAATTCCTCAAATAGCCAAACCGCACCTTCTTACAAGGAA
>Ga0315282_10008656_pt1 | contig 16412 bp, 12 predicted proteins | sample YL17G07_20_MG_FD_203693 | JGI IMG/M metagenome (GOLD analysis project Ga0315282, IMG submission 203693) | Sediment microbial communities from Yellowstone Lake, YNP, Wyoming, USA - YL17G07_20 | ecosystem: Environmental > Aquatic > Freshwater > Lake > Sediment | place: USA: Wyoming | collected...
AGGGCTTCACCGGGCTGGAGGGCCAAAAGCACCCCGAAGTCATCCTGGAGACGCTGAACCAGTTCTACCAGGACATGGAGGAACTGATCGAGGCCTACCACGGCCACATCGACAAGTACATGGGGGATGGGATCCTGTGCGAATTCGGCGCGCCCATCGACTACGAGCACCATGCGCTGCAGGCGGTCATCACGGGATTGAAGATGCAGGAGAAATTCCGCACCCGCCAGATCGCTTACGGGCTGCGCGTTGGGATCGCGACCGGCGACGCGGTCGTCGGCATGCTGGGTGCCCGCCGCCGCAGCTACTCGGCCATCGGCGAGGTGGTGAATCTGGGCAAACGTCTGGAACAACTCTGCGAGCCTGGCTGCGTGTTCGTGGACCAAGCAACCCAGGAGGCGGTCGGGGCTTTTGTGGAGACCGAGCAGGTGCGAAGCCTGACCGGGCGGCGCGCCGAGGACAAGGCCGTCCGGGACGAAGTCGCGGAGAAGGAAGCGCAATTGAGGCGCGATCCGCACAATGCCGACCTGCTGTTCGCCGTCGGAAACCTCTATTTCCGCGTCCAGGAAGCCACCCAGGCGATGCTCTATTTCCGCCGGGCGATGGCGCTTCGCCCTGACGATAACGCCATCAAGGTCGCCTATGCCGACGCCAGCGTGAAGCGTGACGAATTCGAGCGGATCAGTATCCGCGGACTGCAGCAGCGGCAGTCCGTTTACAAAGCCGCCGGGCTGCTGCATCCGCTGCAGAACCGGGAACGGGTTCCCGCCTCGTTTTACGAAGAGTACAAGCATGTGCCGGAACTGATGGAGATCCCTGACGACGTCGTGTTGCCAACCGAAAGCATCGATTCCACGGTGGGGCATTCAATGGTGGTGGCGACCCTGGCCTACGCGATTGCGGATCGCATGGGCCTGCCCGAGCCGCTGAAGCGCCACCTGCTGACGGCCGCGCGGCTCCAGGATGTCGGCAAGTCCGCCGTTTGGCACCACGTCCTGACCCGCCGCGGCGGCCTCTCGGAACAGGAACGGAAGAGCCTGGAGGCGCACGTTAGCGAGAGTATCTCGATCGCCAAGCGGCTGGGATACGACGCCGAGCCCGTGCTCACTATCATTGGGAACCATCATGAGTTGCTGAACGGAAACGGCTATCCCGGCCGGTTGAAAGGCCCGGACATCCCGATCGCGGCGAGAATCAGCGCGGTGTCCGATCTGTACTCGGCGCTGACTGCCCCGCGGCCCTACCGGGGGGCCTGGGACGCGCAGGTGGCGCTCAAGGAACTGCGCAAGCAGGCTGCCGAGGGGCAGATCGATGAGAAGGTGGTGGAGACGGCCTGTTCCCTGCTCGCGCCGTCGTAGGCCTGATTTCGTCCCGGCATGCTCCCCGTCGCCGCTGACTCCCCCCGGCACGCTGTCGAACCCCTCCCCGGGGCGGGAGTGATCCCCAGCGCCCCAAAACAGCGCGATCTGCCGGCGAGCCGCCGGCCCTTTCCATCAGCGGGTATAGCGGGTCGGGTGCGGGCCTTCTTCCAACATCTGGCGGTCCCAGATCGCGCCTTCCCGGCTGTAGCTGGCCAATTCGTAGTCCTGGGTCAGCTCCAGCGCGTCGGTCGGGCAGGCATCCTCGCACAGCCCGCAAAACATGCAGCGCGACGTGTCGTAGGTGAAATCGGTCAGCGTCTTCTTGCCGCTGGAGCCGCCGGCCCGCTCCCAGCCGACCACAATCAAGTTCTCTGGGCAGGCCAGCGCACACAGGTTGCAGGCTATGCACAGCGTTTCCCCGTTTTCCGGGTTGGTATTGAGCCGGGGCGCTCCCCGGTAGCGCTCGGCAACCTGCGGCCGGACGCGCGGGTATTCCTCGGTGATGATGTTCTTCGGCGGTTGGTACTTGAACGTAACCGCCAGGCCCTTCACCAGGTCCACCAGGAAGATCTTCCGCAGCAGAGCAGAGAAATGGAAACCGTTGCCGTTTTCAGCCATGTTCGTCGCCTGTTATAAGAATGCAACGGAATGGCGCGGGATTCAAGGGTCAGTGGCGGGTTGGAGACCGCCGGCCTCCAGTCTGGTATAGTTGCAACATGTTGCAAAAGGAGAGCCGGGGCAGCAACAAGGCTGTCCCCCGGGGCTACCTCCAGGACCAACTGGTGGCCCGAGGCGTGCGCATGACGCGGCAACGCCGCGCGATCCTTCAGGTCATGGAAGGCGCGCGCGGACACCTGGACGCGGCCAGCATCCTCCGCATCGCGCGCCATGACCACCCCGACATCGACCGGGTGACCGTGTACCGCACCTTGACCTTGCTGAAGCGCCACGGCCTGATCGATGAACTGGACCTGCTGCACCTGGGCGGTGTCGGCCATTATTACGAACAGCGGCCCCTTCAGCAGCATTTGCACGTCGCCTGCCTGCGCTGCGGCCGGGTGGTCGAGATCGCCAGCCCGCTCTTTGACAAGATCAAGGGCCAGGTCGAGCGTAACCTTGCCTTCCGCGTGGCCTTCGCCCGCGTGGAAATTGGCGGCTATTGCGAGAAGTGCCGCCCCGAAACCTCCGGTTGATTTGCCGCGGCAGGGCAGAGCGATGTCCTGCTGCCGCGCCGCCCTTGGGTTGGCGTCAGCCGTCGGCCGCTTTGGCCCCGGCGCGATCCAGGGCCCCGCGGACCACGCGCAGGGTATCGGGGTGGAGGTTGCAGCCGGGCAGCTCGTCGGGGGAAAACCAGCGGCAGTCGGCAGCGTCACTGGCGGCTCGCGCCCGGTGGCGCGCCCCGGGCGCGATGCGGCACAAGTAATCGATCAGCACGTAATGGTAGCGAGCGCGGCCCTGCTCGTCGCGCAGGATGCGGTCCAGCACTTCCAGCAGGCCGGCGGGCGTGACCTCCAGGCCCGTTTCCTCGCGCATTTCGCGCCGCAGGCCTTCTTCGAGCGTCTCGCCGACCTCGAGCAACCCGCCGGGGATCGACCATTCGCCTGCCAGCGGCGGCTGGCCGCGCCGCACCAGCAGCACCTGACCGTCATCGACGATGACGCCGCCCACGCCGATCATGGGCCGCTCCGGATATTCGCGTTTGCCGGATGCCATCAACAGCCAAGCATAGCGCACAACAGGGGACGTGAGGCGCAACGGGCCGCGTTTCACTCCAGGCGCTTGCCGCGCGTTTCTTCGAGGCCCAGCGCGATCAGGGCGGCGGCCAGGAAGGCAGCCGAGGTAATCAGGAAGGAGGCGCCCAGGCCGTAGCTTTCCGACAGCCGCCCAATGGTATAGGGGGCCATGGCGCTCAAGCCGCGGCCGAAGTTGTAGGCGAATCCCATCGCCGTGCCCCGCACCGCAGTGGGAAACAATTCGCTGGAAATAGCGCCAAAGCCGGTGAAGTAGCCGGTGCCGAAAAAGGCCACGAAGGGCCCCAGCAACATCACGGCCTCCGGGCTGCGGGCCAGCGAGTAAAAGGGGACCAGCGCGGCGGCCACCAGCAGGTATGAAATGTAGGTGCGCTTCCGGCCAAAGGAATCCGCCAGAAAGCCGAAGCTCACATATCCCAGCCACATGCCGGCCTGCATGAGCAGAATCCACTTCGACGTGCTCAAGATGTTCAAGCCGCGTCCGCCCTGCGAGACCGGCAGAGCCAGGTAGCCGGGGATCCAGGTAAACAGGCCCCACCAGCCGAACATGCTGGCCGCATTCATGGCGGTGACGATAATCGTTCTCCGCCGCAAATCGGCGCGGAACAATGCGCGCAAGCCGTCCAACGTCGAAGGACTGCCCGCGACCTTGGACTTTGGACCTTGGACCTTGGACTTCTTCCAGATTTCCGGTTCCGGCACTTTACGGCGGATCCAAACGGTCACCAGGGCGGGCAGCACGCCGACAAAGAAAACGGCGCGCCAGCCGAAGCGCGGCATCACCGCCGCCGCAGCCAGGGCCGCCAGCGCGTAGCCGACCGCCCAGGAACTCTGCATCAGCCCCAGCGCTTTGGCGCGGTGCTCGGCCGGCCAGGTCTCGCTGACCAGCGCCGCTCCGGTGGCCCATTCTCCTCCCACGCCCAACCCAAGCAGGGCGCGAAAAACGGCGAGTTGAACGACGTTCTGAGCCAGGCCGCAAGCAGCCGTAAAGACCGAGTAGACAAGGATGCTGCCGATCAGCGCGCGGGCGCGCCCAATGCGGTCGGCCAGCAGGCCGAAGAGCACCCCGCCGGCTGCGGACGAGACCAGCGTTACGGAAATCAGCAGGCCGCTGGTCGAAGCGCTGATACCCATCTCCCGCCGGATGGCGACCAGGGCCATCGAGTAGAGCATCATGTCCATGCTGTCCAGCATCCAGCCCAGCGATGCCGCCAGCAACGTGCGCTTCTGTGTTGTGGTGATTGGGCCAGCCACGAATTCAGTCCAAAGTCTAAAGTCCAAAGTCCAAAGTCAGGCAAACGCACAGGACTTTGGACTTTGGACCTTGGACTTTGGACCTCACTGGACGGTGAATTTTGCTTCGTGGCGCGCTTCCTCTTTGCCCAGCAGGTCGCGGACTTCCAACCGGATGACATACTCGCCCGGTTTGACCTTGGGATCGAGATCCAGGTTGAAGGAGGCCGGCAGGAAGCGAGGCGGGTAGAACATCTTGTACTTTTCGACCGCCGCGTTGGGCCGCGAGAACAGCACCTTGCCTTCGGTGTCAAGCACGCTCAGATCTTCTTCGATCGCAAGTTCCTTTTCCGGCGAGATTTTGAAGCCCACGACGCGGAAGCGGGCCCACAACGTCGTGCCCGGCGTGAAAACCGGCTGCGGCTTGGGCTTGCCGTTCTCGGCGTCTGAGAATTCGAAATCCCGAATCGCCAGCGTGGAGCTGGGCTGGATGGAAGCGCCCTGCACCCGGAAGCTCATTGCCTGCCGGGCCTCTTTCTTGTCAATCTCGTCGCGCACCCGGATGATCACCTGGTACTCGCCGCTGGGCGCAAAGGAGGGAATCACCAGCGACCAGTCTATCTTCGGCCGCCACTTTTCATCCTGAGGCGCGAGCGTCGTGTCGATGGTCTTGGTGAAGGTCTCGGTGATGGGGACCTGCTCCGGATCCAGGCAATCGAGCCAGTAGGTGACGTGGATGCGGTGCTGGTCGTCGGCCCGGAAGCCCGCAATGCGGAACGTCAGGTAGATGCTCTCGCCGGTGGGAAGCACCTGCTGGCGGACCACTCGCCGGTCGTAGTCCTCGAAGTAGACATCGACGATGGCCAGTTCGGCCGCCCGCAGTTGGGGCAGGCAGGCCAGCATGCCCAGCAATACCAAAGCGCCGTGCCGCATGACGAAGCAATTCTAACAAAAAGCGCAGGGACCGGCATTGGCCGATCCGTGGGAGGCCGGAAGGCGTCTCTACCGTCACGGGCGGAGGAGGACTTTCACGGCGCTGGGGCGCGCGGCGCAGCGCAGGGCCGCCGGGGCGCGGCTTAGAGAATACTCGGCTGAAATGAGCGGTCCGACCTGGACGGCGCAACGGGCCAGCAGTTCCATAGCGGGAGCGAAGCGGCCGCAACGCGAGCCCACCACGGTGATCTCATTTACCACCAGCGGAGCGGCATCGAAACGCGCTAAGCCGTGGAAGGTCGATTTCATCACCACGGTGCCGCGCGGCCTGGTCATCTGGATGGCGCGGGGCAGTCCGGCCGGCGTTCCGGTCGCTTCGACGACCAGGTCAAATTGCGCGCGGGGCGCCCGCGCGGGCGCCGGACGGGCATCCAGCCCCAGGCGGCGCGCCACCCGCAACTTCTCCGGTCGGCGGCCGAATACCGACACCTCGGCGCCGGCCTGGGCCAGCACCTGCGCCACCAGCAGACCCAGCTTGCCGGCACCGAGCACTGCCGTTTTTCGGCCCTCGACGCTGCCCAACTGTTCCAGGATTTCACAGGCAGCGGCCAACGGTTCCGTGAAAACCGCCTCTTCGTCGGGGACGGAGTCGGGAACCGGCACCAAGTTGGGCTCGGGCAGCGTCAGGTACTCGGCGTGTGCGCCTGGATGCTTGACGATCCCGAGCACGGCGCGGCGCGGGCAATGGCGCCCCAGTCCCGCCGCGCACCACGAACAGCGGCCGCATGCCAAGTTGATTTCGCCCACGACCCGCCGGCCGGCCAGCGGGCTTCCCGGCGAAACCACGCGGCCGACGAATTCGTGCCCGGGGATGCCGGAAAAACCGTAGTAGCCCCGGAGCAGCTCCAGATCGGTATTGCAGATTCCGGAAACGAGCACCTTGACTTTCGCGTAGCCCGCCCGCGCCCGTGGTTCTGGAGCGCCGATCACCCGGGCCTTTCGCCCCTCGAAATATAAGGCCTTCATGCGCTGACAGTTCACCACAAAGCCGCGAAGAACACAAAGTTCAGGCAGTGGGTCAGTTTGAGTCAAGGCGTGAAGGCACGCATGCCAGTGGAACTGCCCCCCTGCCCAAACATCATGCTTGACACGTAACCGGGCCTTGTTGCACAATCGGTAAAAGGCGAAGAAAAAGCGAAAACGAATATGCGCCCGGCCTCCCTTAAAGCGGAACTGCAGTCCGCGCTCAGCGCCCGTTTCGGCTCTTATCTGAACTTCCAGGAGAAACCCGCCCCCGAACTGCTTTTTACCGGCATTCCCGAAGTGGACGCGGTAGCCGGAGGATTGCCGCGGGGCTGCCTCACGGAAATCGTTGGCCCGCCGTCCTCGGGGCGCACCAGCCTGCTCGATTCGATCCTGGCTGCGGCTACCTCGGCGGGTGAAATCTGCGCGCTGGTGGACGCCGGCGACAGCTTCGATCCGGAAACGGCGGCGGCAGCCGGCGTCAACCTGGAGCAACTGCTTTGGGTGCGGTGCGGCGCCAGGCCGGCCGACGCTTTGAAAGCAACCGACCTGCTGCTCCAGGGAGGCGGATTCGGCATGGTAGTGCTCGACCTGGGCGATATACCGCCCCGGCAGGCCCGCCGCATCCCGCTCACCTCCTGGTTCCGGTTCCGCCGTGGCGTGGAACACAAGCCGACCTGCCTGGTGGCCATGGAACAGGAACCGTACGCGAAATCGTGCGCTTCGCTGATGCTGGAAATGCGCCGGCAGCGAGAGTGCTGGTCGGGAGCGGCCGGCTGCTCACAGTTGCTGGACGGCGCCGTCGTGCAGGCGGCGCGCCGCAAGCCGGCCGGAAGAGATCTCACCACCAAGGCACAGAGACACCAAGAAAGTTTCTTGGTGTCTTCGTATCTTGGTGGTTCAACAAGAACCGCCTGATGTATGCATGTATTCATTGCCGGGAGGGATCGCGGCAGGCGCTGTTGAACCTGGCGTTCACCTTCTCGCCTCGCGTCGAGGACACGGCACCGGATGCGGTGACGCTCGATATTGATGGCCTGGAGCGCATGTTCGGCCCGCCACCGGCGCTTGCCGAGCGCATCGTGCGGCTGGCATCAGACGCGGGCCTGCGCGTCGAGGTCGGCGTCGCTTCCAATCCGGATGCGGCTGTCTGTGCCGCGCGCGGCCTGGGCGGCATCGCGGTGATACCGGCCGGGCAAGAGGCGCGCTTATTGGCCGCCCTCCCGGTCTCTTTGCTCTTCGCTGCGGCGGCCGAAATCGAAGAGACGCTGCGGTTGTGGGGCATCCGCACGCTCGGCGAGCTGGCGGCGCTGCCGGAGGCCGCATTATCGGCGCGAATCGGGCAGGAAGGGCCGCGGCTGCAAAAGCTGGCGCGCGGCGCCGGCTGCCGGCCATTGCTGGCTTTCTCTCCCGTGCCCGGCTTTGAACACTCCCTCGAACTGGAATACCCGGTCGCGCTGCTGGAGCCGCTGTTCTTTGTTTTGTCGCGCCTGCTTCATGAGCTGTGGGCCGGGCTGGAAGCCCGCGCGCTGGCCACCGATGAGCTTCGCCTACGATTGCACCTGGAAGACCGGAGCGCCGACGAGCGCGACTTCCGCCTGCCCTTTCCGCTGCGTGACCACCGGGCCTGCTTGAAGCTGATGCAACTGGAATTGGAGCAGCGCCCGCCCAAAGGCGCGGTCACCGCCGTGTGGCTGGCGGCCAACCCCGTCGAGCCGCGAGTGCTGCAGGACGGGCTTTTCATCCCGCTGGCGCCGGCGCCGGACAAGCTGGAAGTGTTGCTGGCGCGCCTCGCCAACCTGGTTGGTCAGGAAAACGTGGGCTCTGCCGAATTGCTCGACACCCACCGCCCCGGCACTTTCCGCATGAAGAGATTTGTAATTCAGGCGTCCGGAACGAAACCACGGATTTCGCAGATAACGCAGATTCTGCGCCAATCTGCAAAATCTGTGGCTTCGATTCTGGCCTTCCGCGTGTTTCGTCCGCCCTTACCTGCGCAGGTGCAGGCGCGGCAGGGCCGGCCCGAACGCATCGCAGCGCGCGGCGTAAAGGGCAACGTGGTATCGCTTGCCGGAGCGTGGCGCACCTCGGGCGATTGGTGGAAGAGCGACGGCTGGGACCGCGACGAATGGGACGTCGCTCTCAGCGATGGCGCGCTCTACCGGATTTATTGCGACCGGGCCACGCGCGCCTGGTTCATCGAAGGCAGCTATGACTAGACAGTAGGCAGTAAGCAGTAGGCAGCCGCGGCTCTTCCTGCCTACTGCCTTCTGCCTACTGCCTACTTCCGTTGATTCACAACGCATGTACATAGAATTACACGCCCGGTCGGCATTCAGCTTCCTGCGCGGCGCGTCGCTGCCGGAGGAGCTGGCCGCCTGCTGCGCCGGCCTGGACAGCCCAGCGATGGCGCTGCTGGACCGCGACGGCGTTTACGGCGCGCCCCGCTTTCACCTGGCGGCGAAAAAGGCCGGGATCACCGCGCATATCGGCGCCGAAATCACCATCGAGTGCGGAATGCGGAATGCGGAATGCGGAGTGAATGAATTCCGCAGTCCGCATTCCGCACTCCGCACTTCGTTTGTTTTGCCGCTGCTCGTCCGGAACCGTGAGGGCTACCGCAATCTTTGCCGGCTGATCACGCGGATGAAGCTGCGGGCGAAAAAAGGTGAAGGCGCGGCTACGCTGGACGAGGTGGCCGAACACGCCGCGGGACTGGTCTGCCTGACCGGCGGCGCGGAAGGGCCGCTGGCCGCCGCGCCGACCGAACACGCCGCGCAAATGATCGAGCGCCTGGTGGCCATTCTCGGCAGGCAAAATGTCTATGCCGAATTGCAGCGGCACCTCGACCGCCAAGAAGAGGCGCGCAACCAGGCGGTGGCAGAGATGGCCAGACGCTTCCATCTGCCTTTGCTGGCCACCAACGGCGTCTGCTATGCCCAGGAGCGGCAGCGCGAGACGCTCGACGTGCTCACCTGCGTGCGCGAAAAAGCGCGGCTGGAAACCGCCGGGCGCCTGCTGGCCCGCAATTCCGAGCGCTACCTCAAGCCGCCGGCGGAGATGGAGCGGCTGTTTGCCGACCTGCCCGAGGCCACCGCCAACACTCAGGAGCTTTCCTCGCGGCTGAATTTTACGCTGGCCGAGCTGGGGTACGAATTTCCGCGCTATCCGGTGCCGCCGGGCGAAACGATGATGTCGTTTCTGCGCCGGCGGACCGAGGAAGGCGCGCGCCGGCGGTACCGTCCCTATCACCAGCGCGCCCGCCGGCAAATCGAGCGGGAACTGGCGCTGATCGAGAAATTGGAGCTGGCCGGCTACTTCCTGATCGTCTGGGACATCGTCAATTTCTGCCGCGACCACGGCATCCTGACGCAGGGGCGCGGCTCGGCGGCCAACAGCGCCGTCTGCTACTCGCTGGGCATCACAGCGGTGGACCCCGTGGGGATGGAACTGCTGTTCGAGCGCTTCCTATCGGAAGAGCGCGGCGAATGGCCCGATATCGACCTGGATCTGCCCAGCGGCGAGCAGCGCGAGCGCGTCATCCAGTACGTATACGAGCGCTATGGGAAACTGGGCGCGGCCATGACGGCCAACGTCATCACCTACCGCGGGCGCTCGGCGGTGCGGGAAGTCGGCAAGGTGATGGGCTTCGACGAAGCCTCGCTGGGGCGCCTGTCGGCGCTGGTGGGCGGCTGGGAATGGAAAGACCCCAAGGATACGCACGAGCGCCTGTTCCGCGAAGCGGGCCTCGATCCAACCGATGCCCGCATCCGCAAGTTCCTCGAGCTGTATCGCTCGGTGCGGGACCTGCCGCGCCACCTGGGCCAGCACTCCGGCGGCATGGTGATCTGCCAGGGACAACTCGATTCGGTCGTGCCGCTGGAGCCGGCCGCCATGCCCGGCCGCGTCGTCGTGCAGTGGGACAAGGAAGACTGCGCCGACATGGGCATCATCAAGGTCGATTTGCTCGGCCTGGGCATGATGGCGGTACTGGAAGACTCGCTGAAGCTGATCCGCGACCACTACGGCGAGGAAGTGGATTTGGCGCGCCTGCCGCCGGACGATCCCGATGTCTATGCGGCGCTGCAAAAGGCCGACACCGTAGGGATGTTCCAGGTGGAGAGCCGAGCGCAAATGGCGGCGCTGCCGCGCCTGCATCCGGCGAAGTTCTATGACCTCGTGGTTCAGGTGGGCATCATCCGCCCCGGCCCCATCGTCGGCAAGATGGTGCAGCCCTATATCAAGCGGCGGCAGGGGCGCGAGCCGGCCGATTGCCTGCATCCTTCACTCGAGCCCGTGCTGCGGCGCACGCTTGGCGTGCCGCTCTTCCAGGAGCAGTTGCTGCGCATGGCCATGATCGCGGCCGGGTTTACGGGCGGCGAAGCCGAGGAGCTGCGGCGTGCCCTCGGCTTCAAGCGCTCCGAGGCGCGCATGCGGGAGGTGGAGGTGAAGCTGCGTCGCGGCATGACCGCCGGGGGCATCACCGGCGAAGTGCAGGACCGCATCGTCAGCTCCATCGCCTCCTTCGCCCTGTACGGCTTCCCCGAGTCGCATGCCGCCAGTTTCGCGCTGCTGGCCTATGCCAGCGCTTACCTGAAGTGCCACTACCTGGCGGCCTTTACCGCGGCCCTGCTCAACAACCAGCCGATGGGCTTCTACCAGCCGGCCACCGTCATCAAGGACGCGCAGCGGCACGGCCTGCGAATCAAGCCGGTCGATATTACGCGCTCCGATTGGCTGTGCACGATTGAAGAAGAAGTGCGGATTGCGGAATGCGGAATGCGGATTTCAAACGGCTCGAAATCCGAAATCCAAAATGAGAAATGCCTGCGGCTGGGGCTTCGCTACGTCCGCGGGCTGCGCGAGGAGGCGGCGCGCGCGATTCTTACCGAGCGCGCCCGCCGGCCGTTTGCCGATATCGACGACCTGGCGCGCCGCGTCCCCGAACTGCACAAAGATGAGATCACCACGCTGGCGGAAATTGGCGCTTTGAACTTCGTTTCCCCTTACTCCGCACTCCACATTCCGCACTCCGCAATCCGCAATCCGCAATTTGTTCACCGGCGTGGGGCGCTCTGGCAGACAGAGCGGGCGACGCGGCGGCCCGGGCCGCTGCTGGAGACGCTGCCGGAAAGCGATGCCGCCTGCCCGCTGCTGCCCATGACGCCCGACGAGCGGCTGAGCGCCGACTTCCGCGGCACCGGCCTGACCATCGGCAAGCACCCCATGGCCCTGCGCCGCGACGAAATGAACCGCCTGGGAGTGACGCCCGCCGCCCGGCTGGCATCGATTGCCGATGGCCGCCGGGTGCGGGTGGCCGGCTGCGTGATCGCGCGCCAGCGCCCAGGCACTGCCAACGGGTTCGTCTTCCTGAGCCTGGAAGACGAAACGGGCATCGCCAATGCCATCGTCACACCGGACTCGTTCGAAAAACACCGGATCGTACTCGTTGAGGAACCGTTCCTGCTGATCGAGGGGGTGTTACAGAACCAGGAAAAGGTGATTTCGGTGAAGGCGCGCCGCATCCAGGCACTACCCGCTCACGGCGCCGCCCCACCCTCGCACGACTTCCATTAAGGGATCCAATCCGCGGATGGTTCTACTGCGCGGTGGCTCCGCCGGCGGTCCCGAATTCGCGCACTGCGTCCAGCAACGCCAGGATGTTCGCTTTCGGCATGCCGGGGCTGACTCCGCCGCCCACCGACAAAATGATGTCCTTGCCTTCTGCCTTGCCCAGCACCTCCAGCGCGGCCGCCCGCACCTGCTCCGGCGTGCCGCGCACCCCAATGTCCAGCGGCGCCACGTTGCCCATCAGGCAGAACCGCCCGCCGGTTTTCTCGCGCGCCTCCCGGATATCGACGTTGTGGCTCCAATTGAGCACGTCGAAGCCCGTCTGCGCCAGGTCGGCCAGAAAGGGCCGAATGTTGGCGTCGTTGTGATAGACCTTGACCCACTCGGCGGGGAAGGCCTCGCACAGCCGCTTCAGGTACGGATGTGCGAACTCCAGGTACGAGCGCCGCGAGAGGAAGCCCACGATGTCGTCGAGCACGAAGATGCCTTCGACGGTGGAGCCGATCACTTCCGCCTGGGCTTTCAGCCAGTCGATCACCGCAGTTGTGGTGCCATCCAGCAGCTTGTGTGCGCCGTCCGGGTTCTCAACGATGTCGAGCATGAACTCGCTGACGCCGCGCAGGAAGGCGGCGGTGCACAGCGGTCCGCGGGCCGTCGCCACCGGGATCGTGTAGCCGGCGTCGAAGATGCGCTGTTTGCACTTCCGGTAGCGCTCGAGCGCCAGCGCCATGAAGCCGTCGGTGTGCGGATTCACCGCCGCCAGCCGCTCGGCATCTTCAATCCGAAACAGCGTCTGCGTTTGTCCCGGCGGCTGATCCGCCCAGAAGTGGATGCGGTTGCCGAACGCCGACGTCTCCGCCGCCATCCCGTACTCCACCCACCACGACGGGAAGAAAATGATGTCCGGAAATTCCTGCATGATACGCAGGTTGGATTGAAACCACAGTTCCGGATCGAGGAAGTAGTCGAGGTGGCTGATTCCGAGATAGCCGGGGATCCACGGACTATCGACAAGCAGCGCAACGGGAATGCGCTCGACGCGCTGCCGCTTGGCGGCTCGCTTGAATAGCTCCCACTGTTCGGCTCGCACGAATCAATCTCCTGGGCCGCCCACACCCGCAGACCGTTCACGTTATTCGGGCGTCCGCCCCATGTCAAGCGTGCTTTCTGCGCAATGAGCCGGCGACTGCGCTACAATACTCCCAGCCGTGCGAACGTGGCGGAACTGGCAGACGCGCCAGACTTAGGATCTGGTCCTGGAAACGGGATGAGGGTTCGACTCCCTCCGTTCGCACCATTCGTCGGGTTCTGCTTTCTTCCGCCCGCGTCCAGGCCGGTTTCGGGCTCGCGCTTTTCTCTTTTACCCCAGGAGCTTGCGGATGTATCCTCATGAGCGGTTGGGCCCTTATTTCCTGGTTTTTTGTCGTTCTCTCCGGTTGCAGCGCCTTGCGAATTGATTAGTGTGGAGGAGCAGGCGACCGGGGAGGAATTGGTGTGGTTCAGCATTCCCGCCCGGCGGGCCGTTCCTTATCTGTCCGGCCGCGGCCGGCGGGCTCATGGTCCGGATTAGTTGGCCGGCCGAAGGATATTGGAATGCCGAAATTGATGTTGTTTGTGGATGGCACCTGGCTGTACCGCAATACGCCCCGGTTGGGCGAGGTCTACGGCACCCGCGATTTCCACATCCACTACGGGCTGCTGCCGAAAGCGCTGGGCGATGAAGTGGCCCGCCAGTTGGGCATCCCCGAACTGGACCTGGTGCGCACCTACCTGTTTGGCAGCTATCCGGCCAACTACGACCTGCACGATGAGGAAGCGGTGCAGCGCCAACTCGATTTCTACGCTACGTTGAAGGAGGAATACCACTACGAAGTCGAGACCTTCCCGATCGATTTTCGCGGGCGCCGCCTGCGCCGCGAAGACCGCCTGCCGGGCGACCGTTTCGAGCCCAAAGAGAAGTGCGTGGACATCGCCTTGGCCACCGCGCTGCTCTACTATGCGGCCATCCCTTACGCCTACGACGTGGCCGTGGTGGTGGTCGGCGACCGCGATTATCGCCCCGTCCTGCAGCACGTGCGGCGGATGGGCAAGCGGGTGGCCATCGCCAGCATCCAGGGTTGCTGCAGCCCGGAGTTTTCCGACCCCGAGGACCGCCTGCGGGTCAAGGACTTCGACCTCATCTGGCTCAACGACCTGATCGACAGAATCGAGCTGAAATTCGAGCGCCACCAGCGGGAATGCGCTTCGCCGCTGCACGTCGGCGAGCGCAAGGTGTGGACCACCTACCACCCGCGCAAGCGGGAGCAGTTCTTCTGCGAGGAATGCCGCAAGAAGTTCGCCATGGAGAAGGCGGCGGCCCAGGAAACCTACGTGGCTGCGGCCCCGGTGTCCGAGAACGGCCACACCTACGATCCCAACGGCGCCCCGGCGCTGGCCACCGGCTGCACCGGCCGCGTCAAGAAAGTGGTGCGCGAACGCGGATTCGGCTTCGTGCAGCGGGAAGACGGCCAGGAGTATTTCTTCCACCTGACCGACCTGGAAGTGGGCCTGAACTGGGAGGCGCTGGAGGAAGGCCGCATGGTCATGTTCGACGTGCGCCGCGAGCCCACCGGCGGAAAGGCGGGCGCCGCCAGCCACCTGTGCGACATCGCCCCGCTGGAACGCGCTGCCGGAGCTAATTAGAGAAGACCTGAGACCTGAGACCTGGGACCTGAGCCGACATTCAGAAGACTCAGGTCTCAGGCCCCAGGTCTCAGGTCTATTCTTTGGTGATTCCCAGCGATTTCATCTTGCGGTAGAGGTGGCTGCGCTCCAGGCCCAGGGCCTCGGCCGCGCGGCTGACATTTCCCTGACTCTCTTCCAGTTTTTTCAGGATCAGCTCGCGCTCGTAAGCGGCGCGGGCCTGCTGAAGCGTGGAGAATTCACTGGCGCGGGCGGCCCGGCCGTTGGCGGCGCGCGGCTGGCGGAAAATCAGCGGGGGCAGTTGCCGGCGGTCGATCTGCTCCTGTTGCGGATGCAGGATGACCACCCGCTCCACCAGGTTGCGCAGCTCGCGCACATTGCCCGGCCAGGTGTAGTGCTGCAGGGCGGAGATGGCGTCGGCGGTAAAGCGCTTGCGCTTTCGCCCATAGGCCGAGCAGAACTCGGCAAGGAAATGAGCAGCCAGCAGCGAGACATCTTCGAGCCGCTCGCGCAGCGGAGGCAGATACGCGGGGACAACGTTGAGCCGATAGAACAGGTCCTCGCGGAAATTGCCGCGGGCGATCTCTTCCTCCAGGTCCTTGTTCGTCGAGGCGACCACGCGCACGTCCACGTTGATGGCGTCGGCGCCGCCCACGGCCTGAAAGCGCTGTTCCTCGAGGGCCCGCAGCACCTTGGCCTGTGTCTTCAGGCTCATGTCGCCCACTTCATCCAGGAACAGTGTTCCTCCATCGGCCCTCTGGAACTTGCCCATTTTGTGCTCGACGGCCCCGGTGAACGAACCCTTGAGGTGCCCGAACAGCTCGCTTTCGATCAACTCCTCGGGGATGGCGGCACAGTTCACTTCCACAAAGGCCTGCCGCGCCCGCTGGCTCTGCGCATGGATGGCCTGCGCCACCAACTCCTTGCCGGTGCCGCTTTCGCCGTAAATCAGCACCCGCCCGTTGGTGGGGGCCATCAGCGCAAGCTGTTGCCGCAACGCTTTGATCGGGACGCTTTCGCCGATGATCTGGCAGCGTGACTCCATCCCGCGGCGCAGGCGGATGTTTTCTTCGGCCAGCGCCTGCTGCTCCAGCGCGTGCTTCACGGAGAGCAGGGTTTTTTCGACGGAGAGCGGCTTCTCGATGAAATCGAATGCGCCCAGCTTCGTGGCCCGCACGGCCGTCTCGATGTTGCCGTGCCCGGAAATCATGATGACCGCAGGCGGCTGCTCCAGCTTTCGCAGTCGCTCCAGCGTGTCCAGCCCGTCGATCTGGGGCAGCCAGATGTCGAGCAGCACCAGGTCGAAGGGCTTGCGGGCGATCAGTTCCAGGCACGCTTCCCCCGACTCGACCGCTTCGACGGCATAACCCTCGTCCGCCAGCACCCCGGCCAGCGACTGCCGGATCCCCTGCTCATCATCGACCACCAGGATTCGTTGTTTCATGGCAGGCTGCAGGCTACAGGCTGCAGGCTGCAGGCTACAGGGAAGTCTGGCTCCCTGCAGCCTGTAGCCTGTAGCCTGTGGCCTCCTCCACCGGGAGCTCAATGATGAAACGCGCGCCGACCGGCTGATTCTCCTCGACCCGGATCGAACCGTTATGTTCGGCAATGATGCGGCTGACAATGGCCAGCCCCAGCCCGGTACCCCGCCGCTTGGTGGAAAAGGAGGGCAGGAACAATTTCTCCTTCAGCTCCGGGGTGACGCCGTGGCCGGTATCGGCGACCACCACTTCCACGGCCTCGCCGCGCAGGTCGGCGGTGCTGATCCGCAACTCGCGCATCAGCGAGTCTTCCATGGCTTCGGCCGCGTTGTCGACCAGGTTCACGATGACACGCTTGAAATGTTCCGGGTCCAGGC
>Ga0315282_10008657_pt1 | contig 16412 bp, 9 predicted proteins | sample YL17G07_20_MG_FD_203693 | JGI IMG/M metagenome (GOLD analysis project Ga0315282, IMG submission 203693) | Sediment microbial communities from Yellowstone Lake, YNP, Wyoming, USA - YL17G07_20 | ecosystem: Environmental > Aquatic > Freshwater > Lake > Sediment | place: USA: Wyoming | collected...
GCGGGGCTGCAGCGCAGCGACTGGCTCGTGCCGGTGGACGAGGAGCTGGTCCCCCTGAGCCTCATCCACGATGTCGCCGGGCGAGACGGAGCGACGTTCCTGGACACGGAGCACACGCTGCGTCACTTCCGGGAGTCGTGGTACCCGGGGCTGCTGGATCGGGCGCCGCGGCCGGCCGACGGCCGCGCCGACGAGGAGCAGGTGGCGGCGCGCGCCGAGTCGCGGCGGCAGGTCGTGATGTCCGAACACCGGCCGCCCGACGTGGACCCGGAACGCGTCCGCCGCGTGGGCGAGGTGGTGGCCCGGGCGCGGCAGCATCTGCTGGGGGGCTAACCGAAGGGAAACGATGGCCATACACCGGCGCCCAGGGAGCGCGACCGCATGAGGCGCGGGCCGATACTGACCAGCATCCTGGTATCGGGGGCACTCCTCGTCGTTCTGGCGGCTACGGCGGTCACGGTGCGCCGGCAGCAGCCGGAGGGCCGCATTGCGGGGCTAGCGGTCGGCGAGGCAGCGGTGGTGGATGGCCTCGAGGTCACCGTCAAGACGGTGGACGCCATGACGCCGCGGCTGGTCGAGGCGGTCGCCGGCGGGCGCGTGGATGTGGACCTGCGCGGCTTCCGTGTACTGCTGGGGGTCCGCAACCCGGCGGCAACGACGCGCGCCCTCGGCCCGTTCGCCAAGCGCTTCCGCGTCGTGCAGATAGACGGCGTGCAGCCGCCCGGCGGAGCGGTGCGCCTGCCCTTCACTGGCTCCAAGCTGCTCAGCGCCGCGGAGAAGCAGCCCTACCAGCGGCTGCCTGAGAAGGTGGGCCCGGGGGAGGACGTGAGCGGGACGCTCATCGTCCTGGTGCCGAAGTGGGCGATCATCGGCTCCTGCCTTGCTGCGGGGCCGGACGGGCCCTACTGGGCCATCGCTCCCGGCCCCCGGATGCGGCACATGTAGGGGGCGGACCGGCCTCGACAGGCGCGTGTGGAGCGCGTCCGCTCCGGAGTAGCGGCGTCACTCCGTGACGCCGTCCACTTCCTCCGCGACGGCCGCGCGGTCCTACATGTACCCCGACAGGGCCTGCAGGCGGGCTTCTAGGTCCTCGGGGGACATCGTCCGGTAGCGCGGGGGTAGGAAGCGGTCGTCCGTGCACTCCTTGACCGCCACCAGGTCCATGTACTCGTAGCGCCGCACGTGCGCCGAGGGGCGGTACTCGGCCAGCACCTCACCAATGATCTGCGGCAGCGGCGTCGCGCCGGGCGGCTCCTGAAGCTGCCAGCGCCGGTTCGCGCGCACCAGGATCGCCTCCATCTCGTTGCCGCCGATCTCCATCCCCGCCGGCAGTGGCGGCACATCCTCCGGGGCGATCTCCATGCCCACCTTCTTCGCCATCACGCGCAGCAGCTCGTGCCGCGACGCGTCGTCCTGCGGCGGGAAGAGGGGGATGTGCACATCCAGGCGCCCGGGCCGCTTGAGGTCCACCTCGAGCAGGTCGGGACGGCTGGTGGCCAGCACCCAGATGATCTTGCCGCGCAGGCGCGTGTCCGACATCTTCTGCGCCATCATCGAGTAGATGCGCCCCGAGAGCCCTGAGTCGCCCTCGCCCCCTGACCGACTGCCCATCGCCTGGTCGGCCTCATCCACGAAGACCACGACCTGACCGAGGGCATCCAGCACGCTGAAGATCTTCTCCAGGTTGCCCTCCGACGAGCCCATCCACTTGTCGCGGAAGTTCTTGAACTGCACGCACGGGATGCCGATCTGCCCGGCCCAGCAGGTCACGAGGAACGTCTTGCCGGTGCCGATGCGTCCGGTGAGGAGGTAGCCCATCGGGATGGACTCCAGCTCCCCGCGCTTCAGCAGCTCCGAGTCATCCACCAGCCACGCCTTGGCCGCGTCATGTCCGGCCACCATGTCGAGCTGCCAGGGGCTCTCCACGAACTCCAGCAGCCCGTAGCACTCCTTCTCGATGAGTTCCTTCTTGATGTTGGTGAGGAACTCCATCGTGATTGGGCGGTTGTTGGCGGCGGCGAAGCGCAGCAGGTTCCGCACGTTCACGCGCGAGAGTCCCACGCAGCGGCTCGCGATCACGTCCACCGACACCTGGCAGACGGGGCCCAGCGAGGGATCGCCCGCGAGCAGCGCGCCCACGTACGCTCGCAGCTCCGCTTCGGTGGGTAGCGCCACCTGGATCTTGGCGCTGTAGGGGCTGCGTACCACCGCATCATTGAGGTCGTGCAGGTTCTCGGTGAGCAGGACGGTGGTCACGTCGGCCCCCAGGATCGTGGGGTCGGCGGCCCAGTCCTGCACGGTGATGAGGGATTCGCCCAGCTCGCCGACGAGCTGCACCACCTCGGCCTGCGGGAGGATGAGGTGGGCGTAGTCCATGACGATGGCCATCTTCAGCGGCTTGGGCCGATGCAGGCCACCGGCGATGAACCGATCCAGCAGCCGCAGCGCCGCGGCCGGGTCGCGCGGCAGCGCGCCGGCGGCCTTGGAGTACGTGGTGTCGTTCACGGCGTCGAAGGCCGCCAGGAAGCGCTGGAACTCCTCGGCACCTTTGCGCGCCCGGATGCCCGTGCCGCGGTCGTAGAAAAGGACCACATCGCGCTGCGCGAAGACGTGCCCCGCCAGGTACTCCTCGAGGGAGGTGAACTGCCACGGGGGGGCCGTGTTGCCGACCGGTGCGGCTGCGTCGGTGGCGGGGACGGCGACGACGTCCTTGACCGCCCCGTAGAGGACGAACTGCGAGATGGTGCCCGCGCGGTAGTTCTCCGCCATCTCCTGGGCCCAGGGCGGCTCCGCCGCGGGGGGGGTCTCGGCCGGCGGGGCGCTGCTCATGCCTTCTCGGTCTCCTGCGGCTGTGCGGGCGGCGGCTGCGGAGCCTGCGGCGGGGCCGGTAGGGTGTCCTCGACGGCGCCCAGCAGATCGGCGTTGGCGCGGATCCACTCGTTGGTCTCGCCGAGGTTGGCGGCGACCTCGTCAATCTTGGCCGATAGCGTCGCCGGGTCGCGGGTCAGCATCGCATCATCGAGGATCAGGCTGACCTGGGCCTCGATGCGGTTCAGCTCTGCCTCCACGAACTGCCGCTGCTCCTGCGCTTTGTCCAGGTTCGCCTGCCGCCGCTGCAGGATGTCGAGGGTGGCCTGCTTCGACTTGCGCACCTGCTCCGGCAGCCCGTCCCGTTCCAGCTCGGCCTTGAGGGCCGTCAGCTCCTTCTCCACCTCCGCCTTGGCGCCGCTCTCGAGGTACCCCTCGAGCGTCTGCTCCGAGACCAGCAGCCGGAGGAAGATGGAATGCAGCTCCGTGAGCCCCGAGAGCTGCGCCTCATCCAGCGGGCCCAGCGCCACCGGGCGCATGGTCTGCGAGACGCTCTGGATCTGGGTCAGGTGGGTTTCGAGGCCCGCGAGGCGCTCGCGGGACGGACGCGACAGGGCGCCGGCCAGCGCCGCCTGCTTCTCGGCGGCCGTGGCTTGCGCGCTGGCCTTGCGTTCCTCGGTGACCAGCCGCTGGAAGCGCGGGTTGCTGCTCAGCAGGTACAGGAACGCGATCTCCGCCGCAGTGCCAATGAAGAGCAACGCCGGGAACGGGACTCCCAGGATGGCGATCACGGCCAGCGCCAGCCAGTTGACCGGCAGCCGGCCGATCTTGGGGACCGGGTAGCGCACGTTGAAGGCCGCCTTGACGTAGTCCAGGTAGGTCACGGCGCCTTGCCCGCCTTGGCCTCGCCCGGCGCAGCCTCCGCCTGGGCGCTGATCTGCCGGAAGAACTCGCCGACCTCGCGCGCGACCTCCTTGAACGACTCCCGCTGCTGCATCACGAGCGCCGGCTCCGTGGGCAGCGGCACGTCGTTGAACTCGCGCGCGATGCGTCCGGGAGACGCGCTGAAGACCCACACCCGGTCGCCGAGGTACACAGCCTCATCCACGCTGTGGGTGACCATGAAGACCGTGGCGTCTATCTCGTCCCACAGCGCGACGATGAGGTCCTCCATCTCCAGGCGGGTCGGCTCATCCAGGGCGCTGAACGGCTCGTCCGCGAGGATGATGCGCGGCTTGAGCACCAGCGTCCGCGCCAGGGCCACGCGCTGCCGCATCCCGCCGGATAGCTCGTGCGGGTACTTGTTCTCGCTGCCCGTCAAGTGCACTTTGGCGATCCACTCGCGGGCCAGGTCGCGCATGTCGCGCGTGGACAGGCCCAGTTCGTGCCGGTGCAGCTCCAGCCCGAAGGTGACGTTGGCGAGGACCGTGCGGTGCGGAAAGGCGCTGTACGCCTGGAAGACCATGCCCCGATCGCGGCTAGGGCCGGTGATCGGGTCGCCCATCGCGCGCACCTCGCCGGTGGTGGGCGGGAGGTGTGTGCGGAAGCCGGCGAGGATCTGCAGCATCGTGGACTTGCCGCAGCCACTGGGGCCGATGATCGTGATGAACTCCCCGACGCCGGGCTTGTCCTCGATGGTGAAGGAGAGGTCCCGCAGGGCCACCGACTCACGTGGCGTGCCGGGGTGGAAGACCTTGCTGACGTCGCGGAACTCCACCACCGGCGGCGCCGGCAGGCCCTCTTCCGGCGGAGGGCCCGCGGGCAGCGCCGGCTCCTCCGCGTGCTTCTTGGCCGGCGCGCCCGCTTTGGGCTCGGGCCGCTCCTCACCGGTGTTGACGAGGGCGTCCTTCACCTTGTGCGCGGCGGCCCGCAAGGCCTCGTCGGCAGCCTCGAGCGCGCCGTGCTGCTCCTCCGAAGCCTGGTCGTCGGGGGGCTCGGTGCGGTCGCCGTCCCGCCCCTTGGCCTCCTTGCTCATGCCTCCACCTTGTACGGGAAGAGCTGCTGGCGCCCCAGCACCCAGATCCGGTCAACCACGAACGCGATCACGATCACTACGATGAGGCTCAGGTAGACGTGAGCGGGGGGGCCCCGCCGCTGCGACATGGTGATGATGAACCCAATGCCGTTCTCAGCGTTCACCACCTCCGCCAGGATGATCCAGGTCCAGCCTACCCCGAAGCCCAGGTGCAGGGCCCGGTAGATGTCCGGTGCCGCGATCGGCACCAGTACCTTGGAGAGGACCTGCCACTGCGAGCCCCCCTGGGCCTGGGCCGTCAAGACATAGGCGTCATCCACCTGCTCCACCGCCCGCACCACCAACGGCAGCATGTAGACGAAGCAGGCGATGGCGAGGAAGCCGTACTTCTGCTGGTCCTCAATGCCCCACCACATCATCGTCAACGGCACGAGGGCAGCGATGGGCAGGTAGCCGCCGATCACCGCCAGCGGGCTGAACATGGCCCTGAAGGCGCCGAAGGCCCCCATCGCGATGCCTAGCGGCAGCGCGATGGCGGCAGCGATGGCGTACCCGATGACCACCCGTCGCAGGCTGAGGACGACCGCCCGGCTCAGCTCCCGCTCATACCAGAGGCTGGGGATGGACTCGACGGTCTCCGCCGGGCTGGGGAGCATTACCAGCGAGACCCGCCGGGCCTCCGGCTCCGGCCCGGCGGTGGCCCAGAACCAGAGCCCGGCGACGATGACGAACGGCAGGAACGGCAGCAGGACTGCCGCTACCTTCGAGACGGGTTCGCGGATCCTCAGCATGCTCGGTGCGCCTGGGCTCCTACCCTGACTCGGCTTGGTAGACGCTGATCTCCACCCGGCGGTTCAGGGCGTTGTTGTTGGGATCGAGGGGCTGGTCCCAGCCCTTCCCCTGCACGTTGAACTTGTTAGGGTCGAACTTGTAGCGCTTGACCAGCGCGTCCCTAACCGCCTTGGCCCGACGCAACGAGAGGTCCTTGACGGCCGAGTCCGGCACCTGGCCCTTCATCGAGGCGTCGGTGTGGCCGACGATGGCGATGATCGCGCGGTCAAACTGCCCGGCGAGCTTCGCCACCGCCTCCAGCGTCGCGTCCACGGTCGGGTCGTAGAGCTTGCCGGCGATCTTGGCGCCGTACCCGTCGCGGGCCGGCTCCGAGAGGTTGGCGCTGTTCGGGTAGAAGTGGATGCGGATCGTCTTGGTGACGATCGGCTTCTCGGCCGAGACCTTGCTGAACTGGTCCGGCGAGAAGGTGGCGGTGTAGGTGTCCTGCTGGCTCCCGAAGCGACCGGCTGCCGCGAGCTGCTTGATGTAGGTGAAGTCCATCACCTGATCGAAGCGCACGTCGCCGTCCACCTTGCCGAGGGCCTTGTAGACGGCGGTGGCCGAGTCCCAGGTGCGCTGGAAGTTGGCGGGGTTGTTCTGGTTGAGGAAGAACTGCTTGTTCTCGGCGAAGTTGGTGGAGTGGGCGTCATTGAGCATGTCCTTGATCTCGCCTACCCCGAACTTGTAGAAGTCGGCCATCCACTGGCAGGCCTGGTCCCTGTTGGCCTGCGACTGCCCGAGCCACTCCATGCCCTCGAAGATACCCTCGACCAAGCCCTGGACCACGTCGGGGTGGTCGCGCGCGAAGTCGGCCCGCACGGCCCAGACGTCGGCGATCAGCTTGCTGGCCTGCTGCGTGTTAGTCAGCAGCTTGGCGCCCGCTACTTTGTCGGGCACCTTGTAGATGTCCGGCGCCCAGCTTACCATGGCGTCTATGTTGCGGTCGGCAACGAACGCGGTCGCCGCCTGGAACGCGTCGCCCGTGTACTTGCTGCTCACTTCGCGCGGCTGGATCCCGTTGGTGAGGAGCAGCGAGTTGATGAAGTACTCCGAGGGGCTGTTCTGAGCATAGGTGATCGTCTTGCCCTTGAGGTCGGCAACCGTCTTAATGTAGTCGCGCACGACAATGCCATCGCCGCCGTTGCTCCAGTCAATCTGCTGGCAGACGCGGGGGGCGGTGCGCGAGTCCTTCATCAGCTCGGGCGCGAACAGCACCATCATGTCCAGGGTGCCCCACAGGATGTGGGTCTTGCCCGCGGCGTACGCGTTCCGGGCGTCCACCGGGTTGTCGAGCAGCGACAGCTCGACCTTGAACCCCTTCTTGGCGAAGATGCTCTGGTCGTTGGGCTTGGCCCCGTGGTTGGCCGCCACGATGGGCAACCAGCCGATCCAGACGTTGATCGGGAACTTGAGGACCTTGGTCTGAGGGTCCCACTGGTAATCGCTGGTGCCCTTGACGGGCGGCAGCTTCTCCCGCGGGACGTACGTGTACTCCTGGACGGTGGTGATGCCCTTGGTGTCGGCAGCCTCCACCTTCTCCCCCTCCGGCGCCGAGGGCTCCGCCGGCTTCTGGAACTTGGTTAGGTCCACCAGGCCGGTCTTGCCGGCGTGGGGGAAGATCTTGCCGCGCATCGTGAACGCGGCAGCACCGAGCAGAACGACGATCACGGCCAGGATCACGATCTTGCCCAGGCAGGTCAGGCCCTGCCCGCCCTTGCTTGTCGTCGCCATTTGACTGCCTCCTCACCCATCGGTAGGACAGGTTGTCTCAACCTGTCCGCTGTGGTCGGTCCGTGGCGCGGGCATCCCTGCCCGCGTCCGACGCCGTGCTGTGGTCTGCTTGTAGGAGGGCCCACCGGGCGCGACTCCGGCCGTCCTTTGGGGCGACCCAACGTGGCCGCCCCTCCGTCCGCAGTGTCACCCTGAGCGCAGCGAAGGGTCTCTGCCGTCTCCGCGCCGTGCTCCGCGTAGGCCCGACAGTCGTGTCGGGCCGCCGTGGTCCGCCTGTAGGGCGCGGTCTCCGTCCCGCGCCCCTCCGCGCCGTCTGCCGTGTCACCCTGAGCGCGGCGAAGGGTCTCTGCCGTCTCCGCGCTGCGGTCCGCCTGTAGGGCGGGGCTTCCACGCCCCGCCCCCTCCGGCGCGGGGTGGAACCCGCGCCCTACACCTCCCGCACTCGCGCAGCCGGTGGGGCAGGCGGCTCGTTCATCCTGAGCGAAGCCGAAGGGCCTGCCCAGCACCCACCCCGGATCACGCGACCTCCCGCCACCCGGCGCTAACCGGTCCCGCTCGTGCTGCCCTCCGTCGCCGGCGCCTCCGGGACGGGAGGCGCCGCCCCCGGTGCGGCCTCGGCCGGCGCGGGGCCCATCGTCTTCTCCACGGGCGCCGGTTCGGTGAAGCCCTCGGGCAGCTCGATGCCCTGGGCCGCGGCGAACTCGGTCAGCATCGAATCGGCCAGCGCGTTCTGCTCGGTCTGCTGGACCTTGACCTGGGTCGTGTCCATGCTGTCGCTGGCCACGCGCACCTTGCCCCGCGCATCGGCTAGCCGCTCGTCCAACCCGTCCTCCAGCCGCTCCAGCGTGGCCCCGCTGCCGGCCACATCGAAGCTGGTGGCGCTCGCGATCTGCGCCAGCTCGGCCTGCGCCTCGGCCATCTGCACCTTGGACAGCGTGCGCGAGGCGGCCTCGATGCGCGCGCGTGCGTCCTTCACCGCCGCGTCACGCTGCGCGAGGTAGTCCTGGTACATCTTCTCCGCGTCCTTGAGCTGCGTCTCGTTCTCGGCGAGGTCCTGCTTCACGTCGTTGAGGCGCAGTACGTACTGCCGTGCCGCGTCGCGGTTGCCCACCTTGAGGTGCGCGGAGACCTTGGCCGTCAGGTCCTGCACATCGGCCTGCTGCTTCTTCACCTGCTCCGTGAGCCGGCTGACCATCCCGGCCTGCCGGGCCAGGTTCTGGTTCCACATCGCCACCGCCGCCTGCAGCCGCTCCTTCTCTCCCTCGATGATCGCCTCCGGGGCGGCCTGCTCCATCCCCTTGATGAAGAGGCTCAGGAAGCCGCGGATGAGGTTGCGTAGACGAGCCCACATGGTGGGATGCCCCCTTCGATGAGACAGCACGGTAGCCCGGGCCGCGGGCGGCCCGGACGTTCGTGGCCGTAGTTTCGTTACGTGAGCGCACAGGGCCTTCAGGGCCCACTGAGGTGCCCCATGCAACACTCCTGCCAGGCTGGTCCCGCCCAGGCGGTGTCATGCTGCCTGCCCTGAGCGCAGCCGAAGGGAGCGCAGCGAAGCATCTGCGCTGTGGCGTCTGTCCCAGGCGGCGCCCCCCTCCGTCCGGGCCCTTCCTGTAGGGCGCGGGTTCCACCCCGCGCCCTCCGCGCCGTCTCCCGTGTCACCCTGAGCGCAGCGAAGGGTCCCTGTCGTCTCCGCGCCGTCGGTAGCACGGGCATTCCCGCCCGTCCCTGCCGCGGTTCGCGGTGTGTCGCCCTGAGCGCGGTGAAGGGTCCGTGCTGTGGTCCGTCCCCCCTCTCCCAAGTCTGCGCGGGAGAGGGGGGCAAGGGGGGTGAGGCAGCCTCCGCCTCCCCGCTCGCCTCGCCCTGACCTCACGACAACCTGATAACCAAATGGTCTTCTCCTGTGTGTCCTGCCGCCTACGCCGGTCGCCCCCCCCCGAACGAACCCGAGCCGGGCCCCCTCCCCCCGAAACGAACCCGAGAATTGCCCCCATCTGCGCCGCAGCGCCGAATCCGTCCTCTCGGCCTCCGGGTCCGCATCTCTCGGAAGGGGCCTCCCGCTCGCTTGCCGAAGCGCCCCTTCCGCGGGCTCGCTGTCCTGCGGCCCCGCCCGGAGGCCCCCCCGATGCTCCCCCGCCTCGTCCTCGACCCCCTCGGCACCAGCCACCGCCCACTGCTCCTGCGCCGGTACCTCGAGGCTCCGCCCGAGGAGACGCTGGTGCTGCTGCCCTCGGCCGCCCGGGTGCGCGAGTTCGAGCAGGCCGCGGCCGAGCACCTGCCCGACGGGTGCCTCCTCGGTGCCCACATCATGACCTTCCCCCAGTTCGCGAATGCGATCCTCGACCATGCCGGCGCGCTCGTGGTGCTGATGCCGGCCGCGGCCGAGGGCCTGGTGCTGGAGGGCGTGGTCCGCGAGCTGATCGCGGCCGAGCAGCTTCCCGACCTCGCCGCGGCGCTCAGCCTTCGCGGTCACCTGCGGGCGGTGCGGGGGCTGATCCGCGAGCTGAAGCAGGCGGCCGTGCCCTCGGAGGAGTTCGAGGCGCGAATGGCCGCGGCCGACCTGCGAGGAGCGGAGCGGCGGACCCGGGAGCTGGGGCGCATCTACCGCGCATACCAGCAACGACTGCGCGAGCGGCAGGTCTACGACGAGGAGGGGCGCTTCTGGGAGGCCCTCGAACGGATGCAGGCGCGGCACCGTGCGCCGTTCGGGACGGTCAGCCGCGTGCTCGTGGACGGCTTCAGCGACTTCACGGCGACGCAGATGGACATGCTGCACGCGATCGGCCGCTGGGAGGGCCTCTCGCGGTATGACATCACCCTCACGCTCGACCCCGCCGACGCCGAGCGCGGCGGGCACGCGCTGACGAGCCGGACGCGCGACCGGCTGCAGGCCCGGTTCGGGGCGGAACTCAAGACTGAGGCAGCCCCGGCAGAGGACGCGGAGGCGACCCCCGCGGGCCTTATGGCGCTGGCCCAGGCCGTGTTCGCCCGCGAGCCCGTGCAGCTTGGCCGCGACGTCAGCGGCTGCCTTGAGGTGGTCGCCTGCCCCACGGAACGGGGCGAGGCGGAGGAGATCGCTCGGCGCATCAAGCGCCTGCTGTGCGATGAGGGCGTGAAGCCCGACGCGATCGGCGTGGTCTTCCGGTCGCTGCGCGAGCGCGCGGGAGCCCTGCGCACCTTGTTCGACCGCTACGGCGTGCCGGCCCACGTGGACTGCCCGCTGCCCGTGTTGGCCTCGCCCGCCGTGCGCTTCCTACAGCGGCTCCTGGCCCTGCCGGCCGGCGACTTCGCCCGCCGTGATCTGGTCGAGGTCGTCGGCTCGTCCTTCTTCGCCCCCACGGCGGAGCTGGCTCTGGACCGCGGCGCGATCCGCCTGCTGGAGGCGCTCTCCCGCGAGGCCGGCATCATCAGCGGCGGCCAGGCCTGGCTCGGCGGCCTGCAGCGCCTCCGCGGCCGGAAGGCGGCGAGGCTGGCCGGAGCCGACGTGCCCGATGGGGAGGACGATCCGCACGCCGTGACCCGGGCGGAGGTGGCCGCGCTGGACGCCCTGCTGCAGTGGCTGCCCCTGCTGCTCCAGCGCCTGGCGCCGCGCACGCGGACCTTCGCCGGCCACGCCTCCTGGCTGCTGAAGCTGGCCGAGGAGTTGGTGCCGCGGCCCGACGCGGCTGGCGAGACGGTCACCGGCGGCGGCCCTGTAGGGCGCGGTCTCCGTCCCGCGCCCGACCCGTCGCCTGACGCCCCCTCACCCTCCGCCGCCCTCGCCGCGCGCTGGGAGGATGACAATGCCTGCGCTCTGGCCGCCGCCGTGGAGGCGCTGCGCGCCGTCGTGGCGCTGCCTGAGGCGCGGCAGCGCATGCAGCCCGGCGACTTCGCCGCCGCCCTGGAGCAGCTCTGGCAGGACGTGTCGTTCCAGCCCGCCCAGCCGATCGGCGCCCGCGTCCAGGTGCTAGATGCGCAGCGGGCCCGCGAGCGGCGCTTCGCGCACCTGTTTGTGGCGGGGCTGCTGGAGGGCGCCTTCCCGCTCGGTGGGCGCGAGGACACGTTCTTCCCCGAGGCGGAGCGCCACGCCCTCAGCGCTGCGGGCATCGGCCTGCACCCGCAGGCGTGGCAGGAGGCAGCCGAGGCCTACCTCTTCCACAGCCTCCTCACGGGGGCCACGCAGAAGCTGACCCTGCTCTACGCGCGCGGCAGCGGCTCGCGTTCGCAGCAGCTCCCCTCGCAGTACCTCGTCGAGGTCCTGCGGGTGCTGGGGCGTGACGGCGAGGCCGCGGAGCCTGCGCGGCCACTGCCGCCCGCGCCCGCGGCGGCGGCCTGCGCGCAGGAGCTGGCCCAGGCCCTGGTGCCGCGGCTGTTCGACGCTGACGACGACGCGCTGGCCGCGGCGTACGACGCCGGCCGGACCGTCGCGCCGGACGCCCTGCCGCTGGGGGTGGAGGGCGCCCGCGTGGAGCGCGAGCGGGAGTCGTTCCACCCTCCCGGCGCCTTCGACGGCGTCCTCACGGGCGACGAGGCCATCGAGGCCGATCTCCGGGAGCGCTTCGGGCCGCAGACGCCGTTCACGGCGACTGGCCTGCAGGCCTACGCCGACTGCCCCTTCGCGTTCTTCGTGGGGCACGTCCTCGGTGTGGCGGAACTGGAGGAGGCGGCACCGGGGCTGGACCCAGCCACCGAGGGGCAGTTGGCGCACCGCGCGCTCGCGCTGTACCACGCCCCCGGGGCCGGCGAACGTCCTTTGCTGGAGGAGTGCATCGCCGGTGCATTGGAGTGGCTGCAGCACCGGGCCGGGCGGCTGCCTCCGGCCATGCACGAGGTGGCGCAGGCGCGGCTGCAGCGGCACTTGACCGCGGCCATCGAGCTGCTGGACCAGCAGTGGGGCAGCATCCGGACGGTCCTCGCCGAGGCCCCCTTTGGTCCACCCAGCGACGTTCCGCCGGTGAGGGTCGGGGACGAGACCAGCGGCCTCCTGCTGGCGGGCCGCGTGGACCGGGTGGACCTGTTTGAGGGCGACGTCCCCACGTTTGGCGTCCTCGACTACAAGCGCTCCCTGGGTGCCGTCGGCAATCGGCGCAAGGGCCTGCCGCCGGACCGCGACTTCCAACTGCCGGCGTACGTCCTGGCCGCGGGTCGGGAGGACGAGCTGCGGAACGCCGCGTGCAGCCGCTGGGCCTACTGCCGCATCCGTCGGCCGGTGGGCCTGGCGTACGACGGCGACACGGCCGACGACATCCGGGCCGCGCTGCGGGCCGCTGAGCAGGCGATGGCGGCGTGCGCGGCCGCGATCCGCCGCGGGGACTTCTGCGCCCTGCGCCGCCGCGACCCCGAGGCCGCCTTCTGCGGCGACACCTCGGGGCACCGCTACGACGTCTTCCGCGCCGAGCGGAAGGGGGTGGTCGAGTGAGCCTCCCCGCCGCCCCCGACCAGGCCGCCCGCGATCGCATCGAGACCGAACTTGATGTCAACATGATCGTCTCGGCGGGCGCCGGCGCCGGCAAGACCACGGCCCTCGTCACGCGCTACATGGCCCTGCTGGCCCGGCGCGCCCAGCACGGCGGCGACCCCGACGTCGGCAGCATCGTCGTCGTGACCTTCACTGAGCTTGCCGCCGAGGAGCTGAAGGGCCGCATCCGCCTCGCGTGCCAGCGCCGCGCGGCCGAGGCCACGGGCCGCGGCGACACGCCCGAGCGCACCTTCTGGCTGCGGGCCGAGCGGTCGCTCCTGACGGCGCCCATCAGCACCATCCACTCGTTCTGCGGGCGACTCCTGCGCCAGGGCTCCCTCGTGGCGCAGTTGGACCCCGACCGGGCCGTGCTCGACGGTGCGCAGGAGGCCGTGCTGACCAGCGAGGTCATCGAGGCATTCCTCTTCGGCGCTGGCCTGGACCAGCCGTGCACGCAGCGGCTGCTGGTGCAGGCCGAGGCCCACGATGTTCGCGCGTGGCTCGCGGAGGCGCTCCACGATCGCCACCAGTGGGAGGGGACTCCGCCGGCCTGGGATGGGATCGAGCCACTGGAGGCGGCGCGCGAGCGCTACGTCGCCCAGCGCCTGGCGCTGGTGGGCGCGCGCCTCTCCGAGGAGCTGGACGACCTCACGGGAGGGGACAAGTGGCAGGCCGCGGTCGGCGTCCTGCAGGCAGCGCCGCCGCACGCTGCCGACGACCTTCTGGCCAAGCGCGTGGCGGTGATCCTGGAGCGCGATGGGCAGATCCGCGACCCGTCGCGCCCGGCCGCCGACCGGCTGCGCGCCGCGATGGACGTTGCCGACCTCAGTCTCCAGGGCGGCTCGAAGAAGGCCTGGCCCACCCAGGAAGCGTTCGATGCGGCTAGGCTTGCCGCGAAGCAAGCCGTCGAGGGGGCGCGCGGACTCCGGGGCCAGTGGCCTCCCGCGCAGGATCAGATCGAGCGCACGTCCGCCGAGCGGTCGTTCGACCTTGATGTCACCGCGCGGGCGCTGCTGGCGGCGTACGCGGCCGAGAAGCTGCGCCGCAACCAGTGCGACTTCGATGACCTGCTGCTGGACACGCGCCGGCTGCTGGAAGCGCACCCCGAGCTGCTCGCTCGCTTCCGCCGGCAGTACGAGGCGTTCCTCATTGACGAGTTCCAGGACACCGACCGCCTGCAGAAGGACATCTTCTACCGGCTGGCGAGCGACGGCGACGGCCATCTCGTGCCGGGGAAGCTCTTCCTCGTGGGCGACGCCAAGCAGTCTGTCTACGCTTTCCGCGGAGCCGACGTGTCGGTCTACACGGAGGCACTCGAGGAGTTCCGAGCCGACCCCGGGCAGAGCGCTGAGGTGGTGCTCTCCGCGAACTTCCGCTCCCATCCCGACCTCACCGAGGGCCTCTTCAACCACCTCTTCGAGCTGCCCGCCGTTATGGGCACCGGCCCGGCGCGCAGCCCCTACGAGGCGGTCTACCAGCCGATGCTATCCGGTCGCGCCGACGGCGGCGCGGATAGCGAGGACCCGTGCGCGGAGTTGCGCCTGGCCTGCCCGCCGGAGGCGGTTGACGAGGCGGCTCCCGCCTGGGCCATCGCCCAATCGCGCCGGGTCGAGGCGGCCGGGATCGCGCACCGCCTCCACGAGCTGCACGAGAGCCAGCTTCCGGTGTGGGACCACGACCGACGGGAGTACCGTGCCGTTCGCTGGAGCGACATGGCGGTGCTCTTCCGGGCGCGGGGCCCTATGGCGTCGTACGCGCGCGAGCTGCGCCGGCGGGACGTGCCCTGCACGGAGGTAGCCGGCCGCGGGTACTTCCGGCAGCAGGAGGTCGCCGACCTCGCCAACCTCCTCGCCGCGCTGGCCTGCCCGGCTGACGACCTGGCGCTGTTGTACGCCCTCCGCAGCCCGCTTTTCGCCCTCAGCGACGCGACGCTGTACTGGCTGTGCCGCGACGGCTCCCTGCGCGCCGTCGTCATGGAGAGCGACGACGTCCCGGGGCAACTGACCGGATCTGAGGGCACCAAGCTCCGCCGCGCCCGCGCCGTGCTGCGGCGCCTCGCCGGCCTCGTGGGCCGAGGCTCGATCGCCGACTTGGTGGAGGCGGCCCTCGACGAGACCCACTTCCTCGCCGCGCTGGCGGCGCAGCCCGGCGGCCCGCAGCTAGTGGCCAACGCGCTGAAGTTCGCCGGTCAGGCGGCGCAGGCCGACGCGGCCGGCTGGTCGCTGAGTGAGTTCGCGGAGTACGTGCGTCTCATGCGGGCCGAGCAGGACCAGGAGAGCCAGGCGGAGCCGGAGCGCGGCGAACCCGACGTGGTGGAGCTGAGCACGATCCACATGGCTAAGGGCCGCCAGTGGCCCGTGGTCGTAGTGGCCGACCTGGGGCGCAGGCCGCCGGGCGGGCGCGGGCCCGCGGTCAGCCTGCGCCCTGGGGCCGGGGCCATCGTGCGCGGCGAGACCCCCGAGGGGGAGTCGAAGCCCTCCGTGCTGGCCCGTGCGGCTGAGGAGCGGGCTCGCCAGCGGGAGGAGTTCGAGGCCCGCCGGCTCTTCTATGTGGCCTGCACCCGTGCGGGCGACCGGCTGGTCCTCAGTGCCGCGTGCAAGGGGGGGCCGGAGCGGGAGACCGCGCTGGCCCGGTTGGCCGAGGCGCTGGACCTGGACCTCGCCGCGGCAGAGACCGACCTCACGGTCGGACCCCTGCGCGTCCCGTTGCGGCACTACGACCACAGCCTGCTCGCGCAGCAGCCGGTCGTGCGGCCCGCCTCGCAAACGGCAAGGCCCCTGGCGGAGGCCCAGGCTGAGGCGATCGTGGCCGGCGAGGCGCTGGCCCGTACGCCTCCCGATGCGGGTCTCGTGCGGCGACTGAGCGCGATCCCGCCAGGGGCGCCCGCGCGCCTCTCCGTGAACCAGGTGACCGAGCTGCTGTCGGCGCCGGCCGGGCCGCGCCGCCGGGACCTCCCCGACCCCTGGGCCGGGCCGCTATCTCGCGCTCAGCGCGGCGAGGTCCTGCACCGCGCCGCGGTGCGGCTGGCGTGCGGCCGCGCCGCCGACGCGCGGGCCGTTCTGCGGGCCGCCTGCTACGAGGTGTGTCCCGCGGTGGCCGCCGACGTGGCCGTGCTGGCCGACCTTCTGCCGCCCCTGGAGCGCCTGCTGGCCGATGAGCGCTGGCGCGCGCTCACCGCGGCCGCGGATGTGCGCACCGAGGTCAGCTTCCTGCTGCGCGAGGGGGGCCTGCTCATCGGAGGCCGGATGGACCTGCTGGCACAGCACGCCGACGGCCGGCTGGAGATCGCCGACTACAAGTCCGGCCACCCGGGGGAGGACGTGCGAGAGACGATCCGCGTGCAGCTTGGGCTGTACGCGCTGGCGGCGCATCAGGCGTTCGGCCGGTTGCCCGAACGTGTGGCCCTGTACTACCTCGACGCGGGTGAGTGGCGCGACGCGGGGGAGCTGGAGCCGCTGATCGCCGAGGCCCGGTCGGCCGTGGCCGCCGTGTGCGAGCGCCTGGCGGCCGGTAACCGGCCGTCGCCCGACACCTCGTGCCGGCTCGACCCGTCCGGCGCCGTTCTGTAGGGCGCGGGTTCCACCCCGCGCCCGCGTAGGTTGGCCGTCTCGCTCGACATCCGTCGGTGGGGCA
>Ga0315282_10008658_pt1 | contig 16411 bp, 15 predicted proteins | sample YL17G07_20_MG_FD_203693 | JGI IMG/M metagenome (GOLD analysis project Ga0315282, IMG submission 203693) | Sediment microbial communities from Yellowstone Lake, YNP, Wyoming, USA - YL17G07_20 | ecosystem: Environmental > Aquatic > Freshwater > Lake > Sediment | place: USA: Wyoming | collected...
ACGAAAAAATCTCAAGGAGCGGCTCAAACCACGGTAGGCGGCACCTACGGATCCTTCGACACAGGTCAACTTTACAGCGTACGTTCTGAGGGATTTAAAAATACGTCTTATCTTGCCTCTGCAATTTTATTTCATACGGACGGCGACTACCGATTCAAGAATGACAACGGAACAGTCTTCAACAGGAACGATGACTTTGAGGATATTCGCGTCAACAATGATGCAAGTTCAGCCGGTTTACTGTTAAAAGCAGAGCATAGACTCGGGTCTCATGCAGAGATTTCCGGCCATAATGAAATCTTTTATGCGGATAAAGGCATTCCGGGAATGGTCACCTTCCCGTCGCCTCATGTTCGTGAGATGGATATGCGCAATTCCAGCGCTGTTGTTTTATCCTTTATGGATGTAGGAACCAAAGGGCTTGGTTTTCGAACTGCGTTTTCGCATCTTTATTCTTCTTCGTTGTATCGTGACCCATTCGGCGAACAAACCGGCGTTCCGATTCGGAACCGCCAGCAAGAGTATACGCCGGAAATCGAGCAAAGCATCCGATATGCATGGGGCAAACACCAGATTGTCACTGCATCGGGCGATTTTCGTTTCTCGCAACTGGTAGATCCTGAATTCAAAAATCCTTCGCGGACCTCGTGGGCTGTTGCGTTGGGAGATCAGGTAATGTTTATGAAAGAAATATTCACCTTTGTGCCGGCCGTCCGTTACGACTCGGTCTCAGATTCCGGCGAACAAGTCAGCCCAAAGTTCGGGACAAGGATCAAGCCGCTTCCATGGCTGGTTTTCAAGGCGAATGCAGACAGATCGTTTCGCGCTCCGAGTTTCAATGAACTTTATCTGAATCAGGGGTTTGTCGTAGGCAATCCGGATTTGAAACCGGAGCGGGCTTTAAGTTTGGACGCCGGAGTTCAAATACCGACCAAATGGTTTGTCGTGGAAAGCGCCTATTTTAGAAGCGATGTGGAAGATTTGATCGAATATGTTCCGGTGTCGGGATTTCGCTACAAGCCTTTTAATATCGGCAAGGCCAGGCTGGAAGGACTGGAAGCGTTCGGTACGTTCGAGCCTTCCGAGTATGTTTCTGCGGCAGGCGCATATACTTTGCTTTATGCCATTGATACCACCGATTTTCCGAACCGCATGGATCATCAGATCCCCGGCCGGCCTAGAAGGCAGGGATTTGGAAGAATCCAAGGACACATCGATCAATTGCATCCTTTCGTAGAGTTTTATTACGTCGGCCCTAATTTCATTACAATGGCAAATACCAAACTTTTGCCGGAACGAAAAATATTCAATGCAGGCTTGGTCGTTATGCCGGATGTTTCCATGAAGTTCAGCATTGAATGTAAAAACATTAACAACGACCAGGCTGTCGATATCCGTGGATTCCCTCTGCCGGGCAGATCGATTTTTGTAACCATGGAACTTGGTCTGTAAGCTAAAAAGCCGGATTTGATTTTCAATAAAACAAAATCCCGAATTTGCTAATTGAAATAATTTGAAGTGAAAATTAATTCATTGATGACATCGTTTGTCCGTTAGCCTCCTTTTTGATAAGATTTTTTCATCTTTTCGTTTGAAATTCGCTGGAGTTCAATTTTATGGAAGTGTCAGCGTATCCATATGATGGCGGTGCAATGCTGATCGGGGTTGGAGGAGGCACAGGGTCCGGCAAAACCACGGTCGCTAAAGCCCTTGCTTCAAGCTTGCAGCCCAATCCGGTTGTGCTTATCGCGCTTGATAATTACTACAAGGATAGGCCCGATTTGGTTGCCGAGCAACGAGCTTCTCAAAATTTCGATCATCCGGATGCCCTGGATTTGGAGTTGCTTGTAAGTCATTTGAACCAATTAAAAATGGGCAAACCCATTGATGTTCCTATTTATGACTTCGTTACGCATCGCAGAACTGATCGCTCAATCAAAATCGGGGCATGCAAAGTGGTGATCCTTGAAGGCATCCTGACGCTCGCCATTTCTTCCATACGAGATAAATTATCCATCAAGATTTATGTGGAAACCGAAGACGACATCCGTTTTATTCGCAGATTAAGACGAGATATTCAAGAGCGCGGTCGCAGCCTGGATTCCGTGATCGATCAATATCTGCATCAGGTAAGGCCTATGCACCAGCTATATGTGGAATCCAGCAAAAGATATGCGGATTTGATTATTCCGGAGGGCGGCAGAAACAAAGTCGCTATTGACTTGATTGCTTCAAGGATTCGAGAACATCTGGTATCGGAAAGCGGCAAGGGCCGAAAGGAGTAGTATTTGTCCATATATCCGGGATTATCCGGCATTGTAATTGATGGCCGCGAAGTACCTTGGCTCGGAGGAACGATCCACTATTGGCGGTTGGAGCGTGAGGAATGGGATCATATCCTGGATGCCGCAGCCGGTTTCGGTCTTTCGTTCATCGAAACGTACATTCCTTGGAGCGTTCATGAAATTGAAAGAGGACGCTTCGACTTCGGCCAATCGGATCCCAAAAAGGACGTCGGGACTTTCATCGATATGATCGGTGAACGAGGCCTGTACGTCATGGTTCGGCCGGGCCCGCACATCAATGCCGAACTGACCGGTTTCGGTTATCCCGAAAGAATCTTCGCCCGAGAGGAGATGTTGTCGCGCTCCGCGCTCGGCAGCTTAATCTGGTTGCCCGTGCTTCCCAAGGCCTTTCCTTGTCCGTCATATGCCGATAATAAATTTCTGAACGAATTCGGACTTTATTTGGATGCGCTGGCTCCTGTTCTTGTCCCAAGGCTTTATCCGCAAGGCCCTGTCGTTGCATGCCAGGTCGATAACGAGATGAGTTACTTCTTCAGAACCGCGATCTACGATCACGACTATTCCAAATCCGCCGCTGCAATGTGGTCTGTTTTTTTGCAAGAGCGTTATGGCGCGCTGGAGAATCTGGGGCGGGCATACGGGAAAAATTTTTCTTCCTTTGAATCTGTTCCAATGCCCGTCCGTTTCGAAGCACAGGAGCTCGCGGACTTTCGTTATTATCTTGACTTTGCGGAGTTCAAGGAAGAGTTGATGGTCCGGCCTTTGGCGGAACTCAAGAATATGCTTGTTGATCGGGGCATCGATCGCATTTTGTTTTTTCATAATTATCCTATGACCAGGGGCAAAACGCCGTTTTCTTACCCGAAAACGGAAGCCGTGGTTGATGTCTCGGGAGTGGACAGTTACCACCGCAAAAAAAATTATGTCTCGATTAAAAAAATGAGCCTATCGGTTGCCGCGCAAAGCCGGCTGCCGGTGATTCCGGAATTCGGGGCAGGTTGTTATCTTTTCTGGCCGCCTTTGGATCTCGACGATCACAAGTTCGCTGCAATGACTGCTCTCATGCACGGGATAAAGGGAATCAATTTTTACATGCTTGTGGAAAGAGAGCGATGGTATGGTTCACCGATCGATCGCCACGGTCACATCCGAACAGAGCACGCCGACTTTATTAAAAAACTGGTCTCGACATTGAATGAACATCGATTCTTTTCAATGAAGAGAGAAGCGAAAATCAGCTTCGTTTCCGCCCGGGTTTACGATCGATTGGAAAAGGCATCCTATTTGTTTTCTCCGATCACGCCAATCGCTTTTGAGTTTTCGGTCGGTCCTGAATATTTATGTCACGAAGGTCGGTTCGGTCAGAACTTCAGGCCGCAAATTGATCACCATCGCTTTTTGGAAGCGGGAATATTATGTGCGGATCGCCATGCGATTCCTTATGTTCTTGCCGATTCCGATCAAAATGTTCCTTTTGCTTCTTCGGTGATTGCGTGCCCGACATTTGATTGGTTGGATATAGCCGCCCAGAAAAAGTTGATGGAGCATGCCGAGGCCGGAGGTATTGCGATCATCGGACCCGAAATGCCGTGTTTGGATGAGCATTTTGAGGAACAATCCTTATTTGAAGGACGCCTTGTTTCGCCTGAAATGTTGATTCATAAAAATCCGGATGCGCTTCTTTTTTCCGTAGGGAAGGGTAAAGTGCTTTTGGTTCTTGGAATTCCCGATTCCGAGGAAATAGCCGATTCTTTATGGTCATCCATTTTTCAAGCGCTGAATATTGATTCTGTTTTTCTCGCTTCTTCACCCTGTGAAACTTCGTTGTTTCAGGCAGACGATGGCCGCCGTATCGTTTTTGTCGCCAATCCCTCGGAAACTTCTCAACTCGCCTTCCTCAAGCCTGGTTTTCATTGTCGATTATCGGATCTGTTTACAGGAGAAGAATTTTTCGGAACTCCCGATGCATTTCCGATAATGATGCCGGCCTTTACCGTGCGGATGCTTAAGGCGGAATTATGATTTCCGAGAGGATTCGCATCGCCGATATAGACGGCAGGCATTGGAAAAATTTGATTGAGATCTTTCGTTCTGCGCGAAAATTTCAAATGCCTTCGATTTTGTTTTGTATGATGCGCGGCAGCGAATGTTTGAAGGCGATTCATTCCCAAAGAGGTTTGATGCCCGATCTGCCTACAGGAAATTTTCACTCCATGGAGGAACTGGCGCAATACGCGGGCGCGGATTATGTTGCGATTGTGGAAGAAATGTTCTTTCAGGAATTATTCGCACGAAGCCAGGCGGCGATACATTACGAGGATGATTATCCTGAGCAATTGTTGTCCATGATCAATGCCGGAGCCGAATACTCGAAAAATAACATTCGTTGGCATCCGAAGCGGCCATATAAAATCGGTGCGCTCTCTTTGGATAAAGTAAAAAAGGCGGTTAAATGGGCATGGAGAGACAACACTTGTCTGGCTTTTATCCTGACCGATGAAGATAATCTCCCTTATACGTCGGTGATATTGGGGAAAAGCGAAGGCCGGATCGATCTGTTTACTACGCTCTTGGCTTTTGATCTTCACGAGAGACCGTTTCCGTTGCGCACGGGCATGCTGACATTGAATCGCTTGTGCTCGAAGCGCTATTATCCGATCTCCATAGGAATCACTATGCACTTGGCCACTTTTTATGAGATGAAGGCGGCCAAGCGGATGCTTACTTTTTTCGATGTTTCTCAAACGCGGGAAAGAGCATTATTATGGCCTGCGCCACGGTTAGTTCGAATTGCCATGTGGTTGGGAAAATTTTTCGGTTTATAAATTTGGGAGGAATAAACTGATGGCTGATCAACGGTTAAAGAATTCGGTAGGCATCTGGGGTTTCGGCGCCGCTGCCACCCGATTCATGCCTGGCGGATATCATCCGGATGCAAATTCTACAGGAGTCTTGGAATGGACGCATAGGGCCGTGGATGGCTTGGGAGAATGGTTGGATGGCCTTGAGTTTCATTATCCGGGTGAGATCAATGAACATAATTATGTAAAAATTCAAGAGGTATGCGGCAAAAACATCGATGTTTATTGTTTGGCGTTAGGATTGTTTTCGAACCCCAGATATGCGCTTGGCAGCTTCATCAACCCCGACCCCGGCATACGCGCAGAAACAATCGAGATTGCATGCAGAGGCGTTGATTTAGCCGCCGAATTGGGAAGCCGTTTTATCATCTGGCCGGGCGGCGAAGGATACAATTATCCGTTTCAAATCAATCCCGCTGATTCGTGGAGTTGGTTCATTGACGGCATAGCGCAAGTGACGGCGCATGCCGCATCCAAAGGGGTCATTGTTCTGCTGGAACATAAAAATTCCGAGCCGGCAATGAAAATCCTGATGCGCGATATCGGAATGACGCTTTACACAATTCAGAAGGTCGCTCAAAAAGGTGTAGACACTTCGAGGTTGCTAATCAACATGGATTGGCAGCATCTTATTATGAATGGAGAGCCTTTGGCGGAATATGCCGCCCTGCTCATGGCCGAAAAAAAGTTGGGGCATCATCACGCCAATTCCGGATGGGGCGCTTTTGATGACGACAATATGGTGGGCGCTTTGTGCTTCATGGAAACGCTCGCTCTGGCAGTTGAGCTCAGATTGGGAGATTATGCGGCCGGCGGGCATCGCATAGGTTTTGATTTGTTTCCTTATACGGAAGATGCGGTTCGGGCGGTGAAGCTGTCTATTCAGGCGTGGGAATGGATTTGGGATTTGGCGATGAGGATCGATCGAGAAAAACTGTTGGAAGCCAGATCGAAATCCGACGCCGTATCCGCTTATCAAGCCGTTCTAGCCGCGATGGGTATGGATGACCGGTATCTTTCAGATTTGAAAAAGCGTCGCAAATAAACCCGAATAAGCGCTTGGAGCAGGCGCACAGCAATGCGCCGCTTCGCACGCATGGAGGGTCGAAAATGTCCTGGTTAATTGACTCGGTGCATTACGATTGCCGTTATTATATCGGAGAAAAACCATGCGCGTTCAAGGAAATATGCCACCAATGCACCGAATATTCGCCGATGGGAAAAAGGGTGCTGATTATTAAATTGGGAGCTATGGGAGACGTGCTTCGCACAACGCCCCTGCTTCGCTCTATTCTGAAGCAGCCGGGAAATCACCATATCACGTGGATTGCGGAAAAAGTAAGCGCTCCGCTTTTTGTTCACAATGATATGGTGGATCGGGTATGGACGGCAGGTTGGGAAATTATCCCGCTTCTCTTGAACGAGCGATTCGATGTGCTTTATTGCTTGGATAAAGAGCCAAAAGCCATTGCCGTGGCGGCCATCGCAAAAGCAACGGAAAAATATGGATTTATCGCAGATGAAAAAGGAAACCTGCATCCGGCCAATCCCGAAGCGGATTATGCATTTTTGCTTGGTTTGCACGATTATATGAAGTTCGAAAAAAACGAGAAGAGCTATCAGCAAATTATGTTCGAAGCCTGTAAATTCACTTTTTCCGGAGAGGAATACGTATTCAATCTGACTTCGGATGAAGCGGAATCGGGCCGCCGTCATCTGAAAAAAAGAGGAGTAGGATCTCATAAAGCCATAGGCGTAAACACGTCCGCTGGAGAAGTTTTTGCAACCAAACGTTGGTCGAAAAATGCGACAGTCAAAGCGATCAAGCTCATCAAAGATATGGATATGACGCCCGTATTGCTCGGGGGTCCGGAGGAAATCCTGCGAAATGCCGAAATCCTGAAAGAAGCGGGCAATGGGGTGGTCGATGCCGGCTGCGATAATTCTCTTCGCCATTTTGCTTCGATCATTGCCGCTTTGGATGCGATAATCGTAACGGATAGTCTGGCGATGCATCTGGCAATCGCCGCCAAAACACCGATAGTGGCTTTGTTCGGCCCGACTTGTCCTCGGGAAGTGGAGCTTTACGGGCTAGGTGAAAAAGTCGTGTCCTCACCGGACTGCGCACCGTGTTATAAAAGCTCCTGTGATCATCACAAGTGCATGGAGGAAATTACTCCAGAGGCAGTAGTCGCAACATTGAAAAGAGTATTGGAATCATCATCGAAATGAAAATCGTCGCGACCATTCCCACTTATAACGAAGCCGAAAACATCGGTAGACTTATTGAGGCATTACGAAATTTATCCCAACCTGTCGAGGCGCTTGTTGCGGATGATAACTCGCCTGACGGAACACATAAAATCGTATCGGATTTGTCTGCAAAAGATGCGGGAGTTCATCTTTTATTAAGAATGGCCAATAGAGGTCGGGGGTATGCGGGACGAGAAGCCTTTATAAAAGCCTTGCTGATGAATGCGGATGTGATTGTGGAAATGGATGCGGATTTTTCGCATGATCCCGCTTTCATTCCAGCTTTGCTCGAACCTATTCTTGCCGGTCGATCGGATATGACCATTGGCAGCCGTTTCATTTCGGGGGGCCGCGATGCGGAAAGAACATTGTTAAGGCGTCTGCTCTCGAAAATTTCCGGAGCATATGTCAGGCTGATTTTGGGCGTTCAGGTCTCCGATCCGAATTCGGGATTCAGGGCTTTTTCGCGAAAAGCCATGTCCGCGATCGATCCGGAAACTCTGGTGTCGGCAGGGCCTGCTATTGTGCATGAGGTGCTTTTTCGGACGAAACAAGCCGATTTGAAAATAGAAGAAGTCCCTATTATTTTTAAGGATCGTCATGCCGGCGCAAGCCAACTTACAGTAAAAAAATTGATTGACGGCTATATTATGGTGCTCCGGCTTCGATTTTTTTCCGCAAGGCGAAGGACAAAACAATGACAACCGCTTATCCACATCGGATTTCCGTCATTATCGCTGCCAAAGACAACAAGCAAATGCTGGGAGTATGTCTTGAACATTTATATAGCCAAAGATTCGATGGCGAGTTGGAAGTCGTTGTGGTCGATAATGGAAGCATGGAATCAGTCGCCTTCCTGGTTACATCCACATATCCTCAAATCAAGCTGATTCGAAACGAAACAAATCTGGGTGTAGCCGTTGCGTTTAACCAGGCATTATCCTACATCACCGGCGGCAATGTTCTCTCATTAGATCAGGATGTCGAACTTGCGCCCGATTTTCTTGATGCGGCGCTGAACACAATTCGTTCCGATGAAAAGATCGGCTCGGTAGCCGGCAGGCTATATGCAATGCAAGACCGCTATACGGAAGGGACCTTGGACTGCGCCGGGTTGATGTTTCGCAATATGCAACTTCTGCGCGTGGGTTATAACGAAATCGACGGCGCACATTTCGATCAGCCTCGATATATTTTCGCCGCTCCCGGAGCCGCGGCTCTTTATCGCCGTGAAATGTTGAGAGACATCACGATTCAAAACAAGGTCGCCGACGAAGATCTGTTTAGTTTCCTTGAGGATCTGGACATCGGATGGCGCGCTCAACTGAGAGGCTGGAAATCGGTTTATGCGCCCATGGCAAAAGCAATCCACAAGAGGGGCTTGTTGCGTGAAAAAGATAAACAGGCCTCTCAGGATTATGCCATGTTTTGGTCCGCTAATTTGTCGTTGATCCGCCGGAAAAATTTGCCCGAAAATCTAAGCAAAATGTATCGAAAGATCATTCGGAAAAACGAAAAAGCCCATTTGCTCGGGGTCACCCAAGATTACGATATGGTAGCTCGCGTTCAGGCAAAAAGTTGGATCCTTCGAAAATCGAAATTAATGAAGTCGAAAAATAAATTGATCCAGCAGAGTGCTTTGTTGGATGAAAACGCCCAGGAACGATTGTTGTTCAGTTGAAATGATTTTTTGATTCGTTTTTGAGCGTAATAATATTAAAAAACCGGTGGTCTGCAATGTGTGCAAAGCTTCAGCGATCCGGAGTCTATTTTCATCCGATTTCCTAAAACTTGAACCGTTGCCTCGGGAATAAAGAAATCGCCGCATTTCTCGCAAGCAACCATTTTGGATGAGCGATGCCACCGCTTCAATGTCCTCAGGCCGTCGATATCATGTAAGCCGATGCACTTGGTCGGACAAATATAAGCGCACGCTCCGCACGCAATGCACACCGGATTTTCTTCATCGAACGGAGGCGTAACGCGGCGTTTGGGCCCCCTTCCTTCAAATGCGATTGCGGAAACCCCGACGATTTCTGAGCAAACCCTGGCGCAAAGCCCGCAAAGGATGCAGCTTTCGTTATCCTTATACAGGCGCGGATGTAATTCGGTCACGCCATATTTAGCCGCCAATGCGCGAATCACGGGCTCGTCAGGGCAACGGGCGAGCTGTAAGGTGAGCAGTATCTTGCGATGTTTACGTATTTTCTCCGTGTCCGTTTCAATGTTAATCGACCTGCGAATATTGTAAACGCAAGCCGGAACAACGCGTTTGCGCCGGCCTTCATCGATTTCCACAATGCAAATCCGGCATACGCCATATGGTTTGACGTTTTCATTATTGCAAAGAGTCGGAATTTCTATATTCAAAAGCCGCGCGGCTTCCAAAATGGTCGTGTCGATCGGAACTTCCAGCGAATGTCCGTTAATCGTTATCGCCACATTCTCTGCCATGGCTACCCCCTAAAGATCGCATCGAATTTGCAAGCATCGTAGCACGCCCCGCACTTGATGCATTTTTCTGTGATGATTTTATGGATTTCCTTCTTTGCGCCTTCGACCGCCTGCACAGGACATACCTTCTTACATACGCCGCAAGCGGTGCATTTGTCTTCAATCACTCGATAAGTGATTAATTCCTTGCAGACCCCGGCCGGACATTTTTTGTCACGGATATGCGCCTCGTATTCGTTTCTGAAAAATCGCAGCGTGGTAAACAGGGGATTAGGAGCCGTCTGGCCGAGGGCGCATAGCGATGTGTCTATAATAGTAGAGCCAAGCTCTTCCAAAAGCTCGAGATCGCCTTCTTTTCCTCGACCCTCGCAGATCTCGGACAATAGATATCGAAGTTGCTTGACTCCTTCGCGGCAGGGAAGGCATTTGCCGCAGGATTCATCGGACAAAAATCCGGTAAAGTAGCGCGCCACATCTACCATACAGGTGTCTTCATCCATCACGATCAAGCCGCCGGACCCCATCATGGAACCGACTTCGTACAGTTTGTCGAAATCCACGGGTAGGTCCAAATGGTCAGCGGGAATGCAACCGCCTGACGGGCCCCCGGTTTGCACGGCCTTGAATTTTTTGCCCTTCGGAATTCCTCCTCCGATGTCGAAGATGATTTCCCGCAATTTGATGCCCATAGGGACTTCCACCAGGCCAGTGTTGTTGATCTTGCCCACCAGCGAAAAAATCTTTGTGCCTTTTGAGCCTTCAGTGCCGATGGAAGCATACCAATCGGCGCTTTTCAGAATAATGTGCGGAACATTGGCCCAGGTTTCGACGTTGTTCAGATTGCTTGGACTGTCGTAAAGACCTCGTTCCACAGTATGGATGTACTTGGCCCGCGGTTCGCCCGGGTTACCTTCGAGCGAAGCCATAAGAGCGGTGGATTCGCCGCAAACGAATGCCCCTCCGCCGCGGCTTATGCGGATATCGAACGAAAAGCCGGAGCCCAGAATGTTTTCGCCGAGAAGTCCGAGTTCTTCGACCTGTTGAAGCGCGATGCCGGCATTTTGAACGGCAAGGGGATATTCATTGCGAACGTAGATATAACCTTGAGGCGAGCCGATCGCATACGCGCCGATGATCATGCCTTCAAGAACCGCATGCGGATTGCCTTCCAGCAACGAGCGGTCCATGTAGGCGCCCGGATCGCCTTCGTCTGCATTACAAATCAAATAACGAAACTTTCCTTCGGCTAAAGGCGCTTTTTTGCAGGATTCCCATTTGCGGCCGGTTGGAAATCCGCCGCCTCCGCGACCCCTTAGCCCGGATTTTTTTATTTGTTCGATGATCTCATCCGGCTGCATTTCCGTCAGCGCCTTGGCCAGCCCCTGATAGCCTCCAAGCCGTATATAATCATGAATATTCCGAGGATCGAGATCGCCGTTGTTGCCGAAGATCAAGCGCATTTGCCTTTTGTAAAACGGAACGTCTTTTTCATAGATGATTTTTTCGCCGGTAGCGGGATCTTTATACAGAAGTTTGTCAATGATCTTCCCGCCTAATGCGGTTTTTTCGATAACCTCCGGAACATCTGTCGGTTTGACTTGCTGATAAAAAATGCCTTCCGGTTTTATTACCAGCAAAGTGCCTCTTTCGCAAAAACCATGACATCCGGTCACTAAGAGGTTTATCTGATCGGATAAATTATGGGCGGAAACGTATTCACGAAAAGCCTCGATGACTTTGTTGGCGCCGCTTCCCAAACAGCCTGTTCCGCCGCATATGATGATTGCCTTTTTATTTGGATCGTATTCTTGTTTGAGCTTTTCGCGTAGATCCGCCAGATCGGATATGGAATGCAAACGGTTCATCTCCAATACCGCCTTTTCACCTAATTTGATTTGCTCTTGCCCGATTCGGGTTCGGCCTTACTTTTTTCAACCTCATCGAGCACCTTGTCTATTGCCGTGGTCGTAGCCTTGCCATGATAATTGCCGTCGATCACGACCAGGGGCCCTAAAGCGCAAGACCCAAGGCAATTGACCGTTTCTAAGGTCCATTTGCCGTCTTTGGTGGTGTCATTGGCTTTGCAGTGAATTTTTCTCTCGACTCCTTCCAGAATTCTAACTGATCCGCGGACATGACATGCCGTTCCTAGGCAAACTGAAACAATATGTTCGCCGCGTTCCCGAAGGCTGAAGGCTTGATAGAAAGTCGCCACGTTGTATATGTTTGCAAGCGGAATATTCATCTTTTGTGAAAGGTATACCAACGCATCTTTGGGCAAATACCTATACACGCCTTGAATATCCTGCAAAGATTGGATGAGGGCGCTTTGGTTTCCCCCATACTTTTCAATCATTTTATCAATGGACGTATAATCGATTTGAACCATCTGTTACTCCCGGCAACGAGCCAATATGGCTTTATATGTCATGATGGTCTGTTTTTGTATTTGATCAATAAGATCGTCTGTCAGGTGTCTGAAGCGGCCTTGCATTTTAAGGTATCCGCGGATATCTCGAACTTCATCATATTTAGATATCGGTAATAGATCGCCGGTATCCACGGTCATACGCCATTTGCCGTCAACCACTTCATATAATGGAAAGATGCCGGTCTCCACAGCCAGTCTTCCCAGCTTAACGCTGGTTTCTGAGCCGCATCGCCAGCCTGTAGGGCAGGGTGCGAAGACGTGCATAAAAGACGGCCCTACAATTTCCCGAGCCTTTTTGAATTTTTCTATCAGATCAAACGGGTAAGAAGGAGAGGCAGTGGCGACATAAGGAATGTGATGGGCTACTGCGATTTCGGCAAGAGGTTTTTTCTGGCTGAATTGCCCCGAGGAAGCTGAGCCTGCAGGACTGGTAGTGGTGGATGCCCCGAAAGGCGTTGCCGAAGAGCGTTGTACGCCCGTATTCATATACGCTTCATTGTCGTAGCACATGTAAATGAAATCGTGTCCGCGTTCCAGCGCGCCCGATAGAGCCTGAAGCCCGATATCGGCCGTACCGCCGTCGCCCGCTATAGCCAGTACTTTTATTCTTTCGCGATCTGTATAAAAGCGGCCTTTCTTTTTCAGAATGGCGATGGCTGCCTCGACTCCCGAGGCTGTTGCCGCCGTGTTTTCAAAAGCCGTATGGATCCAGGGCAGTCTCCATGAATTGTACGGATACGGAGAAACAATGATCTCCATGCAGCCGGTCGCATTGACCACGATAGTATTCGGACCCAAGGCTTTTGCGACCTGCCTGAGCACTATCGCCGGACCGCAACCTTGGCAGGCACGGTGACCTTGAACGAAAAGCTCCTCTTGTGGAAGCAGCCTTGCCGAAAATATTCCCAGGTTGCTCATTCCCTCACCCCCACCATTGTATATAAGAGAGGGTCGATCGCATCGGCTTTGGATTTGGCGGTTCTGATCATTTCGATAAACTCCTTGGCCCGAACATCTCGCCCTCCCAAACCGCCGACGAAATTCACTATCTTTGGTCGCGGCTCCAAAGAATACAGGGCGTTTCTGATTTCTGAAGCCACCGGACCGCCTGGTCCTCCTGGAGAAATCGCCCTATCGAATACAACCACTACTTTTGCCTTGCCAAGCGCCGCACGAATGTCATCGAATGGGAAAGGACGCCAGAGCCGAATGCGGACCAGGCCGACGGATTCTCCTTGAGACCTCAATTCGTCAATCGCCAATCTCGCCGTGCCCGATAAGGCTCCCATAGTGATGAGAATAGTCTCCGCATCATTGCTTCTATAAGTTTCAATGCAATGATATTCGCGGCCGAATATGTTCTTGAATGCAGCAAAAGTTTCGTCGACGACGATGCGGCTTGCTGTAAGAGTTTCGTCAAGAGCCTTGCGTGCCTCAGTGTAAATCTCCGGAATCCCAATCGCGCCGATCATAATGGGATTTAACGGATCCAGCCTGAATAACGGCTCGAACGGGGGCAGAAACCGCCGCACCTTGGATTCATCGGGGATTATCAATGACTCGACAACATGGCTTAAAGTAAAACCGTCCAGGTTGACCATTACAGGCAGCAGCACCCGTTTATCTTCTCCTATGCGAAAAGCGCTGAGCGTAATATCCAAGGCTTCCTGGCCGTTTTCGACGAAAAGCTGCACCCAACCCACATCGCGGTTTGCCATGACGTCGGAGTGGTCTCCCCAAATCGAAAGAGGGGCGCTCAACGATCTGTTGGCTACAGCCATGATTACAGGCATGCGCAAGCCGGAGGCGATAAACAACATTTCGTGCATCAAAGCCAGGCCTTGAGAAGATGTGGCCGTAAAAGTGCGAGCGCCGGCTGCGATCGTTCCAAGGCATGCGCTTAAAGCAGAGTGCTCCGATTCAACCGGAATATATGCCGCATTAAGTTCTCCGTTGGCTACAATTTCGCTAAGGGTCTCAACAATATGGGTTTGCGGCGTTATGGGATATGCCGCGATGGCATCCACATCGGCCAACTTTACCGCCTCAGCCACCGCAAGGCTGACTTCCAAGCCGATTCTTTTTTCGGAAACCGCTTGATGGCTCATCTCGCCTGCTCCTGTACCATGGTGATTGCGCCGGTCGGGCACTCGGATGCGCAGATTCCGCAGCCTTTGCAGAATTGGAAGTTGAAATCAAAATAGACGGAATACAGATCGCCAGGCTTCGGATTTTTTCTTTTGACCATTCTCCTGGAGGCGTCGGGACAAAAAATCCAGCACATTCCGCAGGCTATGCACTTGTCTTCATCGGTCTTTGGATAATAGCTGCGCCATTCACCGGTTTTATAGTTGACCGACGATCCGGGGGTTGTCACCACGCAACCGGGCTCCAACTCCTTCCAAGCGGGAAGCAGTTTCATTAACATGGACGTTATTCCTCCAGTTTGGTTTCCTGGAAAGCCCTTTTCAGAACCAGAATGTTTTTTGCGGCGATTGCGCCGAAGCGCTCCTCAACTGATTTGCACAAGCTATCCATTGAAACTATGGGATATGCCTTCAGCGCCGCTCCCAACATTGTCGTATTGGTGATGGGTCGCTTCAGGATTTCAATCGCAATGGAAGTGGCGTCTACAGTAGCGATTTTATGAGTTAATTTACGATTTGTTTTAAGCTCTGAAGGAGTGTGTTTCGTGTTGACCACCAGCAAGGAATCGGGTTTCATCCCGGCCTCCACATTGGTGATCCCGATCAATGCCTCATCCAGCACGATGACGACATTCGGTTCATATACCATCTCGCGCGTGAAGATTTCTTTGTCGTCTAATCTAGCAAAGGCAAGCACCGGCGCGCCTCGCCTTTCCGGTCCGAATGACGGAAAAGCTTGGGCATACCGGCCTTCAGCGATAGCAGCGTGGGCGAGGAGTTCGGCTGACGTCACCGCTCCCTGTCCTCCTCGTCCGTGAAAGCGAATTTCGATCATGGTATTCTCTCCCACGCATAAAAGATCATATTAAAAAAAATGGCACTGTTTAGTATCATCGTATAGAATTGCTTGTCAAATAAATCAATTCGTTAAACTTTACAAAATGTAATTGAGGAAAAAATGGATAACAGACTTTCAGAAATGAAACTTGATTCGTTTATAACCGTTTTGGGCTCAAATCAACCTGCTCCGGGAGGGGGCTCAGCCGCTGCATTAGCAGGCGCATCCGCCGCAGCTCTTTTGGCGATGTTTTGTCGTCTGACAATCGGCAAAAAAAAATATGAATCCGCACATGCAAAGGTTACGGAAGTTCTTGAACAAGCCGAAAAGATTGCTAAAAATCTTACTCAAGCCGTGGATGACGATGCCCAGGCTTATCTTGGGCTGGCCTCGGCGTTTGGATTGCCGAAATCGACCCCGGATGAAGCGGAAGCCCGTAAAAAAGCAATTGAAAAAGCCGCGAAAAGGGCTTGCGATGTACCCCTTAATGTCGCGACGGAATGCCATAAGCTGATTCAACTGCTGGAGCAAATTACGCCCATCGGAAACATATCCGCCATTTCTGACGCCGGATGTGCGGTTCTGCTGGCCTCTGCCGGAGCAAAAGGAGCCGCTCTGAATGTATATATTAATCTAAAAGGCAATTTGCATAATGAATGGGCGCAATCCGCCAAATCAAAAATCAAGAACCTCATCAAGGATCTGACGGAAATTGAAAACAAATTATTGGATAGAATTCAAAAGGACTTGGAGTAGCTTTATCGGCTTTTCTTCGAAATTGCGTTACTGGGCTATTGGCTGCTGAGTGATAACGCTGTCTGCTCGCGGCAGATTGGTCGGATGCACCGAGCGCACAATCGAAGAGATGAATTGTCCGGTAGTGGGGTGACGTTCGGTCAGGTCAAGGCATTTATCCTCCTGGCTTATTTTGTCGTTCATATCAAAAAGGATTTTCACTTTTGGGCGCAGTACATCATGGTGATTGTTTTCAACCACAATCGCCGTTTCGCCGGTGGAAAGCCGCACATAGGTTCCGGGCGGATAAATGCCCAGAGCGAGAAGGCAGTGCGCCATAATTGTCGGGCAATGCTCAATTCCGGCAAAATGAACGAGCTTAGTTG
>Ga0315282_10008659_pt1 | contig 16409 bp, 13 predicted proteins | sample YL17G07_20_MG_FD_203693 | JGI IMG/M metagenome (GOLD analysis project Ga0315282, IMG submission 203693) | Sediment microbial communities from Yellowstone Lake, YNP, Wyoming, USA - YL17G07_20 | ecosystem: Environmental > Aquatic > Freshwater > Lake > Sediment | place: USA: Wyoming | collected...
TGCCGTCGGAGGCCCCGGTGTGGGTGATGTTACAGCCCCAGATCACCATACATTCCGGCCCCCGGTTGCCAAAGCCGTAAACGTCGGCCACGGGCAGTTGGCCCAGGGTGCCCAGGCTGGCGATCCACCTCGGGAAATAGCAGAGGTGGGCCACCCCGGTGAAATTGGGCGTGCCAAAGGCATTGGCAAAACGGGTGGTGAAGCCGGTATACGGCCGGCCGGTGCCCTGCATCATGCCGAAGTACTCGGAACCGCTCTCCTGCTTGATCGTGGTGAGCCGGGCGGCCATCTCGTCTAACGCTTCATCCCAGGAGATGCGTTGCCATTTGTTCTCGCCGCGCTTGCCCGCGCGCCGGAGGGGGTATTGAAGCCGATCGGGATGGTAGAGTAGTTCCGGAGATGCCGCTCCCTTGGGACAGAGATACCCTTTACTGGTGAGGCTGTCCGGATCGCCGGTGACCTTGACCACGCGGTCTCCTTCCAGGTGCACCAGCACCTGGCACACGCCGTGACACATCCGGCAGGCCGAGCGGACGGCGCGCTTCTCCGCCATCAGCGCCCTCTACTTCGTCACCCGCCGCTTGGTCTCGATCCCCAGGAGACGGGCCAGGTTCCCGCCGAAGATCTTCTTCCGGTCCTCATCCGTAATCTCCGGATACCCATACCCCTCGCGCAGGTCCGCGGGAATCTGGAACTCCCGGAAGCCCTTGACCGCGGCCCCGATCTGGGCGGAAAAACCGGCGTAGTCCGTGCCCCAGATGATCCGGTCCGGCCCGACAAACCGCAGGGCCTCCCCGATGATGGTCGCGAACTTGCGGGGCGCGGTGATGGCCCAGGGCACGAGCACGGACAGGCAGAGATGCACGTTGGGATGGCCCATGGCCACCATGTTGAGGTCGTCGCAATACGGATACCCCATGTGGAAGGCCACGAGCTTCAGGCCCGGGAAGTCGCGCGCCACGTCGTCAATCAGGATGGGCAGCGCGTGTTTGCTCTTGCCCGGCGGCACCCAGCAGAACCCGGTGTGGATGTCGAGCACAATGCCCAACTCCTCCGCCTTCTGGTAGAACGGCCATAGCTCGGGGTCGTTGATGTAGGTGTCCTCCGGCGGGTAGAACTTGAAAATCTTCGCTCCCTTCTCCTTGACCCAATACTCCATCTCCCAGATCGTATTCTGGATGCCCTTGTGCTTGATCGGCGAGACGTTGGGCTGGTAGATGAAACGGTTGGGATTGCCCTCCACCACCTTGGCCATCTCGCCGTTGGTGCACCAGCGGCTGGTGTAGCCGGTGGTGTCCATCATGGATTCCGGCAGGAGGCAGGCAACGTCCACCCCGTACTTGTCCATGGACTTGAGGAGGGTGGCGGGGGCAACATCCTTGGTCACCTCCCAGGGCTCGAGCATGGCCATGGCCGCGGGAGGCGCGCCCAGCATCAAAGGCCGGGTGATGTTGGCGATCGCCCGCCACCACATCTGCACCCCGGGAAAATGGTTGATCGGCTCCATGTCCCCGATGAGATGGGCTTCCGGGTCAATCTTGAAATAGTCGTCCTTTTCAAACGCTACGGTCATTTTTGTCCTCCTGGTTTCAAGTTACTCTCCGGTCATGTCCTTTCCAAAACGGTTCCCGAACTTTTAGATGGTCTATTTTCATAATCGGGGTTTTGGGCAGGGCGGCCACGAACTTGACCGTCCGGGGGCACTTGTATCCGGCCAGGCGCTCCCGGGTGAAGGCGATCACCTCCGCTTCCTTAAGCTCAACCCCGGGCCTCGGGACGATGACGGCTACCACCGTCTCCCCCCACTTCGCATCCGGGGCGCTCACCACCGCGGCTTCACTGACGCCCGGATGCCGGTAGAGCACATCCTCCACCTCTTTCGGATAGACGTTTTCACCCCCCGTAATAATCATGAACTGCTTGCGGTCCACGATGTAGAGGAACCGGTCCGCGTCAAAATAGCCCAGGTCATTGGAATAGAGCCATCCCTTCCGGATGCGGTCCGCGGTCTGTTCCGGGTCTTTCCAATAGCCCTTCATGACATTAGGGCCATGAATGATGATTTCCCCGACCTCCCCGGCCGGGAGCTCATTTCCATTTTCATCCACCACCTTCACCTCGTTGTGGAGCGCCTCCTGTCCCACCGAGTTCAGGCGCTGCTTCGCAATCGGGTCATCGGAGAGGACGTGGTATTCCGCGCCGAGGACGGTGGCCAACAAGGTGCTTTCGGTCAGGCCGAATCCCTGGAAGAAGCGGGGCTTGAGCTTTTGGATGCACTTTTCCAGGACGGCGGCGGGAATGGGGGAGCCGCCATAGGTGATATAGCGGAGGCTAGAGAAATCGTATTGGCCGAAATCGGGGTCGTTGACGATCCAGTTCAAGATGACCGGGACCAGGTTGATGTGGGTGACCTTTTCCTTGCTGAACTGGGCCATGACGTGATGGAGGTCGAGTTTCTTGTTGAGCACGGACTTGGCCCCGATATAATGGGCGATCAGGGTCTGCCAGATGGTGAGGTGGAAGGGGGGAAGCACCTGGAGCGTAATATCGTTCCCGTTCATGTCGCCAGAGATGAGGATGGTGCGCATGACGCTGGTGAAGTTCCGGTGCGTGAGCATGGCTCCCTTGGGCCGGCCGGTAGTGCCCCCCGTAAAGGAGATCAGCGCAACCTCGTTCTCGTCAACCTCGATCCGAGGCTCCCCGGACGAGGATTGCGCCAGGAGCGCCTCGTAATCCTCCATGCCCGGCCGCGGTCCGTCAAAAGAGACCCGCGTCGCCACAAACGGCATCTGGTCGCGGTTCTTTTCCACGAACTCAAAATATTCCGCACCCACGAAAAGGACCCGGGCCTCGGAGAAGTTGATGAGGTGAAGCATCTCCGGCGGGGCCAGGCGGTAGTTGACCGGGGCCGGGATCAAGCCGATCTTGAAGGCCGCGTAGTAGAGCTCATAATACTGGTTGCAGTTCTCGGCCAGGGCGGAGACGGTATCTCCCTTCTTGGCCCCCTTGGCCAGGAGCCAGTTGGCCAGGCAATTGATCCGGTCGTTAAAGGCCTTCCAGGTGAGCCGGGTGTCCTCGAAAACCAGGGCCTCCTTGCGGGGAGTTAACCGGGCATACCGTTTGGGAATGTCGCCCAGGGTCCGCATCGCCCTTTCCTCCTTACTCCTCGAGGCCCTCTCGCTTTTGCATAAACTTCCGGATCCGCTTCTGCATGTGAGGGGAATTGATCCGCCAGAGCTCCGGCATATACTTTTCATAGCCGGCGGTGGGATTCACGGAACAGCTTACCTTGCAGGCGTCGAAGATGCTGATGACGCACTCGTTGCAGCGGGAGCAGTGGACGATGTCCTTGATCCTTCCCGCCTTGACCTTACGGGGCCAGTCCGGGTCCGCGATGGCTTGCCGACCAAAGGAAACGATGTCAACCTGCCCGTCCTCCAGGGCCTTCTGGACATTAGCCGGCTCATGAATTCCCGGACACATGACGGGCAGACCCGTGGCTTGCTTGAAGCTCTGAGCCCACTGGTTAAAGAAGTTCTCCTCGTAGGGAAACATGCCGTTAACCGCGTCATAAAGCCCGCCCGAGACGTTGATATAGTTGACATAGGGGGCGACCATCTTGACCACCTTCAGCATCTCCTCGTGGTGGACGCCGTCCGGGATCAGCTCGTCACCCGAGAAGCGGACGCCGATGACAAAATCATCGCCGCACTTCTCCCGGGCCTTCTGGCATTGATTGACGACAAACCGCGCCCGGTTCTCCAGGCTCCCGCCGTATTCATCCTTGCGCTGATTGGACCGGGGCGAGAGGAAGGAAGCCGTGAGGTAGCCGTGAGCGCAGTGGACCTCAACCCCGTCCCCCTCCATGGCCTTGACCATAAAGGCCGCCTCGGCCGTCTTGTCCTCCAGGTAGATGATCTCATCGTGCCGGAGCTCGCGGGGCCTCTCGCCGTTGAGGAGGCTGCCCAGGTTGGGGTTCTTTTTTCCGATGATCTCAAACAGCAGTTTTTCAAACGCCGCATATTCCTGGTCCGACATTTTTTCCATGGTCTCAATGTTCACCATCTTGATTTCCACCGGAAAGCGTTTGGCAAAGGCCTGGTAAAAGGACCGGACCCCGTATCTCATGTCCACGCGGTGAGGGATGGCCGAGGGGGAGACCGACAAGTCGCCGGTGGCGCAGTCATGTTTGCCCTGGTATCCGAAGCCGGTGAGGAGCTGGACGATCACCTTGCAATCATAGTCATGGATGAGGCGGGCCAGCTCGTTAAAAATCCGGCCATAGCGCGGATCGCTCAGCTTGGCGTTGACCGTCATCGAGGCCCCATGAAAAGTGTCCGCAACGGGCAGGGTGGCCTCGGTGATAATCAGGCCAAAACCCCCCCGGGCCCGGGCCGCATACCAGGCGAAGGTCTGCTCCTCCGCAAAACCTTCCGGGTCCGAGATAATGACATTCATCGGAGACATGGCCAGGCGGTTCTTGAGCTCCAGGTTGCCGATCTTGACCGGTTCAAACAGCTTCTCGTACGACATGGTTTGCCCTCCTTCCCCAATCCTGATGTTGAACACGGGCATGGTCCCGGGGGCCTGACGTTGGCCCCGGGGCGCATGCCGGGTGGTTTCCATTCCTTCTCATTCTATTCCGCCATTTTTTTCTGGGCCATTTTGACCATCCCCTTGACCCCCTCCTTCCGCATGATGTCGGTGAACGCCTTGTCCGCGGAATGGCAATGGGCCATGATGTCCATCTCCGTTCCGAAAACGATGGCGTCATGCACGCCCAGCCGATCGTAGATGAAGCGGCACACAAATTTGCCCAAGCGCAGGGTGTCCGGCATCGCCTTGGCGGCGTACCGGGCGTGCTCCATCACCCGATCTTCGAGCTGAGCTCTCGGAACGCATTGGTTGACCAGGCCGCAGGCCACGGCCTCTTTCCCGGTGAAGCCCTTGCCCATCAGGATCTCTTTCATCTTCCACATCCCGATCCTCCAGATCACGATCTGGGAGGGAGACATGGCCACCGTCATCTGGGCGATGGGGAAATAGGTGAAGAAGGATTCTTCCGAGCAGATGCAGGCGTCCGCAAAACAGGAAAGCTCGATGCCGCCGGCAATGGCCACCCCGTCAACCTTGCAGATGATCGGCTTGGGGTATTCCCAGAGTTTCAAGTACCACCCGTGGCGCAGCCAGAGCAGGAACTCCCGCCACGACTCCTGGGTCGGCTCGGGCGAGCCGACCGGGATTTCCTCGCCGATATCGTGACCGGCGCTGAAAACCGGGCCTTCCGCGTCCAGGATCACCACCCGGCATTCCGGATCATCCTCCACCGCCTTGAGCGCCTCCAGGACCTCCTGGCAAAGCTTATGGCTGAGAGCGTTCCTGCGCTTCGGGTCGTTAAGAGTGATGCGCGAGATAACCCCTTTTGAAAACTTGATCTTTTCGTATGCCATTCTATACCTCCTTGACTAAAATTTTTTTGAACCACCCCTGACAAAATTGCATACTTACTCTTCCCATGTCCTTGCCACTCCACCGAACGGAAATGACATCAATATGCCATCTTTTCCTTTTCAATACCAGCCCCATTCTTCGACCGCCTCGGCCAGCGCCTTCACGTTCTCCGGCTTGGCATTGGCCGGGATCGAACAGCCGGTGGAAAGGATGAAGCCGCCGCCTTTGCCCACCTCCTCAATCAGACGCTTGCAGTAAGCCATGACTTCATCCTTGGAGCCAAAGGCTTGAAGATAGGCCGGGACATCGCCCATGATGCACATGTGATCGCCCAGGACCTCCTTGGCCTTGAAAATATCGGTGAAGCCGTCGAGTTCGAGGATGCATTTTCGAGCCGGGAACTTCCTGAAGAGAGCAAGGTTGCGGCTCCAGTCGGTGTCGCAATGGAGCAGAGGAGTGATGCCGGCGGCGATCATGGCCTGGACCATGTATTCCAGCTCGGGCATGACGAACTCGTCGAAGTGCCTCGGAGAAATGGTCGCAGGCGAGGACCGGGACAGCCCGATAAACACCCGCGGACAGCCGATGAACCTGGCGCAGTTAATAGCCATCCAGGTGGAAGCCTTGGTCCAACTTTTTCGGGCTTCCTTGATTTTTTCCGGTCGGTCATAGAGGTCCAGGCTGATGGGCCCCAATCCGCGCCCGAAGGAAAAGGCCTCGAACAATGGACCCGGATGAATGAAACCACAGGCCATGACCGCTCCAGCTTTATCCACCAATTTTCTGTGTCTCCTCATCTCCAGGAGCGATCCGATGAGGCGGGGCAGTCCGCGCGGGCCGCGCAGCTCGGGATGGTTCCGGCCTGAGACGTGCATCATGAACCTGAAAAAGCCAAGCCGGCGAAGGAGGTCGTAATCTTCCTCCTTGAGGAACTCGGTTTCCACGAACTGATGGACCTCGTTTTCCGGCAATTCCCTGCCGGGCAGCCGCAGTTGTTGGAGGACTCCAATCTTGAGCAAAAAGGCGTTGGCGGTTTCGGCGATAAAGGTCATGTCCCAGGGCCCGAGCTCACGCATGGTCTTGAGCACCGCGGCGATGCGCTGGTCGCCGTGGTCCATCAGCTCCGCGTTTGAAATCCCGGCATAGGTTGCGGCAAAATGATCAATCAAGGGAGCGACCGGCACCCGGTCCGGCTGCTCCAGGGCCACCACGGCGGCAATGCGTTCCTTGGCGTTCATCATTTTAACCGATTTTCTTTTCTCTGCCCGCCCAATATTTTTCCTTGACCTCGCGCCGCAAGATCTTGCCGATGGCCGTTTTGGGAAGAGCGCCGGCAAACTCCACGCTCTTGGGCTTTTTGTATCCAGCCAGATGCTGCTTGCACAGCGCAATGATCTCTTCTTCCGTGGCGCTCATTCCCTGCTTGAGCACTACCACCGCCTTCACCGCCTCGCCCCAGGTGGGGTCCGGAACCCCAACCACCGCGCACTCCAATACCGCCGGATGCTTGAAAATTATCTCTTCCACCTCGCGCGGGTAGACGTTCTCGCCGCCTGAGATAATCAGATCGTGCTTGCGGTCCACAATGTAAATGTAGCCGTCCTCGTCCACGGTCGCCATGTCGCCGGTGAGGAGCCAGCCGCCTCGCAAGACTTCCGCGGTCAGCTCCGGGTTCTTCCAGTAGCCGAGCATGATGTTGGCCCCCCGCGCGGTGATCTCGCCCACCTCGCCGGGCTTCACGGTTTCCCCCTTCTCGTTCACCACCCGGACCTCGGTGACCAGGCACTCGCGGCCGGCGCTGGCGAGCCGCCGCCGGTCTTGGTCGGTCTCGGTCCGCTGGTGGTCGTGCTGATCGAGGAGGGCGACCGTGGGCGCGGCCTCGGTAAGCCCGTAGCCCTGGCCCAGGTCCAGGTTGGGGAATTTCTCCTTGAGCTTCATGAGCAGCTCGAAGGGCATGGGCGAGCCGGCATAGGTGAGGGCGCGCAGACTGGACAGGTCGTATTTATCCAGGTCCGGGAAGATGAGGAGGAAAGCCGCGATCGTGGGCACCATGTTCAGGTGGGTGCAGCGCTCGCGCTGGATGGTTTCCAGCACAAAACCTAGATCGAACTTCTTGCTGAGCACAGCCTTGGTCCCCATGTAGTGCACCACGATCACCGGCCAGAAGGCGATGTGGAAGAGCGGTAGGATCATCAGCGTGCTGTCCGCTTTGGTAATGCCCATGCCCAGGAGACAGCCCAGGGCCGCGGTCATGAGGTTGCGGTTACTGAGCATGACGCCCTTGGGCAGGCCGGTGGTCCCGCCCGTGTACATCAGGATGAACATGGCGTTCTCATCGCGCGGCCCTTGGTGCAGCTTGGACGAGGATTGGGAGAGCAACTCTTCATAGTTTTTCATGCCCTCGGCCGGGCCGTCCAGGGAAATGTAATGCCGGACCTTGGCCAGGTTGGGCCGCAAACGCTGGGCGGTATCCAGATATTCTGCGCCCGCCATCAAGGCGATTGTCTCCGAGTGGTCCAGGATATATTTCAGCTCATTGTCGGAGAGCCGCCAGTTGAGCGGCACCGCCACGATCCCGGCCCGGGCGCAGGCGTAATAGAACTCCATGAAGCGGTGGCTGTTCTGGGCCAGGATGGCCACGTGCTCGCCCGGCTTGACGCCCAGAGCGATGAGGCCGTTGGCGAGGCGATCCACCCGCTGGTTGAGTTGGCGCCAGGTGAGGCGGAACTCCTCAAAGACCAGGCATTCGAAGTCGGGGTCGAGTTTGGCGTGCTTCCTCGGGAGGTCATCGAGTATCTGCATGGTCTCGTCTCCTCGTCAGGTTTCGCTCAGGACCACGACTTGGGCAGGCCCATGAACTGCATGATCATGTTCTTGGCCATCTCGTCGGAGATGGGCGAGAAGATCATCTGCTTGTAGTCGCGGAAGTAGCGTTGCATATCGTATTCCATGGTGTAGCCGTAGCCGCCCAGTATCTCCATGCCCAGGATGGCGGCTTTCTCGGAGGCGCGGCCCGCTACGATCTTGGCCATGCTCGCCTCAATATGGAAGGGCTTGCCGGCGTCGTGGAGCCAGGCGCACTTGTAGATCAGGTCGGTCGCGCACTCGATCTCGATGGCGATGTCGGCGAGGTAGTGCTGAAGGATTTGGAAGCGGGAGATGGGTCCGCCGAAGGCCTCGCGCTCCTTGGCGTACTGCATGGCGTCGCGGAATGCGGCTTTGGCTATCCCTAAGCTCAGCATGGCGGTGCCGATGCGCTCGGGATTCAAGGTGCCCAGGAGTTCGAACCATCCGTTGTTTTTGGTGCCAAGCAAATTCTCCTTGGGGATCTTCACGTCTTCGAGGACCACCTCGTTGGTCCCAGCAGCGTGGCAACCGACCTTGGGGATGAGTTTAGTCTCCAGTCCCTGGCTCGGTTGCGGGACCAGAAAGATGGATAACCCCTTGGTGCGTTTGGCCGCGGGGTCAGTGATGGCGATGAGCACCATGTAATCCGAGCGGTGCGCGCCGGTAATGAACATCTTGGTCCCGTTGAGAAGCCAGTGGTCTCCCTTGTCCTCGGCCTTCGTTTTGATCGCTCCCAAAATGTCGGTGCCGCCTCCAGGCTCGGTGAGCCCCATGGAAAATTTCAGTTCGCCTTTGGCGATTTTGGGGAGCAACTCCTGTTTCTGTTTTTCAGACCCCAGACCCATGATGGTCTTGGCCCCGAAGCCCACGGTGGCGCCGATGCAGAGTCCCACCGCAGTGGAAGCGGTAGCCAGTTCCTCGTAGACGATCATGCCGTCCACCATGCTTAGTCCCATCCCGCCGTACGCTTCCGGGATGCTGATGCCCATATATCCCAGGTCCGCGATCTTCTTCCACAACTCGTCCGGCACAAAGTCGCAGTTCTCGTCCATCCAGCGAACGTACTCGCGGTTCAGTTCCTTGTCGCACATGCGCCTCACTTCCTGGCGCATGAGTTCCTGTTGTTCGGTAAAGGCGAAGTCCATCTCTGCTACTCCTTGTTTTGTTTGATCGCCGCCAAGGCGAAATTTCGGAGGTTGGTCGCGTACTCGGAATGGTAGAGCCAGGCGATGGCGTTGCGCTCGATGGTCATAGCCGCGTCCCAGGGGATGCCCTCGAAGGAGCGGTTCAGCACGCTTTTTCCCATGCGCAGAGCGTCGGCCGAGCGGGTGGCCATCTCGTTCACGATGGCGTCCACCTTGGCGTCGAGTTCGTCGTCGGGATAGACCCTGGTGAGCAGGCCCATTTCGTAAATCTCTCTCGCCGGGTAGTCCTTACGGCCGGTGAGCAGGATTTCCTTGGCCCGGTGGATGGGCATGCTCCGGGCGATCCGGGCCGTGCCGCCCCAGCCGGGCAGGATTCCCATGGTGATCTCGGTCACGCCGAACTTGGTCTTCTCGGAGGCATACACCAAGTCGCAAGCCAGGACCAGTTCGAGGCCGCCGGCGATACAATGCCCCTTGACTTTGGCCACCACGACCTTGTCGTTCTCCGCAATGGCCCGGGCGATTTCATAACCTTCGTGCGCCATCCAGTCGTAGACGGAGTTGTGATTGAAGGTCGGCAGCACCGAAAGGTCGCCTCCCGCGCAAAAAGATTTGCCGGCCCCGCTGAAAAGGATCACCTTGACCTTGGCATCCCGCTTGGCCCGCAGGAAAGCATCCAGCATCTCCTCCGCCATCTCGCGGTTGATGGCGTTCCTCTGCTCCGGACGGTTCATGATGATCCTGCACACCGCGTCCGCCGGACCGCCGGTTTCGTAAAGTATGGTGTTATAGTTTTCGCCCATTCCTCACTCCTTTTCCTTGCAGGCCCTATTCACATCCGGCTTGCCCAGGATTGTTCCATCCTTATTATTCGCGTCCATGCAAGCCTCGTAGCCGTATTTGTTGATGGGACACACCTTGAGGCAGATGCCGCACCCCTCGTACTTGCGAAAATAGGGATAGCACTTCGTGTCGTTGTTCTTGCGCTTCTTCACCCCGCGCCACCAGATGCGTTCTTGGGAGATGGCGTCTCCGGGACACGCTTTTACGCACAGCAGGCAGTCGTCGCAGTACTTAGCCATGCCCAGGTCCACCGGATCGTCCGGCTCGATATCAGCGTCTATGCTGATCATGGTCCAGCGCTGGCGGGGTCCGTATTCTTTGGTGATGACCACTCCCTGCGCGCCCAGCTCGCCCAGCCCGGCCATAATCGCGTGAGGCGGGTACTTGACCCAGCCATCAAGGGGCACGCGGGCAAAACAGCGATATCCCTTGGACCTGATAAAGCTCGCAACTTCGAACACCCTTCTGCCGCTCTCGACGTAAACTTCAAAGTCAAAGAGTCTCTTGCCGGGATAGGGCGCTTCTTCCAGAAGGTTGAAGTCCATCTCCATGCCGAGCACCACCGCCGTGTCATAGGGAAACTTGTCGTCCCGACCCTCGGCGATGAAGCGCCGGTCGATTTTGGTGAATCCGCAAAGACCGTATCCCACGGTGGCGGCAAAGTCTTTTATCTCCTGCTTCAATTTCTTCAGATCGGGCTCTGGGTTGCCGGAGACTTGCCGTTCGAAAAACGGCTGCCACCAGTCCATGCGCAATAGACCCTTTCCCGCGCCCCAACCGTAGTCGACGATCTTGCCTCGCTTTCCCCACTTGGGTATTTCGAGCCTCGCCACCAGCATGAGCTTGTTTTTCATTGCGCCGGGCAATTCGGGCACGGGATCGATTTCAGAAAACGCGTCCAGAGCATCAGGGTCAAGCTCCACCGCCGGCAAATTATCCGTGATGCTCTTTCCCGGATTCGGCCTTCTGAACCTGACGGTCTGCCTCCATGGATCAGCAATCCGCAAGTCAACCGAGGATTTGTCCACACTTCTCATGATCTTGTGGCCGGCCTCCACTTGGGCAGGGTGAACTCCTCGCTCACCTTGTCGAACACCACCTCGAGGTCCATGCCGTTCTTGAGCTTATCGTGGTCGCACTCGACGATGTTCGAGATCATGGTTACCCCTTCGGCCAGCTCGACCATGGCCACCACGTAGGGCATGTCATCCCAAAAGGGGAAAGGCACCATGTAGACGTTAATCGCATAGGCCTTGAGCTTGCCCTTGCCCGAGGCCTCGATCCACTCGCTGTTCTCGCTCATGCAGTTGGTGCAATAGAGATACGGCGGCTGATCCATGTGCCCGCAGTCCTTGCACCGCTTCAGGGTGAGCTTCCCCTGTTTCGTGTTTTCCCAGAAGGGCCGCGACCACTTGGATGGCCTCGGCATCGGCTTCTTGACGTCCTCGTCCGACAAATTCAAAAATTCCTTGATTCCCATGTTCATCCCTCCTGAATCGATGCCTGGGTCAGGCCGGAATCTCGTTGCCGAGAATGGTGAAGTGGCAGTCCATGAAGGCCCCGCCGCCGGTGTTCTCGATGAGGAACCGGGCGTTCGGGACCTGGGCCTTGCCCGCCTTGCCCTGGAGCTGGCGCACGCCCTCGACAAAAAGCCCGAAGCCGACTCCGGTACCGGTGTGTCCGAAGGAGAGGGCCTCGCCGTTAGTAGTGGTCGGGTACTTGCCGCCCGGGCTGGTTACGCCGGAGGCCACGAGCTTACCGGACTTTCCGGGCTCGCAGATGCCGATGGAATCGAGGAGGATGAGTTGCACGACTGGGTAGGACCCATACATCTCGAAAATACTCATCTCCTTGGGCCCGAGTCCCGCGCGCTCGTAGGCCTTCATGGCGATGGGCGTGAGGAAGGTCCCCAGGCTTTCCAGATCCTTGACCTTAGCCGTGGTGATGCCACGATGCGAATATTCCGAGGCGTCGGCAAGGATGTAGACCGGCTTTTTACACACCTTTCTCGCTTTCTCCGCGGTGGTCATGATGTAGGCCGAGCCGCCGTCGGCGAGCACGTTGCACATCAGGCTGGTCAGCGGCCAGGCCACCATGCGCGAGGAGAGGACCTTCTCGACCGTGATTTCCTTTTTATTGTACATGGCGTTGGGCTGGAGGCAGGCCCACTTCCGGCAGGCCACGGAAACCGCGGCGACCTGCTCGATGGTGGTCCCGGTGGCGGCCAGATAGCCCTGGGTGATCATGGCCGCCAACGAGTTATAGGTCATGCCATAGGGCACGTCCCACTCCTCGTCCGAGCCCGCGACCGCGAAGTACCTGGCCATCTCGTTCATGGTGAACTGGGAGAAGCGCTGGGCGTGGATGACCAGCACCGTGTCCGTCTCGCCGGAGTGGAGGATTCCCTCCGCGGTCTTGCGAATCGAGAAGCTCGAAGCTCCGCCCGAACTGGTCATACAGGTGATCTTGCAACCCTTGGCCCCGATGGCCTCGGGCAGGCGGCCGAAGACCGCCTCGGTGTTGTACTCGCTACCCATGATGTGCTGAGCGCTGAGCACGGCCCCGATCTCGTTCTTGTTGATCCCCGCGTCCTCGATGGCCAGCTTGGCCACCGTGTAGGCGATCTCGAACTCGGTCCGCTCCGGGAAATTCCCACACGGGACCTCGCCCGTTCCGATCACGGCAAACTCGCCTTTACTCATCTCCTCCTCCTTTCATCAAAGGATATTTTTAAATGGACCTGATGGACTCTTCTTCAAAGTGATTTCATCGGTCTCTCCTCGGGTTCGCAGAAGAGTTTGGTCGGCCCTAAGGCTCAGGGCAGCTTGGGCACCTTGGGCAGGATCCTCCCTCCCGGCTTCCGGGTCGGCCGCCAGTACTCGGGCATGTACTTCTCGCGGCCAAGATCGCGATTTAACTTGCAGCGCACCGGCAGGCCGGCAGCCGTCCGCATCAGGCATTCATTACAGCGTGCGCAACGCCGGAACTTCTTGCCCTCGCAGACCTTGTTGGCGTAATCCGGGTCAGCGAGCATCTGCCGGCCGAGCGAGACCATGTCAATCTTGCCCTCCCGGATCGCGGCGGCCGAATTCTTGGGATCGTGGAGCGAGACCGAGATCACCGGCACATGCTTGGGTAGCATGGACTTGAAGCCCGCGGCCTCCTCGACCAGGTGCAGGTTCTCTTCGTCCGGGAAGAAATACCTGAGCGCCTCGTAACTGCCGTCGGACAGATGCACGTAGTCAACCCCCATCTCCCCCAGCTTCTTTACCACCTGCTTGAGCTCATCGTGATGGATGCCGTCGGGCATGTGCTCGTCCCCGGAAAGACGGATCCCCACCGGCGCCGCGTTGCCGATCTTGTCCCGCACCGCTTGATACAACTCGATCACAACCCGCATCCGATTCTCAAGCGAGCCGCCGTACTCGTCGGTGCGCTTATTCGAGCGCGGGGACAGGAACTGGTGCTCCAGGTAGCCGTGGGGCGCGTGCAGCTCGATGCCGTCGAACCCGGCCAAGAGGGCCAACACGCAGGAGTTGGCGAACTCCTTGATCTCGGACTTGATCTCTTCCCGGGTCATCTCCCGGGGCATATGCGCGTGGGCCATGGTGGGGATGCGGGGATCGAGCACGCCGGGGTTGGCCGCGATGAACTCGAGCATCTTCTTGGGCATCAGGGTCGGGTCGGTCTGGTAGGGGATGGCCGACGGCGCGGGAGGAGACTTGTGGTCCTTGTTGTGGCCCTGGCGGCCGAAGCCGATAGAGAGCTGGATGAAGACCTTGGACCCGAAGGCGTGGATGGTCTCGCTCAACTCTTCGAGACCGGGGACGTGGGTCACGTCGAAAACATGGAGGTTCGAGGTATAAGGGAACTCGGAGGCCATCCGGGTGGCGAGTACGCACTCGGTGATGATCAGACCAGTCCCGCCCTTGGCTCGCGCCGCGTAGTAGGCAAGTATCTGTTCGTTCACATAGCCCAGGTTGTCGAGCGACATCACCGTGTTCATGGGCGCCATCACGATCCGGTTCTTGATCTCGCACTCGGCGATCTTTATCGGCTGGAACAGCTCGGGATAGAGGGGCCTTGCTTGGGGGCTTTCGCCAGCCTTCGCCGCGGGTTTGCCGGCGCCCGTCCTGGCCGCGCCCTTCTTCAAAGCGGCTTCCGCTTTGACGCTCGCCTTGACCGCGCCTTTATGGGAAGCCGTTTTTTTCGACTTCGCCGCTTTTTTAAATGCCATTATTCGTCTCCTTTCTTCATTCTGAATTTCGGTTAAAAATTCGTCTTCCTTCGCTTATCAATCGTTAAACACTTAGCCGACCATGTGCCGCCGCCTCACTGAATGAGGCGTCGTTTTCAATAGCAAATTATTAGTTGCTTGTCAAGCATTTTTTATCAATAGTCGCCTTCAGCAATGAATCGCCTTCATCTTGTGTAACTTGCTATTTTAATTGTATAAAACTAACATGGCTGAAACATATTCAGCGAAAATTGCTTACGGTCTTGACAATAAATGTTTACTCTATATAATTTAACTGCACAGTCAGTTTATAGTTTTGAGGGGTCTTGCCGCTGGTAACGCCGCAAGGATTACTAATTTTGAGGATGGCCACCAGCCTTTGAGACCCTGCCCGGAGAAGGGAAAAAGCGCGATGAAAGAAAAAGGATATCTGCGAATCAGCGATCTGGTCAAGGTATCGGGAGTGCCGAGATCTACCATCCATTTTTATCTTCGCCAGGGGATTCTCCATCCGCCCCTAAAAACCGGCCGGACCATGGCTTACTACGATGAAAGCCACCTAGAGCGACTGGTAGTGATTAAAAAGATGAAAAGGGATCTGCGAATGCCTACCGCCTTCCTGAAGAGCAAGCTTGATGAAATGGAAAAGTCACCGCAGTCAATAATGACTGCTCCCCTTGAAGAAATGGAACCGTCCACCTCTGCTCCGGGGCATAAAAACAATAAAAGACAAAACATCATCGCCGCCGCCATCCAAGTCTTTTCCAAGAAGGGTTACCACCACACCAAGGTCCAGGACATTACCGGGGGCGCCGGCATCTCGACCGGGACTTTCTACCTCTATTTCACCAACAAGAGCGAACTGTTCATCGAGGTTGTGGATGACATTATTCGGAACATCATTGGGGATGCGGCGCGGGCCATCAAGGAGGAAAAAGACCTGGAGAAGCGATTGATCCTGCGGGGCCGAACCTTCCACGCCAACTACTCCAAATACCGGGAGATCCTGAACCAGCTCCGGGCAGAGATGTCCGGGGAGGACAATTGGCCCAAGGAGAAGGTGAAAATCATCTACCAGGACCTGACCGCGCCCGTGATCCGGGAGGCCAAGCAAGCCATCGAGCAAGGACAAATACGGCCGCTCGACCCTGAGCTATTCGCTTATGCTCTCACCGGGTTGATTGAGATCCTCTCCTTCCGCATGACCCTGGATCATAAATATTCGTTCGAGGACATATTGTCATTTTTGCGAGAAATCTTCCTGAATGGAATTCTGCCTCCAGCAGGGACGGCGGGCTGAATGGGGTAAAAATTAGGCTCCTCTTGAGAATCTGTGGGTAAAAGCATGGCCCGGCTTGCCCTGCAAACTGGATTTTTTCAGGCATGGCTCCGGTGTCCCATGGCCCAGCAAAAGCGCGGCCCCCAGCCAGGTTTTCCGCCAGGGGCCCGCAGTGCCATGGGCGCACCGTCGGCCTAGCCAAGCTGGGAAATAAATACATCCTGTCGCTGCAACTGGTGGACGTCCAGAGCGGCGCCACGGAATTCAGCACCAAAGACGAGTGCTCATGCTCCGAAGACCAGCTCGATGGACTGATAGCCGTAGCTGCAGCTAAAGTCAGAAACCACTTCGGCGAATCCGTGCTTGTTCCAGCCTTGCCTCAGGCTCCGGCAGCTGGGCAGTCTCTCCGGCCTGCCCAGCAACCTTCTCCAGCGCGGCCAGCAGCGACCAATTGGGTCCCAGGCCATTATACCATCCAGGAAAGCCATCCCCACGGCACTATTGAATCTCGCAAAATAGCTTGACAAATTCTTCTTCCATGCTTATACTCTAAGCATGGAAACCAAGAACCCCAAACGATATCGGCCCCGGCGAGACTTCGCCGGCA
>Ga0315282_10008661_pt1 | contig 16405 bp, 14 predicted proteins | sample YL17G07_20_MG_FD_203693 | JGI IMG/M metagenome (GOLD analysis project Ga0315282, IMG submission 203693) | Sediment microbial communities from Yellowstone Lake, YNP, Wyoming, USA - YL17G07_20 | ecosystem: Environmental > Aquatic > Freshwater > Lake > Sediment | place: USA: Wyoming | collected...
ATCGCCAGTGATGAACCAAATCCCTCACTTCAAACGCACGCAACCACGCGAACCGCCTACGCACGTATTTAACCTTTGTTCAGAGATCACCCTATTTCGGACAAGCTGGGCTGATGCGATGAAAGAGCGCCCAGACGATGGATCAAGAAAGAGACCAACAGAAACTTCGTAGATGGTGCATCAGGAGACTCCTAGAAGACTGGCCGATAAGGAAAGTCTCAGACCATGCAAGGATACCGAAAAGCACGATTCATGACTGGTGGAGTCGCTTCCAGAGGAAAGGATGGGCGGGGCTGGTCGACACCTCTAGGACAGTTGGGGCCCAGAGAGGGCGGTGGTAGGTACACTAGATCTTGAGGAGCGCTAGAGGAAGTTCGGTCAAAGAAGATAAGGGCAAGTTGCCTCTATCTTGGTTCATGTCGAACCGCAAGGTTGTCCTGGTTCTCGGATCAGAGCACGACTACGCATTCACTGCACCGATCAGATCATTTCTGGCTCGGTTTAGAGTGGCGTGCGACCTCAGAATAGCCTCAGCCCACAAGGATTCGGAGAGGCTCCTCAAGATGATCGAGGAGTATGAGAAACTGGATGAAAGGATCGTATACATCACGGTCGCTGGTATGTCCAACGCGCTCTCGGGGTTCGTCGATTTTAAGACGAAGCATCCTGTCATCGCGTGTCCGCCGCAGTCGACGGACGCTTGGCATACCGACATCTACTCGTCACTTAGAATGCCGAAAGGTGTAGCGCCGCTGGTTAGCTGCGATCCTGAGAACGCCGCGTTGGCAGCTATCAAGATACTCGGAGAGTGCGACGGGGACTTGGCCCGCAAGGTCAGAGAGTACCAGAGGGAGATGCAGCTGAAGAACGAGAAGGCTGACCAGAGAATGCAGCAAGCGGATGCTAGCTAGGTTGGACCGCTCATTGAAACTCCTTCGCAGAGGCAAGGTCCGGGACATCTATGACCTGGATGAAGAGCTGCTGATAGTCGCCTCGGACAGAGTCAGCGCATATGATGTCGTCTTACCGGACGAGATTCCTCGGAAGGGCGAATCGCTCACGAAGCTGTCTGCCTATTGGTTCACTAGGACGAACGGGATAGTACCCAATCACTTCCTGGAATGCGTGGATAACCGGTCGATCAGGGCGGTCAAGGCTAAACGAATAGATGTCGAATGGGTTGTCAGAAGCCGCCTTTATGGTTCCATGTGGAGAGCATACTCCAAAGGGAAAAGGGAGTTTGGGGGCGTCACATTACCAGATGGGCTAGAGATGGCTGAGGAGCTGCCGCACACCATCCTTACGCCTACAACGAAGTCGGATGTCGGTCACGATCTCGACATAACCAAGAGCGAAGCCATCGGGCAGGGTCTACTGGCCGGCGACGATTGGCGCGTCCTCGAGGAGGCATCCTTCAGGCTCTACGAGTTTTACCGCGATGAGGCAAGAGGGAGGGGCATAATACTGCCTGACTTCAAGGTTGAGTACGGAAGATCGCGGGGGGTCTTGATTCAGATCGACGAGCCTCCTACGCATGACTCAGCACGTTTTTGGATTGAGAGACACTTCGAAGTTGGAAAAGAGCAGGAGGCCCACGCTTTGGATAAGGAGTTCCTCCGAGTCTTCCTGAGAGAGTATCATGGGTTCACGGGAGAAGGGGCGCCACCACGACTTCCTCAGATGGTGATACAGGAAGTCTCAAAGAGATGTGTTGGAGCTTGCGAGGTTATTGATGGAAGCATGCGAATCGACGATCTGCAGCTGAGAAGTCTGAGTGAAGTCATTGAAGAGTTGGGTGGTGAGGAGAGATCCCCGAAGACTTGATTTCAAAATTCAGTGCTTGCTCTCCGACGGACTACAGATACTCAGTAAAGGACCTAGAGCAATACCTATCCGCAGAGGCCTCTGTCAGGTATCAGGCAATTGTGGAAGAAGCTCTCGCCCAAGTTCTGGCACGTTATGGTATCTGTCCGCCAAGCATTGCAGCGGAGATCGAGAATGCAGCCAACACTGTCACCGCGTCTGAGGTTGAGAATGAGGAAAAACGAGTAAGACATGACGTGCGTGCACTTGTGAACGTCATCCAACGAAAGGTGAGCGATGCCGCAAAACCATACGTGCACCTGGGAGCAACATCCTGTGACATTGTTGATACGGCCAGAGTTTTGAGATATCGAAAGGCTGTCAAGGCCGTAATCATCCCGGACATGGTCGCGCTTGAGAAGATTTGGATCGAGCTGGCAAGGCGTGAGAGAGATGAGATTCAGATCGGTAGAACCCACGGTCAGTTCGCTGAACCGATAACTTTCGGCTTCGCCATATCCCAATACGTTGACCGCTGGGGTTCAAGGATCCTAGAACTCGCACAATCTGCACGCGAACTGGTCGGGAAGTTTTCCGGAGCGGTTGGGGCTCACAACGCTCTCTCACTCTTGACAAGCAGACCAGAGGAGCTGGAGAAGGACTTACTGTCATCATTAGGGCTTAAACCGGCGCGCATATCAACTCAGATCGTTCCACCTGAGAGTTGCATAGACCTTATCCACGCCGTGATATCTGCATGGGGAGTCCTGGCAAACTTCGCGAGAGACATGCGTCACTTGCAGAGGTCAGAGATATGCGAGGTTGGGGAACCATTCGAAGAGGAGCAAGTTGGCTCATCTACGATGCCTCAGAAACGCAATCCGATCACCTTCGAGAATGTTGAGAGCTTGTGGAAGGAGTTCGTTCCAAGAATGGTTACGAAGTACCTAGATCAGGTCTCGGAGCATCAGAGAGATCTTACAAACTCGGCCTCTCAAAGGTATGATGCCGAATTCCTTGTTGGATTTGACTTCTGTGTTAGGAGGATTGCCAACGTGTCCCGAAAACTTCGGGTTGACAGAACGAACATGAGACGGAACTTTGAGCAAGCCTCTCCCTCGTTGGTGGCTGAGCCGCTGTACGTTCTTCTTGCCTTGGCCGGGGATCCGCAGGCTCATGAACATGTTAGGAGGCTAAGCCTCGAATCATCCCATGTAGGCCGACCGATAGTGGAGCTGGCTTCATCCGACAAGCCTCTCAAACTATACTTGGAGAAGATCTCTCCTCAGCAGATGGAAATAATCCGGAACCCGTCCAAGTACATAGGGATAGCACCAGCGAAAGTAGACAAGGTTCTCGCATACTGGGAGGGTAGACTGAAGCGAGAAAAACTCTGGTGAGATCTCTACTCCCCACATGCGGGGAGACATGATTCACCGCTGGGAGAACCTCCAAGAATGACCGAATCGAGATACGAGAAGCTAGGTGTGGACATACACAAGAAAGGCATAGAGATCTTCAAACCTAGCATACGCGCGCTGTATCCGACGGCGTTCTGCGCCGTTAAGCAAGATCCGCAATTCCCGGAATATGCGCTGATTGCTCACGCGGACGGCGCTGGTAGCAAACCAGTCCAGAGCTACCTCAACTACAAGGAGACTGGGGAACTGACAGCATTCAAGGGAATCGGACAGGATGTTGTCGCTATGAACCTGAATGACATAGCGTGTGTCGGCGCGGCTTCTATCAGCTTCGTTGACTATGTGGCGCTGAACACATCGAAGATCCCCAAAGAGGACCTGCTCAAGATTCTCAACTCAGAATTCACCGAACTTAGCGAACTTCTACGTGCGCACAACGTCACACTGCCATTCGACGGCGGCGAAACTGCGGATCTGCCGGATCAGCTGTCGACGCTGGATGTTTCAGGATTCATGGAGGGCAGGGTCAAGTTGTCGAAGGTGATCACGGGACAAGGAATCCGCTCAGGCAACAAGATCGTCGGACTACGAAGCGGAGGGAAGGCACACTACGAGAGCAAACTGAACAGCGGAATCATGTGCAATGGAATCACGCTTGCCAGACACTGCCTGATTACGGGCGAGTACGAGAAGAAGTACCCGGAAATCCTAGGTAAGGATACACCTGGATATTCCGGACGTTACAGAGTCGGAGACTATGTGGATGAGCTGGAAATGACGGTTGATGCCGCAATCACTTCTCCGACGCGCATCTTTGCTCCAATAGTATTCAAAATCCTCGACACTGTCGGCTCCTCTGTGACTGGGCTCGTGCACAACACAGGCGGCGGACAGACGAAATGCCTTAAACTAGGAAGAGGACTACGATACATCAAACACCTCACTCTAGAGCCAGATCCCATCTTCACTCTCATACAGAAGGAGTCAGGCGAGTCGTGGCGAGACATGTATCAGGACTTCAACATGGGAGTGGGGTTCGAAGTGATTCTCGAACAGGAGGCCGTCGATCCGGTGGTCAGCATCGCTGAAAGCTTCGGAGTTGAAGCCAGAGAGATAGGTCACGTCGAATCTAGTTCTGATGGAAATCAGGTTGTCATCGAGAACAGTTTTGGGAAGTTTGTTTACGGCCAAACGTAGGAATCATGGTTAGAGGTGTGAATATGCTCTATCGAGTCAAGATTGTGGTGCGACCTCGCGAGGGAGTCTCAGACCCTGAAGGAGAGACACTGAGCCGAAGACTGAATCGGAAGGGAATCCAAGGACTGAGAAAAATCAGATCCGGGAAGTACTGGGAAGTCTATCTCGAATCGAGCTCAAAAGAGGAAGCTGAAGAGCGAGCCCGACAGATCTACGGCGGCCCGCCAACCATGAACCCGGTGAAGGATGATGCTCAGGTCCTAGCGATCGAGGAAGTCGGATGACCTTCGAAGCCTACACAAAAAGAGAAGATGCTTCTTTCCCCCTTTTCGAGATCGATCTTGGCAAATCGGACGAGAAGCAGCTCCTAAAATTGAGCGCCGACCTTGGCCTTGCCCTCTCTCTGGACGAAATGAAACCGCTCAAGGAGTATTTTGGGAGACTGGGGCGGAACCCAACAGACATTGAACTTCAGACCTTCGGGCAAACTTGGTCGGAGCATTGCATTCACAAGACGTTCAAAGGAGAAGTAGTCACGCCAGAAGGCCGAGTATTGGCTAGGGACCTGTTCAGCAGGTTTATCGCGAAACCTGTCAAAGAACTCAAGCCGGCATGGTGCCTCGACACGTTCCGAGACAATGCAGGAATTGTGCTCTTCGAGAGAAGGAAAGGGGTCACGTACGCAATCGCGGTGAAAGTTGAGACGCACAATCATCCGTCAGCCATTGAACCTTTCGGGGGCGCTGCGACGGGAACCGGCGGCGTGATCCGGGACATACTTGCGGTCTGGGCTAAACCAATTGCGTGCACTGACGTCCTGTGTTTCGGCCCATTAGATTTCGATAAGAGTGCCTTGCCCAAGGGAGTCAATCATCCCACCTACATATTCGACGGCGTCGTCGCCGGCGTAGGAGCCTATGGTAACAACATGGGCATTCCGACCGTGAACGGAGCGATCTTGTTTGACGAGAGCTACGTAGGCAATGTAGTCGTGTATTGTGGCTGCGTCGGTATACTTCCGATGAACAGATTCGTCAGGAACACCAAGCCGGGTGACATAGTTCTCCTTGCAGGAGGCAAGACAGGAAGAGATGGAATTCATGGAGTGACATTCGCTTCCGCCGAGTTGGCAGAAAGCTCCGAAGTGACATCTCTCTCCGCAGTTCAGGTTCCGAATCCAATAGAAGAAGAGAAACTGAAACGCGCCATCCTAGAAATCAGAGACCGGAAGCTCGCCTCTGGAATCACGGATCTTGGAGGCGGAGGTCTCTCTTGCGCTGTCAGTGAGATGGCTCACAGATCCAGCTGCGGTGCTGACGTAGAACTTGAGCGTGCTCCTCTGAAAGAGACAGTTCCACCTATGGTACCTTGGGAGATCTGGGTGTCCGAGTCTCAGGAGAGGATGTTGCTGTCCGTTCCACGGAGAAAACTCACTGAGGCACTGAGCGTCTTCGAAAGTGAAGACGTCGAGGCAACAGTATTAGGGAGATTCACTCGCGGTCGAACATTATCCGTTCGTCATCTGGGCATTCCTGTCCTCAAGATTGATCTTCGCTTCCTATTCTCACCTCCGAAAGTAAGGAGGACCGCTGAAGTCAAGAAAGTCCAGACGATGGAACCGACATTCGATGCGCCAAGCGATCTTGAGGAGACGATCACGGGACTTCTCTCGGCACCAAACATCACAACCAGAGAACCGGTCATTCGTACATACGATCATGAGGTGCAGGGCAACACTGTGCTCAAACCTCTTCAGGGAGCCTTCGCTGCGCCGAACGACGCCGCCGTCCTGAAACCTCTACCCGACTCGTACAGAGGGGTTGTCATTTCGTGTGGGATCAACCCCAACTACGGAAAGCAGGATTCGTACTGGATGGCTGGCTCTGTGATTGATGAAGCGTTAAGAAACAACGTCGCCGTTGGAGGGAGAAGGATAGCTTTACTCGATAATTTCGCGTGGGGAAGCCCAGAGAAGCCTGACCGGATGGGAAGCCTTCTGCAGGCATGTCGCGGATGCTACGACTTTGCCAAAGGCTTCGGAACCCCATTCGTTTCTGGAAAGGACAGCTTGTATAACGAGTCGCCGCTTGGTTCAGTGACGCCCACGCTTCTAGTGACAGCTCTCGGCATAATCCCCGACGTACGGCAGACGGTGTCTGTGGAGCTGAAGAAGCCTGGCAACCGAGTCTACTTGGTCGGCGCAACCTACCCTGAACTGGGCGGTTCCGAGTACTTCAGGCTGAGAGGCATCACGGGAGGCGTTGTTCCCAGAGTCAGGTTTCCAATCGCGAAGAGAGTGATGCAAACTGTCACTTCGGCCATCGACGATGGATGTGTCCGGTCATGCCACGACCTTTCGGAGGGTGGTCTTGCAGTTGCCGCAGCCGAGATGACTCTCGGAACGAAGTTTGGGCTGGATCTAGATCTAGATTCAATTCCATCGTCAGGGCAGCTTCGAGATGATGTGGCTCTATTCTCCGAGTCAAACACCAGATTCCTCGTTGAGGTCGATCCCAGAAGAAGACGAAAATTCGAGAGTCTAGCACGGAAGGTCCCGTGCAGCATGCTAGGTGAAGTCCGAAGCGACGAACACTTCATCATCCAAAGAGGAAACCATGTTGTAGTTAGCATGGATGTCGTAGACTTGCGTGCCGCTTGGAAACGATCTGTCGAGGCGGCGTGAATGCGACGCAAGTCCATCCGCATATGCATCATGCGAGCCTGTGGAACCAATTGTGACGAAGAGACACGACAGGCCTTTGATGCGCTTGGAGTCAACGCAGATATCGTTCACGTGAAAAGCGCCATTGAGAAGGGAGACTTGCTCAATTATCATGGGCTTGTTTTCCCTGGCGGATTCGCTTACGGCGACTACGTGCGAGCCGGAGCCATTTGGGCAGACGTTCTGGGCGATGAACTTGGAGAATTGCTTCGGCAATTTGCTGGTGCAGGTCGTCCGATCTTAGGCATATGCAACGGGTTCCAGGGTCTGGTCGAGACGGGTCTACTTCCAGCGTTCGGGAACGTGGACGGCTCCGTTGACGTAGCTCTGGCCGGCAACGTGCCGGCTGGTTATCGTTGCACTTGGGCCTCGTTGGACGATTACTTGTACGTCAGACACGACAATTCTGGGAAATGCATATTCACGCGAGGAATCCGCAAAGCGAGTCTCCTACGCCTACCGATCGCGCATGCTGAAGGGAGACTACTCTTCCCAAGAGGAAGAGAGGAGGAGTATTTCAGGAAGCTTCTGGAGAACGATCAGTTGGTGTTCAGATTCGCCAAATCCGATGGAAAGCTCGCTGAGGGTCTCTTTCCGCATAATCCGAATGGATCGATGTATGACATTGCTGGGATATGCAACGACACCGGAACGGTGATGGGTTTGATGCCTCATCCTGAGAGAGCGTTCTTCGGGTACCAGCTGCCTGACTGGACGCAGTTGTCAAATGTTCCTGAATACGCGGATGGCAAGCCGATCTTCGAGTCTATGATCAACTACATCCTCAAGACGAGCTGACCTGGCCAGTTTCATGTTCCTGATTTGCGTGTTTTGCGTTCAAGCAATGTCCATTGCAGTTGCCGAATCCTGAACCTAGCATGCCTTTCAGTATGGGTTGAGAAGGCTCTTCTCCAACCCGTGTGTGGTCAGGATAGTGTTCCAGAGAAGTCTTCCGCGGGTCATTAGACCCACCCCCTTTAGATTTGGCGTGATGTAAGAAGCCTTGGATGCGACATCGTCAAAGTCGACATCAAAATGTAGTTTTCCGGAAACGGGGTCTTTCCTTGCACCGACTCCAACCACAACGGCTCCTTCCTTGATCATGCTTGAAGTTAATCGGAAAGTGTCTTCTTGGTACAGTTCAGGTGGCCTTCCGGCGGCTGATACTACTATGTCCGCCTCTCTAATCCTGTCAAGCGAGTTCCGCGTTGCTCGGTGACAGCATACCGGCGTCGCGTTGCGGTCCTCGAAGAGTTTCCAGAGAGGTTTTCCAACCAAGTCGCTACGTCCGATGATGACTGCATTCTTGCCTTCGATCTCTACTCCGTATCGATCGAGGAGTTCGATCACGCCCGCAGCGGTACAGGGCAGTACGTCCTTCTCGAAATCGTAGCGGCTCATGAGCTTCCCTTTGTTCTTGGGAGTTAGTCCGTCAACATCCTTTTCCGGGATGAGAAGCTCGAATGGCCTGTGCCTATCGATGAAATCTGGAAGAGGCATCTGGATAAGAATGGCGGTGATGTCGTCTCTGATATTCAGCTCTTCTATCTTGGCGCACAGCTGCCTCTCCCTCTCTTCAGGCGCGTACTTGTAGATCTCCCACACCTCAGAGTAGATGCTGACTTCATTGCAGTCTCGCCGCTTCATCGACACATACATCTTGGCTGTCGCATCATCTTTTGGCAGTATGGCTGCTAAGCCCGGCGTGATTCCCATCTTATTGAATTTCCGTACCTCGTTTGCAACTCTCTCTTTCGTCTGCTGGAAGATGGACTCGGCCCGCATTATCACCGACAAACCTATTCCTCGTTCATAGTTTTTTTTCGTTCAGTCCACTGTTTCCTCTGCCACTCGATGAATGCTCGCTGCCTCTCCTTCCATTTCGTTTCCCAGTCATCGCTCAGGTCTATGGCGACAGCCTTAGAGGTTCGAATGCTACGCTCGTCGTGCGTGGTGATTTCCCCCACTCCAAGTCTCTTGTCTGCATAGAGCTGGATTGCCTTTGGGTACATCCTATGTTCGTGGATCAATACTCTTTCCGACAGCGACTGAATCGCCTTCTCTCGCCTAACTGCAAACATTTCTCTCTCGGATTCTAGGACCCTGACGGGGTGTTGAAGTATTATGGGTCCTTTCTCAACGCTTACATCAACAAAGAAGACTGTGCACCCTGTCAACTTCACGCCGTATTCCAAGGCAGCTTCATGCACGTATCTTGCATTCAATCCCTTCCATCCGAATGAAGGAAGAAGCGCCGGATGAATGTTCATCATTCTCCAGCGATACTTCTGAAAGAGTTCTGAACCTATTACTCTATCCCAACCGGCGAGACAGACTAGCTGTACGTCATGCGAGTCCAGGATTGTGGCTAGCTGCCGTTCGAAGTCAGTCCGATCCTTGTCGCTGTGGTCCACGAAGTAGCTTGCGATTCCGGACCCCGTCGCTGTGTCTTTCACACGGGCTTCAGGATTGTTGTAGATTAGTACGCTTAAGTTGACTCCTGCGAAAATGCCTAGCTTCTGATGCTGTAGCATTGCCTCAAAGTTCGATCCTCTTCCTGAGGCTAGGATGCCAACGTTTACCATCTGACTGTTTTCACCATCTTCAGGGGCGAAATCCGTTCGGCATCAATACGCCGTCAAGGTAGACGTTCCCTTGTCCGTCGAGGGCGTATCGACCTTCACCAATCATCTCCAGAGTTCTGGGGTAGATTACCCAGTCACCGTTCTCCTTAAGCCTAACTTGATGTTCGTCGACAATTCGTTTCAAGATCTCGGTATTCTCCCCTTTGCGAAGGTCATGCAAACTGAGACCTTCAGGAAGAATCACTTCTATCGGCGTCGATCGCATCAGGATCTCTCCGTAATCCACCTCTGGTCTCACAACATGCGTTGTGGAATGAAGCGCCTTCTCACCTGCAAGTATGGCATCTCGGACAGCATTAATGCCGGTGTACTTCCTCTTGCCTGCCTCTTTCACCGACAGGTCAGCAGGGTGCACATTTATGACGTGCGCTTCGTAATTCTCGAGAAAGGCAGTCGTCAATATGCTCATGTACCCACAGAGCGCGACAAGGTCAAGATCATATTCGGCGATCAGATCGCCCACGATCTGGTCGTATTGAGGGCGAAGGGAAAGATCCCTCTTTGTCTGATGACCGTGCCGCCTGTAGAATTCCATGATGTCATTGCACTTGTAGTCGACTCCATATTGCGAGGATATCAGCTGCGCTTTGCATTTCTGGTTTGACGGGTCAAAGACATCCGAGAATACTAGGACTACCTTGTACGGACATCTGCTACCTCTCTGTAATTGGTTCTTAAGAATCTTGACAACGTTCGTTCCCGAGCCCGACATGAAACATGCTACCCTCATCGGCCTCTGGCGACATTCAGGATTGAAGATTCTCTTAGGAGGCAAATGTGTGGCTCAGCGCCTTTCTTCCGATGTCTTTTCGATGAAATTCTCCTTCCCAGTGGATTTGATCGACGGTCTGATAGGCTTCCTCGATTGCTTGGGGTATTGTGTCTCCGAGCGCAGTGACTCCCAGCACACGTCCACCGCTTGTGACTATGTCCGATCCTTTCACACTCGTCCCAGCGTGAAAGACAACCACGTTCTTGGCACTTGTTGCTTCACCAAGACCTGTGATCACTTTCCCCTTTTCGTATTGCCCAGGATAGCCAGAGGATGCCATTACGACGCAGACTGCAGCTTGGGTCGACCATTCCATATTGGTCATATCAGCCAGCCGGCCATTGACGCATGCTTCGAGATACTCGAAAAGGTCCGATTTCATTCTGACGACTACGGGCTGAGTTTCAGGATCCCCGAACCGAACGTTGAACTCCAAAACGTAGGGAACACCTTCGGACACCATGAGGCCCAAGTAGAGGGTACCCTTGAACTCCAGATTCGCACTCCTCATTCCATCGATAAACTTCTCTATTATGTCTCTCTGGATCTTCACTTCTATCTCGCTGTCGATCACGGGAGCGGGAGAGTAGGCACCCATTCCTCCGGTGTTAGGTCCCTCGTCGCCGTCTAGGATGGGTTTGTGATCTTGCGAGGAGGCCAAGGGGATGCATCGTCGTACCTTTGTGTCGACGATCGCCATGTAGGAGGCTTCTTCGCCAACCAGCATGTCTTCCACAATGACTCGTTCGCCGGAATCACCAAACCTCTTATTCACCATCATATCGTTGATTGCTTCAAGCGCTGCCTTTTCTGTGCGACACACTGCCACGCCCTTTCCGGATGCTAATCCGTCAGCCTTGACAACGATCGGCACTGCTCTGCTCTTCACGTAGTCTGTCGCGGCTGTGGGATCTTCGAAGGCTTCGAAGTATGGATGCGGAATGTTGTTGTGCTTCATGAAACGTCTTGCCCAGATCTTGCTGCTCTCGGCTATTGCCGCTTCCTTGGTCACTCCATACGCATCCAAGCCCTCTTTGACAAAATGGTCGACGACGCCTCTAGTCAGCGGCTCTTCTGGTCCTACTACTGTGAAGCAATGGTTTCGCCGCGCAAAAGCTGCTAGGCCTTCAAAATCTGATACGTTGATCGGAACGCTGTTCGGGATGCCGCCGTTGCCTGGAGCGCAGAAGACCTTGTGAATTTGTTTGCTCTGCTGGAGCTTCCAGACCAATGCATGCTCTCTCCCTCCCGATCCCATGACAAGCACATTGGTCCTATTCATTGGGAAGTTCGCGCTCCCAGTATCTGCGCTTGTCTTCTCCTCCCATTCTCTTCTTCATCGTGTCCGCAATCTTCTGCGCGAGCGGAGTCGGATACTCTCCAGTGAGACAAGCCATGCAGAGCTTATCTCGATCAAAGCCTAGGGCCTTCATCAGCCCCTCGATCATCTGATAGCAAACACGATCTGCATTCAATGCCCTCTCAATCTCAGGAACAGTCTTCGATGCAGCGATGAGTTCTGCATGAGTGGAGATGTCGATTCCATAGAAGCAAGGAGAGATTATTGGAGGGCAGGTGACCCAGAACTCAATGCTCTTCGGCCTCGCGGCCCTAACTAAGTTGACGATCTTGCGGGAAGTTGTCCCTCTTACGATGCTGTCGTCAACAACTATCACTTTTTTGTCTTTCAGGACAGACTTTACTGTGTTCAGCTTCAGGGCTACTGAGTTTTCTCTTCTGTTTTGACCTGGCATTATGAAAGTCCGGCCGATGTAGCGGTTCTTGATCAGTCCTTCTGATGCTTCTATTCCAGTGATTCTCGCTATGCCTTCGACGGCTGGTCTGGCCGTGTCAGGTACTGGGACGACCACGTCCGCATCCGTTTTGTAGGTCTTCGCCAGTTCTTCCCCTAGTTTCATTCGGATAGGGTAGACCTCTTTGCCGTTTATCGTCGAGTCTGGTCTGCTGAAGTATACGTACTCGAACATGCAATGTGCTGTTCTTTCGAAGGGCACGACTGTCTGTCTCTCAACTTCTCCGTGTGCTTTGGCTGTGACAATCTCTCCCGGCTTCACGTCAGAGAGTAGTTCGGCTCCCACGGCGTCTAGGCCAACGCTCTCGGAGGCGAAGAAGATTGTGTCCCCTCTCTTTCCGTAGCATAGGGGTCTAAAGCCGTAGGGGTCTCTGAACGCGATCAGTTCCTGCTCGCCTGTAATCGCCACTGCGGAATATGCCCCTTCCATAGTCAACGCAAATTTCGAGACCGCTTTCTCGAAATCTCGTGTTTCGGACAGCTCCTTCGCGAGATATCCCAGAATGACTTCGGCGTCAGAGTCTGAAGCTAGGAACCGCTCCTGATCCGTTAAACCCCGTCGCAGGTTGACATAGTTCACCAAGTTCCCGTTGTGACAAAGCGCTATCCCTCCCTTGGGATAGCTGACGAAGAACGGCTGAAGCGCAGCCTCCCTAAGCTCTTGGCAAGAGCCAGCACGTACTCTTGGATCAAGCGGAGATAGCCCAGTCGTAGAATATCTGACATGTCCGATTCCACACGTGCCGTGTAAGGACGCGAAGTTATCGACCTCATCTATCAGACCCAGCGTTTTCCGATGATAGAACCTCGACCCGTCGAACGTGAAAACTCCGTTTCCCTCTTGGCCTCTATGTTGAAGAGCCAACATCGCATGCCAAAGATCAACAATCACCTCAGCGCTCCCGCTGCTTGCGCCCACAACTCCACATGATTCCTTCGGACCAGTCATCCAAAGCACTTACAGTTGAAGCGATCGTCTGGGCTACAGCATCCTCTCCAGCGCACTACTCGCACAGACACTCCCGTAGTTCTTCCCAAGCCAAGAAAAGCCTTCTTCATGTAGCAGAGCTGTCTCAGCGATGAATCCTTGGAACAGGTGATAATAGATTCGACACCTGTGCCTGCCGCATATAGTGACGCGAAACGAGCCGTCTCCGGTTCTGATGAGTGGACTTGAGGAAGACCACGGCCTAGAAGATTATTCGGTCAAGCTGTGCTCTTTCTGAACCCAAACTGATTTCGCGTGCTATGCGTCGCCCTGTTGACATTGGTTCCTTGTGGAGATAGGCAGAGTAAGGCGAGCCCATAGGGTACAGGTTTGTGCCGGCGACTATGCGCGCTGAAATCTCGAATACAGTGAAACCTCTGCCTGGGCTAAAGATAGTCTCCAGACAGAACGGGCCGATCATGCCCGGCGGGAAGAGCTCCATCGACTTCTCGACGGTCCTCGCTCCCATCCTTAGGACTTCGGGAAGAAGGCTTTCCCTCACTATCACGGGTTCATTGCCGGTTACCGTATAGTCGAAGAACTTCTCCGGCACATCCGGAAGGCCCCGATAACTCTCGTCAATAGGCTCGATCCTCTTATCCATGCTGAGTAACTCAAGGGATGACTCTCGGACGGGCAGGCCAAGCTTTAGCATCGGTGAGGCGAAGAAATGCAGATAGTAGCGGACGCCCACCACGAACTCTTGTATAGCGATGTTTCGGGCGTCTTCAGGTTTGATTTCTCTTCCATTTACCTTCTCAGAGATTTTCCTGCGAAACTCCTCTTCGTTGCTTGCCGTGAAGAATCCGTGTCCGCCCTTGGCGCCAGGAAGCTTAACGAAGACTCTTTGGTCAATTTCCGACGGAGTCTTGTACTCCTTGGGCATCCTGAGACCCGCTGACTCCAACCACGCCCGCTGCCTGTTCCTATCAGTCTCCCAGTTGAGACTCTCCCTGTTTCCGAACATAGGCACCGCGAATCTCTCAAGAATCGCCTCAGCGGTCACGTACTCGACGAAACTCCCGTGTGGAACTACGATACTGTTCTCTTCGATGAGCTGTGCCTGAGTCTCCTCTCTGAGAATGTCCTTGAAGTCTTCAACGATCAGGAACTTGTCTGCCTTCGCCCATGGGAACGACTCGTACGTTGCTCGCCGTTCTTGCGTACAGATGTTGAGGGTGCGTAGCCCCTCCTGTTTTGCGCCGTGGAAGATTTGGAGTGCCGAGTGTGAGCCAATGGTTGCTACGGTCAACCTGCGGAGATCGTATCCTGCCAGAACCTCTGTAATCTCCTGTCTAGAGATCATGTGACAATCTCCGCAAGCCTCCCGGTTTCGGCTGCAACCTTGATCTCCAGCATTGGCAGATCCATCGGCGCCTCAATCCGGTCAAGGCCATACTTCCTCAAGTGCTCTCCGTACTTCAGCGTGAGCCGTCGCATCTCCGGTGAAGTTGGTCCAACGCAGGGACACCCGGGTATCCTCGGGCTTACGTCGAATACGTAGAATGAGAGACGCTTGCTCTCAGCGTCGTCATAGGCGATTGCGCCTTGGAGAGCGAACAACCCGTTCACGCCAGGCGGGAACTCTTCTCGGCAAGTTCGCCGGAACGCCTCTGCGGCTTGATAGACCAGCGCTTTTTGTGACTCTCTCATTGTGAGGCCGTAGTGGCCTATCTCTTCATTTCTAACGGCGATGTCCGTTGAAAGCTGGTCTCGGGCAGGCAGACCAAGAAGGCCGTGCAGGTTGGTCTGCTTGCGATCGTCGAAGCCGACGAAGTCAAAGTCATCGAAGGTATCCGTGAGCGCCCAGCCTTGGAAGTTTGCGTTGAACTTCTGCCCAAGGACGTATTCCTCGATCCTCGCCTTCCGAAGACTCTGCTGATCGATGACTCCTTTCCTGAGCAGCTCTTCAGCTCTTTCCTCGTATTGGCTCCTTGAGGTCGCGTAGAAGAACGCCCGCTCAAGCTGTCTTGACTTCTGCTGAACCTTCACGATGGCGAGTCGGTCTATCTCGTCTGGGGATTCGAACTTCTTGGGAATTCTGACCCCCGCTTTTTCTAGCAGCCAGTACTGATTTCTCCGCTCGGTTCTCTCTTCGGTTCGCAGCAGCAGTCGATTCCCGTAAAGGGGGATAGGAAAACGTTGTTCGATCACGTCATAGCCGACGTATACGGAGAAACTCCTGTTCGGAATGAAGATCGTGTTTAGTTCATTCAGCTGGTTGACTATATCCGGACTGGCAACATCGGCGAATCTGTCGACGACAATGATGTGTTCAAAGAGAGCGCGGTTGTGCTTCACATACAAGTCCTCCCTGCCTCTCTGACAGACCACGACGCAGGGAAGCCCTATGGCTTTCGAGGCAACGCCTACCTCTTCAGCGGAGTGTGACCCTAGCACACCAACTGTCACATTCTCTGCGTCGTATTCTTGGACCGCTTTTCGAACATCCGGCTTCAGGCTCAATGATCCGACTCCCACCGCCTATACACTACATCACTCACGGAATTGTGTGTTACGAGACACGGGCCATGCCTCACAAGGGCACTGTCAATATCTCTATCTTTCCAACCCCACGATGCTGACCTTGGTGGCAACCACCAGAAATAACTCTCATGACTACTTCTGCGGTGCGGTACACCATAGTCCTCGACCACCCGTCAAACGCTTCACTCAGTCTACCGGATGCCTGCGCCGATCGCGGATCTGCCAGCAAGCCCCCACGGCGTGCGTAGGATATGCTGACTTGACGCTATCTGGACCGGAGCACAATTCGGCTGTGTTTTCCCATGGCAAATAGGGCGCGGTCTAGTCTGCGGAATGGCGGGTATTCTGTGGAGTTACTAGCCTTGCTTGGCACTTGGGTGGCCCAGTTGTTGAAGTCGGCTCGATAGGATTCATACTCGCTCTCATCCTAGATCAGTTCGTCTGCCTGATCAACCTCATCCCCACGACCAGAGATCAAGAGATGCGCTCTGAGCACATACTGATCCCACACGGGATACTTGCGAGGGCTTGTGATGTGGCATATGAAGAAGCGTTTG